>JAABUO010005252.1_pt1 | contig 15109 bp, 20 predicted proteins | sample 5559291 | NCBI WGS metagenome assembly JAABUO01 (sample SAMN10711878, study PRJNA513372) | rock metagenome | isolation source: Antarctica rocks | place: Antarctica: Victoria Land, Finger Mt sud
AGCGGTGGGCAGTCAAGCTGGAGCTGGAGTCTGCCAGGCAGGCTGCAGCTGCCAGGTCCCTGCTGCAGCAGCTGCAGAAGGTGATGCACCTTCTGGCTTCCTGTATGTTGCTGTCTCTTTGTGTACACGCTAGAAGACTGTCTTGTCAAAATGGCTACAGCTGCCAGGTCCCTGCTGCAACTCTAGAAGATGAAGCTGCTCCTGTGATTTCATCTGTCTTGCACTTGCAAGTGCTATCCTGCTGGCAGCAACTCCATGGACAAAGTGTACAGGCTTTAGGCAGCAGCTCGAGATACAAGGAGGGCCGAACAGGCACATCAGAGGTCAAGGCATGATGCTGACCTTGTCGTTGACATTGCAATCTGTAGGCACGTCAGCTGAATGAGAGGAGCAAGAAGCTGGAAGAGCAAGACTCAGCCCTGCAAAGGAGCCTGCAGTCCCTGGCATCTGAGCAAGCTCAGCTCGCTCAGGCTCAGGCTCTTCTTGAGTCTGAGTCTGCTGCCAACCGCCAGCTGAGTGCTGAGCTGGCAGGAGAAAGTGAGTCTGTTGGCAAGCAGCGAAGAGGGCTGGACGCTAGGGAGGTTGAATTGCAAGACAAGTTGGACGCATGTGAGAGAGCAAACAAGGTAGGGGATTTTGGCTTCACTGTTTGCTGAAGCGCCCTTTCTTGCCCACTCTTCACCCTCGCCGCCAAACAGTCTGCCCTTTGTTTGCTGTTGTCTGCTTTGTATCACACCCTATGCAACTGCTTTCTTGCTTTGCCAGCAATTCCCCTGACTCCAAATCTCTGTCATCGTCCATTCCTGCAAACATACTTCGGCATGTATTTTCTTTGTCCTCTGACTCAGCAAAAGAGTCACATGGTCTGCACCCACCACTCCTTCATTCAGTTTGCATGACATTCCAAAGCCAGGGAGGTTGCTCGTCAGCAGCAACTGCTGACTCAGACCAGAACTGCACTGTGTGGGTCTACAGGTGGCGCAGGATGTGGCAGAGAGGGCGGCCCAGGGGCAACGTGCATTGGATGTAAGGGAAGCCCAGTTGGCTCAGCGTGAGAATGACATGAAGGAGCTGAAGCACGCCCTGCAGACCCAGCATTCTGACCTGCAGCACAGGCACCACCAACTGCAGGTGCGCTGTTATATCCTCCTGCTGTTGCTGCCATTGAGCACTGTCAAAGGGACAACTCTTCTTTTGCAGCAGGCTTTTTAGTTCAGTCGTGATCGGCCTAGTGTACAAGGCATACCCCAATGGTTGCTGGCATAAACATACATTCCTGCCAGGGCTAAGGCCCTACCCCGTGAGGGGGCATCGGCTCTTGTATTTTTGCAGCAGGCTTCCTGTAGGAGTAACACTGCAATTGATCATCTTAATCTGCGGCAGTATGTGAAGCAAAGACGAGCAGCCAGTCCCTGGTGGCTGTTGCCTATCACACCTGGATGCTCATAATAATGATACGGCCTCTGGACGGCAGCTTGTACATGCAAAGCCATGCTGTCCTATTGCATGTATTGTTGCACAATTGCACAGATCTCTCTCTGATCATGTTTCTGAGCTCTGTTGCTATAGTCATGATTTGTTGCTCAGGACAAGGAGCAAGCTTTGGAGGAAGCCACTCAAGCAGCTCTGGAAGCCAGCTCGGCAGCTGAGGCCCAGCACACCGCCATGTCCAAGCAGCTGGCTGCGGACAAGCGCAATGTGCAGGAGCAAATGGATCAGGTCAGCAAATGCTCAATTTACAGCAAGTGTAAACTGAGAGTCCTCATAGGGCAACCCCAGTATACCTCACCCTCAGGCTTTTCTCTGATTGATGCCCAAATGCATAGTCTTTTCTTTTTTTGTTCTTGTTTTATACTGAGAGTGTCTATGCATTGCAATGACTGGCGGCATCAGAGGTGTCATCCAGTGTCGCAGCAGCAGATGGTTGATGAACCTGCTGGCAACGGTGACCCAGAAGTGAATGTTGATGATTGCTAGTGATGAACCTGCTGGCAATGGTGACTGAGAAGTGACTGTTGTGCGCAGGTAGAGCAGGAGCTGCAGCGTGCAGCTGGCAAGGCCCATGAAGTAGAAGACATGCAGGCCCGTCTGCAGGTGGACAAACAGCGCCTGGACATCCAGCTGGGCCAAGCCAAAGAGGGTATGCATCACTGCTGGAACCCAATCAACTCTCACTGGTTGTGCATGTCCCCGCTGCTGTGCATCACTGCTGGAGCTAAATCCCTTCTTTACTGATTCTGCATAGCCCCATTGCTGTGCATCACTGCTGGAACCAAATCAATCTCCTACTGATTGTGCATAGCCCCATTGCTGTGAGTTGACCCAATTGCATATTGGCACAGTGAGAGGGAAGGGGTGTCTAAACTCTGAAAGCCTAAAAATTTAGGGAAGGGGTGTCAGCTGCTGATGCCATGTGTGCTGTCCAAGTCGTCTCTGCGACAGAGCTGCTGAGGGCCTTATCGGTCATTGTGTGGCTGTGCCCAGCATGCCCAGCATGTGTCTCATACCGTGCACAGCCAGCTTACAGCATCTAAACAAGTCTATGGATGCGCAGTTGAGCGACATGCTGAAGCTCTGGCAGCGCAAGAAAAGGAGGTGGCGCAGCGTGAAGCCAGCCTGCAGAATGAGCAGGAGCATGTGAGGCAGCAGAAGGCTCTGCTAGAGGAGGCTGCTGCAACAATTGAGAAGGAACGCCTGGAGGCCAGAGACATGCTCAAGGTGACTCCCAAAGTAGAAGTTTCACAGACATATCATGCTTATGTGTAACTGTCACCGATCAACACGGCCAGAAGATGCTCATAAGAATAATTAGTCTTGCCTGCATGTTGACAGCGTGCTGTCAACACTGTGCATGCTCACATCACTGCTACAGAAGAGATAAAGCATTTCTGGTGAGCCTTGCCTTGACTGTTCTGTACTGAGTCACTCAGCCCAGCAAGGGTTGGAATGCAAGACTGTGTCATGTCCAAGCCCATGCAGACTGAAATGCTGTACGGCTGTTGAGAATGATGGTCTTGGACCCAGAAAAGGATTAGTGCCTGCCTTTGCTTTCACGCCATGTAGCTATTGACACATGCTGCACATCAAGTGGGGTGCCGTCATTTTGCATGTGCCTGCATCATGCTGATGTGCATCAGATTATGGTAGATTGATGTCTACAACCCAAGCTGGCTACTGTAGCTGTTGCTCACTTGCATTTCATTGCTGCTCACGCATGTGTGGTGGTGTTTGACAGGCAGCTCAGGTGTGGGGTGGAGAAGAGAAGGCGACTCTGAGGAGGCGTGAGCGCCAGGTCCAAGACGCTGAGGAGCGAGCTGACAACCTGTTGCAGTCAGCTGCTGCTGAGGTTGACCGTCAGAGCCAGGCCTTGGAAGAAGAACGGCGCATCCTACAGCAGCATCGACACGCCTTCGAGCAGGTGAACACTTTTTCGCTTGTGTTTGTGCATGCACACATGCACTTCCCTGATCATGTACTCAGCACAACATACCTGTCAAATACCACAGGCGATCCCGCCTGCAAAGCTGTCGCCTGGTGGTGTGCAAGGCTGTGCAGGCAGCATGTTGTGCAGTGTTGCACAGCATTCAGCAAGGCCATGCAGCCTGATTGACCATCACATCAGTCAGCAACCTGCAGCCGATACAGCTGATACTGCTAGTCAACCGCCAGTCTGAGCTGTCACTGCAAGCCCCCAGCCAAGCTCAACCAGAGTCTAATCAATGGCATTGTGGTATTGCATGTAGTTGACAACGAACGGTGTTGATGCGTGCAGGAGCAGCTTCGCAGCAACCAAGAGGCAAAGGAGCTGAGCCAGCAGCTGCATGAGCAGGAACAGCGCCTCACTCAGCATCAGCAGCAAGTCAATGACGAAGAGGCTCGCCTGGCCAGCCACAAGCTGCAGCTAGAGGTACTGCCTCCCCTACTGTTTGAACTCTCTGCCTGCGCATCTTACCTACCCTACAACTCACTGGCAGCACACCTTGTTCACCCTGGTACACATCTGCACTCAATGTCTAGTCCGCACACGTCCAATAGCAACAGGCTGTCAGCAACCCTAATGTCTCAGTGTGTTTTCTGCTGTGAGTCAGGTGCCAGCTCGCCATGCAAAGCATGTGTACTAACAGCAAGTCAGAGATTGCATGCAGCTGCCCTAATGTTGCCACTGTGTTGACGCTCTGCAAAGGCCTTGAGCAGGTTTCAGCCACAGATCTGCAAGATAGGTCTTGACAACCTTGATAGGGTTCTACAGTAGCACATCTTCTGACTGCTGTACAATGCACATGAGTGCAGCATGGATTTGCGCTAGCCAGGTCCAAGACTTTGCCTGCAAGACATACATGGCACTGTCACTTGGCGATAATGACTATGATGATGATGATGTTTGCGTGCGTAGGGTGACGAGCAGCGTCTGGCAGTGGCCCAAGAAGCTGCAGCCAGAGTTTCTCAGGATGCCAAGGAGGCCCAGGCCATTGCCGCCTCTGAGCGCAGAAGGTAAGCCACCCCATCTTCAGCTGAGAGGTGTCCATGTAGTCTTTACTGTTGCATTGCATGTTAGCACATGCTGATACTGCTCTGTCAGCCATCAGCAATGGTTTACACCACCAAGCAGGTGATAGACGCAATGCTGCGCACTGGCTGTCTGTATCTTTTGAGCAAGATGTATATTCTATCAGGCTAGGCTTTCACGCACCAGGCCTGCATCACTGCATGTCGCATGTGCTGTCAAGCTTTCCTTGTTGTGGTGGGCTAAGCAGCTCCAATGCGCAGATGTGAAGAAGAACGGGAGTACTTGAAGAAGCAGCAGGGAGAGGTCGAGCACAAGCTGGAGGTTGTCTGCAAGACTGAGGCTGATGCCAAGGCAGAGGCCAAGCATGCCCAGCTGCGCTATGAAGACCGTGAGCATGAGCTGAATGAGAGGGGTGCCCTGCTGCGGCGGCAGGAGACAGACCTGGTAAGCAAGATGACATGGGAAAACAGCTTCTCAAATAGTACAAGAGTGCTGCAATAACAGCTGTTTGACCAGAATTGCTGCTTCAGCAGGTGGAGTGTGTGGCCCAGAGTTAGACCCGTGCATGTACTGTACACAAGTCTTTTCTGTAAGACATGGGGTGTTGAGCCATGCCTGGACTATGTACCAACTCATTGCAGAAAGAACAGCCAAAGGTCAAGTTGACATTACTAACAGGAGCTTTTTCAGCACAAGTATGCAATGCAGCAAGCAATGCTTTCAGCAAGCTGTGATTGAATGCAGACTCACGAGCGAGCAGATGTAGAAAAGGTTCAAGGTGAATTGGCTGCAGCAAAGGCCGCCCTTGCAACAGCTATAGCTGAAGCCAGGGAGCTTGAACACAAGGTATGCAAATCTCATCACAGGCAGACACTGTCACCTACCTGCTTACCATGCTTCATACAGGATTTTGATGTAAGGACTGCCGGCCCAGCCTGGCAATGTCTGCAAAGTACGAACTTGCTACAAGGTCACCAACAGCTTCACAGCATCCTGTCACATCTGGGGAGAGATGGTCATGCAATGGCATGCTTGTTGTGCATGATCAGTAGTACAATGGCATAGCCTGGTTGGGCATCCATTCTGTGGAGCTTGAGCACATGCCTTACACATGTCACTTTGAAAGAGCAGCTGCTGTAAAGCATGCCTAGATCAGTAGATCTACCAAATCATCCAAGATTGACCAGCCAGTAGCACCCGGCCGCGTTACAGACCACAAGAGTGCAGAGATTGTGCCCATGCTGTGGTCATTGCATGCCTCTGGCATGAGACTTGCTTGCTGTGCATGGTGCAGCATGCAGACAAGCTAGCAGCTCTGGACAGGCGCGAGTCTGATCTCAAGGCTCAGCAGCACTCTCTTGCAAATGATGCTCAAGCCTTGAGGGACAAAGAAGGTGAGACATAGCAGCCATTGCAATGCATTCTTCGGTGCATATTCACGTGTGGAGTTGACCATCCTGTCTCGTATGACCACAACAATGAAGCAGCCTGCGATGCATGCTTCTGTGCATATCAAGACATGGGCTTGAACATCTTCTACTCATATGACAGCAGCCCGCAAGCTTTGTGCAGTGCGCCCTGTTGCACAAGCCCACATGCAACTCCCATCATCACAACTTGGGTGGTACCAGGAGCAGTCCTGGCCTGTGTCTTTGCTAGACCGGTTGACGCGTGCAGCCTGAGATCTGTTGCTTGAGAAGTGCTACTGCTTCCGTAAATAGAACCCCTCTTGCTCCTGCACTCATGCAGCCCTGGGCTGTACCTGCTTGTGGATAGTGTGCAGTTTTGCGTAAGTGTGATGTACAGACTCCAACCATTGAAGCATGCCAGCTCATAGAGTGTGTGGTACTTGCAGCGGATTTCAAGCGGCATGTGAATGATATTGAAGCAGGTCTGGCACATAAGACCGAGGACCTGCATCAATACAGACACAAGTTGGAACTTGAGCTGTCTGGTAGGGGCTCTGTATTCATTTCCTCAATGACATATGAGCTGGGCTACTGCATGATTTGCAGATTGTAATGACCTGGCAGCATCCATATACATGCTGCTCTATGGATGCCTACAGACGTCAATTGTAGCTGTTGTGATGTCAGCGTGCAGCCTTGTAAATGCTTTGATAGACTGTGGTTTCACGGGCTGGGTAAATTGGTCTTGCTGCAGTGTTCAGCGCTTGTGATTTTGCTATATGCCTGTCAAGTTATGTAGACTGATGCGAGGGAGCAAGGCTGCTTTGCAGTTGCTGTGCCAGCATTCACTTACCATATGAGCTGTTCACAGCAGCTGTCTCTGCCTACAGGCCTTCCTGCATCAGCATGAGAACTGCACAGCGACCCACACAGCGCAGGAATTGCTGCATGCCAACATCATGTGCATGAATCCGTTGCACAGGACGAGCTGCACCTGCGACCTATGGACTGAATGAATGTATGCATGCAATGCAGAGGACAAGCAACACGTGCAACAAGAGCTGGAGGCTCGGCGACAGGACATCATCGCCAAGGAGCGCAGTCTAGATCAAGCTGAGGCTGCTGCTGAGAAGCGCTGGGCCAAGCTGACAGAAGACGTCTCAGCTAAGGTACTAGCCGGAGCCCATGTGCTTCCTGGGATGCACAGCAGTTCTGAGACACAAGGACATGCTGTGCTGTGCAGTTTGGTCTGCATACAGACAGATTGTTTTGCAGCAAAGAAAGTTGCAAGCAGGCCAGCCTGATCACTGTCTCTCTACTTCAACACTGAGTATTGTCAGCTGGGTGCATGTCGGTCTTACATCTTCAAGCCACTTGCACAGCGTCGGTGGGCAAAGCATGCTTAGCGTTGTTGTTGCAGGGAGCTGAAAGAGTGAAGGCAGCTCAGCAAGAGGCTGAGGCAATGAAGAGGGAAACAGCCCTGGCGGCAGCTGCCCTAGAGGGCCGCACCCAGGCCCTAGCACGCCAGGAGGCTGCTGCAGCAGAGGCCAAGGCGCTGCTGGCTGTGCGCACCAAAGAGCTGGACAGCCGTGAGGTGCACCTCTGTTTACTATGCTATGCTCACTCAAGCATGAGACCTGGGTGCAATTTACGGACAGTTGCCCAGCATACCATCGAAAACCTGTGCAAGTTTGATGAGATGTCCATATTGAAAACTTTGACGTTCATACAGCATCTCCCTGTAAGCTTGCATGCAGCTGAGACAAGTAACCAGCTGTCCCTAATGCACTCAGGCCACCATGGTAGACTCTGTTATCAAATTGTTGGACCGCATGTCAGCAGAGCAAGAACAGTCCTGACAACCCTTGCTTCTGATGCAGGAAGCCATCTACAGTGCTGAGAAGGATGTTGCACAGATGAGCAGCCGGGTCCAGCGTGAGCAAGAAGACTTGCAGCGGCGGGCCACGAGCCTGGCCGACACCGGCCTGAAGCAGGAGGCTGAGTCGCAGCGATTGCAGATGGAGCGCCGCGCATGGCAGGATGGGGAAGCTGAGCGCTCGCGCCTTGATGCTGCTTCGCGCGAGAGCAAGCAGCAAGCCCAACATCTGAAGGTGCATAAACTGTCCTCTAGCTATGAACCTTCTTGATTGTCCTGTACTGATGGTAATGTGAATAAAACTGAAGGCACTGGACACGGTTGTCATCACAAGCTTGGGCCGTGCATGTCGTGTCATTATGACAGCAAATGCAGTGCAATGGAGCTAGTTTCGCCCTCTGCTGTCTCTTCCTGCCTTCACGCTGACGGTACTAGCCTATTTTGCAAAACATGTGCAACAGTGTGGCCATTCGGAACTTTTCTGGGATTGCAGGTGCGCAGTGAGCAGCTGGCAGAAGAGCATACAGAGCTGGTAGCGCTCAGGCATGAGCTCAACCAGAGGGATCGAGAGCTGTCTCGCCGAGCCACTGAGCAGGCTACTGAAGCTGCCAATACTCAGGTCAGCATCTTTGCACCGTGTGAGCTCAGGGCTGCATGCCATCTGGGGCTTATAAGCTTGTGTCTTGTTGCTGCAGCAGCTGTGTCACATCTTGTTGCTTGACTGAAGAGAAGCCCGTTGTCATGCTTGACAAAGGTTGCCATGAGGGCGCGCGGGCATCAAACACATTTGAAGCTTCCCAGGGCATGTCAACCATCAATCTTGACCAATAAAGTGCCATAGGCAGTCAGAAATAAGCCTCATGAGAGCACAAAGATGTTTAGCTGTACAGCAGACATGCGCAACTCAGCAACACAACATGCAATGGCATGTGCGCATGAATCAGGTGAGGGCAGAGGCAACAGCTGCAGCCCGAAGGGAGCTTGACAGCCAGTTGAAGGGAGTGGAGAAGGGGCGAGAGGAGATTCGTGCACTTCAGGATCGACTGGCGCAGGCCCAGCAGGACAACACCAAACAGGGCCACCTGCTGGCAGTCCAGGCTGCTGACCTGGACCAGCGTGCTGCCAAGATCACCAAACAAGAGGTAGGCTCCCAATGCTGCCTGACCAAAGACCCAACACTCACCTATTCCACTTTAAGTTAGTGACATATATGATGCCAGAGCATGTATCAAGTGCAGTTGCACATAATAGTATGGCCATTGTGGCCTAATCTGGATGTACTTGATGCAAGAAGGCACAACTTGGTCAAAGACTTGAGCTCTGCACAATAGCCTAGTCAAGCGTTCTGCCATTGACACCTGTCTGGAGCAGAGTCATAGCATGAGCAGTACCCATTTGAAAAGGAGTGTGTGGTGAGCCCTATGTGCTGACATAGAGTTTATGGTGAGCCCAATGTGCTGATGTGGTGTGTGTATTGAAGCCTATGTGGTTGACCCTTGCAGGCTGAGGTGGACTCTGCCTCCAAGGATCTGCATAAGCTAGAGCGCACCTTGCAAGTACAGGAGAGTGACTTGAAGGCCCTCAAGCACCAGCTAGATGAGAAGGAGAGCACGGTAGGTCTGCCACACAGTTGCGACATAGTGTCATGCAACCTGCAGAAGCGACGAAGCTACTAGTCATTGCAAGTGATCTAGCATTGTGAGGCTGGAATGCAAATTGCAGTTTAGTTCTTGGCCCACCATGAGCTGCTGTACTCCATCAATGTGCATGTGTCTGTCTGTCTGTCTGATTGCTCCTGTGTGTCTGTCCACAGTCTGTGTTTCTGTTTGCGTACGTGTTTCTGAGCAGGTTGATCCTGGGTGTGCAGATGCGCAAACGGGAAGAAGCCGCAGACCACACCTCGGCGGAGATGGCACGCAAGATTGCAGCTCTTGACCAGAAGGACAGGTCTGCCTCTGAGAAGGAGAAGTCTCTCAGCTCCCTCACTGCCGAGCTCTGGGCTAAGGTAACCCCTTGCAACTGTTTGCTGCAAGTCTAAGCCAAGCCTGCATCAGCTTGTACAATTGTACTGGCTCAGCAGCTTCCTTTGCACTGATCCAAGCTCTTTGGCCCAATCAGCTTGGTATGCCACCCTTGAGACAAGCCTGCTTTGTTTGTGCTTGCCACTGGGTTCTGGATAACTTCATTGTGCTGTTTCCTGTCACTTATTGACTGAATCATCTGGGTAGCGTAGACAGCAGAGCAGAAGCCGAATGGCATGAGACAGCAATCACCATTCACAAGGGACGTCTTGGCTGTCGCCATCAGGCGCAAGTATTTTGTCTCAACAGTGATACTGTAGGCTTGGCAGACAGCAGCTGAGCTGAATGTGCATGAAGCTGCAGTAGTCAAGCACGAATCTGTCATTTTTTTTAGTAGCACCTCAACAGGCTCTTTGGCCATGCCATGGTATGAAAGGCTGTCCTTCAGTGAGTCTGTTGTGCCATCACACCGCAGGTTGAGCAGGCTGCAGCAGAAGTCAAGGTGCGCGAGGCAGCAGTAGCAAAGCGTGAGGCAGACCTGACTCGCCAGGAAGCTGCAACCCTGTCTGGCAATGCTGATGCCATGAAGCGTGAGGGTGAGCTGGCAGCACGTGAGCAGGCTCTGGCCAGTCAGCTGGCAGACATCAAAGCAGCAGAGGTGCAGCTGCAGGAGAAGAAGCTGGAGGCCAAGGAGCTGCAGGTCAGCCCTGATGGGACATCTTTGGACATAACCCTCCTGCTGTTTGCCTGCCCATTGTGTACGCCCAAGTTAGTTGTGACTGGCAGATGTCACAGCACCAGAGGTGCAGCTGTCAGCAAGGGTATGGCAGCCAAAGAGCTGCAGGCAACTGTCCTGCACATGCCCTGACACGCAAAATGTACTTTGGAGGCCTGCGTGGCCTGACCACGTGCTTGCAGGCATGCCCAAATGTCGCTGACCTGTTCACACGCCTTGAACAAAAGAAGGAATGAATACATGTGCTTTTTGGCTGCTGACTGTTGGTCTGCGCCATTGTACAGACCTGTCTAGCAGTTTGGTGATGCTACACAACTAAGCCTAGGTCAGTCAACAGGCTTCGACAAGCATGTTCTGCAGGAGGTGCAGCTTACAAACCTGTCTCCACAGGCAACATGCAAGCAGCTGGTGGTGCAAGGGACAGGCTTGAAGGCGCATGCAGCCTCCATGGGCGCAGCACCAGGCAAATGCCAATCTTGAGATCATACGCATCGCTGACAATGTCACAACCTCTTTTAGTTTCTTTGCAGGAGGTGCATGAGCAGCTGGTAGGACACGACAGGGGTGCAAGGGCAACAGTTATTGCCAAACCCTCTGTCTACAGTACTTGATGTGTGCATCCCATGGCCACATATAGGATCAACAGCATAATGCTAATTAGGACAGTGCCAGAGTTGAGTTGCTCAATGAACAGAGGGTGACAGCTGTGTTTGGAGGCTGCAGGAGGTGTATGAGCAGCTGGTGGAGCGCGAGAAGAGAGTGAAGGGGCAGGAGGTCTCTGTGAGCACCGCCCTGGGAGAAAGGGAGCGTGCCTTGCAAGCCCGCCAGGACCAGCTGGCGCTGGAGCTGCAGGACCGGGAGCGCCGCCTGCGATCCCATGAAGACAAGTGCTTGGCCACAGACCGCCAGCTCACTGCTGACAAAGCAGCCCTGGACAGAGCAAGGCAAGCTGCAGCGCTCTGTGCTCAGACCAGAACGGCATCATGACGCCACATTAGACACCTTACAGTGTGTGACCTTGCTGCATGCTGACATCAGCATGAAGCCGGCATGGCAGGCGTGTTGTCAGTGACATACATGGCCTGGCGTAGCACAGCAGATTGGGAAATGGTATGGCACAGCACAGCGTGGACATAGTCTAGCCTAGAATAGGCCAGCCTAGCCTAGCACAAGACATGCGTGAACTGCTGCTGCTGCACGTCTAGCAAGGCTACATCAAAGTTAATGCTGAGGATGGCCTTCTCAGTGAGATCCCTGCCCTGCAGAATATCTGTCATTCACGTGTTGTTTTTGAACTTACTATTGTGGCAATACTTGGCTTGCTGGAGTGATGTTACGAACTTGAACACATTCAGTATTGCATTTCAGTACTGTGTAGCAAGTATGGGGTAACACTGGTTGTTGCAGGGCTGAATTAGATGAGCAGGCAGGGGAGGTGGAGAGGCAGCGGCGCCAGCTCACAGGAGCCGCCCGCACCCAGGCTCAGCTCTCACAGCAAGAAGCTGACCTGGAACGTCGAGACAGAGACCTCAAGGTGTGCAGGCAGTGTTCCTTTTCTCTTACCTCTTGTCCTGTTGTTCCCCTTCTTTGAAACCTCTTCTGCTACTGCCGCTGTTGCTGTTGGTGCGGTAAGTATCAGTCAAGATGGCAACAACATGGAGGTTGGGCCTCAGCATTGCGATTGTGCAGCTTCTTGATGCGTCTACATATACATGGGGAACTTGTGTCTGTGACTTGCACAGTGTCCTGAATGACATAAATGTGACATGATCGCAAGCATTCGCTGACTGTGGCGTGTGAGGTGTGGTTGCCATGGTCCACTGCATGCACACGCTCAAAATAAACAGGACCAGTTGAGACAGAATGAGAACGTTGACAAAGTGCACACGAGTCAAGGCGTAAAGCTAGGCTCTATGCAATCTTTGACACCAACAGAACATCAGCTGCCATCCATGTGTGTGAACAAACGCTCACTACCATGACCCGAGCATCATATGGTGGCAAGCACTAGCACACACTGCACCTGCAGAATCATGAGCAAAGGACGCTGTCAGTCAAGGGTGGTTCAGTAACAGGCGCTGGCAAACTAGTGGAAGGCCGTCGGAGGATGTCATGGCTGACAAGTAGCGACGTCTTCATCTTGCACTTGCCTCGTCAACAAGTCGCCTGCAGCAGTGACACAAGCCTTGACACCCAGGTCATCATTGGCTCCACCATCTGCCATGTTGACAGGTGCTAGCAAGTGAGCTGAAGGCCAGGGAGGACGCACTGAGTGGCAATGAGCGGCGGCTGGATGCTGAAACCAGGTCTCTCCAGCAACAGCGACAGGAGTTGGAGCTAGCAGGCATGAAGGCTCAGCTGGCTGTGCAGCAGCAGCAGCAGCAGCAGCATAGCCCAGGGCTGAGCCCAGGCTTGAGCCCCCTTCTGCAGGCTACTCCCCAGATTGGCAGCACCAGGACTGCCAGTAGACTTCAGGTTAGCTGAAGCAGAGTGGCAGACACAAGTCTCCCGTGTCTTGAACAGGCGTTATGCTTGCATGCAGCCTCTTGTTTATATCCCGCCTGTCTGCAGGTCTGGGTAAATCTTCGAGAGAGTAGTTGCAAATGCAAGAGGTCGAGTTAGAGAAGGTGTGGCAATGCTGCTGCCTCACAAGTTGCGCCTTGCCTGCTGATACATTGTGGTGTGGCAATGCTGCTGCCTCAAGACGTCGCGTCTTGCCTGTTGGTACATCGGGACTCTACAGCCCACGTGGTATAGATGACGGCTCTGATGTTGCCTTGGCATGTGTCCACACGGTTGTTGGAACATCATGGTGTGGCTGACACTGTCTCGCTATCTTCAGCATGTGCACCATGTACACAGGCGTCAAGCAAGGCATGCCCTTCTGCAGCAGGCAGGAACAGTCCAGCTCATGACCTCAACTCCCTGAAAGCCTGACACTAGTTGAGGCGTGAACATGAACCTCAGTCAAGATACTGCAGTCATATAGACAGGTGTCAACCAGGTGCAAGTGTAAGGATACCAGGCAGAGACTTCCTCAGCCAATGATCTTGCCTCTCCCAGAGCATTGGCATTCTCACAGCATGCAATCAGTGTTGTCTGGCATACAGGTGTCTAGCAGTGCAACTCCAGAAGTTGGAGGCAGAGGCAGTTCAGCTGATGGCTTTGGCTCCCTCATAGGCTCCCGCCAAGCCAGCCCCCCTGACCCCCCCACTGGACCCCTGTCCCGGCAGACCTCTGCTGGCCGACAGCCTCTTGTCCCTCTGCCCTCCTCAGACAGGTCTGTCACCTCCTGTTGCCTGGATCGTGACAAGTCCTTCCAAGTGACAGTGCAGAGCCAGCCATGCTCTGGAAGGAATCTTGATAGTGCTGCAGCGTTTCCTCCCTGTTTCTCAAATCGTCATTGATGAGGGTTTTGCATGCAGATGTTCTTCTTTTGCTGCTGCGTTTTGCTCCTGGCCAAAGGCGGCAACCGCTGTGACTTGAATGCATGCTACAATGCCACACATGAGTGATTCAGATCATCAGAAAGTCTCTGAGAAAGTCAAGAAGCCAGTCGTGCACTTCGGACCGCCCAACGTGACTCATGTACACAACCTGAGCACCCCTGCAGGAGGACAACAGGTGGCAGCAAAGGTCTGGACATGAGCATGCGGCGGCATGGTGATGCCAATGACACCATTGCCGCAGTCTTCAACATGCCCGGCTCACGCCGCCTCAACCCCACCCTGTCTGGCATGTCAGGCATCAGTGCCACCTCCAACACCTTCTCAGAAAGGTACTCTTGCTGCTGCTGAGCACTGCTGCTTGGAAGTGCTGCCTACCACTGCTGTACACTTCTGCTGAACTGCCATTGCACTTTGTGCACTCATGCATTGCGTCAGATTGAAAGCTGAGCTGCGTTGCCCTCTCATCAGGTGCTCTCTGCTGCTTTCCAATGCGTTATTGCATTTGTGGCTGTAATCACTGCTTGCATGTTGACACAGCAGTGGTGCCCACAACACCATCTTTGTGTGCTGACTGCTGTGTATAATTAATAGTCTGTCAGATGCATCGCAAGTGTATTCAGACAGCATGGGGTCACGACAGAGGCTCGCATGTTGGCCAGTCATTGCACAGGCCTGCATTTACCTGTACACTAACATGGCCAAAAGTGCTGACCACACTCTCCAGCATGTAGTGTACAGTCAGTACATGAGTGCATGCAAGCCATGTGGCCGCAACGCAGGTATACAGAGACAGCCCGGGATCCTGGGCAGACCCCCCAGCAGCTGTTTGCCAGGCTGAAGGCCACCACGCAGAAGGGTGCCAACCGCATGCAGCGCATTGAGGGCATCCTCAAGGTCATTGCTCAGGACAGCCACTCACCTGGCCGGGTGCAGACTGCCGAGGACAGTGTTGCCAAGCTCAGAGCTCAGCTCATTGAGCTGCAGCAGTCCGAGGCAGCTTTGGAAGGCCAGGTCAGCACAGTCGGCATGAACAATGCAACGTGTCTTGTAGGAGAAGTCATGTGTGTGTGTGTGTGTGTGAAGTTTTGTTTGCTCGTGCCTGAAAGCAGAC
>JAABUO010005253.1_pt1 | contig 15108 bp, 14 predicted proteins | sample 5559291 | NCBI WGS metagenome assembly JAABUO01 (sample SAMN10711878, study PRJNA513372) | rock metagenome | isolation source: Antarctica rocks | place: Antarctica: Victoria Land, Finger Mt sud
CTTGTTTATATACTAATTCTTCCATTGAAACCCTAATCGAGTAGTTCCTTGCATTACTTCCATTGACATCCTAATCGAGTAGCTCGTTCCGTTACTTCCTTTGTTCGTACAAGTGGGGCCGTAACAGATGGCGACTTTTGCCTACAAATCCTTCAATTCAAACAACTATGCTGCCTTCCGCCCAACCTACCCCGCGGCGCTCTTCCAGAAGGTCCTGGCGTTCCACCGCGGGGGCAGAGCACTGGCGCTGGATGTTGGTTGTGGCAATGGACAGGCAACGAAGCCGCTGGCGCCCAACTTCCAGCGTGTCGTAGGCACCGACCCCAGCGAGGGCATGGTCACGGCTGCGCTGGAGGATGGGGAGAGACAGGCAAACGTGGAGTACACGGTCAATTCAGCCGAGGACTTGAGATTCCTAGGCGACAGGTCGGTGGATCTTGTCGTCTCTGGACAAGCGGCGCATTGGTTTGACCATGCCGCTTGGTTCCGGGAGATGGCGCGCATCCTTCGTCCAGGCGGGACGCTCTCCTTCTGGGGCTATGCGCCGCATACGTACAGTGGGCATCCCAAGGCCACCGAGATCCTCCTCGAGTACATTAGTGGGGCAGACAAGTTTGGACCATACTGGCCAGAGGGGCGGCATCACGTCGCAAGCAGGTATGAGCATATTCACTTCCCGCGGGGAGACTTCACGGACGAGCTCCGGGTGGGGGACACGAGCATCCATCAGACCATGCCATTGGGCGTGGACGAGAAGTACGTTCGCACGTGGAGCCCCGTGCACCAGCTCGCGCTCGAGCACAGGACCACTCCTCGCGCGGAAGGCGGAGGGGGAGACATGGTCGACGAGCTCTTTGATCGCTTGAAGGCCTCCGAGACATGGACCGACGAGAGCGAGGTCGCGGTCGACTTCTCCATATTCCTCGTCCTGGCCAGAAAAATATGACATGCTCGTCTACCTGACATGGTGTGTCTACATTTTGTTGCCTGCCTTGATGGCCAGGGTCATGCATGTCCCGACGCTTCCCATCCATGCGCCAGATCGAACAAGTCCAGGTCCGCCTGCGATATAGATGGCGCTGAAGGCCAAGCGAAATACAAAAAACATGGCCGTGTAGTTGTTAAGAGTTTCGTGCGGTAGATGTGCCATGTTTCCGGCAAGCTAGACAATCAGCCAATATCACACCAATGCACTCACAATAGCAGCGTAGAACATGGGCAGGAGCTCCATGAGATTAGCTGCCGCGCTCATGCCGCGCTGATGGCGCTTGTAGAGTTCGGGTGGGACTTTGCTCTTTGCCTCTTCGCGGGCGAGACGGGGGTTCACGCTGTCCCATTTGCCGGGTGTAGCCGAGTGCAGGATCATCGTGGCGTAGGTGTGCAGCAGGGCATACATGGTGAATCCCAAGGGGATGGCGTAGAAAGAGTAGTTGGTCATTGGTGGAGGAGTTCGTCGGAGTACACACGGCCAATCTCCGAGCGGAAGAGACGTAGCCGCCCCGCTGCCGCATTTCATTTTACGGTTCACGTCAAATCGTGATTAATTTCAACCGACATGATGAATTCTCTACGAGACCAAGGCCAATCCACTTCCAGCTGATGGTTGGTGAGGTGAATGACTACTCCACGCTTCCCTTCATATCTGCACAGAGACTCTTGAAAGTCAAAGGCGATGATGCCCTTTACTAAGAGCACCTTTGAATCTCTTGCGACGCCGCATTTTGCAAGGAACCATGTTTGCCAGCAGATGGGGATTCAATCAAGGTCCCTGGCTTACAGACATCCAATAGGGAGAGGTGACATAAGTAAGAAGTCCTCCCCTTCCACCCTGGACAAGTCTCGGGGTGATCAATGTGCTCCTGCTTCGTTGCATACCCGTATAGGATCGTCGATCTTCGCAAAATCGACGTCTCCTGGACGGCATAGGATGAAGTGGCTATCCAGCCAACTCACGCAGTCCTCGTTTGTCTTTAGCATATGCAATTGGCTTCGTTCCGCTTGCGTGGTCATGCAGGCCATCATGTCAGACAAGTGATGAACGACCAGCCTCGTTGGCATTCCATACGCTCCCACATACTGAAGAAAGAGCTCAACAGCCGACCAAGGGGTGTGAGCGTAGCCTGCAAATAGGGCCGGGTTCAGTAAGATACCCCTTGCTGCCATGACCCCTGCTGCCCCACTTGCTTCCGCCAAATCTCCCGCATCTTGTAAGTTGAACACGTCACCATTGGCAACCACTGGGACATTCACAGACTCTGCAATGATCTTCATGGCCTCTACGTGTGGCGGCTCCTTTGAGCTTTGGTTTTTTAGACGCCCGTGAACGTCAATCCAATCCACACCGGCACGCTCCGCCATCCGTGTGAACTCCACAGTCGACTGAATGTTTTTGTGGATGCGTATCTTTATGCTGACGGGATAGTCCTCTCCGCAGACATCTTTGAGGCGACGAATCATCGATCTGACCAGGTCTGGTTGGCCCATGAGATGATACCCAAGACCTTCTTGACACGCCCAGCTCTGCGGACAGCCGCAATTCAGCCCAATGCCATCACAGAAGGGTGCTACCAGCTCTGCCGCCTGGCCGAGAGTGACTGGGTCGGCTGCTGCAAACTGCGTAATCAGCGGCCTGTCCCCAACATCCGTGGAGAACTCCGCCGCCCTGGCCTTTGGATGGAGAAACTCTTTGGCGAGAGTCATTGGCGTGTAGACCATGTCCGCGTTGTACTGCCGTACTAAAGCTCGAAAGGGGAGCTTGGTATACCTGACCATCGGGGCGACAATATACAGCGGCCTAATCTCTTCGTTGGCCCTTCTAAAGAGCTCCATTGGGTTGGACTTTGCATCTCTGGGAGGCAGGCCGGGTTGTGCGTCATCTATGTGAACCAAGCGCATGGAGACCTCATCCCATTGGAGGAGAGAGAGAGACCTATTGCTACTGCTCACCACACATCTACAAAGGGCTAAATTTGATCCACCAACGCCGCAGTTGAAGCGAGTCTATGTCTATCCTCCTGGCTCTCTAGTCCGAGTTGAGTCGGGGTGCGAGAGAGTCATAGAGACACTGCTTTTTCCTTTCTATTCTTTCAAAACTTCAGCACCCGCGGCTTCTCCCAAGTGTTTTCTTGGTTGGTGAAGTGGCCGTAGCTGGCAGTTTTTAGATAGATCGGTCGAGCAAGATCCAGCTGCTTGACAATGACACCAGGTCGCAGATCAAAGTTCTGTTTGATGATCGCTACAAGCTCCGAGTTCGATTTACTCGAAGTCCCGTAGGTCTCCACAAATATACTCAGTGGCTCAGCGACACCGATGGCATACGAAAACTGTACCAGGGCGCGTTTCGCGAGCCCTGAACTAACGATGGATTTGGCCACCCATCTTGCGCAATAAGCAGCTGACCGATCGACCTTGGAGAAATCCTTCCCGGAAAAGGCGCCACCGCCGTGGGCTCCCCATCCTCCGTATGTATCCACAATAATTTTGCGACCTGTGACGCCAGCATCACCCTGTGGGCCGCCAATGACGAATCTTCCAGAGGGCTGGATATGGTAGACGGTCTTGCTGTCGAGATACTTTGCTGGAATAACCCTCTTCACAATCTTCTCCAATATCTCTCGGCGCAGATCCTCCGTGCTGATCTCGTCCGCGTGTTGGGTGGATATGACGACCGTGTCTACACGTTGAGGGATCATTGCACCGTTTGCATTCTTGTACTCGACTGTGACTTGGGTCTTTGTATCCGGTCGGAGCCAACCCAAGGAGCCGTCTCTGCGTGCGCTGGCAAGGGCTGCATTAAGACGATGCGCGAGTAGGATGGTTAGCGGTAACAATTCTTGCGTCTCATCCGTGGCATAGCCAAACATAATTCCTTGATCTCCAGCACCGAGTTCCTCGATAGCTTTCTCATAATGCAGTCCCTGGGCAATATCGGGCGATTGCTGTTCAATGGCAACCAGCACATTGCAGGTCTTATAGTCGAATCCCTTTTCCGAACTATCGTAGCCGATGTGCTTGATCGTATCCCGGATAATTTTCTGGTAGTCCAACGTCGCACGCGTGGTAATCTCGCCAAACACCATGATCATCCCAGTTTTTGTAGCTGACTCGCAGGCCACTTTGGACAGAGGGTCTTCCTTGAGGCAGGCATCGAGGATTGCATCCGAGACCTGATCGCAGATCTTGTCCGGGTGGCCCTCACCGACACTCTCCGAGGTGAACAAAAAGGTATCGTCTAATTCGACCGTCATCTCAATGCCCGTCGAATGTGAGGAATAGATAGGGTATTAAAGGAAAGAAATTAGTGGCTGAGTGATTGGAAGGAGATTTTTTTTTTGCTTTTCGATTTTCGCTTGGTGCGGTAGTTTATGAAAATTGGGGCGAGTTTGATCACGACATCGTCAATGGGATGAGCAAGGTAAATAGAGACTTCTTATGATGAGGGTGGAGTGGAGATTTCTTGGAGTCCTTTTTCTCTCTTCCTGTTCTAAGTCTAATACCAGGTCGGTGTGGTCGTCGTTGGGCCTGCGGGTACGGGCAAGGTTAGCGTTGATGACATTCGCAGGCTGATCTGATAAAGTCAACCTTTTGCAATGCTTTATTGACACATATCCGAAATGTTGGGCGTACTGCCCATCTTGTCAATCTGGACCCAGCAGCAGAAGCTGTTGACTGGGAGCCGACTATCAATATCAAAGATCTAATCTCACTGGACGATGTGATGGAGGAGATGGAATTGGGGCCGAATGGTGGGCTGATGTACTGCCTCGAGTAAGGTTGTGTAAAACATCTCTAACTATGAGATTTCTGATCTCGAACCTTGATTGGCTAGAGGAAGAAGTTGGGGACTACAATGACGACTTTCTGATATTTGATTGCCCCGGTCAAATTGAGTTATACACTCACGTGCCTGTACTCCCCACACTTGTGAAGCACTTGAAGGACCAGTTGGGGTTCTCTTTATGTGCGACATACCTCCTTGAATCACCGTTCGTCATTGATAAGAACAAGTACTTTGCAGGGGTTTTGTCTGCCATGAGCGCGATGATCATGTTGGAGATCCCTCACATCAATATAATGTCCAAGATGGATCTCATTCGAGACCAGGTGCCTCGAAGGGAATTGAAGCGGTATCTTGATCCCGATCCTCTATTGATGACGGAGAAAGATGCCCCAACCGAGAAATCACCAAACTTCAAGTCTTTGAATGAGGCCATTGTTCAACTTATCGAGGACTTCAATATGGTCTCGTTTCTTCCGCTCGACCTGACCGACGACCACTCAATTGAAGCTATACTGAGTTTCCTTGACAATGCTACGCAGTGGGCGGAAGGTCAAGAGCCTAAAGAACCGAAAGAGTTCGATCGGGAATGGGAAGGCGATGCTTGATGATCCAGCAGTGTGCACCTAGCCAGTGCAGTGCCATCTTGCACTCTTCTCTAGCCTGCAAGACCTCGAGTACGCCCAGGAGGTGGAAATCGTGACAGATATGGACAACAACTCATACATGGATAGCCAAATAGCCATACACCTAATTTCTTGTGCCTAAGAGTTCTTCAAGCTCTAAAGGTCATCGAGACCTACATGATGCTTGGCCCCTTGTAGAAGTACCTGATATAATTGAAGATGTTATGAGAATGAGAGTTCGTATGAATTTTATCCACTCTGCTCCGCATGGAGACCTAGCCAACTTTTGGAAGTGGTAGAAGGGAAAATGTTACCAGCAAGTTTAATCTGGGGGATGGAAAAACATGCATATACCCATATGAAATTCCTCACAAAGTAAACTGTCACGTGATAATGTAGACACGTGATCTTCATTTTCCTGAAATTTGCTCGTCAGCCCATACCACCAGCAAATTCAATGATGGAGCCGTCGTGCAGATGGCTGCCTCTAACAGTCAGAGAAACCATCGAAAACGGATACTTTTTCAATCTTTGGATGACATACGTACGAATGACTTTGACGTAGAGTCTGCTTCTGGCAGCCTTGGGAAGATCTTATCTCGTAAAAAGAAGAGACATACCAAAAGCCCGGCTACTGGACGTGAAGAGAAAATTGTGGATAAGAAAGAAAGCTTAATTGTACCTGCATCTTCCGTAGACCAGGAAGAGATGTCGCCAAGCTCATGTCGATCTCTATTCGCGGGGTTGCGGTTACGTGAGTCTAGGCCTAATTGACCAGTCTAACAAGCCTCAGTCTTCTTGCCACCCAATATGAAAAACGGTCTCCAATGTTTGAGAAAAGAGAAAGCAGTCGAGCATGGGGCTGTTGTAAATGTTAGATATTCCGCCAAAACCACCCACATATTATGTGACAAAGCCCTGTCCAAAACGTCACTCTTAAGGTACTTGAGGAAAAAGTCTCTTCGGGAGGATATTGTGGTCGTGAATGACGCGTGGGTGCCACAGTGTTTGCTGCACGCTCGTCTCTGTGACCCACGCGATCCACAGTTTCGTATTGAAGGCGACTCTGATGGTCCCGAGGAGGAAGAGAAGCTATCTATTCCAGAGTTCTTCACCATTAAAAAACCCCTCCCGCGTAAGTCGCCTGAAAAGACACAAAAATCTACTACCTCGAATGAGGATGATGACATAAACTCTCAAGAGACGGGACATACTTTTGACGAAATAGTCGGGCAAGTGAAAAAATCGTGGTCAACGCAGAAAGGAGCGTCAGCAGTTCTCGAAGAAGATCATCAAGACTTCAATGACGACTTTTCAAAACCAAAGGCCGCTTCTTCCTGGGTATCCAGCTTTGTCGCTGCAGGCCCGCATACAGAAAGCTCACAAGCTCAAAATCCAAACCGTACCACCATTGAGGTACTTGAACGTATGAAAGATCATTATGAAGCAGAAGCAGATCAATGGCGTGCTTTGGGATATCGCAAAGCAATAAGCACTTTGAAAAAGACTCCGTATTTGGTATCCACAGAAGCTCAAGCGTCAAGTCTCCCTGGCATTGGTGCTCGTATTGCTTCCAAAATTACAACAATCGTTGAAACCGGTCGCTTGGAGCAATTAACAGATCTTGCTAAAGATCCTCGTACTCAAGCAAAGCGATTGTTTCTGGGAATACAGGGCGTGGGTCACGTAAAGGCAAATGAATTCGTAGCGCGCGGATATACCACACTTGACGATATCCTGCAACATGGAAATCCTACCCGCGCTCAAAAGCTTGGAATCGAACATTATACAGATCTGAACACACGGATTCCACGAGCGGAAGTGCAAGAGCATGCAGACTATGTATATCGAGAAATGAAGAAGCTTGATCCGCGAATGGAAATACACGCCATGGGATCATTTAGACGTGGCCAATCTGATTGTGGAGACGTAAGTGTATTTCGGTCTAACCATCTCTAATTGAAGGTTGACATCATCATAACCCGTCCGGGCCTCCACTCTGACGCGCTCCCGGCTGTCCTTGACGATCTTGTTAAGCTACTCTTTTCAGATGGGTTTCTTGTGGCTGAATTGATGAGGAGCGGGGGTGGTACTCATTGGCAAGGATGTTCACAACTAGAGAATGGACGTTGGCGACGAATAGATTTCCTGCTCATCCCCTACGATGAACTTGGAGCTGCTCTTATTTACTTCACTGGTAATGACATCTTCAACCGTTCTCTACGCCTGTTAGCCTCAAAGAAAGGACTTCGACTGAACCAGAAAGGACTATTCAAAGACGTTATGCGCGGTCCGAAACGAGTGAAGGCTACAGAGGGGACTCGGATTGCGTCAAAAACCGAACAAGAAATTTTCGACGTATTAGGACTTAAGTGGCGGCCACCGAGTGAACGGGTGTGCTAGCGTCTATTGAGGAAAAAGAGCCCTGAATAGACAGTTTTAAAAGGCTTTAGCTTTCTTAAAGACCTACAAACGGAAGCGACCAAGTCATTTCTCACTAAGAGCAGCAACTCCAGGAAGTGTCTTACCCTCCAGCAATTCCAGAGATGCACCCCCGCCAGTCGAAACATGTGAGAGCTTCTCTTCAACCTTGTATTTTGCGGCTACAGTGGCCGTGTCTCCGCCTCCGATAATGACAATTTTGCCGTTTGATGCAGCAGCCACAGCTGCATCCATTGTCTTTTTGGTCCCGTTTGCAAAGGCATCAAACTCAAAGACACCAGGAGGACCGTTCCACAGAATCGTTTTGGCATCAGCGATAGCTTTTTGGTAGAGTTTTATTGATTCCTCGCCGCAGTCGAGTCCCATCCAACCGTCCGGAATCCCATCCTTATCCGTAGCATAGCCCCTCTTTGCATCCTTGTCGAATTTGTCTGCAGTGATGTAGTCCACTGGAAGAACGAGGCTGACATTGTTGGATTTTGCCTTTTGAACAAGTTCCTGCACCTTCTTCGATCCGGCTTCATCAAATAAGGAGTCGCCAATACTGACGTTCTCTAGAGTCTTCTTAAAGGTAAAGGCCATGCCACCGCAGATGACTAGGCTGTTCACCTTGTCAAGGAGGTTGTCAATCAGCTGGATCTTGTCAGAGACTTTTGCACCCCCTAGAATAGCCAAAAAGGGGCGTTCAGGTTTCTCCAGTGCTTTTGCAAAGAACTCGAGCTCTTTCTTCATGAGGAAACCAGCTGCTTTTTGCGGCAGGTCAATGCCAACCATGGAAGAATGGCCACGATGAGCGGTCCCAAAAGCATCATTGATGTAAACGTCTCCCAGTGCAGTTAAAGATCTGCGGAATTCCTTGACTTTCTCGGGGTCTGCCTTGGTCTTATTTCCCTGCTTGTCTTTGGAAGATCCCTCTTCCTCAATGTGAAATCGAAGGTTCTCCAACAGCGCAATCTGTCCTCCGCTCAGCGACTTGCACCTGTCTTCCGTCTCCTTTCCAACACAGTCTTTCAGGAACTCTACCTTGGTGCCCAGGAGCTTTTCTAGCTCCCCGACCACTGGCCTGAGGGAATACTTTTCCTCGTGAACTCCATTTGGCCGTCCAAGATGAGACATCAGAATGATTGCCTTTGCGCCTGTGAATTAGTGTGAAAGATTGCTTGCGCCGTACCATGATCTTTGGCATACCGGATCGTAGGCAGCGCCCCAACAATGCGTTGATTATTGGTGAGCTTTTGGCCATCAAGGGGGACATTGAAGTCCACACGAATCAGGACCCTCTTGCCCTGAAGCTCGACGTCCTGAATGGACAACTTCTTGCTCAAACTCATTGGGGCTGAAGTGCGCAAGTAAGAAATGCAACTTGTACAAAATACGTGCAACTATCTACAAATGTATGCTCTGGCTAGCCTCACTCCTCACGTCTTGTCACTTGCGTTGAAGCTCTTTGGCTAGCTGCTGAGAGAAGTCGTCCTCCAAGTTATCATCATCCCAGTTTTCCTCCCATATCGTCCCATTCTTCTGTGCCTCTTCATCTGTCCAGTTCTCAACGGGGAAGTCTTCAAAAATGTCTTCTTCATCCAGGTTGTTGGATGGTGCAGCAGAATTACTCGGCGGGGCCGGAGCAGCAGATGCGGGCTGCTTTGTCTCGGCCATGATACACTATTGTCTCTTCAAAGCCTTCTTTGCCCCTCAAATTGGCGCTGCTCGTCGTGAGCTGGTGGTTGCTGGGCTTCTGCTTGTGCGACCTTGGATTAGACTTTTTGGTGTTGAGGTACCACGAGTCACGACGGGTCCCTGTTCGAAATTCATCCGGGCCCAGAACAAAGATCTCGCGTCCGGCAATGGGCAGGTTGCGTATGAGAACTTGAAGCAGGTGGCGTCGTGAATGAATTTCTTCCGATGGAGTGATGCCAAGAAGGGAATTGGGCAGGAGAGTGTGAGTGCTGGTTCCTCTACGACGAGCTTGAATGGACTGATTCACCACCATACTCTCCCGCCTACCGCGGAGGACCTCACTTCCGCGCTTGCGGCGATCGATCTAATCATGGATGACCAAATACATGAAGCGAGAGATGCCCTGCACGGAACGACCTCGGCCTACCACAAGCTAGCAGGATGTGTATTGTTGTTTCTGCAGGCCGCTTTTGGGATTGAGCCGGAAATGGTCAAAAAAGCAGTCGAGACGTTAAATGACGCGGAATCAAGCACAGATAGGGAACTAAAACGTGCCGTGCACGCTCCGTCAGCCTCCAAATATCCAGCCGGGTCCGAATTCTTGCTTGCTAATGCCGAAAGCCAGTTTATGGCTGCACTGCTTGGCTTCATCTCCGAGTCCGTGGTCGAGAGTATAAAAGGCTTGTATAGATTGCGCTCGGCCTTCAAGTCCCTGAAGAAGTTAAATGACATTGTGCGGTCGGAGTCTACGCGATCAGAGTCCTCACGGTCGTCCACCAGCGCGGATGATTTTGTCGATGCTACGGATGATCCAGCAAGTTTGCCTGCCACAGTAACTTTGCCGCCCCCATCTACGAAGGCAGCGACTTCGCCCATTGATTTTTACATTGAATCCGGATCTAGCACATGTCTCGGAGCTATGCGACTTATACTCTCTATAATTCCGCCGGCACTTGGCAAAATTCTGTCCATAGTGGGCTTTCATGGGGATCGACAGGAAGGGTTGGATCTACTATGGAGCGCTGCTCTCGCCCCGAACGTACATGGTGCTATAGCAACTCTCACCCTGCTCCAGTACTACGGTGGAATTATGCAGTTTTGTGACATCCTCACAGACACTCAGCCTAAACACGCTTTGTCCTCCGGCTCAGAGACAATTGACCCCAGAGAGCGTGTCAAAGCGATCCTGAAAAATTCTACGGACCGGTATCCAAACAGTTCCTTGTGGCAGCTGCAGGTTGCGCGAGACCTGAGTGTCAATGGGAATGGAGAGCAAGCAGTTGAGCTCTTGGAAAATTTGTCAGGATCACAGATGGTACAAATTTCAGCTCTAGTGGAGTTTGAACTCGCTCTCAACCATCTCTTTCTTCATTCGTACGAAAGCGCAGCCCGATCATTTCTCAGATTGCGGAAACTCAACAATTGGTCTCATGCATTCTACACATATACTGCGGCGTGTTGTAACTTTGAGCTCTACCGCCAAACCAGGAAGAGTGAGTATGGTGACGAAGCTACCCGGCTGTTTGAGGAAGCGCCAACATTGATGGGGAAGAAATTTTTTGGACGAACAATGTCCTTTGAAGTTTTCCTCAGTAGAAAGCTGAAAAAATGGCATAGCAAAGCTATCGATGGGAATATTCTCCCTGCCATAGGTATCTCGCCTGTCGAGGAAATCATATACTTTTGGAATGGTCACCGAAGGATGTCTCCAGCAAGTCGGGAGAAATCGCTTGCGGCTCTGCAAGCACGTTGCGAATTAGAAATAGAAGAAATTGACGACAAGGCAGTTCGACACGTACTCAAGTCTGTGGTCCTGCGAAATCAACGGAATTGCGCCAAAGCAAAGGTAGAGCTGGAAGAAGTTTTGTCACTTTCGCCACATGATCTTCGTCACGGACAGAATCCGGATGAATGGCCCCTACCAGCAGCTCATTATGAAATGGCAGCCGTTCTGTGGGCTATGAATGGATACAATGCCGCGGGAGAAGTTAGAGAGTGGCTCCACAAGGCTGCTGAGTGGAAGGGATACGAGATGGAGACTAGGATTGGAATTCGCATACAAACTGGGCAGGAGACGCTGCGGCATTCGAGTGAGGACAAGTAATAACAACTGATCATATAACAAGATGTAGATGTGTAACATAGACCGAATAACTTATAACAGTTTCCTCACACGACGTGATGCTTAATTTCGATTAGAACCATGGATTCAAGGGCATGATTCGCTCCTCTGGTGCATTGAGGCCGCTGGGGGTACACCGTATTCCTCGCCCAGGAGACAATAGCGGCATTGATGGGCGTTCGCGGGAGCAAAAGAAAGCCGATTTAGTGGATTATGACAAGCATCTTGCCAGGCGGCAAGAACTGATGCAGGACTTTTCCGAGTCGTACTGGAAAGACTTTCATGAACTTCGAAGGAATAAGGGAAAGCTATGGCATGCACCCACGCGATTGTTCCGCCAAGAAGCTGCGCTTTACATGCCCAACTTTCATGGACGTACGCTTCTTCCTGATGGCAAGACGGAAGATACGACTACTCGCATACGCGGACATGCAGCGACCATAGTCTCCCTATTTTCAGCTCGATTTTCACAAGAGCATTGTGAGTCATATACGAAGGCGATGGGATTGGACGCAAGACAGGTGAATGTTCACATGGAGGAGAATCCGTTGAAGGCCATGCTCACCCGGCTCTTTCTCGGAAGCATTCGACGTGCGACGCTCCCGCAATTGCATGATTCCTACTTTCTAATTACAAATAGGTTTGATCGGCAATTCAAAGAAGCTATCGGGCTGATGAATTCATATACCGGATTTGTCTATCTAGTCGACGGGGAATGCAAGATCCGATGGGCTGCTTGTGGCCCGGCTGATGCCCCAGAGATATCATCCCTGGCAAAGGGATATGAAAAATTATCACCATCTGCACACAAAGGTGTCCTTCAAACTCCGACAGACACATCCCCCAAGCATGAACCTACCGAAAGTAAAACAACATAAGCATGCAAAATGAAATCAAGCAGGCCATAATCAAGCTATCACGCTTCTTTCTGGTGTTGATTTTCGATATGACCGTGTTAATACCCGGGATCTTACTTACCGACTGCATGATTCGACGATTCATTTGCGACAGCAGCTGTCGTTGCCGGCCAAACTCCTCCCGGGTCTCATAAGCCTGGGCAAGCACAGAGTCCGTCATATGGTGTGAGTGATCCAGGCGGGATCGCTCTTGGAGCATGTAGTCATTCTCCATACTCTCGGGATCTCCACTTCCGGAGCGGTAAGCGTCAATATCATTTTTGACGGAAGACATCAGGTTCGTCTGGTTGCGTGCATGTCCTATATCACTTCGTATTCTTGAGAATTCCTGCTGATGCTCACTCAACACCTCTCGGTGCCTCTGTAGATGATGCAATTTCGTCCCGCCAGCTGCCACCCCCTCTGAGTCGAGGACTCTTTGCAGACTCACAATGCATCCTTCGCGCGTCCTCATGAAGTCCTGAATCTGCGCCTCTGTTGCGCGCTCCAGATCACTGGGAGACGCAGTGCAGGTCAGCACTAATCCTGAATACGTCCGCAGAGCCGCATCTGTTTGTCCTTCCAGAGATCGCAGACTCGTCCGCAGCTGTGCCCACGACGTCTCCATGATCGGAGGTGGTATCTATCTGATCAGATTAGGGCCAACACCAGACGTGCACGACGCACGTCACAAAAGGCGAATTTCGAACGGCGCCCAACTGCTACAAGCGATTCCCAATGGCACCACCAAAAGTCAAAGCACATGCGCTACGGAGCAAGAGCAAAGCCGACCTTCAAACTCAGCTTGACGAGCTCAAGCAAGAACTAGCAACGCTGCGGGTACAGAAGATTGCCGGTGGAGCTGCGTCCAAACTGACAAAAATCAATCAAGTCCGCAAATCCATTGCCAGAGTTCTCACCGTCATTAATCAGAACCAGCGCCAGCAACTGCGGCTATTCTACAGGAAGAAGAAATTCTTGCCATTGGACCTGAGGCCAAAGAAGACGCGCGCGATGCGACGAAAGCTCACAAAGAGCGAAGCAAATGCAGTCACGTTGAAGACAAAGAAGAAGACGTCGAACTTTCCGCTGAGGAGGTTTGCAATTAAGGCTTAGAGCCGCTATGGGGGTGTGTCTATTACAAAATTTACAACTCGTCCGTTTGGAACTTTTATCATTCGTGTCGGTTTCGAATCTGCAAGCCATTTTCTCCCTTTCTCTGTATGTTGTGCACGATCAAACACCTCCTGTGCTGTCTCCTCCAGACGTGTAGCCATGACAAACCTCACTTTTCCATTAATCTGTATCGCACATTGCACTTCACTCGGTGGGGGCGCACTATTAGATGTCACGGGCCAGGACGCTCGGAAAATGCTCTTCTCGCCTCCCAGCCGCTGCCATGATTCTTCTGCAGTCGCCGGAGCTATAGGAGCCAGCAATTTAACAAGAGTAGTGCACGCATCTGCATATACTGCGCGTCGACTTTTTCGGTCGGCAGTGAGAGCAGAGGTGAGCTTAATGAGACTCGAAATCGCGCCGTTTAGCGCAAGCGTGTCGTTGTATGCCTCTGTGACTTCACGTACAGTCTTCTGAAGTTGCGCATGCAACTGTCGCTCAGCTTCGTCGTCTCCACTTCCTGCCGTCCGGTCGTCAACGGAACAAACACATCTCCACACGCGACCTAACCATCGCTGCATACCAATAATCCGCTCTTCTTGCCAGTAAAGGACTTCAGACACTGGTGCAGAGAATAAAATATGGGCACGCGTACTATCAGCGCCAAACTGTTGGATCGTAGCCACGGGATCAATACCGTTACGTTTACTTTTGGACATCTTTTCAAAGCTCACACCAAGTTCTGTACCGTCAGGAGCATAGTGTTTGTTTTCGATAGTTCGAACGTCTTCTCTACCGACGAAGCGGCCGGTTTGTGGATTTGTATATGTCGTCCCATGGACCATCCCTTGCGTGACGAGCTTTTTGAATGGCTCAGCACGGAGAGAACCACCAGACCACATACCCACTTTGGCTGCAAACTTTGCAAAGAATCGAGAGTAGAGAAGGTGTAAAATGGCATGCTCTACACCGCCAATGTACGCATCAACTGGGAGCTTTTCGGCATTCTCGCAGCTGAACGGTTCATTTGCGTTGTGAGGATCAGTGAATCGAGCATAGTACCAACTTGAATCGACAAAAGTGTCCATAGTATCCGTATCTCGCTTTGCAGCACCCTGACATCTCGGGCAGCGACAATTCACCCACTCAGTTATTCCAGCTAGTGGGTTTCCTCGTCCGCTTAATTTTTCAAGGCCGGGAAGAACAACAGGCAGGTCTTCTCTCGGGACAGGAACAATTCCACAGTCTGGACAGTGCACCATGGGAATTGGAGTGCCCCAGAACCTTTGCCGAGATACGAGCCAGTCGCGTAACTTCCACTTCGTGATGCTGCGTGCTGATCCAGCCTCGGTTAAACGCTCAACAATCATTCGTCCAGCTGTGGCACTGTCTAAACCAGCATATTCTCCACATCGGGTATGTAGAACTCCGTGTCCTGTAAACACCACCTGG
>JAABUO010005254.1_pt1 | contig 15107 bp, 16 predicted proteins | sample 5559291 | NCBI WGS metagenome assembly JAABUO01 (sample SAMN10711878, study PRJNA513372) | rock metagenome | isolation source: Antarctica rocks | place: Antarctica: Victoria Land, Finger Mt sud
AAGTGGTGACAAGCTATTTTGCAGCCTGCCATAACACTACAGACTATGCTGAAAGCATCTGAGGCTATTCCATTACCCTTTATTGTACCTGCATGTTGACTGTTCATGCTGAGTTTGTTGCTGTCCACGATTTTCTGTGCGCATGCAATGTCAGCTGCTTGTCAGAATAGCATGCATCAGCTGCTTGCTGGCAATGGAGAAATTCAAATGAGTTTGAACACTGCAGCAAGAAATTCCTGATGCCAGATGTGTGCTGATGTGTGGACTCCATGTTGCAGGGCATGGCTTTTGGTTGGGAGTTTGTTATGACCTTCCTTTTGGTGGCAGTGGTATATGCAGTGGCTATTGGCAAACCCAGCTTCACGGAAACAGGTCCTCTGGCTGTTGGTTTTGCGCTCTGGTGTTCTGCCTTTGTAGGTAGGTTTGCAGCAAGCTAATGATAGCATTCAATTCCTTATGTCTGGAGTGCCATCAGTGTGCATTGAGCTTCTGCTCACACCTCAGGGCAACCTCTTCAGCAGCATACAACACATGCAATTCTATGAAGCAGGCTTGCAAGCGCAATCATCATGAGCATGCAAGCACTGTTATGACATAAGGCTCTGCTTATGTTGAGGAAAGAGCAGAGGCAGCATGTCCTGCCCCATCTGCCTTTCCTGTCGTATAGTTTAGCAAGGCACAGACAGAGTCTATCTGGCTCTGCCCTGTATGGCTTGTACTTGTATTCGCGAAAGAAATGCAAGAATACTGAGCACACATGGAGCTGGGCTTACTTGCGTGCTCGATAGTGCTCTGGTATCAATGAGTCAGCAATGTGGTTGTGCAGCTGGCGAATTCACAGGAGCTTCGTTGAACCCTGCTCGTACTTTAGGGCCCGCATTTGTGTACCACTGCAACTGGAGCTATGCTTGGGTGTATGTCCTGGCAGAAATCCTAGGTAAGCAGGTGTTGTTTTGCTGCTGCTGATGCTGGTTCCAGTGCTGCTGTTCACATTGATGCTGTGCCTGTGCCGTTGCACATACCAGCTTGCCATATGCTGTTGTAGCAACTAAGTCATCAGCAATGTGTTTACTGCTGGATTACTTGAGACCACTTCCTGGTGTCCTGAACAGACTTTTTATCCAAAATTGTGTGACTCTTGACGGGTGTAATTGGTAGCTTGCAAGGACTCAGCAGTGACTGAATGACTCACGCGGTACCATCTGCTTGTTGCAGGAGGTGTTACTGCAGGCATAGTAAGCTGGCCATTGTACGGCACTGCAGGTAAACCAGCCTCACGTCATGTGCCACTCTCTTCTGCTTGAACAGCTCAGCAGTATCATCTCAGCCAAGCCTGTAGCAAGGGTGTACCTGAGCTCTGGTCATGCGTTGTAGTTCCAGCACCGCCACCAGTTCCCTGTTTCATGGCATATGCATTGTCGCTGGGCCTACCTCTGCCAGTGCTGAAGCTGCAACTGCTCCTTTGCTGCTGCTGCTGCTGCTGCTGCTGCTGCTGTGCACCAGATGGTGCCTTCCTGTGCCAAGTAGTTGACCTTCTGAAAATGATGTCATGCAGGTCCCTGGGCTCGCAAGGTCCTCAGACCCATCCAAAACGCGGTTGGGCCCTTGTTCAAGAAAGCAAACACTGCTGTGCAAAAGCAGATCGACAACTTGCCACCCAGTGTGGCAGCAATTTTTGATTTGAAGACAAGTGAGTATAAGCAAACAGCTTCAATTGCTTTGGCTTCATACATAGTCACGTCAGTTTCTGCTGCCAGACCCAGCTTGACAGCCTTGAGGTTTTGGCACATCATACTGCAGTGTTGTTTGTGTTACACTGGTGGAGGCTGTGTGCTGCTTGCGCTGTTACAGCTGTCTCAAAATGCCAAGGGAAGCTTGCAAACACGTTAAGCTTCTGTACATTGAGTTGTCTGATGGCCTTGACTTCATCTGTCTTATAACTTCCCTCCTTTCGTCTTACCTTCTTTGCCTCCTTGACCCAGTGCAGCGCAGCATCCTGCCTCTGATCAAACTCTCAACTGTGCCAAATGCAAGCCTCGACTGTGTGACCTGTTGTGTTGTCCGGCAACGCATCTTTGCCTGTTTTGTGGGCTTGCTCAGCTGAACCTCGGCTTTTCAGTGCTGAATAACCATTCTGTTTTTTGCAGCTACTGATGGTGAAGGTGGTGAGGAGGGTGGGGATGAAGAGGAAGGTGGCGGTGATGGTGGTAAGAAGGAGAGCAAGGGACAGAGCCACAAGGCTCAGCCAGACCAGCAGAGGGGTATGCTCAAGACCCCAGTGGGTCAGCATCAGCAAATTCGCTCACGCACTAATGGCCAGGAGGCTAATGGTCTCACACACACTGAGTATGAGCCTCAGCAGTACCAGACTCCGCAGTATGCTCCTCAGCCTCAATCATATGTGAATGACTCGCCAAATGAGTATGAGACGTACAGATCTCCAGAACCTATGACTCGCCATCCCAGCATCAACATGGACTGGCAGACACTACGTGTGCCAAGGTGATGGTTCAGCTGGGATGCTCATTGAGAAGCTAGCACATGAAGCCTTTTGTGTCAGATTTGCAATAAGATTGACCATGCAACACAGTACATACCCAACATGACCTTTGGTGTGTTTTGGAATTATACAGGTGGCAAGCCATGTATCACAGACAGCATTTGCGTTCTTGTCAATAATTGCCAGCATTACAGGTCTCCAGCATTTTCTGCCTGTTGAGGTTCTGCATACTGTCATTTGTGCTGACCAGGCTATGCGCACTGCACTGGCTGCACCAAAGTAACAGATACGTATGTTTCTCCAATTTTGTCCTCCAGCTTGTCATGTTATTGTATATTGCGTTTTCCCTCTGTTTGCAATGTGCACTCTTTGTGCTTGTACAGCATGTTGAGGTTTACTCTGGAACAAGTCCTGGCAAGGGTGCGATTGGGATGATAGCAGGATTTCATTAATCAGCGGATAGAAGTTGTGATCAATGGCAGGCATGTCGCCATGTGCACACGTCTTGTAAAAAAGAAGCATATCGTGCAGATGCATCTGATCGTCAGTAGGTGTGTTACAATCAAGCTAAGCAGATTGTAAGGTTTTCTGTTACGACTTGTGCTATTCCAACATAGTATAATCACGCTTCCTTCCGCGAGAAGCTTGTAGGCTTAATCAACTTCCTTGCCATAGGCTGAACAACTGCCTCAAAGCATGATGCAGCAGTAGACAGGTGCAATGTTCCTGGAAGGACTCTAAGACATGTATATCAACTTGGCAGCCACCTTGGCATCCTGCGCCTATGGCCAGGGGTAGGTGTAAGGGGAGCAAGCGGACGCATACTAACACCTACAGCTGCTGATACACCTTTTCAGGCACACAACGTTCAGGTGACCTACACAAGGCCAGAAGTGTCACATATCCACAGCAGGAAACCCAATGCATATACATCCTGCTAGTATACTAGCCATCTGCAGCCTGCTCAGCATGCAACAACAAAAGGGCATCGTGATATACACCAGAACAAAAACACTCACAATGCAATCGCAGACATCAAAACACGTTTGTTCGTCGCCTCCCTTTGCCCAACATCATTTCTTTTGCTTCATTGACTTTGGTGGCTAGAAAGCTGCTGCCTCCAGAGTCAGGGTGATTTGCAATCATGATCTTTCTGTGAGCATCCTTCACCTTGTCTGCGGCCGCAGATTCTCGAAGGCCCAGAATGAGAGCAGCTTCACGCTTTGTCATTTCTGCCTGAAAGCCGCCCTGCAAGAGGGGTGAGCTTGTGTTGTGCAGTGCATGTGGTTTAAGACAAGCAACATATGCATCATTGACAAGATATGCAGCCCTAACTCTGGCAAGCACTCAGCGTGACCTAGTACCCGCAAATCCAGACTGCGAAATTGGGCCACAATGATTCCAGAGGTCTCACCTTGTAGAAACTTCGTCCGACTGCTGATCCCGCTGCTTGCCATTTAGACCCTACTTGAATGAGTGCCCTACCCGCATATGCGGCAGCTCCTATAGCCAAGCCTGCCACCAACGGTGTGGTCTGCAGCCGGAGCACAAATTGTTTCACCACGCGACAGCTCGTTCATCAAACACTTCTTGCTATGAAGGCTCCACAATACTCTGACGCGACACTGCAAATTGTCATAGCCTTACCATTCACACTGTCAAACAACAGCAGGCCCCCACCAGTGCCCAGGCGTCGGCCGTGAAGTCGCTGAGAGCTCGAACACGAATAGTCGAAAAATGACACAGAACGATGTTGTAGCCAAGGCTGCAAATTCTCGTTGCGCACCCTCCAGATCAGCTCTCATATGGCGAAGTGGAAGCTTCGCTTGACGCAAGCCAAAACGCGACGCGACACAGCTGTGCGCGCACTCCGTGACACTGACCTCGTGGACACGGCTTGCATGATGACAGTGGCAAGCGTATAAAATACTGGGGACGACAGAAAGCGTATAAAATACACTCGACCGGGGATCCAAGGCCAAGTCTATACCCACAGCGTGCCTGCTTGTCCACGCTCAACCAACAGCATCAGATACTGTAGCGCACCCGCAAACTATTTGCTGACTTTGGTCGCAACACTCTACGCCTGTCAAACACTGGACGATCTGGTTGGTGCAGTAGCGACACTGCACTAGTACTGTCTGCGCGTTGAGCTACGCTTCAGCAGGAGGTCGTCTTGCAGCTCCCCACATAGTTGCTGGTGTGAGAGGCATGTCTGACAGAGCGCCCGCGGCGCTGGTATCGACAAAAGTTGAGGAAGGTATCTCTTGAAGCAGTGTTGTCTGGTTTTGCACAGCACTTTTATTACCTCGTTCGGCCTGATTGGTTGTTGTCAAGCTTGTCTGCTGTGGCACGAAACACCCACCTGCCAATTGTGCAGCTTTTATATTTCGGATGAAGCAAGAAGCAATGCAGAGATGCAAACAGGAAGCTAGAGCATATGCTGAGTGCTGCAAGACAAGGTCAATCTCCATTGCATGGGCTTGCCGTCAGCAATTTGGAAGCCTCAACAGCTGTGTTGCCCAACAGTAAGTACTAGGTGTAACAATACTGCTGACATGCACAACTTGTCGTGGTTGTTCTTCTTCATGCTGACAGTATGTTGCTGTCTTGGGCAGAGGTTGCTGCAGCTGAATCACTTGTCTGGGTGCAGTGCACATGCCTAATGTTTTGCGTCGCTGCAGTACTGGCGAGAGGACACTCAGAGAGCTCAAGTCCCGATGGATTGCTGCTGGGCGGCCAGAGCTCCCAGACTGGGAAGCTCTTTTTGATGGACTGTGACAAACAAAATGCTTCACCAGTAGACAACCACATGTAGAATCTCAACTGTGACAGGCAGGTCATGCAGCAGAAAGCTGTGATTGGAATTTGGTGGCAAGAGATTGTCAGCATCAAGGTGGGCATGTCAGGCGCTTGACTGGTACTGTCAGTTTTAGTGCTGCAGCCTGCTTGTTGCCAGATAGCAGCTGTGCTATCAAGTGCAAGCAACCTCTTACTGTTTATGCGTTTTAGGTCAACTGGTTCCCTCATTGACTGGCGTCTTTCAATGTATTAGCAGAGAGCTGAGCACTGTGAGCAGCATTAAACAGAGCTACTGACATGAGTCTTTGATACTTGGTGTTGGCGCACAAAAGTATTGCATCCTGTGGAGTTGAACAGGAACGTCTGGCACACAAATTCACATAGATAGTAGATGTTGACACAGATTCAAACAAAGGAAGGTAGGCTCTAGCTAGACACAATTGCAGTACCACTCAAGTTTGAACACAAGGAAAGCTGGACTGACATTAAAGTGTGCACTGATTCACTCAAGTTGCAACAGGGGGTGTGCAAGGTTACCATAAGATGCAAAGAGATGGCAGAAGTTTGTGGCACACAGACTGACAGCAGATTGGTTGCTCGTGGAAAGTCTGTACCTGTCAGCCACATATCACTGGCTATGTCGTGATGCAACTGCAGGCTCCATTGTCTGCATTGCTAAGAGGCGACAGGTTCTGTGGTTTTTCTCTTGCCCTTCTTGTGAGCAGGTCTTGAAACATCCTCATCGTCCTCAGCTGTGCCAGTGCTTCCTGCCTTCTATAATGTTACACCACTCATGAGACAGTGACTACTGTGGCATTGTGGTTGTCAGCAATCAGCACAAGGTTTACCTTATACTTACAGCAGCTGCCTCTGCTGCTGCCGCTTTTTGCTTCTTCCCTGTCCCTGCAACACCACTTATATATAGACAAGTTCTTGTTGGACCAGCACAACAGGCAGCACAAAGCAGCACGACATGACCCTCACCTGGTGGTCTGCCCCTGGGTCTTTTGCCTTGTTGTCCAGCTTCTCCGGCCTTGGAGGGTTTGGGTGCAGACTGATCCTCCTGAGTTGCTGACTTTTCGGAGGCTGCCTTTGGAAGGCGACCACGTTTCTTTGGCACACTCTCACTGGACTTCTCAGACACGTCTTCACCTGTCTTGGTATCGTCGTCCTGTACCGAAGTTACGTCAGAGGCCTTGACCAAGGTTTCAGTGATGCTCGCTGTCTGTCCCTGAGTAACGCTGATCAGCTCGCAAAAGCCACCGGTGAGGCCCGAGAGACAAAAGAGGTGCCTCCTGGTGTTTCTCTGCGGTCCGAACAGACCAAGAGCGTGCTGCGTTTACCCGCAACTTAGGTCTCGTCTGGATCGTGTATTCAAACTCAGCAATTCATGTCATGACAGGCCACATGACAGGCCACATGCAAATGCTGATGCCACATCAGGTCACATCAGGTCACAGCATTTGGACCTCCTGCAGCACTGTTGTACTGTGGCAGACTTTATGATTTTGTGTGAACCAAATGCATGTGGTGGTTTCCTTAGGGAATGCTTTGCATGTAGGAAGCAAAGCTTGTCTGTATGAATTCACTGAACTGAACTTCTTGTCTGTTGGGTCCCAGTTGCCCCCCAGGACATTAAATTGATTGATTGATTGATTGATTGATTGATTGATTGATTGATTGATTGATTGATTGATTGATTGATTGATTGATTGATTGATTGATTGATTGATTGGTTGGTTGGTTGGTTGGTTGGTTGGTTGGTTGGTTGGTTGGTTGGTTGGTTGGTTGGTTGATTGATTGATTGATTGATTGATTGATTGATTGATTGACTGATTGATTGATTGATTGATTGATTGATTGATTGATTTATTTATTGATCGTGATACTTCCCACACAGCTCAGATGGCAGTTGTACGTTGCAACAGTTGCCGATGCCGTTGATCTCGTTGCTCTGAGTGATTCTGCACTTGCCTGTGAAATGCTGTAGACAAAATATGGGTCTGAGAAAGTGACCAGGCAAGTGAACGTGCGACACACAGCTTGGATGGTATGGAGCTGCCGCTAGAATGCCCAATCTGCTTCATGTGCCGCAAAGATGTACTGCTGTGCAAGTGCACCTGTGTCAGCGCACAAGACTTAGTCACTATGACGGCGGATCCTGAGCCTACTAATATGGAAGAGGGAATCCGTCGGTGGGTAAGCCATACAGAAAAGCATCCCCAGGCTCGTCGCTTTGACGGAACGGCCTTTGGTGACAAGATCCTGGAGATGGGGTTCATCCCTGCTCTGCTCAAAGTAACGTTTGTACTTGTTGGAAGCTTGGATCACAGCACACCTGCAGCGTTCCTAGCTTGTCCTGGCACCCTGTCGCCATTTCGAGCGTGTCCCTCTGTACACTAACGTGAAACGTGAAACCCTGAGCGCAGGAGCAGAAGTCTCTAGCTAAAATGGCTCATGAGTATTCTGCATGGGCATTTTCTTCTCTGTCAGCAGCACAAGATGCCAACTGGGCATTTGTAGCTCAATCTACAGCAGCTGCAGAGCAAGAGATGCTTCATCACCGCCAGCACTTAGGAGTAGAAGCTGTCCTGCTGTTTGTGGAATGTCACTGGAGCAGAATGACTTGGGCACACGCTGAGTTCATGTTCAATGCCATCCAGAGCTACAAACCAGAGACTCGGCTGAGGTTTAGCCTCCAGCAGATGTGGGATGCCATAGCTATGGTCAGGAACATGTACAACAGCTTGTCAAAGAACCAGTCATACAGCTTTGAGGCACTTCAGCACCTCGCCAAGCAGCCTTCAGCGCCACCATCTACAGCCGCAAAGGATGGCCTTTCGTTGCCACAGTTCCAGCAGCTGATGACGCACCTCATCAAAGAGCGGAATGATGCCCTCAGGTGACTTTTTAAGCAGCTGCTGCACTGCTTAGCCAGAAGCAAAAGCATACAGCTCCGTGTCATTGCACCTGCATAGATGCATATACCTCAACATGAATTTTCCAACCTGTTTACTGCTTGGCCAAAAGCAGTTGTCATACAGCTTCAGAGCACTGCACCTGCATGCTCTCACAATCTTCAACGCAAAGTCACCAGTAATCCATGCGCACATATCAAGCTCCCATGTGTGCACACATATCAAGCTCCCACATTGCCATCAGCTGCGCAATGCTTAACACTTCGTCCACAGTGGCTTCATCTTATCAAGCGATTTCTCCCTGTGGCTTTGTAGATGAGTCACCTCTGGCAGCTTGTGTCAGCTGCATACCTTTGCTACAGCTTTCCCAACCAATGCGCTGCTCGCTATTCTAACCTAGGCAAGCAAGGCAAGCACAAAAGGGCACACTGTGGGAAACAAAGGGCATACTGTGGGAAACAAAGGGCACGACATTAATATCTTTGCTTCTGCTATGCAGATGGGTGGTGGCTGTTAGCTTGCAAGTCAATGCAGTGCTGGAGGAGGTTCTTGGCTGGCGGGCTTCCTATTTTCTTTTGCGCGATGAAGTTCAGCCAGTCACACTCGACGTGTTGCGTCCCCCCACCAGACTCTGCACCATGCTAGAGCAGAAAGTCAAAAAGCTAGCCAACAGCACCATCTGCCCTGTTGTTGCGCTGTCGATACTTGATGCCAAGGCAATGCACGCAGCTGGCAAGCGTACAGACCCACAGCGTTTCGCACATTTGTTGAGGACCAATCAGCTTGCCATGGCGTATGTGGTGCATGACAAGAGGAGCAGGTCCATGCCTAGACTGGCCGGTGCAGTCAAGAGGGAGATTGCCGATGCTGTGAATGCGGTTGGCGTCAGCTTACAGCCCTATGAGGTCCAGCCGCTTCTGGACGCTTGCCGCAGAAACTACAGGGCACAGAAATGGGACCCACTGGTGAGCACACATTCTGTTCGTTCATTCACTCACTCACTCTCATTCACCCACTCACTCACTCAATCACTCACCTACTCACTCACTCACTCACCCACTCACTCATCCACTCACCCACTCACTCATTCTCACTCATTCATTCATTCATTCAATCGTTCGTTCGTTCATTCGTTTGTTCATTCATTCATTGAATTTGTGCCTGCCTGTCAATTAAAGTGCATACAGTCCTGAGTAGCTCCCTGTGTTGGCTGACTATCTGTGTGTAACATCACAGCGCATTGTAGTCAAAGTCGTGGCCACTGCATGGCATGCACGGTGGCAGCTAAGTTGGCTTTGTGCAGTTGCTGGCTCTGGCAGCTGCCAGCAGGGCATGATGGCTGTGCAGCATGCATGCTGTACACTATACAACAAACATTCAGCGTTACAATATGCATGTGGCGTTTGTCTATTGGTCCAAATGCATGCAAGGCATGAGGGCTCTGCATAGGCTTTACCCAAGGTAAAAGCACAAGCACAGACTGTGTTTTTGAGCACAGCACCGCAGTGCAGCAAGGTGAACAGGCATGCGTTGGTGAAGCAAGAGCAGTAAACAACTCCACTGAATGTGCCAATGTGCGCTGTGCGCTCACCTGTGTTTTTTTGCAACTCAGCTATCTGTCACTAACAAGCAAGATGTTTCTCTAACTTAGAAACGTCTCAAATTAGTCCTCAGGCGTTTCAGACTTCATTTTGCATTACGAAACAAGCGTTTCTGTGACAACAGTGCCATTTCTGTGTCCCTAAGAGCTGCATTGTGACTGCTATGCAGGATGAACACAGCAGATGTGATTACTGCAATCTGGATGGCAAGCTGGTGTGCTCTGTCTGCAAGCAGCGGGTGTACTGCAGCAAGATGTGTCAGAAAAAGGACTGGAAGACACACAAGCTGACCTGCAAGCCACAAGAAAAATGATTGGGCTGCAGTGCAAAGGCGTAGATATGTCATGAGTTGCACCAGCGTGTGCTCAGTTTTGCATTGCTCAGAACTGCTGGCAAGTTGCTGCTGCTAGACCTCTCAAGTCCAGTCAAACAGGCACGTCTGACCTCAAGATAGACATAGACAATTTTGTTCGTTCAGATAGGCGTAGAACCTAGTGTGAGCTGGTGTGTCTGATTTTCCCATCATACTCAGCCTGGTAATCATTTCAGTGAAATAGCACAGCACTTACAGACACAGGCTCTTGTTTGGTGGGCAAATTTAAAATCCCCAAGTTGGCAAGAATCCAGAGTATAGAACGAGGAAGGGTAGACAGTCTGCTGTTCCACTGATCAAGCGTGTTTTGCAGTCCCATGTGAAAGGATCAAAGTCTTAGTTAATGGACACTTCATGGAGTCCGTATGTTGTTCCTGTGAACGGTGCACCGTAGTTCATGTGGTTTGGATGAATGAGCTGGACAATTGACTTGTGAAGTCATGGCTGATTTGACGTTTGTCTTTTGAGGGTATATGCATGCCTACTCAGTCTGATGATATGCATTGGGACTTCCTGCATAATCGTGCGACATTGCTGTACATGTACAGATGTGCCAAATTGTTTAAACCCTAGAATGACCTTAGCTGGTGCTAAGCAATGTGTGACCTGTACAGCTCAACAGTGTGGTTCTGCCTGAAGTTCATCGAGGCACCTGATATGATGTCTGTAAACGCACTCAGTAAAAAAGCATCTACAGGCGCTTCTGTATGTGCATCCAAATAGATGCACCTGTACCGTGCATGCATGTCACATTTGGGCGAATATTCACAAAATGCAGAACCCTTCAGATTCAGTGAACTGCAGCTGAGGACCATACGTGTACAGCCGTTGATAGCGAGAGCTGCTTGGAGCATGCCGAGCAGCTGTGGTGTATAGTGGCAGAATGACAACAGCACATGCTTTTGAACAGTGTTGAACAGAAGTCACGCAACATATGGTTTCCCACTGACCAATTGTTGTGCAGCTAGAGATTACAAAATGAGGTTGCTTGAAGCAATTGCAGGCCCATGCTCACATTCATAGATTGATACATGATGTGCAGACATGTCCTACGCATGTACTGACATGTCAGCTGGCAACTAGCATCAACAAACATACACAGTCATCCCCAAGGTGCTTGAATATATAGGGCAGCGCCCATTAGCAACAATGCTAGCAGTGATCAGTATGGCTCTATGCTGCAGCATGCTTCCACTTGATCAGCTCTGCAGTAGATTCATTGTCAGCACACCATGCACACATTTGGCAGACATGCGCTGATTCCAGCACAGCATCTCGTACCTTCCAAGTCAGCCTCCTTCATGTTGTACTTGCCAACAATTGACTGCAAACATCACACGAACAGGGTGCTTTGAGCTTTGGTGTCACACGGGTTGAAAAGCTATTTCTTAATGGCGTGCCATGCAAGGCACGGTATAAGAACATGCCAATACCTTCAGCTTTGACAACTCCTCAGACTTTGACTTGTCAGCTCCTGCTTTGTCTGTCTGTACACAGCTCAAGCGGATGACATGGCAACGTGTCCGCTGCAACACATATGGCCAATACCGGTACATACCTCGTCAGTCTGCTTCTTCACTTTCGCAAGCAGGTCTCGCAGAAGCCTTTCCTCCTCACGTCGAAAGTGCACACGCTGCAGGCATCAGGTATGCCCTCCACTGAGTAGTAGTCTAGCACTTCAGCACAGTCTAGACATCATGATCGGGCGTCAGGATGCGTAAAAACAGGGCAGCAAAGGCATGTGACCTGCACAAACTGTAGATCATATGTGCAATACCTCCTCTCCTCTCTCACGTTCATCAAAGTTAGCAAAGCCACGCGTGCTTGCTGTTGAAAGCTGTGGTACGACTCGCAGTATGGACCCGACTCTTGACACGGCTCTCAGAGCCATTGCAGCTGACTGCTTTGGTGTCTCTGTGGATGAGCCGAAGTGTCCAAGAGATTTAACAGAACGTAGCGATCAAAAGCTAGGTGAAAGTACCAGACACTGCCATTGCTAGGTGATCTGACTCAGACGCACGTACAATCAAATTAGTTCAATCAATCCGATCAACCGATTTCATGTCGACAATGACTAAAATGACTAAGCCGACATTAGTTACCTGGTGTGTTAGTCACCTCCTATGCACAGCTTAAGCGAAAGCTCTGACTGCTTAACAACGCTGGATCACCGTGAATTTGCGGGCATGTCGTCTGCTCAACCGCCAATTCCTGACCCCGTTCATGCTAGCCCCAAGGAGCCGCGCCAGTTGACTGCAGAAGATCTGGCCTTCATATCGAAGTACCGGGCGACCAGCAGAAGCTCTTCGGCGGCACATTCTAGACGTATGGAGCTCGGCCAAGAAACAGGTTGACCCTGCGCACTTTGTTGTCTTGTCATTTGGACCCACGTTCCCTGTACCAGAACGACGGTGTGGCATGCCGTCATGCTTATGTAACAGCGCTCTGATCGGTCCACTGCGTTTTTCACCACGCATTATTTCTGTTCACAGGCTTTTGTGTATATGTGCATCCAAGAACTCGGCTTTCTGGACCCTACGATAGCAAGGCATCCTAGCTGCCCAAAAGTGAAGGCAGCACATCAAGCCAAGGAAGCTCAAGACCTCATGCTCCATGTGGTGAGGCCTTCATGCAGCCCTGCTATTCAGCATTGCATTTCACCCATTGTTGTTTGTTGCACTTTCTCAACTTGCAAGCATGAAACACACATGTAGTCAGCACAGCAGTACAGAGTATAGCCAAAAAGTGCAGCCTTGTCAGCATGGTGCGGCTTCAGGACGTAAGCACAGCTTTTGGCCAAGATACACGTCGGCTCTTACTCGAAGGCTGGTCACGTGAGGAGCTGGTGGCTACAGATGTCATTGCAGACTACTGGTAGGCACCCTCATGCATGCTGACAATCGCTGCTTCCATGGCACATGCTCACGCAAGGACATTATTGACATTGAGCATTTCCTGTATCCTGCACAGAACTCATACAGGGAGTGACTCAGGTGTATATGTACCAGACCCTAAGGGAAGACAAGTCTGAATGAATGAATGAATGAATGAGTGAGTGAGTGAGTGAGTGAGTGAGTGAGTGAGTGAGTGAGTGAGTGAGTGAGTGAGTGAGTGAGTGAGTGAGTGAATGAATGAATGAATGAATGAATACTGCACGGATGCTCAGGGGTCTGCTAGCATGAACTCGCTGCCATGTAGTATGTTCATCTGGAGTGCATAGTTTGCACAGTGATGTGATAGGTCAAAGAATGCAGACAGCGTGGCTGCTGTCATGTGCCCAGCAAGATATTGAGATGGCAACTCTTGAAGCTGTCACAGTAGGGGACTGCAAGTTCCCTATGCCGGAATTCAAGCACATAGGATTTGCACCTCAAGCATGTAGCGCCCCTTTCACTAACATTGTCTGTGAGGTCGCTAAGCCAAAACCTGAGTTTGGCTTGCCAAAAATCGCACAAAGCACAGCGTCATTTGCAGCAAATCAAAAGCAACCTGCATAAGTCTTCAAAGGCATGTGACATGGATTAAACCTATGCAACACCACATGCAGGGCGCTGGGTAAAGCCCTGTTCATGGACCAAGACCTGGCGTTGCCCTTCCTCACCTGCAGTGCCGCTGATGATGCCCTAGTGTCAAACATCAAAGCTGCCCACTTACCCATCAGGTGACACACACTGATGCATGCCCAAGTATTCTAGTTGTATAATGCATGGTAACCAGTTGTATGCTGTACTGTAAGTAGCTGTGTACGGTACTGTGACTAGTGGTGTACTGCACTGCTCAATGACCTGCATGCCATCAAGCAAGCAAGACCCTGACATGGAGCACAGCCACTCAATGCAACAGCACCAGCGAGCACAGTGTGTTCAGAACACTAACACAGACGCATGGTAGATGATAGGCAGCGGAAGCCTTGTGGATCAACATTTAGCCCACAGATTTAGCACCCGCAAGCAGGTTGACATAGCCATGTGACCTTGTCTTGCCTCTGCTGTGCATGAAGTGTTGACCAGCTCCAATCAGCTCAATCTTGCATTGTTGCACCGCATGGCGCTTGACCACTGTCATTGCCTCTCTTGCTTCACAATTTGTCTAAACACAGCAGCTGCTACAACACATCCAATAGGCTGCGCCATGCTATACAATGACACAAGCAGATTGAGAAGCAGTCTGAAACAAAAGCGCATGTAGGATGCAGTGTGATTGCAGGGGTGACTCATGACGCTGCTGACTACGTTTGGGCTGGCTCAGTGCTACACAGCGTGGTCCAAACAGACTGCATTCCTTCCTGAAAAAACAGAAGAGGTAGATGATTGCAGGGGTGACGCATGATCCTGCTGACTTCGTCTGGGCCGGCTCAGTGCTACACTGCATGCCTGAAGAAGACTGCAGGGCATTCCTCAACAGTGCGTACCAGCTTCTGAAGCCCGGAGGGTTCTTGTATGGCATGACTGCTGGCAAGCATGAGTCAACAGAGTGGACCTATTCCACAGGTGGCACACTCAAAGGCTTTCTGTATTCACCGGTATTACCTCTTCACATCAGTACTTTGTATACCTGCACTGGACTGTGGGACTATAATGTAATACCAGCCAACATGAAACAACAGACTGGCTGTACTCCAGACTGGTTTCCTTGCGAGCACGCGCTGCTTACTCACTTGGTTTTGCGGCATCACAACGTTGCCCATTATTCATGCTGTGCTCACACACTCAGCTTTCTCATTGCTCACTTGTTGCCTTCTTCCTTGTTCTCATTGTTTTGTGTTTCCGCACTCCCTACTTCTTCATCTTCATCTTCATCTTCATCTTCATCTTCATCTTCATCTTCATCTTCATCTTCATCTTCATCTTCATCTTCATCTTCATCTTCATCTTCATCTTCATCTTCATCTTCATCTTCATCTTCATCTTCAT
>JAABUO010005255.1_pt1 | contig 15106 bp, 22 predicted proteins | sample 5559291 | NCBI WGS metagenome assembly JAABUO01 (sample SAMN10711878, study PRJNA513372) | rock metagenome | isolation source: Antarctica rocks | place: Antarctica: Victoria Land, Finger Mt sud
GGCGCAGGTTCAACCTGGGCATGCGCGCATTCTTCGAGGCGGGCCACTGCGGGCCGGGGCACGTCGTGGACGTGTTCAACATGACGCACGCGCTGGTGACGGAGCTGGGCCGCGAGGCGGTGCCGCTCACGTACGACAGCGTGCACTGGGCGGGCGTCGTGAACCTGATCAAGGCGCAGATCGTGCTCAACGACATCGCGTCAGAGCTGCCGGATGCCAACGCGCAGCCTCCGCCGCTGCGGCGCATTTGACGCGCTTGGGATGGTGCGACGGCGTGCGCTTGCCCGCCGCCGCTGTCCGCGCGCAGGCTGGACCGTGGGCGCAGTGGTACCGGCGCTCTGGCGCATGTGTCTGGGCGCACGAGCGGCCGCGTCGCAAGATGTTGCAAGCGGTTGCATGCGGTCTGGAGCGTTGCCGACGTGATTTAATGAGCTATGTCAAATGGTGCACCGTCCGCACTGGCTGTTTGGTCTGCAGGACGGGCTGTTTGATATGTTTCGTGTTGCTGTGCGGAGTGGGTATTGCTGCCTGTACTAGACTGAAATCCAAAGGGCAGCATGTGGCTGGCACCAAGACTTAATCATCAATCTTGCGTGCCTGCCCTGTGAAGACTCAACTAGCTATGTGGCGCCAGCCGGCGCGGGAGTTGCTTGACAACAGCAGAGCGGCTTTTTAGTGGGCTGCGGCATACGCTTGCAGCGGGTTGGGCCGGGCTTCATATGAAACGCCAGGGTGTTGGGGATGAGTTTGGTAGCAGAGACAGAAGGCCTTTTGCTGCATCAAGTTTTGAGCACACCATGCCTAGTTGTCCCAGCAGCTTCAGCCGATAGGCCTAGCTTCAAAGCTGGTTCAGAGAAAGTGCTTGTAACCCATGACATCAATGGCTTGCAAGCCTTTTCCCTTGAGCTCATGCTGCTGCTCACAACAAGACGTTTTGGCATGCAGGCACCATGGCCTACATGCGTGCATGCGCAACAAGCCCCTCGGGACGTGGCTCCTCGGAGTGGCATGCGACCCCAGGACAGCTCAGTAGGAACAGGAGAGCACATGCAAACGAGCGTGCAGGTATGCCACAGGAGTCGTGACGGAGCCGGGCCTGCTCCAGGACAAGTGTCACCCTGAATGCTGCTTGCTGCACTGCGAGCACGCGTGCCCCGTGCAGTCATGGCTGGTGCGCAGAAGCGGGGGAGGCAGGCACTTCCTGCCGCAACGCAGACAGCTGCTGAGAGCGAGCCCCGGCGGCGAAGACGGAGCAGCACGCGCGCAGCGGTCGTGCCGAGCGAACCTGCAGCCGGTAAAGCGGTCGCGTCCAGCGAAAGCGCAGGCGCAGCATTGAAGCCGGCACCCAAAGGCAAGGCACGCGCGAAGCAGAGGGCTGGCGCCGTGCCAGCCGCAGCAGAGGCAGGCGCGAGCGAGGCGCCAGGCGCTGAGGAGGCTGCCAAGCCAGTGAAGCGGCGGAGGAAGAAGGCGCCTGCACAGGACGGGGAGTCGAAAGATGCAGCTGCTCCTCAGCCACAGCCTGTTGTGCTTGCTGCGCCAGGCATCCTCGCCAGGAAGTGGGTGCGGCACGTGCTCTGCCGCGGACACGTTAGGTTCACTCTCGAGAGCTCGCCTGCCTGAACACCGGGCGTCACGCAGGTCGGCGCCCACGTCTCTGCCGCAGGCGGTGAGGACAAAGTGCACCCCGTTCGCTTGCAGTATCAAGCTTTAGTCTACTTGTGCGCACAAGCCACACTTCTGTCGCACTGGCAGGGATTGAGCGCGCGGTCGTCAACGCGGCAGCAATAGGTGGGAGCTGACCCAAGCTAAGCCCTGCACGGCGCCCTGCTCTGAGACTCAACGCACAGCTGTGCAGCAGGGGCGCGAGCCTTTGCGCTGGACACGCGCTCCAAGCGGCGGTGGGAGACGCCGCCGCTGGACCCGGCGCGGGCCACGGCGTTCCGGGCGGCCTGCGCTGCGTTCAACTTCACGCCCTCGCAGGTGCGCCCGCGCAGCAGCCGCGCCGGCGTGCCTGTCTGGCCTGAGCGGCGCGCTCTGTTGCGCTGGCGCAGCTGGTCTCTGTATGTTTTTGTGCAGTGCGCTTATACTTGGCATTTGCGGTGGAGCCGGCCGTGGGTGCAGTGCAGGCCTGATCACGCCAACTGTGCGCCGCAGATCTTGCCGCACGGCTCATACCTGGTCAACCTGGGGAGCCAGGACGACGTGGTGCAGGGCAAGTCCTACACCGCGTTTGTGTCGGAGCTGCGACGGTGCGAGGTGCGCGGGATGCAGGCCTGCGTTGTGGGTTCGAGGGTGGAGACAGGGCAGGCTGAGGGGACTCGCCACAGACTGTGAGCTGCCTTGTAGAGCTGTGTGTTGCTTCTTGATCACGGCTATTATTTGTGCTGACGGAAACTGCATGCCTTCAGGTGGACTTTTATGTTTGCTCCATGTGGCATCTGAGATGATGATAGTTGATTTGTTGCTGCAAACTGGAGCCCAGATCAACGTCCACTTATGTCACAAGTGCTGGGACTCGGAAGCGCCCGCGCCCGCAGGCGCTCGGGATCGATCGCTTCAACATACACCCGGGCACGACGGGCGGCATGTGCACGCCGGAGGTCTGCATGGCCAAGATCGCGGAGGGCGTGAACCGCGCGCTGGCTGAGACGAGCGGCGTCTGCGTGGTCCTGGAGAATGTGGCCGGGCAGGCGCGCCGCTTTGCATGGCGGGGCCAGAGCCGAAGAGCGAACTCGGGGCACTGGAGCAGCGAGCTGTGCGCAGCTGTTGCCTGGCAGGGCGGGCTCGCGCTCTCCGGGGCCGCAAGGGTCAGATGCAGGGTTGCGTGAGCCGCATGCTGCGGCTGCATCTGGTCTCGTGGTCCGCTGCGACTGCACAGCCAGCTTGCGGGCTGCTGTCTTGCAGGCATAGCTTGCACCTTGGCTGAGATTACAGGAGCCACGTGATGTCCTGCAATGCTCGGGCGGTGTCCTTGTGGTCATGCGCGGACGACCCCCGGCGCGCAGGGAAACTCGGTCGGGCACAGCTTTGAGCAGTTGCGGTACATCATGGACCGGGTGCAGGACAAGTCGCGCATCGGCGTGTGCCTGGACACCTGCCACCTGTTCGCCGCCGGCGCGCCCCGCCGGCGCACGGACTGCGTGCTGTGTTTGTGAGTCTTGAAGAGGTGCTGGTTTTTCTGGCGCTGTGGCCAGGGTTGGATTCCTGCCAGGAGGCTGACGGGGTGTGCTCCGGCAGGGTATGACGTGTCCACGCAGGAGACCTACGAGGCGACCATGGCCAGCTTTGACGCAATTGTCGGGCTCAAGTACCTGAAGGGCATGCACATCAACGACTCCAAGTGCGGCCGGCCCCCAGCGTGTCCGCGCTCGTGCTAGCGGCTCTGCGGACACGGCTGCGGCGCTGACTGCGGCGCGCGTGCAGGCGCCCGCTGGGCAGCAGGAAGGACCGCCACGAGAGCATTGGCAAGGGCCTGATCGGCCTAGAGTGCTTCAAGCACCTGATGAACGACGCGCGCCTGGACGGCATACCGCTCATCGTGGAGGCGCGCCGCACCCCGTTTGCGTCAGCCGCGTGCTCAGTGCGCACGTCAGTGCTGCTGCATGGTCCTCTGAGCTGGTTTTTACATGGTGCCAGCGCCAGAGCAGGAGCGGCGCTGACATGTCGTGGCGCACTTGGGCCCCACCTGGTGTCATCCTGCAGTGCGCCTGCAGGCTCACGGGCGGCATGGGCGCGCAGACGCCGGTGACATGCAAGGGCCCGGCCGTGGACTACAAGCGCTCGCTGGCAGCCGCGGCGCCCGTCTTCAAGCAGGCGCGCAGCCCCGCACTGCCTGAGGGACGGCCTGGCCACTGTGCATCTCACCAGGGAGGGCGTTGCGAAAGTGCTGTCAATTCATCGCTACAAAAAAGCCTGCCTATGAGTCATTGCAGCAAACCAGCCTGCCATAAGTGTGCGCTGTGTGCCGCCGCAGGTGGGGAGCGACATTGGAATGTCCTCGCACAAGCATGATGTCAGCTTGCTGTACAGCCTGGTCCGGGCATAGCCAGGAGGACGCTGTGTGTGACCGCAGGACGAGGCGGATGCCGGGGTGTCCTCGGATAAGCTGAACGTCGGCTTGCTGTACAGCTTGGTCCGGGCCTAGTCAGGAGGATGCAGGCGGCATGACTTGAGGCATGGGTTGCATGTTTCTGTGTGTAACTGCATCCGTTCATGGGAGGCTGACATTATGAGCCAGGGATTGCACCACTCAATATGCTTTCTGTGTGTTCTTGGCCCTCTTGCTTTCAATGTCAGGCCAATAGCAGCGTCTATTGCTTGTCAAATGTACTAGGCAGGCCTATATCAGGCAGGTGTCAATGTCTCTGAACCAAGCATGAATCATGAAGGGTGGGACCGTGAGGGTTTCGATTGAGCGCCGTATCTACAGCACAAGCAACAAAGGCATGCATACATCTATTTGCGGTGCATGCATGTGACAATGTGACAACGCATGCAGAAGCCCAAGTGTGATACCATCGCGGGAAGTCTATTCATGTGTGTCAAGGAGTGTTGGATGTTCGCCAGATGTCTGTATTTACATGTTGAAAGATGGGGCACGGCGATCAATAAGTACGCTTTGGAGCCTAGCACAACGTCATGACCCTCCTTGTAACCTGACAGCCCGAGCAACAAGGACGGAGCGCACAGGGTACAAAGCGCGCAAAGTGCCACCCTGTTCCTTGAAGTCAAGCCTGAGGAGTACACAAACAAAATCTCTGCCTTCGGACTGTGCACACTTCGGACACATACAGCAGCGGCTGGCAGAGGCTGCTGATCACCAACCATCGATCAGACCTGAGGGAAGAAGTCGCGGTAGATGCTGTCGCGCCATGCGATGAGGTCTGGGAAGGAGTCCAGGATGCCCGAGATGGTCATGGGCCCACCAAGGGATTTGCCCAAGCTGCAGACGGAGATATCAAGTGTTCACACAGAGTGTGGTGCTTGCCTGCCTGCATGCATGCTAAAGCAAGGTTGCATATGGACTTCACGCGGAGTCACACACAAACAACGACACAACACAGGCACTGCTCATGTCACACCTGTCGTACGAAGGCCCGACGGGGTTCAGCAGCTTGAGCGGGACCGCCATGGCAATGTCCGCATACGTCAGAGCGCCGCCGACCAGGTGGCGCCCGCCGCCCGCCTTGACCGCCGCACTGAGCTCCTCCAGGACAGCCATGGCCTGGCGCATGCGGCGCGCGTCGGGCCATGCAGCAGATGCGCATCCACGCAATCAAGCTGCATGGCGGTGATATCGCTTGAGTGGCAGGCATGCATGCTAGGCTCGCCGCCAGCCGGCCTGTCTCAAGCAACAGGCGCTGTCGGGTGCCCATCACGTTGTGGGGGCGGGTGCCGCAGATGGGTCCGCATACGACGCGCGCGTGGGAGGCGCATGCGCCGTGATGCCAGCTGGCGCGCACCTTCTCCTTGGAGCCGCTTGTGTCCTTGTATTTGTCCTGGATCACAGAAATCATCTGCCTGCAGATGAAGGTTGTCACGGGGCCCAGCCCCTGCAGGAACGAGGGGAGCAGGCTCCTGGCGGCCACCTGCGTGATGGCGCCCATGCACAGCGTTAGCAGCACGCCTTGCCGGCACACCCGGCGCGGCGCAGCGCAAGGTGCGCGCGCCGCAAGCTGCGTCAGCCACGCACTCGCAGCACAGGCACGCGCGGCTGTCTTGTGACAGGGCAGCGTGCGCGAGGCCGGGCCAGGAGCCCCAGGGCGGTGAGCTCGCGCGGGCTGCTCGGGCAGGGCGCGCTGGCCGGTGCTGGTGTCGCTGTTTGGTACTTACGTGTAAAGCAGCTTAATTGATTGACAACCCCGCCGGGAGCGGGGGCGGGGCGCGCCGGGTCGTCCTTGGCGCGCGAGATGGCGTGCATGCGGAAGAAGCCGAGCACCACCTCGCTCTTCTCGTTCCACCTGCGCAGTTCCACGGAGGCGCACTCGTTTCACGCCCTCGCGGCATCAATTTCGTGTTGCTCGAGGACGCTGTGCGACACAGGAGATGCGTCCTTCACGTGTTGAAGGGCGGACAGCTGCAAGAGCAGACTTCGACGTGTCGGCTGCGTTGGACACGCAGCCATTCGCTGACAGCAGAGAGCGTCGGGCCTGAGCGAGCGCGCACTGGCGGATGGCCTGCTTGTGCGCGGCCGGGAAGAGGTCCTGGGCGCCCTCCGCGCGGTGGTCGTTGCCCCACACCGCAATGTCGTAGCTGTCCCGCAGCGCGCCTGCAGGAGCACAGGCTGGTCACTGGGGAGCCTGGTGTGATGGCCGGTAGCGAGGGCTTCCTTGGCAGAGGGCAGAAGGCTCCCAGAGGTCACCTTCCTTGCCCCCGAGCAGCATCACCGGGAGCGTGAGCCGGCCGCGCCAGTCGCCCAGCTGCAAGCGCAGCCAGGGCTCGCTAAAGAGCGGTGTGTAGTCGATGACTTTGAACTTGCAGCCGGCGCGCTCCAGTGCCCAGCGAGCCTGCGCAGGCCAGGAGCACCGCTGCAGCATCCTGGTATGTACTTCATGGCATCAAAGCCGCTTGCATTCCAAAAGCACAGAGTGTAGCAGGACGGACATGAGCGTGCTTGTCCACCACAGCCAGTGTGACACGCACCCGGCGCGTGTATGGTGAAACACTGAGGCTGATCAGTTGGGGCTCCATCAGGGCAGCTGGGAGTCGTCCGTCTGCGCAGCTGCACAGCTTCCTCAGCCCCCTTTTCAGCCTCCTGACACCTGACTAAAGCACCTCGCACACAGCCTACCTTTGGCTAGTGCGTCCACCAGGCGTCGCCGGGCCGCGCCGCACGCTTGCTGCGTCGCGCTGCCAGGCAGGCGCAGCACGGCAAGCAGCTCTCCCCCCGCAGCGTCCAGCCAGACCTCGTTGTCCGTAGGCGGAGGAGGGTCCTGGCCAGAGTTGCAAGCACACGGCATTCTCAGGCTGCTCTCTACAGCATCAGGACCTTGAGGCAGCGCACTCACCGCCGTAGGTCCGACGTACAGCTCCATCGTCTTGCTTCCCTGCCAAGCGCAAGCGTCTGATGTGACTGTGGTGCCTTAAGCGGAAGTAGAGCTGTAGAGCATGGTGGGGCCTTTGCCTCGTCAGGATACGTCATTAGAATAGGCTGCGTCTGTGGCAGCTTTGCATCGTCGAAGTACTTCCCCAGACGTATGAATCCCTCGTCGCGCCGCTCATAATGCGTCCGCGCCACGATGCGGGGGCTGTACAGCCTGATGCTGTACACCTCGTTCACCTCCACAGCCTCATACGGAACAAGCAGGGAGCTGCCAGCGCCCTGCGAGCGCGGCGCGCTGCTCCGGCAGCGGCTGCTGGCCTTGAGCTTGTATCGCGTGGCTGTCAAGTTACAAGACTTGCAGAACGCCCACTGCATACCAGTCGCAGCTGAGCAGCTGCTATGGCAAGCAGACGTGAGACTCCTGTGGGACATTAGTGATGCCACATCAGGATCAGGTTGTCACTCAGGTCTCAACTTTCAACTCTTGTGCCCCACCAGGGCTGGGCTCCTGGGGTTTGCTGGCCCCGGACACACGACACAGCGCGGCCAGGGTATGGCGCCAAGGCGCTCGGCAAGCGCGCGCCAGGGCGCCTCCCGGGCGGCGGTGGTCTGCGGCGATGCGCCAGACGTGCTGGACTGCACCCAGACCTCGGTGCTCGCAGGGAAGGGCCAGCCCTGCCGCCCGCCCGGCGTGCGAGGTACAACCACCTCTGCAGGTCAGACTGATGCGGAGTTGGCACCAAGAGTATAGTTAATATGCAGGCAGCGGTCAAAGGTGCAGCAGTGCACTGGTAAGGTATCTCCCTTGATACAAAAGCCACAAATATCATGGCAGAGGCGTGCATCCGCTGTGCAGACGCCGGCCAGATGGCCTCCTTACAAATCCATGCACTTCATCATGCTCATTAGGTGCGATGGGCCGCTGCGCATGCAACCCAGACTGTAGCATGAGAGTACAATATCCACAAAGCGGATGCGGCGCACATTTGGCCTCTCTTGCTGCGGCCCCAGCGGCACGGTCTTGACCCACTCGGCGCGCGGCCGGCCCGCGTTCAGCAGCTCGACCCACTGCCGCTTGCCGGAGAAGGCCACTACCGCGGGAGCGCCGCAATGCCCGCACACGCACCTGGCGCGCTGCACTTGTTGGCAAGGCCGCTGTCGCATGCAAACTAGCGTAGTCACGTAGGCCACTGAAATGCATAGCAGGACCTGCACACGATGACACCGCACACCCGTATGATGGAGTTGAGCAGGAGCCTCAGCAGGCCTGTTTACGAACCCGGAGCCTGCAACTCAACACGGTTTTGGCAGTGGCAGAGCCGCCGTGTGTACGGCAGACGTACGCAGGCCAGGGCTGTCATCCCTCCACCATACGAGCACGCCGCCGCCGGCTGCCGGCCAGCACGGGCGCGCACCCAACGCTTGCCGCGGCGCGGCGCATGTGCGCGGCCAGGCGCGCGTAGAACGCGGGCACCCAGGCCTGGAAGGTGGCCGACGAGAACGCGGCCAGGTGCGTGCCCGGGTGGCCAAAGCCCACGTCCAGGAACGCCACGCCCGCCTCCCCCGGCATGCGCGCGTCGTCCTGGCGGCCCGCGCGCCGGCGCACCAAGCTTGCTCATCGCGCAAGGAGCCACCCAGTGCGCGCACGACGCGGAGATCACGACCACCACTACTCTAACAGAGCGGAACAAAGAACTCTCCTTTTTCATTCTACAGCAAAGGGGAAGGGGGCGTCAAGAGACTGACGGCAGTCCACGCTCCGAGCCGAGTTTCTTCCGCTCCACTGGCGACGCGGCAGGTCGGGATCCAGGGCGGACGAGGGTGGCCATGCAGCAGCGCATGGCGAGTCTCGGCACTGCAGCTGCCGCCCCCCGCGCCGGCCACAGCCTGCATGTTCCCGCGGCCGTCGTCGGCTGCATGCTGCTGTTCCTGCCATGGGCCAGGCCCGCACCGCGGGCCCCTGCACGGTGGGCGGCGCGACGCCGGTCCGGATCAGCAGCCGCCACATGTGGTTGGCGGGGTGGCTGTAGTAGTGGCCGGAGCGCCTGCCAGGGCGGCTGCGTGTCACGGGGAGGCGTTCGGGCTTGCACCAGGGCATGGCGCTTGCGTCACAAGCCGCGGAGCCGGATGTGACAGCCTGAGTGCTGCCTGGACGGCCGACACCCTGCGAGGCGCCATCTGAGCTCGTTTGCATCTGCGTCCATAGTAATGTACTGACTACGGCTCCCACAGAGCCCTGGACCTGCAGCGACACTGCATGCGCTGCCCCATGCGCCCAGGCATGATCGCGCCCCACCGCGATCATGCCTGGCTCAAAATGGAGGGCTTGGCGGGCGCACCATGCGTGCTCACTCGGGTTATTGCCCCCGATCAGCAGGCGCAGCGGCTGGTCGCCTAGCAGGTCCGGCAGGCCAGGCAGCCCCGGGATGGCCAGGATCTCGGCCTCGGCCAGCTTGCGCTTGCTCAGCTGCACGCCCGCAATCTGCACCACCCGCGCCTGCCCGGGCGCCTGCGCAGGCGCCTGCCCTGCAGGCCCAGCAGCGGCTCGCCCGCCAGCTGGCCCTGCTCCCCGCAAAGTGCGCAAGGCTGAAACTGGAGACAAACGCAGGAAGGGCTGGCACAGCTGGCACAGGCGTGTCCGCACCGTCTGCACTGTATCTTGAGAGGTGCAGCAGCAAGGCAAAGGCCCTAGGACTGTCAGCAAAGCAGTCAAGATACGCACACGAACAGAAAGACCAGGTTGTGGCAGGGGCGCTGACCTTTCCGCCGGACGCGCTTGGGCGATGGCCGGTCCGCGGCGCCCTCGGACACGCCGGGCGCGTCAACCAGAGCGGCAGCGCTAGCTGCCCGCTTGCTGCTCAGCGCAGGGACCAACGGCGTGTGGCAGGAGGGCTCCGACTCTGCTTTGACGAGCGGCGCCGCCGGGGCCGCCTGCGCAGCACCAGCGCAGGCGGGAGCAAGCCCGCCCTCGCTGCTGGCCGCGCTTACGCCTGACGCGCCGCCGCCTGCCTGACCTGGCGCCTTGCAGAAGCGAAAGGCCTGCATCCCAGCACGTGTGCTTCACTGTGTCAGAGACCGTATGGTTGATTGACAACCCACCCATGACGTTGAGGAGCGTGGCCTACACGCTTCAGCGCTTTCAAGCCCGCACAGCAGGTGGTTGTGAGGCCATCGTGCCTGGAAGAGGTTAGGACGTGTCTGCATTGTGGCGTGTGCAGAGGCCAGCATGCGCAGCAGCCCTGCGTGTTGCAGAGCACGCAGTGTGAAACGGCAGGAGGAACACTGCTCCACGTGGGCGCAGCTCAGCTGCAAAAGGAGGTATAGAATGCGAGTGTGCGAGCTGCCCGAGGGCGAGGTCATGCACAAGCTGTGGTGCATACAACCTCTCTCCTGTATTGTGCCTCTATAAGATCGAGGGCAGCAGGGAAGAGCAATTTGCATGCCTCTGCCAGCACTAACGGCATTGTGCTGGCGTTGACGTCAGCATTGATGCTGCAATATTATTGTTGCATCACCTGGCTGTGCTATTCCAAAGCTGCAGAATGACATGCATGTTGCTGCTGCGTTGCTGTTAGCATAGTAGCAGAGAGACACATGCGATGCAGTGCCACCCGACAGGGCAAGCACCTGTGAGTGGCGCAGTATGCGCCAGAGACGGATGCACACCCTGACACTGGCCTCATGTCAGGTGGCTGTTGCCAGTGGCAACTTGCCATGACGCAGTGACTGTGCCTTGATGCGTTTGCCGCTTGAAGCTGCTCTGCAGCGGCGAGCAGCGCCGCCCGCCTGGTAGCAGCGTCGCCCTGCAGGCGCTCCTGCTCGCGCCTGCGCAGGCGCAGCAGGCAGCCACGCTTGCGGCGCATAACAGAGCACCGCAGCCGCTGCTGCCGGCATATGCTTGAGCACTGCATGTCGTACGTGCATTTGCAGCGGGCTCAGCACTCAGGCGAGGTTGGTCCCTGCTTGCTGCTGTGCTCGGCCACTCCGCATGCTACTCATCAGGATCCATGGGCGCCCGCGACAATGACATGGCGCATGACAGACAGGGAAAGGCGCGCACTGTCTGCCTGTCCACGTCCAGCATGCGACCGCCACCAGTGTCTGAGCGTGCTGTGCTCCCCGCACAGCCGTCGTTCGCCATGCGGACTAGCGGTGCCTCGCCCTGCATGACAACGCCCGTTTGAGGAGCTGCAAGTCAAATGACCATGTGATAGCATGCCTCGGCGATAGAGGGCTCCTGGCGAAGGCATCAAGCCAGGCTGCACGGCTCGCGCCCTGCAACTTGAGGGACAGCCGGCTCAGAGGCACTGGCGCGTGCAGGCCAGGAAGCTGACCAAACCCCTGAGCTCTTACCACCTGCCTGTTGTTTGGCGTGCATGCGCCAGGTGCACCTCTTGCACAATGCACCGCTTCCAGGCAGGGCTGCAGGCAGCCGCGCACCGGTCATCACGCGCCTCACGTCGGCATCCAGCGCACAGCCGCGTCCAGCTCAGCCAGCGCATCGCGCAGCAGGGCCGCCTCGCCCTGCACCAACACGCTCGCCGCCCGCGCCGCGCTCGCGGCCTCGCGCGCCGCGCGCCCGCCCCGCCCTGCCGCCGCGGCTTGAGCCAGGGCGGCTGGCCCGCGGGAGCCGCATACGAACTCAGCCGCGCCCGCAGCGCCGCTGCGAGCGCGTTCAGCGCGGCGGCCGGGAGGAAGCCGGCCGCAGCCGCCACGCTCACGCTGCCCAGCTGCGCGTCCTCGCTCGGCGGGAAGGCGCCCCCGTCCGGCCGCACCGCCACGCCTGGCGAGCCGGCCTCCGGAGCTGCTGTGTCGCGGGGCTGCGCATCTGCAGCGCGGGGCTGGCATCGCCGCAGCCGGCCGGCGTTGGCCCCACCCTCCACCCCGTGCCCCCCCGGGCTGTGCTGCGGATCATCAGCTGGGTCTGCCGCGTGCCGGCTTCCAGCGCGAGCTGCTTGGACAGGCTCGGGAGCCTCCGGCGAGGGCCTGCCGCCCGGCCAGCCCTCGAGCGCGTCATCGAGCGTGTGCCAGTCGACGAAGGCGGCCGCGCGCGCGAACAGCACGCGCAGCGCGGCGACCAGCGGGGCGCCGAGCAGGGCGCCGGGCGCCACCTCAAACGGCTCGGCGCCCTCCTCCAGCAGCTCGCTGCGGCGCGACACACACCGACCCGCGCTTCCGGAGCCGCCCTTCCCACCACAGCTCAGGCCACCTGCCTCTGGAAGTCAAGATTGGGGCGCGGCCTGTGCAGCTTCAGCCGGTACGCGACATGAGAATCGCGACATTTTAATTCTCTTGCATGCATGCTGGCTGCAATTCAGCACGCAAGCCGCACCAGCCATCCGCGCAGGCTGAGCTGCGGATTATAGAGCAACTGCGGTGCGTGCCACAAACGCCCTCAGAGAGCCATGGGCAGGCACCTGTGCAGCGCCAGGAAGCGGGCGCGCGCGCGGCAGGCGCGCGGCCCCAGCTCGGCGGCCGCCGCCGCCGCCAGCGCGGCCTTGTCCACGCGCACGGCGTCAAAGGGGTTGCCGGGCAGCGCAAAGCCGTACTTGGTCACCAGCTCCGCGTTGCCCAGCTCGCCGTATGTGTTGTGCACCTCGCGCCCGGCCGCCACCGCCGTCGCGGCCACGATCTGCCCAGCAGGCAGGGCAGGCGCTGTCACGCAGGAGGCTGCACCGAGGTTGTGCTCAGAGTGGCTGCAGCATGAAGGGGGTGTGCAGGAGAGCACTCGTGCCTCATGTGTGTGTTGTATCTGGGAGCCCTGTGGCGCAGGCCTACATGCGCAACGCGCGTCACACCCGACGCGCGCACAGCCAAGCATGCGGCAGATGACTGATTAATGTTTACAGTTTCGCAGCGGCGCGTGAGCAGCTGGGCGCCCCCGACGCGGATGGCGACAGGGGGCGTGCAACAGGGGAAAGGGGGCGCGCTGCGGGCGCGCACCTCCAGGCACTCCCCGCCGGCCGCGTCGCGGGCGCCCACGATGCCTATCTCCAGCTGCAGCGCGTCGGCGCCGTCGAGCAGCGCGCCGCGCGTGATGCGCGCGCGCTTCCGCGGCGCGCCGCCGCCTGGACCGCGCCATGCATCCATGTGAGTCAGCGGACACATGCGCAAGGCTGCACGGCAGACATCATGGTCGGACAGTGGCGACGCCCGTGTGCCAGTCCTAGCTGAAACCCATGTGCAGTGCGCAAGAGCGCCAACGCGTAGGGGCAGCCTCCGCACCCGGCAAGGCAGAGCCGCTGTCATCCCCGCCGCTCTCTTCCCTTGCCAGCCGGGCGGCGCTGGCAGTCGCGAGCGCCCCACCTGCTGGCTGAGGACGTTCGTCAGACGGCGCATGCGGATGCGCACCCTGCAACGAGAAGCAGCTGAATGTAATATATGCGCAATAGGAGCAGGCGCCAACCTGCAGCATGGGCGTGACGGTGCCTGCCGTCCTCGTCACCGGTGCTGCAGCCCTCCTCAGAGCCGTCAGTGTTAGAACAGTCGTCATCATCAGCGTACGCTGCCTGGCGCTCAGCGGCATGTCAGCCAGCGCACATCTAGGCTAAGGGTATGAGCTTGGTCAAGGCGCATGCATGCGTGATGCCTGGCTTGACGGTGCGCCTGGTTCTGCATGCAAAGGGCAAGCACGCAAGTGTGGGTGCGAATTGCGCCTGCTCTATGCTGTACTCTCCGCCCAGCGCGATGACCGCAGCCTTGTGGTTGAAGATGTCCGCCAGCGGCACCATGGACATGCCTGCGTTCCAGAACTGCATGATCAGCTCCGACACACGGGTGCATGTGCTCAAATGTGGCATATCGCTCAGCTGGATGCCGCACACCCAGCGACGAGCGCGCACCGTGGTAGCTGTCGACGCCAAAGGCGCGGCTGGCGACCCACGACGCCGCCGCGCGGAATGCATCCAGGGTCATGCGCCGCGCCGGCAGCCGCTCCGGGTGCGCGGCGCACAGCGGCGGCACGTGCGCATTGAAATCTTCGGCGGCCAGCACGGCGTCGTCGCGCGCGCGCTCGGCCACGCCCGTGCCCGCCAGCCGCGCTAGCTCGCCCGCGCTCCAGAACATGGGCAGGTACTCGCACTCGGGCAGCGACTCGAAATAGCCGCGCCTGGAGAGACAGGTACACGGTAATGCGTCATACGTGCAGTGTTCTGCGAGTCCCGACCTTGCAATAGCCGAGGCACTGCTCTAGGAGCGCCACACCCGTACGACAGGGATATGAGCGGCAGCCAGCAAAAGCTGTGTTGCACCGGACAGGGCACGTACAACCAGGCCGCCGGTGCCAAAATTACGTCCGGTGTGTGGCAAAAGTCTAGCGAGTGGCGCACCAGGGCGAGTCTGGCGTGGCAGCCTCATACATGCAGGCGATGGTGAGCCCAAGCCCGCCGGCGATGCGCGCGTCTTCCAGGAGGTCCGCGATGCCTGTGGTCCGCCGCGACAGGATGGCTGTCTTGGGTATGCGGCACAGCGCAGCGCCCTCGCGTATGTCCTGCAGCGCCCAGACGCCCAGGCCGCAGCCGCCGGCACGCGCCTGGATTGCCACCAGCTGCTCGTCCCAAGTAATGCCCTGCTCGCGCAGCCACGCACGCAGCTTGTGCGCGCCCAACATAGCCTTGGTTGCGGACTACGCCGGGTCGGAAGGCAACACTGGGAGCCGGATGCCAGGGCCTGCTGCGGGGCTTGGTAGCGCAGCACGCTCTCCAAACGGAGCTGTTACACCAGCCACAACGGCTTTTACACAAGGCCATGGCTGCAGTGTGGCTCCAGCTATCACACAAGATGTAGGTTTGCACAAGCGGCGCTGCGCGGGCCGCTCTGCGCGAAAGCGCGTGCAGCGCCGAGCGCCCGGCGTGGGAATGACCCCAGATGGTGAAGAGCAGGCGGCGTCGCGGCGTGCCCGCGGCACTTCTGGGCTCGGGAGCAGCAGCGCCGGGTGGGGCCCGGCAGTCCAAGGCAATGCTGGGATACGGGATCTCTTCATGCGGCGTGAGCGCCGCCCGGCGTCAGCCGTGGACTGCTCCACAGCACTGCCTGCGCAGGCAAGCAGCGTGCTGCCGCTTGGCA
>JAABUO010005257.1_pt1 | contig 15104 bp, 19 predicted proteins | sample 5559291 | NCBI WGS metagenome assembly JAABUO01 (sample SAMN10711878, study PRJNA513372) | rock metagenome | isolation source: Antarctica rocks | place: Antarctica: Victoria Land, Finger Mt sud
ACCTCCAGCGTCGCGCCGGGCGCGGCAGGGCCGCGCAGCGTCACCACGTGCACCTCGCAGTGCGCCGGCTGCGGCCCCGCGCGCGGCCGCACGCTCCACAGTATGCAGCGTATGTCGCCACCTGGGCGGCCGGAGCTTCAGGAGACGATAGCTTGCGCAGGTATGGGGCCAGATAGGCGCGTTTTTTATGCAGAACGCACCTGCAGATGCCCTGTAGGCGGCTTCAAGGACGAAAGGCTGCGCCTGGGGCAGGGGCTGCACTGCGGCTGATACGGCCGGCGCAGCGCCCGAGTCCGCTCCGCTCAGCAGCACCAGGGCGCCGTTGCCGGTCGATACGAGCAACTCCAGCGGCCCGGCCTGCTGCACGGCCGCGACGGAGCAGCCCAGCGCCGCCGCGCATGGCGGTGCCACAGCCTCAGCGAGCGTCTGCAGCCCTGCAGGCCCCCAAAGGCGCGCACACACGTCATACAGAGTCACCCGCGTTGAGGAGGTGGGAGAAAACAGCGAGTTGCTCACAGGATTGCTTCTGGGGAGTGCGCACCGACTGTGTGCGTCACTGCATATGCGTCGCCGCGGGCAGCGAAGCCGCACAGCTGCAGGCCCTGCGTGCCTTGGACAAAGGCCCACAGCTGGTGGCCATGCACGTACAGGTGGCTGCGAAGGGCCGCGATGCGCGCGCTTAGGAAGTCGTACGTCTGCGGCTCGTGGCGGCACACGTCGCCTGGCAGGTCTACCGCGTGTCTGGTAGGCAGGGAACCACCCGCCAGTCGCCAACTCACAAAATTGGGGCTGGCCAGGTCCCTGCGCAGCTGCACATGCGTGCCTGCCATGGTCGCTGCCGCCACGTCTTGCCCGAGCCAACGACAGGGAGCACAGCCAATCGAGAAGAGCTGTTTATGGAGGGAATCCTCCTGGAAACAGGAAATATATTTCAACTGGGCGGGTGTTACACCGGGGTACCTAGTAGGGGTACCTGGCCCAGCCACCTGCCAACTCTGCACTGCAGGCTGCGCAGTGTAACGTCTCCGCTCATCAGCTTGCCAGTGCCAGTGCAGGCTGCCAGATGCTGTGGAGTAGCGCTTCAAGCGTAGCTCACGCTCGGTAAGACAATGCTGCGGGCGGCAGCCAGGCGGGCCGCGCAGCTGCGCGGCTGCACGCGCGCCTGCAGTGGCACCGCGCCCGGCCACCCGGCGGCCTGGAACCCCTTCTTGAGGCCGGCAGCCGAGGACCCGCCACCGGCACAAGCAGCGGAGACGGGCGGCCATGCGTCCTCCGCCCTGCTCGACTTGGCGCGTCCGGACACGCTGCTGTCTCCTTTCTCGCCGTCCCTGGCGCTTTCTCAATTCTGCTGCAGTGCTGGGCCGCAGACGGGCGACGGAGTCATGAGGGCTGCGATCTGGGGTTACCACCCCTACCCTAGCCTACCGGATGCCAAGCACCTGATCCAGCCAGGCCTGACGGAACACGCCGCGCGGGTCGGCCGCCGCCACGGCCGGCCGGAATGCCGCGGCCTGGTCCGCGTACACGCGCTGCGCGTACAGATCGATAGCGCTGAGGCCCGTGTCGAAGCTCGGGCCCTTGGCGCCGTCCGTGATGTCGGTCCACTTGGCCCTGCGCGCTGACACCAGCCTGTCCTGGTACTGGTAGTGGGTCGTGGCAGTGGGAAGTGCACTCCGTCATGGCCTTCCCTCAACAGGCCAATTGCCTTTGCCCCCTGTGTGCCTGCGGTGGAGCTGCATCAGCGTGTAGGTCTGTGCTGCTCAGGCCCTTAGTATAACGCCCTTCAATATCAAGTCCCTGTGGCCCTAGCATGCGTTCTCTGCTTCTGTGATACGCTCATGTGGTATGTGTTTCTTGCTGTGCATGTTCGCCCCAGCCATGCTGTGCGACCTGCCGCCAGGCTGCTCAGCCATGTCAGAGGTCAGCATGCGCATCACAGCGCCCTTGCGCAAAGCAGGCATGCCTGCCGCAACTTGTGCGCATCGGGGGTAGACTGCCCCCGTGTGATGCAGAGCAGGTTGGTCATCCAGGTGTGCCCACAAGTCTGGGACTTCTTAGGTCCAAGGACGAGATCCACTGTGATCACATTACCCTGACCCTGAGCAGCAGCAGATGGTGGTGTTATGCGCACCAGTGGGGCTTGGGAGGCTCAAGCGTGCCGTTCAGTCCGCTCCACGCCTCAAAGACGCGCTGCTGGAGCTGGACCCAGCCCGGCGCACCCTCGGCTGCCAGGACCTGGCGCACGGCCGCTCGGGCGTGAGGGATGCGGCAGTTTACGATACCAGTTTTCCTCATTACTGGCTGCGGCTCTTCACGGCGCGCTTGCCTAAGCTGGCTGAGCATGCCGATGCACGCGCTCGCTACTTGTGTGCAAAAAAAACGCACATGACAGCGCCAGGTGAGCATTGGAGGGGGTCCCACATTGTGAATTGGCCATGAGCATGTGCTGTGCTTCACTACGCTATTCTTTTGCCAGGCAGGCGCGCTACCTTGGGGAATTTGCAATGTGGGAGATAGAGGCAGTGCTGTTGACGTCAGCACAGGACGTCGCGCGCATGCAGCACAGGGCAGCGCGTCACCTCGATTGAGAAGAACAGCGCCTCGCCCTCGTAGTAGGCGGGGTTCATGGTCGCCGCGCTCTGCCCGGTGAAGCGCGCCTCCATCGTCACGACGGCATTGCTGCAGCCAGCACAGGCAGCCCGCGGGTCAGGCGCGAGCGCGGTCGGCAGGCCCGGGGCCGCAGCCCCGCGCGCGTGTCAGACGTGCCTTCACATGAGCCAGCTGTTCTGTATGACAAGCGCGTGATGACTGTGGTCAGACGTTGAGGCAGACCAGCAGCGCGCGCCTTGCCATCTGCTTGCCACAAGGACAGCATAAATGGCGCTCGAGGCAAAGGCAAAGTTAGGGTCTGCTTGCCACAGGTGCTACCAGCGCTGGTCCGCTGCAGGCGTCGATGCTCAAAGCGCACGCCTGCCACGGGCCCGGACGGCCTCCTTCACGACAGCCACGCCATCAGCTTGCCATACCTAAAGCAGTTGCTTCACTGTGCTGGTCTGCTGCGGGCGCCGACGCTGAGAGCGCGCGCCTGCCATGGGCCACGAGTGCTTCCTTCACGACCGCCACGCCGGCGTTCCAGGCGTCAAAGGGCACGCGGAAGTCAGGGTCGACGCGGAACGTCATCTCGAAGTCGTACACGCGGAACTGGTCGATCGCGTGCCGGCCGTAGTGGATCGCGGCCGGCAGCGTCTTGAGGCCCGGCACGTTGAGCAGGCTCTGCTGCGTCTGCACGACCACGCGCTGCGCCGCGACCTGGCGCGCGCGCGGCCCGCGTGTGTCAAGGCGCCGTGCGCCTGTCATGCGGGGTGGCCCGAGTGGCCATCCTTACGGCGGCTCCGGTAGCCTGCATCTGCTGCCTCCAGGGCAAGGAAGGCCCAGCAGCTCGGGTCCGAGCCCACCGGCGGCCCCGATGGAGGCGGCCATGACAGCACCCTGGTGCATGTCATACGGACCTGTCGCTGCCACTGGTAGGCCGTTCGCGCTGCCGCCTGCAGCATGAGGGTACAGCTCAGGGGTCACCTGCACGGCCTGGCTGCCCGTCTGCTGGCCGACCTGCGTGCCGAGCGCGCCCAGCGCCGTCTCCAGGTTGGCCAGCAGGTTGGGCCGGTCGCTGTACTGCTGCGGGGAGGCGCCGCCGGCGCGCTGCATCATGTAGACCATGAGGCGGTCCGCGTACGGGTCCCAGGCGGCCGGTGAAAAGCCCTTGACGCTTGCCAGGTTGAGCGGGTACCAGAACAGCTCGATTCCGGAGTAGGACGTCACGAGCGCCTGCCACGCGGTGGCGCCTTGCATGATGCAGCGCATGAGCGGTGCGAGCCGATGAAGACCTGGTGCGGATGGGGGAGGACACGGCCCTGCATCTGGTGACATTTGCGCTTTTTATTTTGCATAAGACATTGGGTGACATATTGTGGATATTGCATGATCCTTTTGGAATGCGCGCACGGCTGACACGATAAAAAGGCGCGGAGGTGATCGCGCGCATGTGCGGATCGACATGCGAGCCTGCAATGGAAGCACGGAGAGAGCCGGGAGGCAGCACCTTGAGCTTTGCAGGCGAGCCAGCCGGCCCAAACAGGTCGCTCATGGCGTCGTAGCTGTACATCATGTCCACTGCTCGCGCAGCGCGCTCAGCACCATGCTTATGGCACATGCGGCCCGTGCTCGGGAGAGGCACACCCGGGGCGCGCGACGCCGCGCTGCACACCCTGGCAACACTCATGGAAAAGCAGCAACCTCGGGTGGCCCTCACTCTCTGACCCACAGACCATGTGACGCGCAGGGGCCGCGCCGAAGGGCTTGTCCGGCTCCTGCTCCAGGCTGGCGAGCCGGAACGTGAGCTCGGTGATGACGCCCATGAGCCCGAACGCCGTGCGCGCCTGCATGCCGGCGCGGCGGCAAAGTTCGGTCCCGGCACCTGGCAGGGTGTGCGTGAGCTTGCTGCTGCCAGGGCCTCCACCCACGGCAGCAGCACCAATGGAGCGGTGCTTGCTCACTCCCAGCTGGGCAGCAGATCAAGTGGCAGGTAAGAGCCTGGCGCGCCCGCAGCACGGCACCTGACCAGCAACACCACAAAGGACAACGGTACACGGAACGAAAGTGAAAATAAACAGGCCCCTGCTCTTTGGACCGTGCTGCTGGGATCCTTAACCACACGCCTGTCTGTGAACACACCGGGTGCTTGCTGAAGGCAGCGGCCCGCGGTGCTGCGCGCGCCTGGTTGAAGTACGGGTGCGAGGCGTTGTACACAACGGGCCGCCCGCCCCCGTCCACGATCGTGAGGCTGTCAACCAGGTCGGAGACGGCGCCCCAGCCGCGGCCCACGCCGTGCGAGCCTGTGGAGACCGAGCCGCTGAGCCGCGTGGTGTCAAGCACAGTGTTGGTCGGCAGCGCGGCGTTGCCGAGCTCCGCCTGCGCGCAGAGCGCTGTGGGGCATGGGCAGCTGATCGTCGCGTGTGAATAGGGTTTTGAGACCTCGCTGGCTCCGCCTGCGCGCGGAGTGCTGCGGCGCACCGGCAACTGGTCATGGCGTGCTTGTGGGCAACCACATGCTCAGGGGCTGGTTGACCTCTCTGAGACTGCCAGGCACGGGTGCAGAACCCATCGCACGTTCAACGCTGGTCAGTCCGGCTTCTGCGAGGCTGGCCACCTCTCAGGTCACGGGCGTCGACATGAAGGGCAGAGACCTGACGCATGCCACATGCAAGTCATGCAGCACGTGCAACTCGGCCGGCTCTGGAGTCAGTTTACCATGCACGCCGTCCTTGCTGGTCCTCCCTATTCCCCACGCCTGTGGGGAAGCGCCAGTTACCAACGGGGTGCTGCCACGCACCGCATGGTCAGTGATGTACTGCTCCAGCTCGCCCACCGCCACGCCAGCCGAGACGCGGACCAGGGGCGCGCCGCTTGCGCTATGCCTGCACACAGCATGCAGGGTGCGGGCCTCGCCGCAGTGGCATGGCCCCTGAGGCTGGCACGTGCAGGCGTTCCGCGTGAACCAGGCAGCCCTGCCCCCGACGCGTTGCTGGAAGGACTGCGCAACCAAGAGCTGCAGACAGCCGCCAGGGCGCACCCAGCATTCTCGATGCGCTGCCCACTTGGCAGCTTCAACATCCCGGTGAAGATGACGTCCGTGGCCTGCAACCATTCCAGTGCGCTGTGAGTGAGAGGGCAGATTTTTTTTATCACTTCGGGTCCCAAGCAATCACGCTTTGCTTGACTCAGAACTCTGCAAGGTGCATGTGCCCTTAACAGGACACCTTGTCATGTAACAATGTGTAACCATAAATGCAAAGCACTGCAAGCTTAAGATGGTAGCTAAGAGGCGAGCAAGCCTGCACAAAGAGTAGGACAGCATGGCAGACATCTTGCAGCATGTTGTTGTTGCCACAGGCGGTGCGCAAGCAGTACTCTGTTAGCATCGTGGAACATGGGCGTCTGTGTGTGGGTAGGGTAAGGTTAGGTCACCGTGTCGGCATCGTAGAACATGGGCGTCCAGGTGTGCCCGTGGCCGATCGCCCGCACGCGCCGCCCGGCCGCGGCCGCAGCCGCGACCGCAGCAGCCACCTCCTCGGGCGTCTGCGGCAGCAGCGGCCGGCCCAGCGGCGCGGGCGCCACGGTGCCGCCCCAGTTCTGCGCCGTGAGCAGTGCCACGCTGTTGAAGAAAAAAAACAGGAATGTTATCGTGCGCGTCAGGCGGCCATGCAAGGAGGCACCGCGCCTGCCACGCCAGCTGGTCGCCCAGCAGGCCCCAGGTGCCGTCCTTGGCCACGGAGAGCTGCGAGCTGAGGATGAAGTCCGATGCGAACGGCGGCAGCAGCGGCACCAGGTGCTGACCGCCCGGCTGCGCCGCCGGGCCCGCAGTGACGCCCGAGAACTTGATGCCGGCCGAGGCCGCGGCTGTTAGCCACACGGTCAGCAGGCCGCCCAGCAGCAGCTCCTGCACGCGGCGCGCCCTCGGCAACCTCAGCCACGGCCATAGCCACACTCTCAGCAGGCCGCCCAGCAGCAGCTCCTGCGCGCGGCGCGCCCATGGCAGCCTCAGCCGCGGCCGCAGTCACTCTGTCAGCAGGCCGCCCAGCAGCAGCTCCTGCGCGCGGCGCGCCCACGGCAAACCTCAGCCGCGGCCATCAGCCATACCGTCAGCAGGCCGCCCAGCAGCAGCTCCTGCGCGCGGCACGCCCGCGGCGGCCTCAGCTCAGCAGGAGGCGAGCGCAGCGTAACAGCACAGGCCCAGCACCGCAGTAGCACAGGCCGCAGCAGCGCAGTAGCACCCCGGGCGTGCATGTGCCTGACCGTCGCCGCCCTTGCGCAGAGACCAGGCGGCAGTCAGAGGCCTTGTGCACCCGTGCCTCCGCTGCGCGGCACTACCAGCTGTGCTATGAGCTGTGCAGCAAGGTGTTGCGAGCAGACCGTGGTGGCGAGCGGCGGGCCTGCACAGATTGCCACAGGCCGGCACCAGCCCACCCGTGCAAGGGCGCGCCTGCTCGCGCTCCGTCGCGGGCGGCTGCGCGGCGAGCGAGTCCGTCCAGCGCTCGGTGTAGGCTGCGATCCTGTCCCAGCGCGGCTGTCCCAGCAGGTCGCCTGGGTTGAGGCCTCCTGCAGCAGGGCCACGACACGGTTACACTCTTGTAGTTGTGTGGTGCCTGGTAGGTTGCCTTAATCTACCAAAGTTCAGGAAGGCCACCACAGGCGCCTGCACTACAACTCCGGCCAGCCTCACTGTTCTTACACACGCAGGCAATGAGCCACACACAGCCTACTGGCAGTGCAGCAGCCACTGGCAGAACTGCCCGTGCAGACCACACTTAGACTCCCAAAGCCGCGTGCTGCGTCGCGCGCGGGGGCCGCGCACCAGTGCTGGGTGAGATGCCAAGGAAACTTGCGTTGCTGAGGGCGCCCGCGCTGGGCAGGCCGTAGCGGGCAAGATTGGTGTAGGGTTGTAGCAGCTCCAGGTCACCCCGGGCTGACTGCAGCGCACAAAGGCACGCTAGCGCCACCAGCGCGGCCTGCGGTCCCACCATGAGGCTTGGCCTGGCTTTCCAGGCTAACGACTCGTTGCGACGGAGTTGCGCTCTCTTGTGTTATGCACTTGTGCACCTAGTGCAGGTAGACATCAAGTAACAGGCGGGCACAGGTCTTGCTCAAAAGCAAATGCGCTGGGTCTAGGGTAGGGCTTGAGGCTCAGCATCGCTTACCTGTAGCTGAGGCAACGTGTGGCTTGCACATACATCCGTTCTACGCTTGCAGCTGGTGGTGTGACAGCGCAACTTGACATATAGCGCGGCGGTGCCTCATAGGTCGTCTGCCCTGCCGCGTCAAGCCTGCACGAGGCCTGTGGCAGCAAAGCAGCACAGCGGCACAGCGGTGAGGGGCATGCTTATCTGGTGTCCCTGCTTGCACGGCCTGTGTCGCGCATACATATTGTTCCCGCCTAGCAGTGGTATATTACGTTGGACTGGGGCCACTGCGTGGCGGTAAACGCCAGTCCTTGTGGCCATAAGAAGTTGCGGAGCGCGTTGCAGGCGTTTGCCGGGCTTGGCCTATGAGGAGCAGGGGCGGGCTTGCCCCAGTGCTAGCCTTGCTCCTTGTTGCTTCAGCGTGCCCAGGTGCGCACCATCTGTGCTGCGCCTGCACTGATGGGACTGCGACTCGCTGTACTGGTGGCGGAAGGCGTGTTTGTCGAGCTGCTGTGAGGCAGTTGCGCGTGTCCAGCTGTTGCACCGTTGCTTGCTCCTTGCTGTCTCGCGCTGGCGCGCTCAGCGCGTGCAGCTGTGTGTTCCTGTGCGCTGGGTCACGCGAGCGCTCTGCGCACCTGCGCAACCCTTCAACGTGGCTGTAAGGCTGGCAACACACAAGCAATCAGTCTGCTCCCGCCTGCGCAGGCTGCTCAGCAGGAGGGGAGCCCACCGGGCAGGCTTCTGTGCTCAGCCTGCGCGCACCCGGTAGTGCGGCCGAACAGTGCGCGCCGCACCGTGCCGCGGCGCGGCCGGCCTGCGCGCCAGGGGCGGCAGGCGCGGGCGCGCACGCTGCGCACGCCGGCCTCTGGCGCTGGCTGCGGCGCTGGTGGCGCGGCGCGCCGCGCACCCCCTGCAGCAGCGACACGCAGTCAGACCCGCCGGTCCGGACCTGGGCCGGCAGCAACGGGCGGGCGGAGGCGTGCGGCGGCGGCGATGACGCATGCGGCCAGGCCCTTGGCTCTGTGGCGGCGCAGCGCGGCGGGCGCTGGCTGCCCTTCCTGCCGCTGCGGGCCGCCGCGCCCGCGGCGGACCGCGCAGCCGAGGCCGCAGCCGTCCGAGCGGTGTCCGCAGGACGCGCAGCCGCAGCCGACCTGAGCAGGACGCGGAGGAGGGACGACGCCGCGCAGCCCGTGCAGGCAGCCGGCCTGCACCCAGTGAACCTCTCGCGTCCGGGGCGCCTGCACAGGGCGCCCTCAGGCGGAGAAGCCCCCGAGGGCTTGCCCCGCACGGCCAGCGCCGTTGCCTCGGCGATGAGGCAGGCGGCGGCCGCGCCGTGCGCGCGCGCGGCTGCGGGCCGCGCGCGGCCGGGCGCGCCCGGCGAAGCGCTGGGCAACGATAGCGCGCCGTGGGCGCCCTTCAACGAGTCCGAGCTCGTGCCGGAGCTGCCGCCGGCCATCATGTGGCTGCTGGAGGAGGCGGAGGTGCGCTCTACCCTAGCCCTGCTCTAAGCCCCGACTGCAGTCCGTCCGAGCTTGGTGTGCGGCTTCCGGACGGTTGAATGATGTGAAGGACATTGGGGGGACACGTGAGGAGCGTGGCATTAGCCTCGCCCTGCTGCCGCTGTGGCGCATGCGGTCAGGGTCCACTGCAGGTCGGGTTGCTCCGCGGCGGAAATGCGCCCACGCGGCGGGCGCGCACAGTCTCGGCGCGCCAAGTGAACAAAACATTATGACGGGCGGCGCCCCGGCCCGCGCCAGGCGCGCTTCGCCAACCACTCGGGCCTGGACCTGGACCTGGCGCTGCAGCTGGCGCAGCTCAACTCGGTCGCCTACTGCCACGCCGAGAACGTGGCCGCCTGGAACTGCACGCGGTGCGCCGGTTAGGGTAGCGCCCCTGACCCCACCTTTGCCACCCGCGTCTGCTCGTGCTTTCAGGGTGGGCGTCGCCGCATGGGCGCCCAGGCGCCCCAGCCATGCGCAGGGGCCTGCTTGTGGCCTCGGGGCGGTAAGCACCGCCGCGTGGGCGCCCCACGCCCATGCCCCTAGGTGCGCGCTTGTGGGCCCAGAGTGGGCGCCAGCGACATAGCTGCGCAGTGCACCCTATGGCCGCCAAGGCTGCGTTCAAACCAGTCGCCTGCGGGCGGATGTGCGGCCGAGCGCGCCGCCCGGCGCCCCAGCTGACAGGGCCGCTGTGCAGTGCTGGGAGGGAAGGGGGTTAGATTCAGACTCACGCAGGGGGCGCGCGCGCGCGGCAGGTGCCACCGGCGCGCCACGGGCTTCGTGCCGGAGGCGGTCGTGTTCGACCTGGGCTGGGACCTGTTCGGCTACGCGGGCTACTCGCCCGCGCTCGCAGCCATGGTCATCGCCTTCCGCGGCACCGACAGCCACAGCCTGTACAACTGGGCGGAGAACATGCGCTACTGGCGCACCGACCTGCACGTGCCCTACCCGGACGCCGAGGGCGCGCTCGTGCACACCGGTGCGCCCGCGCTCCCTCCCGCCCTCACTCCTTGGGTCGTTTCGGGCACCAGCCCGCTCGCAGCCGTGCTGACACCGGCACGACAGCCTCACCGCGTCGCCCTACCAGCCCCAGCTCTGCACATCCACATGGAATTCAGTTTGAAGAATACATGAGGTCGGTGCGCGGACGCTGGCCTTGCTGTGCTGCTGGGGCGTTGGGCAGGTTGTGGTGCTTGGAGCCCCAGGGGCACAGCAGCGGCGCGCATGGTGGGCGCTGACGCGGCCGTGACGCGCGCGCGCGCCGCAGGCTTCTTCGTCTCCTACAATAACAGCTCGCTGGAGCCAAACATCACGGCCGCGGTGCGCGCCATGGCCGCGCGCCACCCGGGCGCGCCGCTGTACGCGATTGGGCACTCTATGGGCGCTGCCATGGCCACTATCGCCGCGCTCGACCTCAAGTTCAAGGCCAACCTGAGCGACGTGCGCCTGGTCACGTTCGGGTCGCCGCGCGTGGGCAACGACGTTTTCGCGCGCTTCACACAGAGCCAGACCACGGTGCGGCGCGGCGCGCTGCTGCGCCGGACCTTGTTGCGCAGCCGTTCACGGTCCGAGCTTGTGCCAGGCCGCCAGCCGCGAACAGCTCGGTGTACACGGGATCCTCACCGCGGCAGCGCACACATGTCATGCGAGGTATCACAGGGCGTGTCATGAAATATCACACAGTGTGTTCACAATGTCCTCTTGCGACTGGTAGAAAAAAATGTAGACCTGCCTGCTGCAAGCCTGCACGGCGGACTCAGTCGGCTGGGCGAGAGAGCCAGAGCACGGCAGGCATGGCGCACCACATGTGCATGCACCCTGCGCGCATGGGCTGACCAGCGCGGGCGGCGCAGATGAGCGTGCGCTTCACGCACAACCGCGACATCGTGCCGGCGTGGCCGCCCACGTGGGTGGGCTTCCACCACGTGGCCACCGAGGTCTGGCAGGTCGACTTCGGCCTCGGCTCGGTGCGGCCGCGCCGCGCTCCGTGCTGACGCGGCGCGCTGGCTTGGGTGGCGCTCCATTGTGGGCGGCCCGGTGTCTATCTAGCCTTTACGTGTAGGGTGCGAGTGTTGGGTGTTCGTTTGGGTCCTGCGTCAAGAACCTCTTCACACCATTTGTAAGCCTTCCCAGCGCGTGCGAGTGTGCGAGAGAATGTGTGGCACAAGGCATTAATGGCGGTAACGAATGAACACTATAACTACTATTGCGGGTGTTGGACGCGCAGGTGCTGGGCGTGTGCGACGACAGCGGCGAGGACCCGCGCTGCCACAACAGCGTCTGCTTCCTGGGCCTGTGCACGTCGGTGTCGGACCACCTGCTGTACCTGGGCGCGCAGATGTACAACGACCGCCTGGCGCCCTGCTAATAACAAGCACAGTGACGCGCCGCATTGGACGCTCACGGTTGTGACCTGCCTGACCGGGGCGCCGGCGCCCTGCTGGCCAGGGCTTGGAAGCTGTGCCTGCTCGTGCTGGTGCCCCGGGCTGCCTGTCTGCGGTGCGCATAATTGCCGCGGCCGGCGCGCTGCTCTCCGTTCCAGAGCAGAGCTTGGGCCTGTGTACACTGAGCCCTGTTGTGGCGCGGTGGGCATCGGTCTGGCGTGTGTTTCTCACGCAATAGGGGGCCCCTGATGTCAGTGTCAGACAGGTCGCGACGCGGGAAGTGTGTCGTAGGACGGCAGCCCTGCTGGGAGTTGCTGGGATGACATCCTAGTGCCCCCATGCTGGCACGGGTGACGCGGGCAAGCTTGTGTGACTGGCTGGTTGGCTTCCCTGTTACAGCCCACTTTGTAAGCATCGCGAGTGTGTAGTACACCAGCTGCAAGCCTAGACTTGATCAAGTGTTGCTGTACCAGTAGCTTGCGTTTTTCGTTGGATCTCTGTACAGCAAGCTGTGTAAAAATGCAATGCTCTTGAGCTTTCAGGGGTGTCAAGGCCTGACATGTGTTGGACTGGCCATGCAATGCCAGCACGTAACTGCTGCAAGGGTAGGGGCCAGCTAGGCGGCATGGCCATGCGCAGGACGGCCTACTTCAAATCCTGGCGGCTTGCCCCCGTCTGGGGGCTGGGACGCCTGAGCAGCCTCACTCAGTTGCCAAAAGCCTTAGCTCTTGCACTGTTGACACAACATTGCGCCCATCACTGCAGTCATTGTACAGTCTGCAGTAGCACATTTGCGCAGCATTCTGTTGCAAAAGCTTAGCAACACTTCAGGGCTTAACTTTGTTCATGCAAGTTACGCTCGGCCCCTGGCAATTTTCGTGGTGCACTCAGTTGTATACATGACAACAGGCAGTGAGCTTTAAGCTGTAAGCGCCATGCCTGACACAACAATACCGAGCTCTGGCAGCAAGCCGTCGCCTGCGAGCATTGTGGAGGCGCTGTCCGCCACGCAGGATGTTGAAGTCCTACTGCAAGGTGAGTACTATGTAACTATGTCGACTGCCGCCACAGCTGAGTATGCTACTGTGAGTCACCGGTGAATTGCAGCATATTGCAAATGTTGCCACAAGCTTTGCAAGTCTTGCACTGCAAAACCGCACAGTGGCTTATGTGACTCAGAGGCGGGACTGCAAGCCCAAGTGCTACGCAGCAGCAGCACGCGCACACTGTGGCACACACATAGAAATTCACAGCAAGAGCTGTTGCCGTGACACGTGCAGTGGCTGCAGCTCTGACTCGAGCGACGTGCGCAGGCCTGGGCGAGCTGCGCAGCTCCCTGCAGGGCCCGCAAGCGCCGGCGTTCCTGCTCGCGTTCCTGGAGCGCTCGCCGGACGGGGCGGAGCTGCAGGCGCTGTGGGCAGCGCAGGCGGCGGTGCGCGCCGCGTCCCTGCCTGCAGCCTGCCTGGCTGTCGTCAAGTGTGTGTGCCTCCCGTGCTCATACATGAGGATTAAGGGGCTGGCACTTGTTCGGGGATTGCCGCGGGGCCTGCCCGGCTGCTGAGCGCGTGCGCGGTCCCTCGCTTGGGCATGCTGTGCGAGCCAGCTCGGCAGGGGGATGTGTGCATGCTTGCAGTGCTGCAGCTCCAGCTATGGCCAGATTGAGCAGGTGAGGCTGTTGGAAAATGTGTGTGTTTGAGCCAGCACTGCGCCATCGAAATGCACGAGGACCTTGAGTACAATGTCAGTGTCACTGCGGTTGCTGCGTGTGTGTACAGCCAGGGGCCACCCTGGAGGTGATGGAGCCTATGCGGCACCCAGCACGGCTCTGCCAACCCACCTGCCACGCATGCGGTCAGGCTCGGGACGACCGCGTGGCGATCGAGCTGCTGCGCACGCTGGCGGCGCTGCTGGCCGCGCCCGGGCCACCGCGCTCCGCCGCGGCGGCCGCGCTGGACCGCCTGGCGCTCGCGCTGCCCGGCCGGCGCACGCGCCTGCTCTACTCCTGCCTCGGCTCCGGCACACGATCAAAGGTGCCTTCTTGTTGTATTAGATTGCGAGCTTAGGGTATCCAACCCTGGCATCGTGCCCTGTGTCTGCGCTGTGAGCATGCGGTCGGTGGGCATCATCCTAGGGCCCCGTACTTACCTGGTCATGCTGAGCGTCTGGCCTCGGCAGCAGCGGTAAGGAAGCCGCATACCCCGGGGTGGCGCTGCCGCAGGTGAACGCGGCGCTGCTGCTGCTGGCCGCGGTGGCGGGGAGGGGACCGGCGGCGGCGCGCGCCCTGGCCGGCCGCCTGGACTTTGACCTGCCCGCGCTGGCCAAGGCTGCGCGCCCGCCCAGGCACGCGCCCGCCGCCGGGAGCGGGGCGTCTGACGCAGCGCTGCAAGTCTGCATTCTCTGAAGCTGAGTCACATGGAGCAGCGCCGTGACAGGGCGCCACCGCGCGCTTCCATTGCCGGCACGTCCCTGCACAGCTGTGCACCACGATTGCGCTCTGATGATGAGCTCGGTGGATGCTAGGTCTGCAACCCCGACCCTGCCCTGGCGGCTGCGCGCAGGGACAAGGCGGGCGCCGGCGAGGCCGGGCCGCAGGCCTGGCACCGCAGCTGGCGCGCGGCCGACCCGCTCAAGCGCCCGCAGGCCGCGCTCTTCGCCAACTTCGCGCTCGCCCTGGTGCGCGGCGCGGACGACGCGCTGCTGCCCCAGCTGCTGGCCGTGCGGTGCGCGCACGACACGCCGCCTCTCGCGCGCGCGGCCGCCCGGGCCGCTGTCCCTCTGGCACGGCCGGCAGCTGCTGCTGTACCTCTGCACGAGCGCCTGGCGACGCCGGCGCGTGCGGCGTCTGTTACGCTGGAGAGGCGGCTGATGTCATGGATTATGGTAGGGAATGACGAGCGAGCGCCCTGGCGTGCCTGCACTTGCCCGCGCCTGCCGTAATTGTATATATTGCATATAGCGGCTGCGGCCAAGAGGACACTCGCGTTGTTGCCCAATGCGAGGTGTGCGCAGGCCGCTGTGGGCAGGCCTGCTCGGGGCGCTGGCCGCGCTGCCGCCGGCGGCTGCGGCGGAGGCTGTTTCCGCAGTGCACGCGCGCCTGGCGCGCGCGGGCCCCGCCGTGGCGCCGCGGCTGCGCGCCGCGCCCTTCAGCGACGCTGTGCTGGGCGAGGTCGGGGCCCGCGCTGCTGGCAAACAGTCCTGAAGGTAACGCTGGACCCTTGCGCGCATGCTCAGCGGGCTTGGCAGGCGGCGGGCTGCCCCGCGGGGGGCTCTGCGAGGGCCTGCATCCGCGGTCCGCGCGCTCCCCGCGCCAGGCGGGCGCGTTCCGCACCTCCTTGTGTCAGGGTAGGGTTAGGGTAGCCTACCCCTGACTGACCCTGGCCACAGGGCGTTATGCTGCACCGCGCAGCTGGCGACGCTGGCCGCTACGGAGGGCGGCGCCGAGGCTGCGGGCGGGGCGCGCGCGGCCGCAGCGGCCGCCGCGCAGC
>JAABUO010005258.1_pt1 | contig 15102 bp, 11 predicted proteins | sample 5559291 | NCBI WGS metagenome assembly JAABUO01 (sample SAMN10711878, study PRJNA513372) | rock metagenome | isolation source: Antarctica rocks | place: Antarctica: Victoria Land, Finger Mt sud
CTAGTGTTCGGTCTTATCTAGTAACGCTATCAAAAGAAATTCAGTAAAAATTTCGGGTATTCGTTAGAGTAGGGCAATAGATAGATAACTGTGTGTGTGTGACAGGGGATTCGCGCGCCTGGAAGTCAAGCGTGCTATTGTTGGGATTTCTTGCGTAGTAAGGGTCTTGAGAGTGTTTGAAATCGGGATCTTGGATTCTTTCAATCGGGCTACTTGGACGGAGCAAGGCTAGTTAGTGTAACGACTACCTACGTTAGGTGCATATATCCCACACCCCGTATCCAGACACGAATGCGCCGTAGGCCATAGAGAAAAAGAGTTATTCAAAGACACCTCCGCTAAGGCTCCGTCTGTACCGTGAGCACCTGTGCGTCCCTGACCCAGCCCGTTTGGGTATCAAAGTAGGAAACGTTGTACCCCCAGTAAAAGTATATTTACCCGAACCAAACAAGCACATCAAGCCATCTTGGTGTTAACAATTTTCTCGTTGAGGCTGGGTGCGGAAGAGGTCTCTGTGGCGCCGCCGGAGAGGCCGTGGATGTATTCGCGTTTGTGCTCGACGAAGTCGTACTGGGTGAGGGGATGTTAGTGTGTGTGGATAGATGGAAGGGGAGGTGAAGGGGAAGGGGGAAGGGCAACTTACGGCAAATTCACCGATCTCAGCGTCGTCAATACCGTTAATCTCCGCCTCCTCCGACGCGCGCAAGCTTAGCCCAGGAATGAGGTTCATGACGAAAAGTATGAGGCACGTCCCGAAAAACGAATAGCTAAACCCCGACACCGAGTCCGCGAGCTGGTACCCCAACTGCACCCAATGGTGGTTCAGCCAGCCGCCGGAGATGGAGGAGAAACCGTCAAGATGCGCAATATAATCTGCCGCGAAGAAGGCAGTCAGAATATTCCCCGTGAGTCCACCGATAGCGTGCACGGCGAAGATGTCGAGCGCGTCGTCGGCTTTCACGTAGTACTTCAGCTTCGTGGCGAAATTGCAGCAGATGGCTCCCATAACTCCGAAAATGATCGATGACCACGCCGGCACGTAACCGGAAGCTGGCGTGATGGCAACAAGACCCGCGATGGCGCCGGAGCAGAAACCCACGGTGGACCATTTGCGATCGAGACGGTAGTCGAGCAGGACCCACGTGAAGCCACCGACAGAAGCGGCGAGGTGGGTGACTACGCAGGCCATGATAGCGCGCATGTTCGCACCGAGCGCGGATCCACCGTTAAAACCAAACCAGCCGACCCAGAGGAAGACGGTGCCGATAACTACATGAGTGACGTTGTGAGGCCGGTAAGGAAGCCCGTCGAGATCGCTGTAGCCGCGTCTTTTGCCGAGCATGACGGAGTAGGCGAGGGCGGCCGCGCCGGACGAGATGTGCACGGGGGTTCCGCCGGCGAAGTCGAGGCCGCCCATTTTGTAGACCCAGCCAGCGGGGTTCCAGGTCCAGCAGGCGATAGGGTCGTAGATGATCGTTGCCCAGACGAACATGAAAACGACACAAGGGAGCATGCGGCCGCGGTCCGCGGCGGCGCCGATTGCTAGGGCTGGTCTGTTGGGAAAGTGTTAGTCACGACCGCAAGATTTGGATTCTAGGGGCGTCGTTCACGATCGCACGATTTGAAGTTTCGGGGTGTCCACTCACGTTATCGCAGCGAACATGCATTGGTAGATCGCAAACAGCAAGTCTGGAATTTTCGGGCTTCCCACAGACGGATGCGCCAGAACGTTTCGAAAGCCGATGTTATCGAGATTGCCGATGTATTTTCCCGCGCCGTGCGAAAATGCCAGAGAGTATCCCCAGAAAAACCATTGAAATGACACGACCGCAACGGACATGAGAGAAAGCCAGATGAGCGATAAAGCGGATTTTCTTCGTGCGAGACCGGAGTAGAAGAAGCCAACACCGGGTATCATGAGTAAAACGAGAGCGGATGCGGTGACAACCCAGGCGATGTCGCCGGTCGTGTAGAAAACATTGAGATCGTAGTTCAGCGAATCGCCTCCATTGGCGTCATCTGTGTTGTTGAAGACGTAAAGAGGAATGTAGTTCAAAGTGGTGAGATCAGCCTGAGTAAGGGGCGTGCCCTGAGATATATCAGGCATATTTGCGATCAGTTCCCTCAGAATTGCCTTTCCAAGAACACTCTCGGTACGGTTTTGACAGAGACAATGAGAAGGAATGGAACTGAAAAGGACAATCCAATATCTAGTCCTCATCAAAAAAGTGTGTTGAACGAAACCTCACAAGAAATGTGGTGACCCACGCTGAATATATAAGTGAGGCCATCATTCACTTCGTATTGGCCGATGAGAGAATCCGGCGAGTCTTAGCCAACTGTGGAGTGAGTAGCACAAGGCATGTTCTTGGGTCTCGGTGTTATCCGACGAGCAAATCATACTATGGGACAACACACATTGGGAGATGCGGTGATTCCTTATCGCTGGCTACAAAGAAGGCTTGCCGGTCGACGATGGATGACTACGGAGTCGACGGGTTCAGAGAGCATTTCCAGCCTCTTGGACTCGCCTAGAACCCTGTGTAGCCCATTAGGGCACCCACGTCGGCGGAAGCCCTTGGCAGTTTTCGCTTCCGGGAGGACTAAGGCATGTACTTTTCCCAGTCTACCTACACAGTACATTTACGGATAGACAGCATTGACCTTGAGGACCACACCCTGCATCAACAGACACGTGCCTCACATGGATGGCATGGACATCGATTACTTGGATTGCCCATACCGTTGGAAGATCCAAGTGAGATCTCGGTTGGGTTCCCCGGGTGTGGTCAGGGCGTTTGCATATCTCATTGGGAACGAATTTAATCAACCCAAGTGCCCGCATTTTCACTGCTCTTCCGATAAGGTCTACGTAGTAAGAGTCATCTTTGAGACATTCAACACTTCCAATGTTCGGCAATCTCGGCCAACTCGACAAGGGCTATCGTTATTGGTGGACGAAGCCTCCAAGCCTTCAAGGCTATCGATATGGGTTATCATCAGGCTTCAAGACGACACGGACCTGACCATCATCTGGAACCGTCAAATTCAGTCATTGTTCGTCGCCGGACCAGCCGCGTGGGATTCTTGTAGTCAGCGTCAGGTTGCGATAAGCCTCCGCATCCGGTTAGTCAGAGATAAGAAGCAAAAGTCTCGGGAAATACAGGGTGAAGCCTATTATAGTTTCCTAGTATCAACACGAAACAAAGTATCTTCAAAAGATGGTTGAAAAAGGTTTCCGTAACTCCATCACATTTGCCATGCGCGCGACACGTTTCATCCATCGACCTTTGTAACTCCCCTTGTACCCCTTTCCAGGCAAAAAGGAGGTTACCCGCATCGTCTAACTGTGCCGTATAGTGCAAATACCTTCCCCAGACTTTTGCCCAAGCCAACATGGCCGGTACACGTCGCCTGCATGTGGCTTTCATTGGTACCACGCAGCAAAAGATGTACTCGAAACGGCCCGCCTGTCACGTGATGGGCCGAACCAACCCTGCAGCTGTCAATACTTTCGTGCATTTGTTGGATTTCCGAGGTATCAAGTCAACGATCGGTACTTTGAATCTAGAATCAAGGCAATCCGTCCGTACCACCACAAGTTGCGGTGTACTTATTCCTATAGCCGTCCCCATCTGCTTTTCCAAGAGTATTACCAGCCACATGAGCTACATCCACGAATCAAATCGTACGAGAACTAGAACGGTTCGATGCTGACGCTCTAGCATCTTTTCTTATGTCAAGCCATATCCGCGCAGGGTATTCACTGTGTGGTTGGATCCACGTCTTCGTCTCTGGTCTAGCCGGGTGAATAGACACATAAACACCCGGAAAACGCAGATGTGGTCCTCGTATTCATGACCGGGTCGACTGCGCGCTGGACACGTCATGCTCTTACGGATGTGGTCTTGCGAAGCTGGAGGACTTTGTGTTACCAAGTCGCTTTCCTGTACTTCCATTACCTTGATGGGAATCAATGCAAGGCTTTACGTAAGCTAATATTTCATCACCTGACGCATAGGAATTTTCTTCGTTTGCAAGAAAGATCCAATAGGAGCAAATGCTATAATATATCTCGCTGCAACTCTCTCATTCATCTTGGCCCCCTCGCTCATCCTAACCCCCCATATCATCCCTAGCAACGATTACACACCTCCTCTCCGCCACCCAAACCCTCCGATCCCTCCCCTCTTTCCTTCCATTTCCTCCGTCATTCCCATTCCCATCCCCGTCATCGTCAAGAATCCTGACTTCCTCAACTATCCCTCCTATTTCATAAACCCCTCCTACGAGCACAACAACCCCAAGATCCACGTCTCTTCTGCATCCAGCTTCAAGTACAGGTAATGCCCGCTGTAAAAGCCCGTGTATCAAAAGCTTCCTGGAGAGGTCGAGCGCGATATGAGGGGGTTGATTCGATAGCGACGGGAGGAGGCGGAGCATGGGGTGGACAGGATGAGAGGAGCGATTGTGCAAGTGCGTAGTCAGAGTGAGAGGCGTGCAGGTTGGGGTGCTGTACGTTGTAGGGCCCAGGGGAATGATTTTTGGCGTCATGGGGGAGTTGGCAGAGGATAAGGGAGGAGAGAGGGAGAACGAGATATCCAAATCTTCCAGTTTATATGCGCTCACCATACGAGTGCTCAGCCTCAGTGTGCGCATATTTATGGCACCGGTCTTGCTAGTTGAATCTTCTGTCCAGGAGGCACGGATATGACTCAGCAGGTGCTCACGATACCAGAAGGCTTCTCTGGCCGTGAGTTCAGCGGCGCGGGTGGGCGCGGTGGTCGAGGTGTTTAGGATGAATTGCTTTGTAGTGGTTTGGGGGATGGGGAGGTGGGTTCGAGACGTCGGAAGGTGGGGACGCGGGAGGATGAGAACGAGGCGGGTCGTGGCGCCGGGGAGGAGCGATTCGTCGAGGGTGTAAGCATGGGTCGGGGTTTCGGTAGAAGTCCCGTTGATTTCTCTCGCGGGGTTCGGGGAGTCTCTGGGATTCGGGTTCTGAGGGGCAGAGGAGCAGACTTGGATGGATATGGAGATTGGCGTGGGCCAGGAGTTACGGAGGTCAAGGAGAAGGAGGCATAGGTGGGAATCATGAGATTGGAAGCCGATGCGGGAGAGGAGGGCTTGGAAGCGGTTGTCCGATGTGGGCGAGGGGCGGGATGCGGCTCGTGAGCGGTTGGAATCGGGGGAATTGTCAGAGGTGGCAGTCAAGCGTTGTTGACGTTGTTGGTTCTGCCAAACGAAATCGCTGGTGAAGGGGATGAGATCATTCCAAACCAATTCTACGCTCGTGTTAACGGTGACAGCAACGGGGATAGAGAATCGGCGGGTGTAGAAGGTGTCTTCAACGTCTGATCTTGGGACTCCGAGATGGCCATAATCTACTTGGATTGTTCCGTGAGAAAGGCCTGGCTTTCCAAGCACTTCAATCTCGAGAAGCAGCTCTTCGCCTGGACCAATCATTATATCTCGATCTTTATTTTGCCACCGAAAAGCCTGCTGTTTCGATGAGGCAAGTTCCAGCTCATATATTTCGGCTGAAGAAAGCTCATTACTTGACAGGGCACCTTGCACTTGTGACGCAGTCGAGTCAAGAAAGGAAAGGTTCATGAAATCTACCGGAATTGTAGGTGAAACGTTTCGTAAAGTACACTTAAACGTCTTCGTCTCTCCCTCAAGTAGCATTATAGCAGACTGGGAGAGCGACAGAGACCTGAAGACCACTTCGGGCTGAGCATCAATGGCTTTAAGGGTAATAGTCGAAGTGCTGGGACCTTGTGGTGCGACAACAGTCTTACTTCTGCTGGGATCTGACGCCGTGGAAGTAGGCCTAGAGCGAACTCTAGAAACCGCATCGAGAGCCTGATGCTGGACTTTAGGTCCTGGTTTAAGAGTCCATGGCGTATCGAAGATAGGAAATCTCCGCTTCCGACAGCTTTTTACTTTCGCAATGCAGCCAGTAATATTCAGGGAGCCAGAAGCCTTTGGGACACCACTCAACAACAAAGTTTGAGTTCTGTAAGGTCCAATAATGGTTCGCTGTACGAAACTCTCAAACGGTATTCCGGATGACTCTAGCGAAACGCTCTCTATCTCGATATCAAACTCATAGAGGTTTTGCAGAGTGGCCCGAAACACAGCTTCTTCCCCAGCAACAAGAACCGACTCGTTCACTTTAAGCCCTGCCGATTTTGAGAAAGGGTTATATATGAAAGGACTTTTCTCTGGTTCTGTTTCGGTCGTGTCAACAACCTTGCGCTCCGACTTTGGGTGTGGTATAGGATTCTTCGCTGAGTATGACTCTAGCACCTCAACTCCACGGACCAGGAAGTCATCCCAATAGTCCGCCTCAATGTTTTCGAGCCCAAGTCGTCGCGCAGCACCGACTGTTCGAGAGATGTTGCTTGCTAGCCGTACCTGATTTTCGACTGGCAAGGCAGGTAATACACCATCACCATCTGGTCCTGGAGCAACGCCTTTTCCGGCGGTCCGTAACATATCAGCGGAGAAGCGAAGGACGCCTTCAAGGTCTGGTAGCGCCTCGCAAATGTTTATGCAAGACCTGAGTATATCTAACTTCAAATCTCGGGCTCCGAAGGTATGCATGGACGCTTGCTGTAATGCACGAGCAATAATATCCTGGTCCGTGTCTAAAAGGGCACCGTCAGCTGCCTCGTCTTGGTGGCTATTCTGGCTGCTGGGAGGAGGCGCCATAGGGACCCCGTAAGCATGGCAAATTACTACTAGCAGACTCTGGACATTGTGGTCCGTAGCCCCTCGCTCATTGTCTGCTTTTTGGAGATCAGCTTTGCTTACAGCTACATTGATGGAAGAAAGACTAGCAGCAGGATGAACACCCATTTCAGCCGCACCATCTTTTCTCGCTTGAATCAGGGCCGGTAGAAGAGTGGACATGAGCTCTTTGAGTACTATAGCCTTCTTGCGGTGGTAACCTAGCTCGGACAAAACGGAGGCGATACCGGTAAGAACGATTATACGATCTGTTACTACTAGTGGTGTTTCTGATGTAGGGTCAGGAAAAGCACGAAAAAGTAGGGCGGTAAGCTCTGCTTTTGTAGGAAAATTCGTAACTTGGGAAGACGTTTCATCGCTACGAGAGAGCTCAGTATTGAGTACAATATGCTTAAGCCCATTATCACCAAAATGCCCATGCGAAAGTTGAATAACAGTAAGAAGCTTGGCAAAACGTATCGTGGTTTCAGAGAAAGCGAGTTGAGGAATTTTGTCATCTGTAAAAGTCCATGCGCGGGTATATAGATCAAGTATATGGTTTGCCAAGTCGGGTAATAGATTTGCCAGGTTCTGCATGGACTCGAGGCGGCTTGTTGTACCAGATGAAGTCGACGTGGCTAGGTCTGGAAGGCTTTTGGATGGTATGTGCTTGGTAGATATGGCTGCATTGGAGCCCGGTTTTTCTGCGCCTGGAATAAGAATTTGAGGTATCTAGTATCTCTTTAGCATCCTTTTCTCCTAGAAACCGTAGCTTCAAGGCTAGGATGGAGATTATTATAGATTGGGACACCTACTCGAAATTCCATGCCCGCCCACGCATACATAACAAGGCAGACTGATAGATGATCTAAAGCTTTACCATGCCATAGGTAATCAGTGTTGGCCTTGGCGATTGTTGCACCTTCCGTCAGCTCCTTGACCGCGTCGGGCCACCGTCCTGCAAGAAGATAGAGAGACCCTATTACAATGCCTATCCTTCCTTTGCCTTTGATTCGCTCCCTTGCCCCAGCATCGCCAGCTCCGAACCCTTGCATTGATACTCTATCCCGACTTCTCCTTCTGCCCTCGGAAGTACTAGTAATGTCATCGAATGTAGTCGGTGGCGTACAATTCCCTTTGGGAGGAGACATCGCTCGTCCATCTGGTGTGGAATCTCGCGAGGTCGTGTTCGAAGGCATGTGAACAGGTATTGACATTCGATTCTCGACCTTTGCGGCAGTCCCATCAGAGGATAGCGGTCGCTTGCCATAGAGAGCAGATGTTGGTCGGGAAGATGTTGTCGCCTCGGCCTTGTACAGGTCACCAGTTCCGAAACCACGCGCAGATTTCGGAGACTCTAGAGAGGGTAGAGCTTTCAAAGATTTTGCGTACGAGTTCATCTCAGCTAGAAGTTGCGAGGTCAAGTCGCACATAATAGTCTTTAATGTTGTCGTTTTGGACTTTTCAGGTGTAGGTACGTAAATCACTCCTTCTGGCGGGACTTTCTGTGGCATAGCATTATCAAAAACTAGGAGCTGATACACCAAAGCTTTGGGAAATTGGGTCTTGACTCTATCGAGATCTTCGACCAGCGATTCCACATAAGGAGAAGTATTTACACCATCTTTGGCTCCCAATAACCTCTTTCCTTCGAGACCAGTTGATTCTATTGCCTCTGATTTACCGCCTGAGGTTTTATAATCTGCAATTGCCAGAACCATCAAGGTTTCCCTGTATAGCTCGAAGGGGGCTAAAGCTAGATGAGAAGGTGGAGGCAGAGTTGTCGCTAGGTCGTAAACAACCAAACCAGTAGGAAAAGCAAGCGGCGAGAACATAGCTAGAGTGTATATCATGTGTTGTCAGCGAGATTGTCGGTACTTCAATTGCATCACAATAGCAGAATAAGGAAGCGCAGCAGCGACCTACTTCTGTAAGGTCTGCCATCAGGGCTGACGTCTCCCAGACGTACCACATTCTCTTGTTGAAGCCTTCCTGTAAAGCTCAGAAATCTTGACCGCTTTATACGTCCGGCAGGAACCACAAGGACTTTGACGCGGGCTGGGGCGCCGAAAGACAGGGAATCAAGACTCATGGTGGGATCGGTATCACGATAGGGCCAAACTATAACGGAAAGCTCTCAAAGAGTACAGGTAGAAGCAGCTCGTCGGTCGAGTGTCCATGACCAAGCCTCAAAGATACGAAGGACTTCTGCTTCTAAAAGTAAGGTTCCCTGGGCATGAGAGAGATATCGACGTAGCGCAGTGGGTGAATAGGCGGAGACATGCGGCGAAGGGGGGTCCGGGCTCGGATTATCTACGGTGACCCTCTGTACCCGTAACAGGCAGCTTCGGAATATCATTTTCGTCAACAAGGAACATTATATTCACTCCTTTCTTTCTTTCGCTATGACCTTGACGATTTTTGTGTCATGAGATTCGAGTATTTACTTCTTATTCAAGTACCTACACGCATGTGGAGCACTTAGACGCCTCCTATTTCATTCAAATCATTCGAGGATGAAAATACACTCATCGACAAGCACGCTCTTTTCGATAGCTTACAGTATCGTACCCGAGCATATCCGAAGATACTAGGGGGGTTTTCTCTATCAAGTCATAACATCCGCTACGCGAAATGGCGAACACCCGTGATTTCGATGCGCTTCGAGCGCAGACGATGGGCACAGGTAATGATGAGGCGGTCACGGTCAATACCCGTGCCCTGATAGACAAGGTGCTAGCGAGATACTCCGGAGAATGGACGACTCTGAGAGAACTGCTTCAGAATGCCGCCGATGCTTCAGCTAAGAACGTTACCATTAGACTTCAGAGCATCCCATCCTCCACCGTCCCTGTTCCACAGAGCTCCGACCCTTCAGTTCGGCTGAAGCATGTGATTGAAAACCACATGTTAAAGTCATATATAATTGAGAACGATGGGGAAATATTCAAAGCAACTGACTGGTCGCGGCTCAAGAAAATTGCAGAAGGAAACCCTGATGAAACAAAGATTGGTGCTTTTGGGGTGGGATTCTACAGTGTTTTTGCCGATTGTGAGGAGCCTTTCGTTTCATCTGGGAGAGAAGCTCTTGCATTCTACTGGAAAGGAGACTCTTTGTTCACCAGGAAACTGCAATTAGCGAACGACCAATCTACAAATACAACTTTCGTACTTCCCATACGCAATGCTACCTCTCCCGTACCACAACTCTTGTCATTGTGCCAATTCCTCTCGAGTAGTCTTACTTTTGTCGGACTTGAGACGATAGAGCTATGGCTTGATGAATGGAGGATCCTACGACTGAAGAAAATCATCGCTCCGAACGTTGAACTACCAATTCCCAAAGATGTGGATCGCAAAACCCGCGAAGGTTTAATGCAAGTTGCTGGTGTGGCCAAAGAGGCTGCTCAGCTAGACGCTCACTGGCTGAAGGCTGTGGGATGGGAACGCAAACATGCTTCCGGTAATACAAGCAGTGCTAGCTCGGTACCGGGTCTACATGGACCTCAGCCGGGTCAGTCGCTTCGGACTTTCTTCTCGAGACTAACTCCAGGAACCATCAATTTGGCCGCAGAGAAAGCAGCAAAAGAAGAGAAGGCTTTACAAGAAGCAATCTCTGAGGATGTAATGGGTTGGGATAATGCTACGATCTTTTTGCATGTCAATAAGGCAACTGTCCGCACATTGGTCGGTCCAAACTTTGCCTCTGAACTTGAGCGTGCCACCAAGAAACCCCCTCCGAAGACGACCACAGTATCTCTCTTGACCGCATCCTATGATGAAAATGCAGCCTCTACAGCGAGTAGCTCTAGTCAGTCCTCAAAAGCTCTGAATATTTTCAGCTCAGTACTTCCCACAAAGGGTAGAATATTCATCGGCTTTCCCACGAATCAGACTACTGGACTGAATGCCCACATCTCCACCCCTTCCGTTATACCTACAGTAGAACGGGAGTCTATTGATCTAAATAATCGGTTTGTACGAGTATGGAATATCGAGCTTCTAAGGGTTGCCGGAATTGTGGCGAGAATCTCGTGGAGTGGCGAAATGGCGGATCTGGGACGTAAGCTAACAGGAGCTGTACGTGCAACTGGTCAGAAGGAAATCGGCAAGGAGGATATTGAGAATGTCCTCCCGGAAGCATTGTTTTTACATACAACATTTACCTGGAAAGAATCAACCCCATCTTCAGAGGTTGGTACACTAGTTGAGGAGGCATTCTGGACCTGTAATAAAAAAATGTCAGTTGACGTACTTTCAAGTCGTGGCGTTCTTCCCAGCTCTGTTGTGCGCATTTCATCAGAGGACCTTGGTTTTGTCGAGGGCATCCCTGTGCTCCCTGAAGCCTTGGCGGACATAGGGCTTATAAAGAGGATGAGAGACTATGGTGTGATTACAGAAATCACAATCTCCGATATCAAGTCAGAACTGGAAGGGAAGGCTTTGAATTGTGCCCAACTGCGACGCTTTCTCGAGTGGCTTGGGCACATAGCTCGCGTCAATGAGATTGACGAGGCTATGATTCGGTCATTGCTTGATGTAGCTGTTGCTAACGATGACGAAGGAGCTTCTTCGAAACTCATTGTACTTAGCGATATCAAGAATTTCCTGAATGTGTCGAGGATTCCAGCTGAAATGCCTATTCCGCCAACCACGATGCCTTTCAAGTTCACAAAAAAGCTCGGCAAGTTCGAGCTGGATGCTCTAGGCTGGGAAGACTTGCAGATGGTACCTTGGCTGCGATGGACTGTGGAAAATGCTGATGGTCGAGGTGAGCTCTCTTCAGAGCAGAGTATTACCACCTCCCCACCATTTGCAAGCGCGGTCCTACCCGTCATTTCGAAGCAGTGGGATGGCCTTAGTCAATCCTCAAAAGCCACCGTGATGGAGTTATTGACCCCACTGACGGTCATCCCTACGAAGATGGGCATGAGAAAGCCTAGCGAGGCGTACTTCCCTTCAGTGAGATTGTTTGATGACCTTCCTGTTGTCGTTGGTCTCCACTCGGTGAAGGACAAGCTATTGACGGCCTTAGGCGTACGGAAGACAATTGAGATTGGGGTTGTCTTTGAGAGACTCATGAGTACTTCGCCTGGCGCAGGTGCTAAAGCTGCTGGCTCTACAGGGAGATGGAGTCATGTTGATCTCATCAAATACCTTGCCTCAGTTCGTAGTGATATCCCATCCGGCGACATCAAGCGGCTTAAAAGTACTCCGATCTGCCCAATTGAGATCAACTCTCCTAAAGGATCTGATCAACGCTATCTAATCTCGGAGATCTTCGAGCCTAACGAGTCATTGCGGAGTTTAAGACTTCCTATTATGCAGTGGCCCGGCTCTTATCGCGCAGAGAGCGCTGAAGGAAAGTTCTTAGCCTTTCTTGGCCTACGGTCAGCCCCTAGCTATACAGAACTCACTGAAATCATGGCCAATGTCGGTGCAGCGGAGTATTTTCCACTTCGAGATAAAGCCATGAAGTATTTCATTGACCACCATCAAACTAAGGGATATGCCAACTTCGACCATAAGAGTATCATTACACCTTATCTACCGCTACAAGGTTCGGGTACTAGGTTAGCCATTCCAACTAGATGCTTTACAAACGAACGAGCTGCCATCCTGGGGTTCGATGTTCTAAGGAAAGACCTCTGCGTCCATGCACTCAAATTCGGTGTTTGTGCAGACCCGCCAATCCAAGAATGTATCGATCGGTTGATAAGAAACCCCCCACAGAACAGACGGAGCGCACGGGAGGTATTTGGATACTTTGCAGGTCGACTTTCTGAGATACAAACCCAACATACCCAAACGCTAAGCGAGGCCCTTATTGTTCCAGTCGGTCCGAAGCCCTCTAACGTGGGTTCCGAGAAAGCTGAACAGCTACGACACATACCGCCTCATATCTGTTTCCTAGGAGATGGGGATAGGTACGCTGATATTTTCGATTATGTGGACTTTGGCCAGGAAGCCAACACATTTCTTTTGCGGTGTGAATCAAAGCACGAGCCGAGTACCTCAGAACTTGCGCATTTGTTGACACAGCAGCCGGCCAGAGTTTTCACCATCCTTGAAATGCCAAAATACCTGGAGCTTTTACGAAACCTCGCTGAGGCGTGGCGCAGCTTGAAGAAAGATAAAAACCTTGTAAAAGAAATGAAGAAAGCCTCGTTTCTGCTGGCTTCGAAGGAGATCCCGTCCGGAGTGACTAAGATTGATCATGATGAAGATGACGAGACTGGCGTTAAGACGTACGAATTGGCAAGCGCGAGTCACATTGTTGTTGTGGATGACATGATAAGCTATAACATATTCAAGACGAATCTCCTTGCTGCGCCAATGGAAGAGTCGTTAGAAAATTTCTATGTCAGTCTTGGTAGTCCCGAGCTTGGAAGTTTGGTTGAAGAGCAGCATAGTATTGGAGGTATAGTGCCCGACCAGAAGGGTGCTGTTAGGTTGCAGCGACTAGTCCAGGAGCGATCACGACTCTTCCTCCACGATTATGAAGCTGATGCAATTAGACATGATGCGAAATGGATAGAAAGACATCTTTCTGTTGTAGCAGTGAAATCGATCTCACTTCGCAAGTCGCTCAAAGGAACTAGTCTTCGCCACAATGAATCTAGAACTGCTGCTACGTATCAAGACAAACAAAGAGGTTGGGTTCTATACATTACCGCAAGTGGGTGCGATCTGTATGAGGTCAGCCAGGTGTTAGTGCCATTGCTTCTGAATAGATCGAAGCCGCAGAATGTCATAATGCTCGAGATGTTGTTGGACACCGACTTGCGTAAGCTTGGCGCAAGGGGTTACAATGTGCAGCGAATCCTCCGTCAGCAAGCTACTGAGGCTCGAATTGCCGAGGAGGCACGCAAGAAACAATTGGAGCAGGAGCAGCAAGAGTTAAAGGAGCGTGAAGCAGCTTGGAAAGAGAGGCAAGCGCAGAACGCGCTCGTCGCCCAACAACAAGCTTCCATGCCAGGTGTCTTCCCCAACTCACCAGATCATAAACTTCTTACCCGTGGCGAGTTGCCTGCACCTGTCGAGCAGCAAGTGGCGCGAAAACAACGAGGACTTTTCTCGGGCTTTTCTGAGCTTGGCAAAAGGTTTGGACTCGAGAATGGCCAACGCTCGTCGCAGCCTACTCCGACCAGCGGCATTGAGACTCCACCTCCTCCTTACACTCAAGACGATGTTCAAAAGTCGGGTAGCCCCGTACCGCAGCCAGAAGTTGCCACAGCGCCTCACCAATTGCAACAGAAGTGAGTCCAGCCCATCCGTTTCTGTCCCAAATCACTAACAACCCCCCCAGCCTCCTCAATGCCATTCAAGCCTCCCGCGCCCACAACTCCTCAAGTATCAACAGCCGCCCCGCCGTCAACGAAGTCAAAGAAACCCAATCCTACTGCGACGCCAAACTCAGCCACGACATCACCTACATCGCCGAACTCTCCTCCGTCCGCATCTTCCTCTCCAACGACGTTACCCGCACAGGCGTCATGACGGCAAATAAATTCATGGAAATGAACGCCTCGGCCCTAAGCCTCTTCGCTTCGGTGTTAAATGATTGCGCCGGGGCGTACGCGCTGACACCAAAGACGCTGCATATTTATTATGATGACAAGGGGAGCACAATTGCGTTCAATCAGAGCAAGGCGCTGTTTTTCAACTATAGATATTTTGAGAATCTGCATTTGCCGGGCGTGCAGCAGGGAAACAAGAGCGACGCTATTGTGTACTGGAGTGTTGTGATGGCGCATGAGTTGGCGTAAGTCTCTTGTCTCTCCCATAATCTCTTCAGGTTGCTAATGCTTCTCTAGCCACAATCTGGTCGAGGACCACAGCTCGAACCACAGCTTCTACACGTAAGCCCCTTGCTGCTCCCAACCCTACCTCTGCCTTTACTAACAAAACCAACAGCGAAGCTCTCATAATCCAATACTTTCCCAAAATCGCCGCCAAACTTACGCCACCAGACCCTCCTGGCACTGCCGCAGCTCTCCAACCACCATCCGAGCTACGGAGAGCGGGACAGCAATCACTTCTTGACTGAAATGACTGATATAGAGGACGTGATGTAGATGAGGGATGACGGCGTTGATGTATATTATCTGTAAGATCTTTTGTAATTGCAGGGGGATGGGAGCATAGCTGCGGGCACAGGAAGGAAGCATAGCGTAGGATATGGGGCGTGAGATGCATTTGGTTCGGCCATTCCACTTCGGGGCGTATACATGCATTCCCGTCGCGACTTTTCTTTCAAGAACCGGACATTGGGGTTGCGTAGACGAGACTCTACTCCTGCCTACAATGTTACCTTCGGTGAATATCACTCCGTAAGGTAGTATTTACTTCTCAACTCCCTATCCAAAA
>JAABUO010005261.1_pt1 | contig 15094 bp, 9 predicted proteins | sample 5559291 | NCBI WGS metagenome assembly JAABUO01 (sample SAMN10711878, study PRJNA513372) | rock metagenome | isolation source: Antarctica rocks | place: Antarctica: Victoria Land, Finger Mt sud
GAGCTACTTGACCGCTCGACGGTCCTCATGAAGACGGTGTACCGTACTTCGCTTGTGCCCGCAACCAGGGGCTTTCTCTATGCACACCACACATGACTCGTCGGTCTGAGGCGGAGCCTCGTTAGTAGTCCGTCAAGGTTTCTTTGAACAGATGACAGCCCCTGATTAGGCGCACCGCGACTGTCAAGACTTCGGCTGACGGACTACTAGCCTCCCTGGTGCGATTCCCTTGTCAAGAGTCACTCGCTCAACGGGTACGCTCACAGTGCAGCAGTTCAGCTATCACCTGTATAAACCAGAAAACAGATGCGGTCGCCTGTATTACGCCGGTCGTACCGATAGGGGAGGGTTAAGACCGGCACCGTTCAACCAGGAAGAGAGACGATCGCGTTGTTCGCGCCCTATTCTACATAGACAAAGTGCCATCTCGCATACGTCAGGGTGGTAGCACTGCTCCACGGCGTCGACATGCGCCAACTGGACGGTGTTACGGGCTCGCGCCGGAACGCTTTGCCCGCTTCTTCTGGCTGCGGCGTACGGTTAATCCAAGGCTGTACTTATCGCCGCAATACAGTGACGTGCCATATTCAAACGCGCCGAAGTCTTTCGCGAATGTCAAGCGACGCGTCAAGAGTAAGGCTGCGCCCACGGGCACATCGAGTATGGACGCCACGTCTGGTTCCGCGTTAACAGCCTCGACTACCTCCTGTGCATAGTCGGGCCACAGTCCATAGTCACGCTCGAGAATGTCATATAGGGAAGCGGTGTCCAAATCTGTCCGGTCGACCAATCCAAGGCAAGCTGACGCAGGCACGACCGCCGTCTCCAACGCCATCGGCACGCTGTCAGCCAAACGTAGGCGCTGCAGCACAAAAACCGCTTCATGGCGCTCCACTCCCAGCAAGCGTGCTCGGTCATCATCCAGGAGCGTCAATTCTTGTTTGAGGACGCGAGAACTGGGAATCAGACCGCGTTGCCGCATATCTTCGCTGAAACTGGCCAACCCACGCAAATTTTTCTGAATCAGTTGACCCGGAACATAGGTCCCCGACCCACGGCGACGGACGAGGAGGCCAGCGCCTTCGAGTTCGCCCAGCGCTTGGCGTACGGTTAAGCGATTCCATCCGTAGCTCGCGCTTAGAGCGCGCTCGGATGGGAGACGTGTGCCTGGAGCCAGGCGTCCTGCGCTGATATCATCCGCGAGTTGGTCACGAAGCTGCGCGTACAGGGGTCGTTCGTCTGGCACCGAGCCGCCTGCGGAAGGAGTGTCGTTCATTGCTACCAGGAGCACAGGCGGCGGTACGAGCCTAACATCGCGCGCCAGGCACCGGCTCTCGTCACAGGTGGAACAAGTGAACGCATAGGAGTCAAAGCCTCCCGAGCGACCAAATCCGTGCGTATCATCCGTTATCACACACTGAGGTAACCGCCATCCAAGATGAGAACCGAACCATTCATATAATCCGAGGCCGCCGATGCCAAGAAAACGATGGCCCCTTCCAGATCGTCGGGCCGTCCCAGACGTCCCATCGGAACACGCGAGATCATACGATCACCCAGATGCGGATCCTGTTCAAAGGCCCAAGCGGTTTGTGCGGTGGGAAAGTACCCTGGTGAAATTGCCGTGACGTGCAGGCCAACTGGCGCCCATTCGACGGCAAGTTGTGCTGTTAAGCCGAGCACAGCCCATTTGGACGCGACATAGGAAACCTCCTTGCCTTCGCTGGCCGCCACCTGACCAAACATTGAGGCGACGTTAACGATTTTACCGCTGCGATTCGGGAGCATGTACCGCGCGGCATGCTGCGCGCACGCGAAGCACGCCGCCACGTTCGTGTGCATGACAGAGTTCCATTGTTGCGGTGTCATGTCCTCGGCCGGCGCGGCCACAGTGATTCCAGCATTATTGACCAGGATGTCCAAGCTGCCCAGCCTGTTTACGGCCATCTCCATGACGTGCGCAACGTCCGCCTCTTGGTTGATGTCCGCGACGACTGTATGCACCTGGTGTCCGTACTGCCGCAAGTCAACGGCTGCGGCTTCTAGGGCGTCCGCAGTGCGGGCTGCGAGTACAAGGTCAGCGCCAGCTTTCGCGAGTCCTCGTGAAAATATCACGCCCAATCCGCGGGATGCGCCTGTCACCACAGCAACTTTTCCGCTGAGGTCAAACAAATGTGCGAGACTCGGATGCATCTCTTGTGATGGTCCTTGTATCTATATCTGACTGTACGACATCCCGTGAAAGAGCGTTTGATCGCGATCATGTACCGACTCGATTAAGCACGACAGTCAGAAGCATCCACTTCTCATCGGTTCCTGAGCAAGAGTATACCACTAAGATATGGTTTAAGCGGGTCTGACAGGGTTGCGCCGAGTGCTTCTTCTACGTGGGCTACCAGTCATGCGGAGAGGGTAGCGGGCATAGCGGAGCGAACGACGACGGTGGCGGGAGATCCATTCGTATCATGCCCTTCGGCATGAAAGCCTTTCCGCTATCGCCAACACATGAATGAGACGATGTCCTTGGCCGAACAGCGCCGCCTGCTCCAGGAGCGTTGGGGTGCGGTGTGCGCGGTGCTGCAGGCCGCGTAGGCGCGATCAAAGCCGGGAAACGACGAGCGGGTGCGCGCCAGAGCTTGTGTGCGTTCCGAATCCTGACGCATCCCGCCAGCCACCTCCAATGACTGGTAACTCGGTGATGGCGTGATCAGAGCCGCCATCCGTCACGGCTTCCTTCTTCGCCTGCGTACGGGGTTCCGGCGTCCCAGTCAGAGGGGGTAGGCGGCGTAAAGGCGGCGAGCGGGAGATGGATCGTGCACCGATACCTGTTCGATACGTAGGCTGCTTCGCAAGCCTCGAGAGCGCGGAGGGAGCTTTTGGCGAGGCTGTAGTCAACGGAGTTAGATGCGATCATCGCGGCGAGGTTGTCCAGGTAGACCTGGTGGGGCGTCTTGTATAACTCGTCCGGCATGATTACCATTCCTGTGGGATGGTCGGCGTTCATCAGGCGGTAGCCGGGAACCCATCCAGCGAATTCGATGATGCCTTCTGACCCCACAAGTCGGAACAGCGTTTCCACGCCCTCGGCGGCGACAGGCGTGTCGTCACCTGTATTCATGATCATCCTGGCGCCGCTCGCGCTACGAAGGTAGGTGACTGCGTCGGTCTCGACCTTCAGACCGTATCGGCGGGTGCGGCTCGTCGTATCACAGGCGGCCAGGACGGAGTGAATGGGCTCATCCCCAATGAGATGGACAAAGAAGTTCACCCAGTGGATGCCAGCGTTGATGATGTCCAAGTGGGCACACTGTACTTCCACCAAACTGAGCACCCCGATGCAGCCTCGTCGGACACACTGCAACACGTCAAGCGGGGTGGCACGCGCAAGTAGCCCGTGCGGCACCACGACAGGCAGCCGCCGCCCTTCGATCGCGTCGAGAATCCGCCGCCCGGCGGCGTATGTGTCACCGAGCGGCTTCTCCACCAGGATGCCCGCGAGAGGCAGTTGCAGGGCAGCGAGGGCGACCTCCTCATGTGAGGACGGATACGTGCTGACACATACCACGTCGGTCGGGCACTCCGTGAACATCATCTCGTGAGAGGAGAACGTGCGGACGCCTGGGTACTGAGTTGCGATCTGTTCGCGCACGCGCTCATTGCGGTCGGCCACGGCCCGCAGTGCGAAGTTCGGCGAGTTCGACAGGGCCTGCGCGCTGAGCTGGCCGCCGACGCCACCCCCTACGACGCTTGCAGTGAGCGGACGGTTGACAACTGGCGTATCATCCATTTATCTATCCCTCTCGTATGAGATTTGTAGCCATGATGACCAATAAATGACATGTGTTAGGGCTGGCACCGCATCGGCAGAGCCATGTCGCAGCGGCAACTACTACTCGGTCGATGGCCAACGTGACTCCTGATACATCCATCTCTTGACTCTTGACAGGCGTCGCCCCTCAGTTCATAATTACACCGCTACTCACTCGTCATGATGATATGCTAGGACCTCGGGGCCATGACGTCAAGCTGGCGGACGATAAGGAGAATTGTGTATGACCAGAGTTGGGGAACCGGTGCTTGTGGGGCGGGGGCTTACTTTCGCCGAAGGTGTCAACTTCGACCGTGACGGCACACTGTATTGTGTCGACGTATTGGGGGGAGGAGTCTGGCGCATGCCGCCGGGCGGCGAGTTGCGAGAGTGGGTCCATACGGGCGGCGGTCCCAACGGTTCCCGTTTCGGGCCGCGCGGCGACCTATTCGTGGCCGATTGTGGCCGGCAGGCCATCCTGCGTCTGTCGACCGACACCGAGGCCGAGACCGTTTATGCCGACCGATGCAATGGCCGGCCATTCCGTGGCCCGAACGATCTCTGCTTTGGCCCCGACGGCACTCTGTACTTTACTGATCCCGCCGGGTCCTCCTTACAGCAACGCATAGGGGCGGTCTATGCTGTCGCGCCCGATCGAATCGTCAGCCAAATTGTCGACGGGCTTGCTTTCCCCAACGGCCTCATGGTCACCCCCGATGGCACGACGCTCGTGGTGGCAGAGACCCATACCGGCATCCTGCACCGCTACAGCCTGGACCCTGCGCGTCCGTATCAAGAGTTGGAGCCACTGACCACGCTGAGGCCGGCCAGGGAACCGGACGCCACGGGCAAGAATGACGCTGGACCGGACGGCATGATCTTTGGCACCGACGGCAACCTGTATGTCGCGCACTACAACGGCGGTGTCGTACGGGTTATCGGTCCCGACGGCATGCTCGTAGCCAGCTTGGCCTCCGGCGGCCCGACGCCGACAAACGTAGGTTTCTGGCAGGACAGCCTGTTCGTGGCCGACGGCATGAGCGGTTCGGTGTACCGCCTGGACATCGGCGTGCGAGAGCACCCGCCGTTTATGCGACCGTGGTGATAGCCCCATGCTTTGGCGACTTTGCCGCAGCCCATGCCCCGCTTACACAACCTGTCGTGGGCGACACGGGCCGGGATGATCATGGTCTCACTGAGAACGTTTCCCGGTCTCCTACCCACCGACAGATCAGAAACCGGGGGCGATAGATGTCGGCGTGTTGCAAGTGCTCCTCCCAGCGCGGCGTAGTGACGTTATAATGTACCAATAACGAACCGGGCTGCGGCAGGTGCGGGTGGGCTTTGGCATTATAGGCATTGATGCCGTTCCCATCGTCCGGTTCAGGGCGGCAGTCGATGGGCCAGGACGTATCACATGGACCGACCGGCATCGGCCCTAGCGTCAGGGTGACGGTGGGCTTCGCGAATCCTGCGCCGCTGTGTAAGGTGACCAGCGCGTACTGTCCCTGCCACGAACCCTCCGTCACCGGCGACACGCTACACTTCGTTGAGACGTCGAACGCAACCGGAGCGACATTCAGCGCTTGGCGGTCCAGTCGTTACCGTCCCAATAGCGCCAGGCATCGAAATCTTCGAACTGTTCCGCCTGCGCCCGGGCGACGACGAAGCCGCGCCGCCCAGCACTGTGCAGCCCGTACGCAGTCACTTTGCTCGATAAATACCCGGAAGATGACACTCTGTATCCACCGCCTGACGGCATCACCCTCTGCACTAAACAGGCCGTTATGCTAAAGTAGCAACGCCGTGATTATGAGCCGTGATCTCATGGCTGTCAAGATGCGGTGGCAATGTGATCACGAGCGAGCGCGCTCGCCTTCACGCAGTCGTATACGCACCGACTGAATGGCCCGCGCGCCAACAGGTACCTTGATCTCCGCGCCGTGAATTTCCAACTGATCACCGTCGATTTCGAGCGGCGAGGTGCGATGCGCCGCTGCGAGACGCCCCACCTCCACGCGCAACGGGACCTCCTGGGCGGTCAAACGCAGGTTCTGGAGGCGAAGGATGAGACCGTCGCCATCCTGCGCGGGCTTGGTGGTCAAGAGAATGCCTGCGTCCTCCGGGATCGTGATGAAACGGCCAGAGCTGGCGCCGCGCCGTATGTAGTCGCGCAGGACGACCGGTGGCGTCGCCGCCTCCGCCCCGAAACGCGCCGCCGCGACGTCGTCACACGCCCCGCTATGGGTCGTCAGCCGATACCGCAGCGGTATCTCGCCACCTTGGCTTGCTTTAAAGTTCACTACCCAGTGGTTGTTCAATGCCCATGACATGACGGTGGGGCCTTCCGGATCGAACTCCGGTGTCCACCTGGCCGTGGTGATGCCGCCCAACTGCATGAGCGGCGCATCAAGAGGGGCGATGGTGACGCCGCGGTTGCCATCGCTCATATCCACCCACCGCCCGATGGGATACCAGGCGCGCACGGTCCCAGGTAGCTGATCATCGCCGGGTGTACAGGCGATGCCGTTGAGATCGGCGCGGAAGGTGGGCTGGCCCAGATTGCACGGGAAGGCGATGTACACGGCCTCGGGGTCGGTCACATGCTCCTTATCCAGCAGCCAATCGACGGAGAGTTCCTTTGTATATGTGGACAAGCTGTAGGTATAGGTCGCCTGCCGCACCCCCTGGGCGGTGATCTGAACCACGATCGTGACGCGCCCGTCCCCTATCGTAGGTGGCTGCACCTGTGCTGTCCGGACGGTCGCGTGGTGGAAAGGCGGATGCGCTCCCCACACACCAAAGTCCTCATGCGAGAAGTCGTCGTCGAACAGGGCTTTGCGGCCGGCCTCCGGGTCGACCCACTCGTAGATGTACTGGTCGATGCCCCATCCCCGGTACGCGCCGGCGAAATCGTGGCCGAGGTCTTTGTCCAGCCATTCGGCTACCGCTCCCGTCTCCGGGTTAAGGCGTACTCGATAGTGGGCATTTTCGATGGTATGCAGGGCCACGCTGAGGTCATCGCCGCTTGGCGTCGCGTCCAAGGGGATGAAGGCGAAGCCGCACCCCGGCGCCTCGCCCTGGACACGCCGTAGCGGTGTGGGCGGCCGGTTGCCATTCCACGGCACGTCGCGCGGGAAGAACATTTCCAGCATACCGGCGGGGGCCGCGCCGCCGCGCCGCTCGGGCTCCTCGACCAGCACCGGCCGCGCCCACGGCAGCGTATTGACGACGAGCAACTCTTGCGTGCCCGACGGCGGGTAGGCCTCCTCCGGCGCGATAGCGCCCAGATTGAAGAGGCCCTCCTGGCCGGGGTCGGCCTGCGTGGTGGCGAAGGCTCGCGCCGTACGAGCCAGCACGTCGTGCGATTCGGCGGCTGCGCGATAGGCAAAGCCAGCCTTGAGGTTCCATTGCGCCTTCGTGAACAGCGAGCGGGGCGCCACGATGCTGGAGAACGCGCCCCAGGTGTGCTCGTCGTAGAGCGTGGCTTGTTCGAAGACGTGGGTCATGCGCGTGGGTGTCCAGCCGCCGCGCGCATCGTCCGGTAGCCACGCGGCGATCGTCTCGGCCATCTGCAACAACTCGTGCGTGCCGCGATTGAGCCCCGTCTCGTACGCGCTGGAGGCGACGCCGTCGCACCACCAATCGAGCCAGTCGCCCCGCCGGGTGGGCAATGTGTGCCCGTGCGCCTCTCGCAGCAGGCGGCCAAACGCGGATACCGTCGTCATCACGATGCGAGGCGTGCGTCCTGCGGCGTTCCAGTCGCGCACAAAATCGGGCAGGCGCGGGTCTGGGGGACCGTTGTCGACGCGCAAGGGATGCGTGGCCTGCCCGTAGAGGAAATCGTAGGGATAGTCCGGATCGGCCTCTACCTTGGCGATGATGTCAGGCAAGAGGCGATCCACGAAGCGCCAGTCCCCGATTGCCGCCATACTGCGGCCAAAGAGGTAGTGGTAGCCGTTCCAGGCCAGCATGCGTCCGCCGGCCGGCCCTTCCCACCAGAAGGCCGCGGGGCGTGGCCGCGGCGCTCCACCACGGAACGTGTTGATCGCCAGGGTCAGGAAGTCGATGCCGATGGACGGCAAGAGATCGGCGAACAGCCAACTAATCCCGTTGACGTCGCACTGCATGGCTACCTCGACGGATAGTCCATACTCCTCGCGCAGACGCCGCACCGGGTAGAGACTGCGGTGCATCTGTTCCACGTTGAGCAAGGGGGTGAGGTTGTATTGCATGCCCGCCACGTCGATGGCTCCTTGCTGATGCCAGTGGCGGAAGCGATCAAGTTGGGCCGACGAGGCGTGGCGCAGGTAGCGCTCGAGCATGCCCGTGACCTCGCAGACCCAGCGGTAGCGCGCCCCGTCCGGGTACGCGGCCGTGGCTTCGATGAGGTCCAAGGCTTGGTCGATGAACTCGGCATGCTGCCGGACGCAGATGTCCTGCACGTCCGTGAAGCCAATATCGGTGTGGCTGTGGTTGACGATATACAGCGTGTTGATCTGTGGCATATTGTTGTGCTCCTTCCTATCGCGATCCGTTAGACAGTCTGGTCGCGATCCGTTAGACAGTCTGGTCCTATTGCGCCATTACCACACCGTCGGACGTGACCCGTTCGACCGGTCCGCGCCCTGTCCACAGGACGGCATACAGTTTTGTGCGCACAGTTTGGCCGGCTTGCAGCCGCAGGGCTGTCCCTTGTCGCACGGCCGCTGCCAAGCCATCGCCCGGCCAGCTCGTCCACGGCTCCAACGCCATGCTATAGGTGCGCCCATACCACGGGTAGCCGTAGGCGCCGCGGGCGACCTGCCAGTACCACACATGCGGGAACACGGCTGGGTCCCAGCAGAGGCCGAAGCCTGCGCCGAGGTCGTCGTTGGTGATGGCGTACCATCCTTCCGGTACATCAGTGATATAGAGGTACTCGGCCGTCCGCTCCTCGGGCGCGGGCATATGCGACAGGTCGAGATGACCACCGGCGACATCCGCGATGGCCGGCCAGTAGCCGACCGCCCCCGTCGCGGCGCGCTGCCGTTCGAACGTCCGCTCGGACGGCACCCGTACCATACCACTGGCAAGCTGGAATCTGCAGGACGACGAGAGGAACGGGGCGCCAACGGTGGGGTGGTGGCCCCACATCAGGTCGACCTGTTCATCCGCCTCGTTCGTCAGCGTCTCCGCGATCTCCAGCACGGCGCGTTCCTTGTAAAGGGATAGCGTCTTGTGGAGGACAAGCGGATAGCGCAGCAGACGCACGTGTAGCCCCACCGCCACGTGGTCGGGCTCGTCGGCCTCGACGCGCATCTCCCACGGCAGTGTCGTCGTCTCGCCATGCTGGCCCCATTGGGCGCCCATGTAGCCCGACGGCGGCCCGCCGCTGGGCAAGATCTCCTGCCACCCGCCCTCGTAGAAATCCATCATCGCGCCGGCGCCGTCGGAGGATGGGCGCGTGGTCCGCGGATCGCGCCGTCCCATCGGCGAGGCCCACAGGACGTCAAGATCCAGGCGCTTCAAGCGTAGTTCCACGATGTCGGCGCCTTTATCGGGGAGCACGGTTACGCGCACGGCACAGTTCTCCAGTGTCACCATGCGCAATCCCTGTTGCTCGTAGCTGAGTATGCGGCAACCATGCTTGCGCGGTACGATCCATGACATGGCGATCCTCCCTATCTCTGTGCCGGCGTCGCATAATCCTGACCCGGCAGGAGCGCGTACCACCCCGGCCGCGCGGGATCTCGATCGTAGGCGTAGCCGCCAAACTCGCGATAGAGCTCGGCGTAGCGCGCGACACGGTCGGGGTCAAGCCGGACGCCTAGGCCAGGCCCATCCGGGACGGCGATCATTCCATCCTCGTAGCGCATGAGTCCGCCCGCGATCACGTCATCCTGTAGGTGGTGGTAGTGCGCGTCGGCCGCGAAGCGCAGGTTGGGCACGGCGGCGCCCAGGTGCAACATCGTTGCCAGCGCGATGCCCAACTCGCCCGACGAATGCACCGCGACACCCCACTGGAAAGTCTCACAGACCTGCGCCGCCTTATGCGCTTGCCGAATCCCGCCCCAGAATTGCGTGTCCAGCAGGATCACGTCGACGGCCCGCAGGCGGATGCAGGCCGCAAGCTGCTCGAAGTTGACGACCACGGTGTTGGTGGCCGTGGGGATACCGATCTTCTCGCGCACGCGAGCCATCCCTTCAAGGCCCCATGTAGGGTCTTCCAGGTAGTCATTGTTGAGATCCTCGATCTGCCGGGCCACATGGATGGCCTCTTCTACGCTCCAAATCGCGTTCGGGTCCAGGCGCAGCGCGTCGCCGGGAAAGGCCTCGGCGAGTGCGCGGAACACCACCACGTCGTGCGCGGGGGGGAATACGCCGCCCTTGAGTTTATGCGTCCGGAAGCCATAGCGCGCTTTGAGGTCGCGCGCATGCGCGACGATCTCTTCCGCTGTCTCCTCGCCGCCGCGCCCTGTGTCGGGGTCGCGGTAGCGATAGAAGAGGTAGGACGCAAAGGGCACGCGCTCGCGTAGCGCGCCGCCCAGCAGGTCGCACACGCGTAGCCCCGTCGCCTGGCCCGCGAGATCTAGGCACGCGAACTCCAGGGCCGCCAGGATCTGCGTGCGATTGTTGTAGAGGCTCGCCGTTGGGTTGGCGATCATCCAGCGGAGGACCTCGACCTGCACAGGATCGTGGCCGAGCAGGTAGGGCTTCAGCCCTTCGATGGCGGCGACCGCTGATTCGCCACCGCCCCCGATCTCCCCGAGGCCGACCAGCCCGGCGTCGGTGAAGACCTGCACGATGGTGCGTACGAAGCGGCCCCAGTGCGCGCCGTTGGCATGCCGCAACGGTGCTTCCAGCGGCACCGTCACCGTCGTCGCCTTGATGTCGCTGATGCGCCCGGCAGGAAAGCGCCGCGCTGTCGTCCTGTCCATAGCCCTACCCTCTCGCTCTCGTCGACGTGACTTACGCGGCGGGTGATCCGCCGATGGGGACCAGCAACCCGCCGTCGACCGGAATGGCGGTGCCGGTGATGAAAGAGGCGCCGGGCCCCGCCAGGAACGCGACGACGCTGGCGACCTCCTCTGGCTGCGCCACACGGCCTAACAGATGCATGCGCGCGATGGCGCGCCAGAGCGCTGCCGGGTCCGGGGCGTTATCCAACGCCGCGCGCAGCATGGGCGTGTCAACCGAGCCCGGACACACGCAGTTCACACGGATCGTCGGCGCCAGATCGACCGCCATACTGCGCGTCAGGCCCAGAATGGCGTGCTTGCTCGCCGTATACGCCGCTGCGCCGGCCTGGCTGGCGAAAGCCTGCACGGAGGCTGTATTGATGATGGCGCCCCCGCCGCGCGCCTGTACGAGTGGCACGCAGGCGTGTGAAACCAGATAGACGCTCTTTGCGTTCACGCGCAGCACCTCATCCCAATCGGATTCCACCGTACTGACCACCGTGCCATAGCGCTGGATACCCGCATTGTTATGCAGGATATCCAGGCCACCCAGATCTTTCTTGATCGCCTGGGCAACGCGTGCGGCCCCGTCGGCCGTGGCAACGTCCGCCACGATCGACACGGCGCGTCCGCCCCGCGTCACGATCTCGCGGGCGACGCTGTCCGCCGCCGCTCCATCGATATCCACCACGGCCACTGCCGCACCCTGGGCGGCGAGGGCATACGCCGATGCGCGCCCGATGCCGGCGCCACCGCCCGTCACGGCCGCGCATTTGTCGGCGAGCGGTCTGCTATCTCCTGTCACCTGGCATCCTCTCCTGGACCTCGCCACGGAACACCCGGACTGGCTGGGACCAGGACACGCGCACGCGGGCTGTGCCCTCCTGGCCGCCGGTCTCGTGGCGGCGCACGATCCGTGTGTTGGCATAAGACGAGAATAGAAACCTGCGTTAAGCGATCGCGCCGATCATAACTCGTCCGGCGCGGGCAGGAACTCCAGGTCGACGCGTGCGCGGTCGCCCCGCTGGAGCGTTAGCGAATACTCGAACGCGCGTCCACCCGGCAGGTAGGCCACGCTATCGAGGCGCAGGAGTGGGCTTGCGAGCGCCAAGTCGAGCAGGCGCGCCTCCAGTTGCGCGGCCGGCACGGCCTCCAAGCTGCGTTCACCTCGTCCGATTTTGAGGCCGTAGCGCTCCCGCAGCAGGCTGTAGAGCGATCCCGTGGACAGGTCCTCATGGATCAGGCCAGGGCAGAGATCCTCGGGTATGTACGTGGTGGAGATGAGGAGTTTTTCGCCACCGACCGACCGCAGGCGGACCAGGGCGTGGACGGGGGCGCCGCCCCGTATGCCTAGGCGCTCCGCGACGTCGCGCGGCGCGCCGATCACCTCCTGGCGCAGCACCTCCGTCGTAAGGCGCAAGCCGCGTTGCTCCATATCCGCATAGATCCCGAACGCGCGCTGCACAAAACGTTCCCCCAACTTGGGTGTCGCCACGAAGGTCCCTTTCCCCTGGACCGTCTCGACCTTGCCCTCGTGGACGAGGTCACCGATGGCTTTGCGCACGGTGATACGGCTAACGCCGAACTCGTCACAGAACTCGGGCTCGGTCGGCAGCAGTGCGCCGGGAGGCCATGTTCCGTCAACGATGCGCGCTAGAACGGCCTCTTTGACGCGAAAATACTTCGGAACAGGGACGCGCCCATTGTCGGCGTCCCTGTAATTCATGACCTGCGTCGCCACGCTACTCCCCTTTACAAGCTGAGCCCCAAAAATATGATGTCGTCGTGACGTGTCGGGCTACCTGCATTATGACGTGTACGCGCCGCCTTGTCAGCAGGGTGACGACGACAGGCAGCGGCGGCGTCACCCTGTGATCACGTTCCCCGAAGGGAACCGGACAGTGCGGTCACGGACGCAGCCGCAGCGTCGCTGTCCCGAATGGTTTGAGGTCCACGCGCACCTCGCCCTCCGTGGCGATGGCCGTGATCTCCTCTCGCGGCCGTTCCAGGATGTCGCAGCGGAACACCCGGACCGGCTGGGGCCAGGATACGCGCACACGCGCTGTGCCCTCCCGGCCGCCGGTCTCGTGGAGGCGCACGATCCATCCGTCTCCGTCACGGGCCACCTTGACCGTGTCGAGCGCGGCGAAACCCGCGACAACCTCGGCGAAGCTACCCGTTCGTCCCCCTGGCGCCTGAGACGCGGTGTCCACTCCCACCTCGATGCCGGCGCCGCGCGCGCTCTGCGCGCCGATCCGCGTGGCGACGAGCGGCGCCAGGAACTCCCGCCCGGTGCGACCGAGCGCGTCCGGCACGGCGTGCGGGGCGCTGAGCAGGCGGTAGCGCAGGGTGAACGCGCCAGACTGCCGCGCGAAGAAGTTGGTCATCCAGTGGTTGTTCAAGGCATAGGAGAACAGCAGTCCGTTGTCCAGGATCGGCACCGACGGCGTCTTGCCCGTCTTCATCTCGCCGAACTCGACGAGCGGCGCGTCGCCGCACAACAAGGTGAGCGCTATCCCCTGGCCCACCACCTCGATGCCGTACTGCACGTTGTACCAGTCCGTGGCCGACCCAGGGATCTGCTCGCGCCCCGGCGTGAGCTCCCCGCCCGTGATGTCGCAGCGCACCGCCTGCGGATGGATGGCGAAGGGAAAGGCGAGATAGAGCGCTTCGGTCTCATCCACCTCGTCCTTAACGACGCGCGTCGTGACGTCGACCCGCTTGTGTCTGTCGTCCAGGCGGATCTCCTGGACGATGGAGGGAAAGTGCGGCATCCGGCTCCGGCTGACGAGCGTGGCGCCCAGGCTATCGCGCACCACCCGCACCTCGGCGCGCTCGGGGGAGCGCACCGACACCGTGGCCCGGTTCGGCGCGAAGTCGAACGGCGGATAGTCTTCGATCAGGGTGTCGGCACGGCCGCCAGGGCTGGTAATCTGTTCGTAGATCAATTGATTGAATGCCCAGGGTCCATCGGCGACTAACTCGCGGCCGAGCTCTTTATCGATCAAGCTGCGCACCGCGCCCGTTTCATCCATCTCCACACGGTAGAAATCGTTCTCGATCACCCGACCGTCGTCCTCACCTGGAGCCTGTACCGCCTGGCCGGTCGGCTCCAGACGATAGATGGCATAGCCCAGCGCCGGCACCTCGGCCTCGAAATCGACCCAGAGGTCACAGAAGGGCCGAAGGTGCCCTGTATAGCGCTCCAAGCGGTTCCACGCTGGAGCCTCGTGACCATCGGGGCCGACCACACGCATCGCCGGTGGCGTGGTATCAGCCGGGTTGCGCCACAGCGCGTTCCAGTGCACGACCTCGCGGCGGGGCCAGGCCAGTGGATTGAATAGGATCACCTGTTCGCCCGTCGCCGTGGCGCCCTCCGTGGGCGGCGGGACGACGCGTTGGGCTAGCGCGCGCACCGCGCGGTCGCGGTAGCGATGCCCCTCCATGGCCGCGTCCTCGGCGTATAAGCTCTTGCGGTGGCCTAACGCGCGCGTCTCCAAGGAGTGGGGATCCTCGACGCTGCGCCACCAGCCCCAGGTATGCTCGTCGTAGTGCAACAGATTCTCGCTCAGGAGTTGAAGCTCGCCTTGTGGAAAGGGGTTCGGCGCGCCGAGGGCAGTCGCCAGGGCGGCCGCCTTCTCGGCCGCCAGCAGGTCTCCGTGCGCGAAGCGAACCAGGCCGGTCTCGAAAGCGGAGGAGGCGATCCCGTCGTCCCACCAGTCCGGCCAGGCCCCGCGGTGCACGGGCAGGCGATCGCCGTAGCGCGCCTCGACGTCGCGTAAGGCATCGCCCAGCGTCGCCAGGCGGCAGAGTGTCCGCCTGGCGCGGCGGTTGAACGCCTCAACGAGGTCGCAGACCGCGAGGTTGGGCATACTGTTGTCGATCACATAGCCCTGGAGTGGGATGAGCGCGACGTCGTACGGATACCCCTTCTCTTCCAGTTGGGTCAGATAGCGCTGCAAGCCCTCGAAGGACGGCGCCTCGGGGAAGTTGAGCACTTGGTTGCCGGTCATGTAGTGGTCGTTGTTCCAGACCAACAGGCGGTCGCCGGCCGGCCCTTCCCACCAGAAACCGCCGGGGCGCTCGTCGGGGAGCGGCGACCCGCCGCGCGTCGTGTTCACCGCCGTGTTGAGGTAACGCACGCCAGCCTGCGCGAGCAGATGCGGATAGAACCAGTTGACCCCGTTAATATCGCTGCTCATCGCCGTGTCCACCGTTACCCCGCAGGCGTCGGCGATGTCCAGCGCCGCGTCCAGGGAACGGATCAGGAGCTCGGGCGGCGCGAGCTGGGTCAGATGAAAATAGCTGGCGGTGATCTGCACACGGCCGGCGCGGGCATAGCGCG
>JAABUO010005262.1_pt1 | contig 15092 bp, 22 predicted proteins | sample 5559291 | NCBI WGS metagenome assembly JAABUO01 (sample SAMN10711878, study PRJNA513372) | rock metagenome | isolation source: Antarctica rocks | place: Antarctica: Victoria Land, Finger Mt sud
GTAGATCAGACCCCATCTTATCTTTCTTCAGTCTACACCTTTCTTAATTCAAAGCACTAGCAATCAAAGCTGCATGTTGAGATGCCTTCTAGCAGTAGGCTTATGCTGATACTTCAGGTCGGCAGAAAACGTCAGCGGATAATGTCAGCGGAACGAGTCAGCAGAAAGAGTCAGCATAAAGTATCCAGCAGAAGAGCTAGCGGTCTAAAATTACTATAGAGGGGCAAATCATAGAGGAGTCAACACCATGCAAGGGTACAATACCATGATAAACGATTGGAAAGCGACACGTCATCGAAACTCTTGTCGCGCTCTCAAGCAACTCTCCGTTGTTGAGGACCGCTTCTTGACAATCCAACGCTGCGCGCCCAGTGTCTTTCGTATGGAGATGGTGAGGATCTCTTCGTAGCTCTCTTCAACGCTGTGCTTTTCGTTTAGCTTTGGTTGAAGCCTAAGAGCGCAGCTTCCGCCGTTGCGGGTTTCGCTTCTGTTACTTTATCAAAGCAATCTTAGGAGTAGCCGTATTACCTTCATTCACGTTCATGCCTACAATGGCTGCATTCGAGCATTCAGCAGCGTCGAATGAGGTGCTTGGACAGGGCAAAGATTCGCCGCACCTCGGTAATATCGAGAACTTTAAGAAAGCTTCATTAAATACCAATGTAACGAGCTCGGATACAGAAAAGGCTGCCGAGCCCAGCGATATCAGTTCACCACGATAGATAAAAGGATTCTCATGGACTTTGCTTGTTGTCGCCATCTTCTCGGCACAGTTTCTGTTTGCTTTGGACAACATCATTGTGGCAGATGTGCAGCCCCGAATCATCGAGGATCTTTGGGAGATTGCAAAACTATCATGGATAACGGTGGCGTTAGAGTTAGAAGTCGTCAGCGCAAATCTTTTGTGGTAGTTCAATAGACGTTTCTCCGGTACTGTAAATAGAAAGATACTGACAAAATTTCTACAAGGGAACCCTCTATGGATTGTTCAACAATAGAACACTTTTCATTTCGTCTATAGTTGTCTTTGAGGTCGGCTCGATTGTTTGTGGAGCTGCGCCCATCATGGTTGCTCTTATCGTGGGGAGGACTATCTGCGGACCAGGTGGCAATGGTATATACGTTAGAACATTGAATATCGTATCAGCCCATACAACCATTCCAGGGGGGCCTTTGTACTTGAGTTTTGCCGGTGTTGCATGGAACGTAGAAACCTTGTAAAATAAACATTTCCAAATTCACCATAATCTCTGAACTGACGTACATAGGTTTGGTCCAATTATTGGTGGAATATGCACTAACTCTAGTGCTGGATGGCGATGGAGCTTTGATATTAATATCTGCGTCGGCGGTGCACTTACACCCATATATTTATTTCTCTTGCTAGCCCACAGGCCTTGCCCAGACATGACTGTGTGGGCGCCAGGTTGACTTTGCCGGAGTAATCCGTGTTGGGGGAGCTTTTGCCTCGGGAACCATGGCTATCTCATCCGGTGATGCTCTTCTTGCGTGGAATAGCGGAAGCACTATTGGCCTTTTCTGCCGCTCAGGCTTTCTATAGATACCTTTCGGCATACAGCAAATTCAAGCAATACTTACCACTAAACACCAGCATCTTTTCCCGGTCCACCTCCTCGGGTTTTACGAGATGTGGATTCTGTTTGCTCAAACGTCCACTTTAATCGCGGCAATATTTACCACAATATACTTTATCCCTCTGTTTTTCCAGTTAGTTTATGCAGACTCGGCGCTGCAGGCCGGAGTTCGGCTTCTGCCATTGATATTTATTGGAGTTTTCTTCTTCGTGCTGAGCAGCGCGGTGATGAGCAAACTTGGCTACTACATGCCGTGGTACGGGACTCGTCTACACAAGACCAAATTCGCCAAGGCGAGATCTCTGCCCTTAATCAGGCCAGTCAACAAAGAGTCCGCCGAGAGAAGGAAGAAAAGTTGACCATGGTCATAAAACCTACGGCAGCGCCGATCAGACCCGCAGCGGAGACTTGAAGCACAAGTACAAGGCTCTGGTAAACCGCTTAGCGACCTTGATCGAGTGGTACGAGAAGGTGCTCTACTGCAGAGTCGAGTGATTACTCTCCGCCAGCTTGGGCCGTATATCTAGAGTTATTCACATGGTTGGGGATGTAGCAGGGGAACGAAGTGAGTGGGCTGGGTGAACAATGCAAGGTGAGTGTATGGATAGAAGTGGAGTGGGGTTGTGGAAGATGGTCTAGAAGGTTGAGAGTGGTCGGATAGCTAGGTGTTGTAAGAACAGCACACGAGGCGGAGAGAGATAAAAATACTAATGAGCTAGCTAATATTACACAGCCCATGCAAAAACCTTCGCCAAAACGAAACTAGTTATCATATATGCTGAGAGCAATATCAATTTATTATTGAAAATCGATACGCGTCTGACTTCATACGTCAAGGGGGAAGGTTCGGCATACCTTCCTCATCAACTTTCCTTATCTTGAACAGTTAGATGGACTACAACAGTGTGAACGGCCTCTCCATTGCGGCTCGCTGAATCAGCATGACGGTGTCGTGGGGTTTGGTTGACCGCTAGGGGTACTGGGTCTAGGGGGTTTGGGTCAGGGGTTGCAGAGCTTTCAGAAGACCTTTGCTATCTACCTATCTATCCACCTATCCATATATCGAGTACACTCACCTATCTATTCCCTCATACATCGATTCTTTCAGTAGTTCTTTCAGCCGTGTGCCTCACCTCCGCTGTAGCCTATCTATATATCTATACTACACGTACTGTGTACCTGTCCCTATATCACCTCGACAACGGCTTTGTACTCTGATCACACAGCTGAGGCCCATAGAAACCCCAGTATCTCGCCCATGTGCGCTGACCTATCATCATTGGGTCCTCTTCCTCCGGCGCTTTTTCTTTGCGGGACAGACGATCCTTTGGTGGATGATACCGCATTCTTCAGCTTCAAGTGGCAGATAGCTGGCACAGAAGCAGTGGTGAAGTTCTTTCCAGAAGCCATACATGAATTTCTGCTGACCTTGAGTACATGCCGTTGAAGTTCGATGGATGGAGGTCCATAAGCGATTTTGTAGACGGTTATATTCAAGCTTGGTGGCCTCTTTTATTAGACGTAAATAAGCTCACCGCTGTTGATAGGCGGTCCAGATCCACTTGCGGTTCAGAGGGCATCTGCCTCTTCATCCCCATCCCGCTACTAACTCCTAACAAAGGCCAGGAAAGCACATGTCAAAAACGAGATTAAGTACGTTGCACTATCTACGTTGCCGTTCAACGTCCGACGGGACCAGTTGAGTGTATCATGCAACGATACTAGTCTCCAAAGCATGGAGTTGGAGAACGCTTGAACATTGATCCGTTGATAACACATTTTGTCACCTTGACCGTCCGAGCCCCTCTCCAGCGAGAAATCTATTGAGTCATATTACTATTACAGGAAAAAGAGAAACATAGGCCAATCATGAGATGGTTGCTCCGCATGACCACAGAACATTCTCTCTCATGGGTTTTCGCAGTTCGCTTGCTAGTAGAAGATACTCCTAGCAAGCTACTAATCTAAAGAGCGACTTGTCGAAGAGAAAAGTCAGCTGCGACCAAGGCAGGGCGGTCTTTGTGATGAACCAGGGGAATAGTGGACGACGACCAGTCTGAAACAGGAAGGATGGCATGTTTAGGAATCTTCGCCATCAATTCATAACGTTCAGGTATACTTGCGATGGGGTTACAACAGTAGACATCATGCAATATTGTCGACGTGGATACGGTAGTACCAATATCCAGGAATCTTTAGAGTCAATGAGTATCGATCAAAGGTATCTTGTAACTTGTTTTGATGTTGTGGAATGTTCATTTTGGCTTTTGTTTGATCGACGTGGTGGTGTAGGGGAGTTGGGTGTAACGATACTTGCGTACCCTGAGTACTGTTGCCCCCCGCGAATGGCCCCTTTCCCCCTATTCATTCCTGCACGATCGCGTGCCGGGGGGTCATGAGGCACATCCAAAATAGAAAGCAACAAAAGCCACCATCGCCAATTGTGCATCAACTATCAAACACCACCAATTTCCCCTTCCCAGTCATTGCGCAAATCGACGACACTCGATAACTTGACAACGCACAACCCAATAGTGGAGACGTCGAAGAGTTGGAGTGGCTCAGTCGCTACCAGTACTACTTCACCGACTTTCTCGAACCGGCGACTACCTCAATCACCACGATGGTGTCTTTCCAGTGCGAGGTACTAATGCGCCCGTCAACCCCCTGAATTGGGCACAAATGCAATGCAGAAGGTCAATGCTAATCTAACGCGATATCTTAGACCTGTGGAGACGTCTTTACGAAGAAAAAGTTGGATCCTCATCGTGGGCAATGTAGAGGGGCGTCGTTTACTTGCTTGGATTGTATGGTACACTTTCAAGGGACGGACTACAGGAGTCATACTGTACGTCATTCCAACCGCATTCTTTCGCGCGGGTCTCACATGGCTCGATGATTGATAGCGACCTTGCGCGCCTCTGGAAATCCCACAGTTCCCACTCTTACTAACCTGATTCTCGCAACAATTAGTCTTGTGTTTCAGAGGCGCAAAAGTACCAAGGAGCGCTTTACCGCGAGAAACCCTCAAAGTCGTCCAAGAAATCAGTCCAACTCTCAGACTCGACCTCTCTAGTACCTCGCAAAGCCTACGTCGAAGATGCGCCAGACAATGAGTCGAGAACTGCCCTCGTAATTGTCGATGCACCACCTGACGCACCCAGCCCACCTCCCGCAGTACCAGCGCAACCTGTCAATGTCTTCGACTTTCTCGTCACCGAAGACACACCTAACGCCTCGAAAATATCTCTCGGTGGCACCAAAGAACAGATGCAAATGGTGGACCATGCCCCCTCGGTCTTTGAACCAGCCATTGGCGAACTAGACACCGACGGCAACCTTCATGAATACGATCCCGCCTACGAGGAAAACGGCTACTCCTACGGCATCGCTCCCATCCCCGCAACCCACTCTCAAAACTCCTCTTACCTAACCCCCGCTCCGAAGCACTTTCAAAACACCTCGCAGACCTCCATCTACGAGCTCGATGCTGGATCCCAACGTCGCTCAACCGACAAAAAGCGCAAGCGCCAACAAATCGAAGACCTCGACCTAACCGCCGCCCGCCGCCTAAGCCAAGAACCCGACTCCATCATCGCCGACCCTCCCGCAATCCTCCACTCCGGCCTAACCGGTGGCCTCAACCGCCTCCTCTCCAAATCCAAATTCCCTCCAAGCCCCGACTATTCCAATGGTTCGCAAACCCAAGACCGCAGCCCTCCGAGCCCGGCGATCCGGCCCAAGAAACTCCGCGCCAAAGACGGCAACCCTTCAAAAGATACCCGCGGCCGTAGAACAAGCCACTCCTCCACCCTCGTCAAAATCCGCAAACCCTCGTCCTCGCGCCGCACCTCGGAGGAATCCCGGCCCCGGAAACACCACCGCTCGCACCACCACCACTCCGACGACCACAACACCACCGACCGCCCCAAACGCAAACTCAAAGCCATCGAAGCCCCTCCAGCCACCACATCCCACCAAGAATCCTCATCGTCCCAACAACAACTAATACTCTACCGCACACGCGCCGAGCTCTTTTTATCTTTTGTCAACAAAGGCCCCGACTCCGAAGCGGGCATGAGTGTCAACAAAGTGTTGAAGAGGTATCATCGGGAGCGCGGGGAGCAGGGCTTGGGGCTGGGGAAGGGGGATGAGGAGAAGGAGTTGTGGCGGACGTTGCGGATGAGGAGGAATGAGAGGGGGGAGGTTGTTGTTGTGTTTTGAGTTTGAAGGGGTGTGGGCGTTGAGGATTGGAGGGTGCGGTGTTGTGAGGAATGGGTACTGGGAGAATCCAATATTATTTTTCAGTTTCTTGTTTTACGGTTCTCAATCGGTGGTGGATGGATTTTTCTCCTGGAGGGAAGATACCCGAGCGATGGCGTTGAACGGATTCTCATCTAATTCATGCTTCAAAATTCTTGGAACGCGTAGGTGTATTTCAATCTCGAAGTAGTGTTTTCGAAATCTAAAGTCCAAGCCTCGGGAAATCCTGATTGATCGCCCATTATGTTGGAATGTTATACCTGGGGGTTTTACGTAGGATGGATAAGCTGTGTGTTGATGCCACTAGGAATGAAAAAAATCGAGACGGGAATGAGGTTGGGGGGGTGAATGATTTTTTCCATCGCTTTTGGATGAATTTATTTACCGGATAGAGCTGAGGTGAGGAAGGTATGTGTAGTAAAAGAGTAGTGACTAGCCAAGAGGTCGCCGAGAAAGAATGCCCCTTGGCCAATGTCACTGACAACGCCCCAGAAGAAATCTTTCAAAGCCAGGCAGTAGAAAAGACCAAAAAGAATGTCACCCCCTTCTCCAACCCCGGGTCCACCGTGCCACATCACAACTCAAACTTGAATCCTCTCTCCGTCTGCCCCCTTCCCACCCTCTCCCACCACCTCAAAACTCAAACCTAAACTCCCTCTCCGCCTCCTCCCTCACCCACTCCTCCATCAACCCCCTATCTCCTAACCCCTCATCCCCTGCATCCTCATCGAAACACCCAGCACTCTTGCACCTGAACCACATCTCGCTACCCAACCTCGGGACTCCATACCGCTGGATATACACCGCCGGGGCGAGACTCGTGTCCGGAATCTCTGTGTTTGTGCTTTTGGGTGCGAGGGGTTTCTTGGTGTTGGTGTTTGTATTCGTGGCGGGGAGAATGGTTTTGCGGAGACTAGCGGAAGTGGCACGCCCGGCTGCGTGGCCGATCGTAGTTTTCGAAGTGGCGGTTGCTGAGGCATGACGGAGGGGGGAGGGATTGGTGGTGGTTGGAAGGGGTTTCTTGGAGCGGGGGACGAGGGAGGGCAGTTTGCTGGCGGTTGTGGTTGAGAAGGGTATTCTGGCCTTTGTAGGGGCGGTGGTGGAGAGTCTATTTGAGAGAGAAAGGGCTGAGGCGGCGGTTTTGGAGGTGAGGGTGGAAGGGCCTTCTGAGGTTGGTGCAGTTTGGGAGGTAGGGTTGGAAATAGGTCTGGGTTCAAGAGAAGCCATGGTTCTTTCGTACTTTTCTTGCGCCTCCTCTTTTGCCTCGGTGCTGGCGGTGCATTCCTTTCCTGGGCATTCTGGCTCATGGAAACAGGGGATTGGACCACTTTCGACATCTCGCAGGAGTGCTGCGTCGACCTTTTGGTGTGCAAGGTCTCGTGCTTCTTGAAATTCCTTCTCTTCCCGTTCAAGGTGGCTTAGACCGTCGACTTCGGAGGGTCTATTAAGGTAGTAGTCGTAGCAGCCACGAGTTAAGCCGCCATTTGCGAACATGGAAAAATCGAGTTCATGAATGTCGTCAGGGTAGTCTGGAAGATCTGTCCAAATCAACAATTGTGCATCTGCTTCGTGGCAATGTGCTACGTACCTTTGGCTCTTGGTGGCATATATTCAATTTCTGGCTCCCCAAGCTCGTCCTTGTCGCCTAGAACCTCTAATTTGGTCATTTCGGCATGATTGACCTTTGGCTTAGGCTTTCGCGCTGAAAGCGTCTTCTGGTTTGACTTATCGAGTTCGTTGTCAACAGCTGGTGGGGCTGGAGTTTGGATTTGGAATGCTTTGGTTTTGGCATTCGTGGTTTTGAGGCCAAGAGGCGCTCGGTTTCGGGGACCTTAAAAAATCACTTTAATATTTATCCTGTAGACAAGAGCTTGTACAATCTTACCCATAGGCGTGACGAGCGCGTTTTTGTCAGTCAGTCCCATTTTCTTGCCTCCATTTATCATGTTTTCATTTCCCTTGCCATTGGTCTTCAGCCCAAACTTTCCTCCTTGTCCGCCAATCCCATTTTCATCATTGAGAGGGACCTTAAGAGGCGTTTTTGGATACCGGTTGCCAGGAGTCTTCGGTGCCAGCTGTCTGTTGCCTTGATTCAGCGGCTTGCCCGCTGCTGCTTGTTGGTGCCCATGTACGAGATTTTCTTGATCCCGGGCGGCGAGCATCTTCGTGATTTCGTGATTAGAATTGTGACAAGCTCAAGGACAACTGCACCCTATTTAGGTAGATTTGCAAATGTGGGTTGTTTCGAAGGGTCTTACAATGCTATTCCGACGGTGGTGTAGTTTTGCAGTGTTTACTTAGGAAGTTGTTGTATCAACCGCGGCTAAGTAAATAATCGCTTATGTAACACCTTGATGCTTCACTAAGGTCTTTGCGGACGACGCTGTTCAACGTAAGCTATTTCACAACAAAGAGCGCACTTTTCTTACCAAGGAAGTACAGTAGCTTGTATTACCATCTCAGAAAGTGAATCTTCTATACCAACAGACTTGAAGCTACCACTGCAATCATGTCGCTCGACGGAATCAAAGCGGTACGTATTTCCTCGCCTCGATAAGTGTGGAACACGGTTCAATTAGCCCCCGCATACATACAATCCTTGGCTTCCCCTGTTCAAAGACTAATTATCTATGATTTTTGGGAAGCTAACACTTCCTTCAGAAAATGCAGGCGCTCCGCGTCCAGCAGGAGGAAGCCCAAGCCAATGTGGAAGAGCTCCAGGCAAAGATCAAAGTTCTTACGCAGGACAGCCTCGCAAAGGAACAGGAAATCACATCCCTATCGCATAAAAACCAACTGCTGGAGGCTGAAGTAGAAAAATTAGAAGGTGGCATCAAAGAAGCCAAGGATGCGGCAGAGCAGAGCGGTGGACATGGGGCACAAAACGAGCGTCTGCAGAGGAGATTGCAGCTGTTAGAGGAGGAAACTGAAGATTCGGACAAGAAAGTTAGGGAAATCAATGAGAGGTAAGCTAATATACTCTTACGGGCACATCTGCTCCTGTATGATGGGTTGAGTTTTGTCTAACCTAGTGCTTTGTCACAGACTACGCCAAACGGATGTCAAGGCTGGTCACTACGAACGAAAAGTCCAGGCTTTAGAGACCGAGCGCGACCAGTGGGAGGCAAAGTATGAAGAGATGTCCACAAAATACAAAACCGTGAAGAAGGAATTGGAGGACTTCCAGCAGGAAATTGGCAACATGTAGATGTCGGCGAATGTCACATGAGCTTCACGTCAGAAGCATAAGCATGCCTTAGCTTTGACATGGGAATCGGGTATGATTGGACTCTTCGGCATAATTGTTACTGTTCGGTTTGGTGGAGGACTCGAGCACCTTTGCTGCTATCATGAACGTGCGTCTCTTTATGGTGTATTTAGATTCATATTATGGTCATTGTGTTTCCGAATGGGGGCTGCTGCCAGCTGGTCTACGTAGAGCCCTTGTGAATTGTTTATTCTCTCCTGGCTTGCGCTTTGGCCTTGCTTTTTGATTTTTCCTTATGCCTCGTAGCTTTCCTGTCCGCTTTACTCTCGTACTTGAACTTTTTCTTCTTTTTCTTTGGCCCACCAGGCCGTTCCTTAGTCCACACACGCTTCTTTTTGTCATTCTTCGCCAATTCGCCGTCGGCAGATGTGGCGGCTGTTCCTTTGCCTTCATGTATATCACTATGATCGCTTACTTCCTCGTCGTCCTCCCTTACTCGATGAAGACCATCCTTAAAGACTTCCACAGCTTCCACTGTAACCGTAGTAAACCGATCCTCGTCGATGTATTCCGCTTCATGATCAATCTCTGGTATCTCTGCTATGCCTTCCCATTGGTTGTCCTTCGTAGCCTCCTTCTCTCCGTCTGATCCACAGACCACCCCCTCGCCATCTCGCAGTATTGAATTCACCGCCTCCACATGTTTCACAAGATCGGCTTTGCGACCGTCTCGTATCTGCGACTATTATTTGGCGCCTCGTGTGGAGATATGAAATCTTAACATACGAGTTTGCGGGCAGTGATTTTCTCCTCCCTCTCTTTCTTGGCAGCCTCCTCTTTCGCACGCTTTATTCGCTGGAGCTTGCGCTTGTGAAACCCTGTAAGATAGTCCTCGCGAGCATTAAAGTCGAAGGCAATCTCTTCGATAGCTGAGGTTGACTTTCTCTTCTTCTTTGGAGGAGGAATCAAGCTCGGTGCCTTTCGTTTGCCTAGCATTTCGACAACAAAAGGTTGTAAGCTTGCGTTGAGTGTGAGTATGGGTTGGAATTTCGATAAGCACGAACTTTGGGTGGCGCCTCGGCTGCGCTTGCCCCGCCTGTTTTGCTTCTTTGGCCGCTTTGCAACGACTTCGAAACAGAGCTCTACCGTAAAGCATCACCAACGCAATGTTTTTGACAAGACTTGGGGCGTTCGCCTTCAGTATATGTGTAACTAATGGTTTCAAAGACACATCCCCTTTCTTCCTATTCTCCACATCCGAGTATGACTTCTATCAGCTTCTAGGTACCCACTACTTCCGCTAACCCAGCACAGACTCCTCCTATCATCTCCTCAAATCGCGCTGGCCTCTTCTTTGAGCATGGAAATAACCTCACAACTCGAAAGGTGTCCCTCAGACAATTATGTTATTGTTTCCCAACCTGGTGTCAACGTGGTGGACTACCACAACCTGCATTCTGCTCCCCATCTAAAGCAAATGACTTTAGGTAGAGAGAAGGAAATACGATCAACCCTTATCGTTACAGATGTACTCGGAGATATTGATGCAGATAAGATGGTTCGTGTTGTTCAAGACAAATGTGGGGCTGTACTTCTTAGGGTCGATGCGTCAAGTAAGCCTCGCCTCAGAATGCCTGGCCAACAGCGATACAAATGATGCTAATGGGAATCTGCGTTCAGCCGGATCTTTCAGTTTTGTGGACGACACGAAGCCACGAGTGGTCAACCTTGACTTCCCCACCCTACCAACTAGCAGTGACAGAGCGGCCAAGCTAGCTGAAAATGGTTTGTACAGGTCTTGACAATCCGTAGCAGACATGCTTACAGTATCTCTAGACGCATTGCTCTCCTCATTCCTTGATATGCTCCCATCTACCCAATCCACTGTCATTTACACCACATCTCCCGCCTCCTCCTACCCTCACCAATTAGTCGACGAGACTGAGATTTACGAAATGGATCCCACCTTCGCTTCACCAGCGCACATGGAGCTAAAACGCGACTTTTCAGCCCACAAGCGTAATAATTCCCACGGAAACATAACCTTACCAGATGGTCCGCTTTTTGAGAAATATCAATTTTTTGGGCCAGGTACGCTTAAGGTTTTGACTATCATGGCCAATGCACTAATCACGGCCAGGTCTCTTCATGGGCATTCTCATTATACTGCCACTCCTCATGATTCTTTATGTTGCTATATCGGGTGTCTCGAGTCTGCAAGTGTCGTACGCTGCTTTCGACAGTGAAACGGGGCCGCCGGTGCAGAAGAAGCAATCATAGAATAGCATGGACATCAAATAGTGTATATTTTTATATGGATCAGCGGAGTTAGTGGGCCTGGGCGTAGTGGTTGAGAGACAGACTTGGAACTTTCTCGAGAAACTCTTTCATTGTGTGCGACTTGATGACTTCATCTGTGATGGTCTGTTCTCATCCTCCGTGGCTTCCACATCCTTCTGATTTTCTGTTGCCGCTTATAATCTTCGTTTCGAAAGCGAAAGTAGCGAAGCCCCGTAGGTGTACATCTTCCTGAGGCATCTTATTTGTTTCACCTCACTCAAGACTTCGCGAGACTTGATCTTGTAATTCATCAACAGCTACTTCATTCAGTCGCCTTTCGCTATTGTCGTCTTATTCAAAGCTTTCCTACCTTTGCTTTTTTCATTCGCTTAAGAGGACCTTACATCAGGTTCTTCATAATAAACACGTGATTGTGATTATGCTTGCCAGTAAGAAGCGAGTGATCAGTTAACAGCAACCGACTCAGGAACTCAGCTAGGACTGTACCGTATATTAAGAAGTTGCCAAGGATGAGAGCATCCCACACACCGGTAAAGAAATGATCAAGCAAGTGAAGGAAGAGTTGTGATTGGCACGTAGAGCTCTTGTATAACCAGAGCTCCGGATCCTATTTCCAGGTATGAAGGACAAGAAACATTGAAAAATTCTCAGACGTCGCTACGAGCCGATCTGATCCTGGATACTACTTTTATACAGCGTTTGTTACGCCGGATGGAGGGGCGCCTCGATCCCACGAAATGGGGGACCAAGGCCAAGGTACGTGCTAGCCTGTAAGGTATGGAATGTCTTGCGAGAGGGTTGATGCCAGTATACGATCTATCTTGGAGAAAGAGGATGTCCCTGTCGTGTCATAGTAAAACCATGATAGGTTTCTTCTTGTGAAGACTGGAGTCATTCCAAGGCTTACGATAGCCCGCGAGTGATGGCAGATCGACTCACATAGGTAGGAGCCACAACTTACCAGCGTCCTCGTGATACTTTGGATTTCCTTGATCAAATTCTAGTGCGTTATATGGGTTACTCGCTTCCATTTTACTTTTATGTATCAGCTTTTTTCCCTGATGAAGAAGAATCCCATGAGTAACTCTCTCAGCTTGTACTATTTAAGCCGCTCCAGAACTTCTCTCTTCTCTCTTTTTCAGCCTCACAAAACCCCTTCCAACTTCATTAAATTCGCTCAACAGATCCCCTACACAACGTTTGTTCTTACCTCAAATCAACCGCAGCATCTAACAACTCTATACCCGACTACCGACATCCAAAATTACAATGGACTATTATGACGACTACGACTACAATAGAGGCTACGGTGGGGCTGGAGGCTACGACTACAGCGGAGGCTACGGTGGCGGTAGAGGCTACGGTGGAGATCGAGATTCCTATGGAGGCCGCCACGGAGGTCAAGCCCTCGTTCCCGCTCGCGGCCGTGACAACCGTCCCCAGGGAAAGTCGATTCCAGAGTATGAGAAGAACTACAAGGAAGCGATCCGCACCGCCGACATACAGAAGGAGCTAGATATATTGAAAGCGACCAGTGTAAGCATAACCGCACAACAAGAAGCTTCGTTTGCCCCTTCCCGCATCCCTTGCCGGCTTTTCTCTCTGTCTCACGCACACACCTCACATCCCCTGTGCAATAGCCTTTGAAGACAAAAGCTGATGTTATCAACAAAACCTAGGACTTGAAATTAGCCAAAGCCCAGGCGCAGCTCGCGTACAATGAGGCTAAGCTCAAGGCGGGAAAGATCCGTGAGGAGGAGAAGAAGAAGAAGGATGCGGATGTGCAGTATGCGAAGTGCCAGAGGGATGTGGATGAGAAGAAGGGCAAGAAGGCGTCAGGAGGAGGGGCGGCAAATGATGACGGGATGTGATGGTGAGGGAGATTTTTGGATGGCTTTGGTGTGTTTGTTATTGGTGATGTGTATGGTGAGATGTTTCCTGATGCATGCGGTCGTCAGGGGACTGAATATGCATGCGTTGTATGATTTTTTACATTGTGGATGGTAGGGTTAGTGGTTTTACTGTTGGGTGCAATGTATGCGAGGGAGTGCAGAGACATGGTTTCTATTGGGAAGTAGCATCTCACTATGGTTATGAGTTGATGCATTGTTTCTTCTTCCTGTAGCCATAACTCGATACCCTGCCCACCCTGTCTTCCAGCCTCCTCACCCTACCCTTTGAAGCCACACATTCCATACCCAGCCAAAGCCTTGTATACCGTACACACCCGTCCAGCCCAACCAACTGGTCGGAATATCTCCACAGAGCACACTTCGATGAGATGGCTTATATTCGACCTCAAATGATAGAATGAGTATTTTTGAATAATATATCCGGGAGTGGTAGGTAAGGGAGTTAGTGTGTGGAAGTGATGTGGGGGCTTTGGAGGGTGATTTAGAGGGTGAGTTTGAGGGTGGTAGGATAGGGCAATGGTGGAGTGCGGATCCTGCGGGTTTAAGAAAGGTTGGGATCTATGAGGAAAAGAGGCTTTTCGAGAGTGTGGGTTTTGCTGCAAGCGAAAAGGGATTTGCTCATGTGGCAGGATTGAGAACCTGAGTGGCATTTTCTTCTTTCTTGAACCATAAGATTATGCAAATGGATATTTTTGGAAGCAGATAAGAAAATTCGTCTGGATTTTTTGGGTGGGCGAGAAAACGAGCATATAAGCGCCTTCAGAGACAATATATCTCTGATGCCATAAAAGTAGCTGAAACATCAAGAGATTACCATTTTTCCGTATCACGCAGTGTTTACGGTTGCTAGGATAACTTGGAATAGGAATAATAAGGTATCACATAAAAAGAGAACCAAGCACGGAAATGAGGACTTAGAGTTGATGAGGGCGTTTGCGTCAATGTTACTCCAATTTGTGAGATCATCAGTTTCGCAAACGAATACTAAAAGAACCATTCTGCTCAATTAGGTAAAAGGAGATGATGAGGCTGCAAACTGAGTAGGTCGTGGGCTTTAGGTAACTCAAAGATTTCAGGTCAGCGTGCTAGGCGCGGAAAATGAGTGAAACTTGGTTCTTAAGACATCGGAGGACTATGGAATGTTAAAGACAGATTGTCCATCTCACTCCATGGCATCGATTCGTGTCAATCGCCTTGTAAGTATCATTTTCATTGAGGCCAACGAGTGCAGTATCATCATGAACGGCGGAGGTGAGACAGAGTCCTGGGGATAAAGCTCCTAACCAAGACTCACCTTCACATGTGTTACCCTACACGCTCGCAAATTTCTCTTTTGTAACAACTCTTTATCAAATCTAAAGGAAGCGGCCTCTGTCATGGACACAATTTTATTCGTTTGAGAGGTGTAGCATAGCAAAATATTGTACGCAGGTATGTAGATCGGTCTATTATAAGCTATTAAAGGATAAAGAAGTAACGAGGCATCCACAGCAACCAGGTCCCAATAAAAATCCGTGCCGAAAATGAATTTGGACCCGTCCAACATAACCCGTAAAGAACCCCCCAAGCATCATAAATCAAAGTCCTTGCTTGCTGATTTATTTCTCCAACTATTTGTGGCGTCCCCGTATATTCTGCTGCATTCGCCCATAATATCACTTCACAGCTCCCGAATTTCCTGTCCCAATAACTTTTTACGAAGATCTATCTATGTTAACTTTCCCACTGGTTTTGACAGCTTTCGTATTGCTTCTCTCGCAAGACCTCGCAGTTATCGTTACTGCGCTGTTATAGTTCGCATCAAGCTGCGAC
>JAABUO010005263.1_pt1 | contig 15091 bp, 29 predicted proteins | sample 5559291 | NCBI WGS metagenome assembly JAABUO01 (sample SAMN10711878, study PRJNA513372) | rock metagenome | isolation source: Antarctica rocks | place: Antarctica: Victoria Land, Finger Mt sud
GCACGGCGCCGTCGCGCGCGCAGGAGAAGTAGCTGTCGTGGGCCTGGCCTGCAGGCGCGCAGGGTTCGCAGGACAGGGTCAGGCCTGCATAGGGGCCGGCCTGGCGTGCAGCGGCCGCGCGCCGGCCAGGTCTGCGCCCTCGGTGGCAAGGCGCCCGCTGCCAGCGCATGCGCAGCGCTGCAGCTGCGTGCAGCCTGTGCGCAGCCATGCACACTGACGGGCGTATGATTGGTTCCAGGCAGCGCCCTGTGGGCTGTCATGTCATGCTGGCGGTGTGCTGGCTGGGCCTGTAAAGTGCGAAGTCACTGCGACCCCCGGTTAGAAGCGCACCGAACCTGTCGATATGATGCTGCATCACTGCAGGCACGTTGCAGGCCGGAGAGAGCCGGAGCGTACGGTTGCGCATGTGCTCCGTGCGTGCGGAAGGCCGCGGGCGCGGCGCGCCTGTGAACAGCATGTCCGCGGGCGCGCAGTCGGGCACCAAGTGCGCGAGGCCGGCGGGGCGGTAGAAGCTGCGCGCCAGCCACCAGCGCAGCGCCGCCATCTTCCAGGCCCAGGGCACCAGCGGCGCCAGGCTGACCGCGGTCGCCGCAAATTGCCGCGAGAACGGCAGCACCCACCTGCCGCCGCCGCAGGCCCCAGCGGCCCTGACGGCGCGAGCGGCGCACACCCTCAATGCCCATGTAGGAGCAGGACCTCTGCATGCGCACCAGAAGCGACCACACATGACAGCCGCATAACAGCCATCTGAGCGTGCCACCGACGGCTCGGCACCAGAGGGATGTGAGCTGGAAAACAAGTTCCAGCATGACTGTGCCAGGTGTCGTACTTGGTGCTCTGGCGCGTCACCATCACGACGCTGCGTGCCCCGTTGCGCACCGCCTCGCGCATGGCCTCGCACGCAAATGCGCCGCCGCCCAGCACCACGACATCCTGGCACGGCGGCCTGAGCGTGAGGTGTTCCCTGCTCCCTTCACAACCACGCTGCTGGGTCGCAGCACTGCATATGCGGCCAGTCTGCCAGCGCATGTAGCTATGAGCTCGAAACTACCGCCTACGGTGTACTTGTACTGTACACCACTTCATTAAACGAACCTGCACTTCACGCTGCTCATACAGCTGCGCTTGCAAGGGGACTGTGCCACGGCGCCCTGGCCTCTTCTATATTACAGGCAGTGATGCGAAGGATTAGCTGGCCGACACTGCACCTTGCCATTGACGCAGGAGGAGCCCACGGCGCTGTCCGTGCCGCCCACGCGCCCGCCTAGCGTGAAGGTACCCCGGAAGCGCGCGCTGACGGGCAGCCCGCGGTCGGCGGGGGTGAGCTGCCGGCCGTGCACGCCGTGGCAGGCCAGGATGAAGTTCGCGCGCACGGTGGTCACGGCCGCCGTTGCCAGGTCGCGCACCTGCAGCTCGTACCTGCGCGGGCCCGTGCCGCTCAGACATGCTCGGGCGACGGGCTAGGGGTCGCCGTGGTCCCAAGCTTGCGACACCGTTTGCCCGGGCGCTGCGCATCCAAGCCAATGCACAACAGCCTGCTTCAATGCCCATTATCTCTACATCTCATGCTAGCAAGCGTCTTTGGTCCTTGCAATCCTCTGACACCAATACTCTGAGGATTTTTACCAACAGATCGGCAGGTGTTGATAGTTCAGTCGCGCTGCGCCGTCTCAGCCAGCAAAGGCGCCGCGCCTGTCGTCCTTGCCACCGCTGCGCACAGTCTCTACCTCGCAGCCAAAGCGCGTGCGGCTGCGCACGCCCTGCTCGGTCGCCAGGCGCCGCAGCGTGCTCAGCACCGCGTTGCCGCGCACCTGCTCCAGCGGGCCTCGACGGCCAAGCGGGTAGCGGGGGTGTGTGCGGTACGCGACTTCGGGCGCCTGCAGCGCTACGCAGTGTGCTGTCTGCCGTAGCAGTGCGCACTGCCGCTTTGGGAGGCGGCAGCGGGTACACCAAGGAGAAACCAAGCACAGCAAGTGTGAGCGATCTGCCTGTCATCAGTCTGGCCGTGCCTGCCCATATGTAAAGCAACCTGCCTGTGCCTGTGAAGCCAAGGGTGTCTGCTCCACAAAAAAGAGAGTCTGGCTCTCAACCTAAATGAAACATTAAAGCACCGCAAGCCTAGGACAGGCACGTATGCTTTACCTGCAGCGTGCTGTGGTTGTTGCCGTGCGTCACCCAGACGCCGCCAAAGTCGGCCTGGCGCTCGAAGATGGCGAAGTCGATTCCCTTCCTCAACAGCCGCAGGCCGGCCAGTACGCCTACAACGCCGCCGCCGACCACAGCAACGTCGACGACCAGCTCCACCGGCCCGTTGGTGCAGGGCGCCATTGTTGCCACCAGAGGACGGGCAAAGCTGCCTCTGTCGAAATCGAGTTCGGTGTGCTGCCCAGCCCTTTCCCGGGTTTGCTCCGGACTGCTCGATCTCAATATCGCCGGTTGCGCAGGCAACAGAAGCAAGTTCTGTTTTGCCTGACGGTGATACAGTGGATTAGGTCACACACATAGAGAGTAAAGAGGCACATGATTCTGCTGCGTTACACTTGCTCACTGGAGGGTACTGCACACTCTGCAGCGTGACAAGCTGGACACAATAGCCACACTCAACAAAACAGACAGCACACTGTACGGGGCCAGACATTGCACAAAATAAATTACACCCGAGCTGTGCATAGGCGGATAACATGCGCTTCATCCGAGGCTGGCAGCAGCGCGGCTCTCGACTCTATGCACAGTCCACAAACACGGCGTCAGTCTAAGACTAAAACTGCAGCAAAGAAGTTGACATGCAAAGCAGGAGCGGCGCTGGAACACACCTGGTGGGGCCACTACCCGGCGCGCCCGCGCAGCTGGGGCAGCAGGGCAAACACCAGGCTGACGCAGAGGTCGTCAAACAGGCCGACAGCGGACAGCACGACCGCGCCAACGAGCAGCACCACGGCGCACAGCTTTGCAATCTGCTCCACCGGCGGCCACGTGAGGTGCGCAAGCGTCTCTCTGACCTCATCCCACTGCCGTTTCACCACCGCCAGCGCGGAAGCCACGCGCCCCTGCCGCCTCGCTGCACTCTCACCACCCCGTCAGTCGGCCGTCACGCTGGAACAGCTCTCTGCATGTCCTGCTAGTGCGCACGCTCAATGTAGTTGTCTGCTGAACTGAAGGCTGGACCAGTAGGAGCGCTGCCGGATGCGCGGCTCACGCAGAGCTGAGCTGGACGCTTCTGGCGCAGCGCACTGGTCCCTGTTCCTCTGCATTGCCTGCCCGTGTGACTGCTCAACCTCAGTGCTGTGAGTGAGAGCATACACGGCGCTGGCGGATGCAGCACCGCTGCAGTCCGAAGGTGTGTTGTTCCACACATTGCATGGTACTGTGCGCGGTGCGTGCCAAGAGTTGGACGCATGGGATGTGTCACGGTAACGGCAGCTCGTTCTTGTTCACGGTTATGCTGCGTTCAGGTGCTTTAGCACCGCGGAAGTTCACACCTTGCCTTCTGTATAGGTGAGACAGCCAACCTAGACCTATGGCACCTAAAAAGCATGACTTTGAACAATAAAACAGGCAGCGGCTGCATAGCAGCCCCCAGCAGCCGACACCTTGTCACGCCACCGTTCACACGGTGTTGTTGCCCTCCGCGTCGGTCGAGCCCAGCGGGGTGAACAGGTTGCGGTCGACCGCTGTGTCCTCGCTCACCATCAGGGACGTCACCTGCGCGCGCAGGCGCTACGTCAGACAGGCCTGAGCGTCTTCGTCTGGTATCCTACTCAACCCTCCGCCGTGCGCATTGCCGAAAGCCTTCGCTTTGCACAGGAAGACTCTGTTGGTGAGGCTGAGTAGGATGCCAAGGCCGAGAGTTAGCCCTGTGTGCCCTGTGCAGCAGTCTCCCGGGCGCAGCCCGGCAGCGCGAGGGCGCACCTTGACCTTGGTGTTGCCCGCGGCGGTGGCGTTTGCGCCGACCGCCGCGACGGTGACGTCCAGGAAGCAGGGCGCCGGCGGCGCGAGCGTGACCAGCACATAGTGCCAGTACACCTGCGAGGTCTGCGCGCGCGCTGCGCGTCACAAGGCAGGTCGCAAGGCGCAGGGCGCCGGGGGCCGCCAGTGTCTCCCCCCAGGACGGCACAAGGATAGGGTCTGGAAACTTGCACAAAAGGCTCAGGACAGTATGAAGAGGCTAGACACTGACAGCGCGCACACTGAAAGCGCGCACGTGCTATGCGCCATGCAATGGCATGCAATGATATAAGCACAGCACCTGCCTGCGTCAATCAATGCAATCAGGGGGTTCCCGCTGCAATTCCCTCCCTACGCATGAGCCCGTGCAGGCTCTCAGGGCCGCACGAGTGCGCGATGCAAGAGCACGAAGCGCTCGGGCGCGCAGGCGCAGCCGCTGCCGCAGGACGCCACAGCCTCGCCGACGCCCGCGTGGCTGCGCAGCAGGCCCACGCCCACCAGGACGGTCGCGTTTGCCGACTTCAGGCCCAGCCTGCGCGGCAGAGCGATGCTGTCAGCCGGGTGCACCGCCAACGCACGCTGCTGCGCCAAAGTCCCGGCCTTGCTCTGCTGGATAAGCTTTCAGCAGAACTTGTTTGCAGAGAAGGAGCACTCCTATTCGCAGCAACAGATCCTAGGCTGCATGGCAGAGCCAATCTCACATCGGCACTTCGGCAATCCCGGCATTTCGGCGATCCCAGGTTGCTCAGGGGGTTCTGACAGGCGATGCAAGGCAAGGTGTCTGACCTGGCGGCAGCGCTCGGGTCGGGGTCGCGCGCGATGCGCAGCGTGAGCCGGTCGCCCGGCGTGTGGCTCACGTACCCCCACTTGGGCTGCCCGCCCGGGAGCGCCTCGTTCACCCAGCGCCAGCTGCCCTGCGGCGCCGCTTTGGCGCTCAGCTCTAGCTGCTGCCTGTGCGCGTTGCCATCATAGCATTGCAGTCCCCGCAGTGCGCTAGGTGGGAGCGGCAGGGCGAGGCCACACCCTGTGCTCTGCAACAGACACTGTCCCCGACGTGCACCATGGTAGCCTGCCAGAGTGAGCGAGCACTCTACCATGACGAAGCGAGCGATCTGAGCGGCCGGGACGCATGCGCGCGCGGCGACACGGGTCGCGCAAGCGGACCGCGGCACAGGGCCGCGCCTGCACAGACGCGACCGCACGCCGGAACGCTTCCGCCTTCAGGCACACGGCGCTGCCGGCGCCGTTGTTGCCGGCGAACATGGGCGGTGGCAGCCGCGGCGGCGGCTCGGCGGGCGCCGGCGACAGCAGCGTCAGCGCCAGCACGTCCTGCAGATAGGCGATGATGAGGTCCGCGAAATACCTGCGCGGCCGCTGTCAAGGGCCGCTCCGGCGCGGCGAGGCCGCGACTCTCAGGCCAACAGCGCAGGACCGTGCAGAGGCGGAGACCCAAGATCTGAGGTAGCCGTGCATGTGTGCGCTGTTGCATGGCACCTCGGCAGAATGATGCTGGGCGAGGGAAGAAGCGCGGCGGCTGCGCATGCAGTCTTTGGACGAGCTAAGCATGCACGAGCCTAGCCCCGCGTGTGGCCGCATGACTGCCCGACAGGGGCCAGCGCTGCCGGGCCCCAGCAGGGCGCGCGCCGGTGGCCGAGCTTGTTGGGGTGCACCACGTCGCACATGACCTCCTCCTGCTGGAAGCCCGGCTCGTCGACCATGATGCGGTGGAACACCGCGTCCCGGAACGAGACGCTCTGCGGCGCGCCGGGCGGCAGAGCTCACGCGCGGCACCTCAGGGCCGCCTGCCGGCCTGGCCCCAACCCTACAACCACAGACAGGAGCGCCTGCCACCGCACCAGGGCTCAGGACACTGTGCACCTAGCAGTCTGCAGGTAGCCGTAGCTCGACTCTGACTCGCCAAGTCAAGGCGCGGCTTCCACCCTGCGCATGCGCATGCGGAGAGCAGCATGAGCGTGCAGGCCCAGAGCGGGGCTGCGCGAGCGCGCAGCGCGCCTGCAGGCGGTAGTAGGCCGCGATGACGTCCAGCTCGTCCTCGGCCACGTTCCAGTAGCTGCCCTTGAAGTGCAGCGGCGCCCACCTGGAACCCCACAAGAAAACACGCTAACCACTGAGCCGCCACAGCACATCCAAACACACCCGAATGCGCCAAAGGGCGGGCGCACTCAGGCCTGTCCTTCCCATTTATTCCGGGACCAGAGCATTGAAAGGGCGCTAATTCATGCAACGAGGACCGCAGGCTGCCCTGCTGCGTAAGAGGGTAACAGTGAGCTTGTGACTCATGGCAAAGACACCTGCACACAGCCTTGTGGGGTGCACAGGGGACCTGTCAGATATGGCCCGACAGCCGCGGGGGGCCCGCCCAGGCCCGCACCAGTGCAGCACCACCAGCGCCGGCTGGTGCTTCATACGCAGCAGCTTCCGCAGCAGCCGCTCAAAGCCGCGCCTGCCGCGCACGATGCAGCAGGCACCCGTCACGCGAGCAGCTGCGTGTCAGCACCTGCAAATATGTTGCGGCCCTGCGCACCGGCTCCCTTGCGGAACACCTTCAGGGGCGGGACGACCGGCTCACCTACCAAGACAGAGCACCCTTCAAGCATCAGTCACCCCTGCTGAGGGTGGTGACCACCTATTGCTTTGCAACCCTTCCAAGGCTTGCTATACGCTTCCAAACCGCCGTGAAACAGTGACGTGACCTGTCACGGCCCTACCGCTGAAAAGCAAGCGCCAAGCCATCGAGAGGTGCGCCCGGCGCACCGCTGGTTGTTGTTCATCCAGGTCGAAGACGCGTCCCCGACCTCCCAGTCGTTCACGCTGAACTCCACCAGCACCAGGTCCGCGTCCGCCGGCACAAAGTCGTGCACGCACTGGCTGGTGTACGACGACGTGGTCGCCGACACCGCCGAGTTGGTCACCTGGCGCGTGCGCCCGGGGCGAAGACGCCGCTGGCTCGCGCTCACTGTGCAGCAGCTGGTCCTGGTGCGGCGGGCCACTGTGCGTCACTCACTTGCCTGCCGATGGCAGACTGGCGCGAGCATAGCAGCAGGAGCCGATTACTGCAGCACCTGTGCATGGATAATCCCCATGCAGAGACTACACCATATAAGGCTGCTCTGCAACACACACCGGCCCTTTTGTCACTTGGTAGCTCGTTTCGTAACACTCGCAACACTCCAGACCTCTGCGACGTCTGGCGGCTCCATCTCCGGCAGTCGACTTGGACGGGGCGGAAAGCCTACCTCCACACGCACGGGATGCGCCGCGTCGCCCAGCGAGCGCAGCCACGCCACGACCAGCGCCAGGTAGGCGTCCTGCGGCCGCGGCGCGCCCATGCCAGTGGTCACGCTGCCGCCGACTGCCACCACACGCACCAACTCGCCTGCCGCACGCGCCCCTGTCAGACAGCTTGGGCAGCTCGGCAGTGCGCTAGGGCAGCTCGGCAGGCACGCGGCCTCGCATGGTGGTGCCATAGTGTGTCTCAGCGCCTCTCACGGGAGAGCGCGTTAACTGTGCTTCTGTCTCTGCCTTGAAGCAAAGGTTCCCCGGGCAACACGACTTGCAGAATATACGGTAGCCAGTGCACAGCGGCAGCATCAACGTCACACGTGGCTGTTCAATGACCCATGTCATGGTGTCCCTGACTGGGCAGAGCTCCGACGGTAAGGTGGCCTGAGCTGCGCAGCGCAGCCAGCAACCCTCCTGGCTCGACAACGCTATGTGCACCAGGACACCTCGGCCGGCGCCACTGTCATGCGCACACGGCTCGCTTGTTGCACCGAGAGGGAGGCCCAGACGGACGCAGCGCCGCGTACCGCGCAGCAGCTTGGCAAACACACGGCGCAGCCGGCCGGGCTCGCCCCAGTTGCGCGCGGCCGCCGCGTACATGTCTGGCGAGCTGGTCGTCTCGCGCGCAAAGGCGCGCCGCAGCACCGCGCGCGCCTGCGCGCGGGGCAGGCAGCCACCGCCTCGTCCCGTGAACGGGTCTGAAGTGGACCCGGGGGCGGCCAGACAGCGAGTCCTGGCCACTGTGTGGCAGTTGATCGAGTGGCTGTTGACCAGGCAGTGCAACGAATAGTGCTTGTGCAATGCAAGCAGATATGCACGCTTGTGGCGCCCATGCATCACAGGCACGTCTGCATGAGCTCTTCAGGGCACTAGCGCGGAGCGCAAATGTCGCATCCTGCAGGGAAGCAGCCCGCAGTCTGCCGTTTTGTAGCTGAGCGCAAATACGGCCTCTTGTGCCCAGCCCACAGCAGTGCCGCCCGGAGCTGCGCGCCTGCGACGGCTGCGCCAGCTCCCGCACCGGCCCGCCGCTCCGCCCGGCAGGCTCCGCGGCCGTCCCTGCCGCGGCGGCGCCGTCTGCACCCCCAGCCGCGGCCAGCAGCCGCCTGCGCGGCCCCCGGCCCGCCACGGCCGCCCCGGCCACAGCCCTGGCCCTCGCCGCCGCAAGCTGCCGGGCGGCGGGGCCCCACTTGCCCCATGGCACGCCGGAGCCGCTCGCGCTGCGGTTGCTGGCCCGGTCGGGGGACAAGTCGGGACCCGCCGGCTGCCATACCACCGCGGCCTCCGGCTGGCCGAGCAACCGCCGCCGGCCCTGCCCAAGCGAGGCACAGCCGTGGGCGCACGCCCTCCAGCAGGTGCTCTGCAGAGACATGGCTTGCCAGGGTCGAGTGCATGCCCCGAAGACATGACTTTCAGAGCCTGCAACATAAGCCGCCCAGTCGCAAACAGCAGTTGCCCCCAACTACAGGCTCACACCCAATTCCTGCACACGAGCGCAAGGCGGAGGCAGACAGCGCTCATGCGCGCGAGCACTGCGAGGCTGTAGCATAAGCGCACACGCGCTGCAGGGCAGCACTGCAGCAGGCTGCGAGGTATGCACGGTGTTCGACACTCGGCACTGCAGGCGCGCGAGGCCTGACAATGCTGCCAGCAGGCCCTGCTCGATGAATGCGCGGCCCGCCACACGTCATGCATGCCGCGAGGTGCGGCGCGCGCACCGGCGCGGCCACGCAGTGCTCCAGCAGGCCGCGGTACGTGCAGCCGCCCTTGAGCATGCCGGCCAGCAGCTGCTCCTGCGGCCGCACCCTGCCGCCCCAGCACGGCGCCAGTGCTCGCACCCCACACACCGTGCCCTTTTGGTGGGACATTGTTGAGGTGGCATGGAGCACCCAGGCGCTCCAGCAGCAAGGAAGTACCGGTGCAGCAGCAGTGGGTGGTTGGCAAGCGCGCACAAAAAGCACACAGGCACTGAGCAAGCCGCGTCTGCTAGCCCGAGCCGGTGGGCGCGAGTGGGGCAGCGCACGTGTAGAGCTGCGGCACGACGTGCACAAACGGCTGCTCCGCGACGTCGGTCTCGCGGCACATTGTGTTCAGCGCCGCCATCATTTCCTGCAGCTCATCTGCCTCGGTGGGGAACGCGCGGTACTCCAAGGTAGCCCGCTCCCCAGGCCGCTGTCCTATGTATGGCAGGTACGGCAGGTAGGCCAGGCCCCCGCCGCCGCCGCTGCGCGCCAGCATGTGGCGGGAAGCTGCCGCAATGACGAGCGCCGCAGCTGTGCCGAGCGCGCACCAACGCGCGTGCATGCTGAGCGCGCGTATGCCAGCGCGCCGTACAGCGCTGGCTGTCCGGCTGTAGACATTTCTGCCGGGCGGGGACTGCGGCAGCGACATTGGCCGGACGTCGCTGCCTGGGCCAGGCGCTGACCCTGGCCCAGGCTGCTGAGCGTCCTCTAAGCAGACCCTTGCGGCCGTGCCTCCCCGGCTGGCCTTGCCAGCGTCATCCTGGGCGGACGCGCCACTGCGCTACCGCTGTGGCGGCGGTCAGCGCCTCCGCTCGGTCGCCAGTAACAGTGCTGGAGTGCTGGATGGAGAAAGAGTAAGTGTCAAACAGTGTGGGCTGCACCAAGCCACCTCCTCGAGGCAGACCTTAAGTGCACCATGGTGTGTGAAGCAAGAACAGCACGCAGCGGCTACTGTGTTTCAGGTCTGTGTCCCAAGTATTTGCTCAGACCAGAGTCTGGTCACCAGCCAATTGCATGAGCTCGCTGACATCGCATCGTCAAAAATGTTGATCTGCCACCATCACCCTCAAACAGGCCCTGCATCCATCATCTCATCGCATCTGCTCTGCAAGGGATTCACCACTGATCAGAGCTTTGAGCTATCTGCAAGTCATCACAGAGGCCGCGCTGCGCTAATGCAGGCGCAAGGGGGTGCTAGTAAGCGCCTCCAGCAGCGCGCCCGGGCAGAACTGCGGCTGGCTGTGGATGCGCTCCAGGACCACCATCTCGTGGTACACCTGCGCACCGCTCGGGGTCGCGCACGTGAGCGTCACCTGCATGAGGTGGGAGCATGCGTGTGGACGCATGCCAATGTAGATCATTTGCAGGGCAGGAGCGCCATGAAGCTGCGCTGGGCCCGATCAGGTTACAAGTGACACTTGAAGACAAGCAAGCTGCCACAGCAGCATCTGCATGCAAACAAAGACAACAGGGCCATTGTCGGGGCCTCATTCACATAGCAATGCTGCATTGCTCGCATTAAGCTCACAAGAGTGTGCAGCACACAATCTCAAGCAGTCCATGCCTCGATGCCAGCAGGAGGACGTGCCTGGCACAGGGACGCGGGGTCCAGCAGCAGGGAGCCGCAGTGCGCGAGCACCATCTTCATGTCCTTCTCGATGCTGGGGAAGCGCCGGCTCTTGACGCGCATCAGGAAGTCGCTCACCTGGCGCGCCGGGGCGCCGGCGTCGCACCTCTATCCTCGCCGCGTGCGATGTAGGTTGGTCAACAGAGGTGTGCCGCACCAGCGAGAAACGTGCGGCTCATGCATGTGCAGAGCATGTCCAGGTAGCACGCATGGATTTGATAACAAGTGCTGGATTCCCAACATGGTTCTGTGCGCGTTACCTGCTGTGCATACATGCGGAATGCATACAGCCACTAGGAAATCCGACCGGCCTAAACAATTAGTATTAATGTAACATGAAGTTAAACCTGATACTGATTGGTTGGGCCGGCCGATCGAATATTTGGTGGCTGTATGCATTCCACATGGACGCACCGCAGGTAAAAAGCAGAAAACCATGTAAACAAGCCAGCACTACTTATGTTATGTTACGAAGCCCCACGGCCATCCTGGCAGCATTCGAGAGGGGCCCGCGCGCCAGCAGCTGGCAGTAGTGCACGCGCTGGTAGTGCGGGTTTTCCACCGACGCGCCGCCGCCCCACTCGATGCGCCAGGGCGCGCGCGGCACACGCTCGCCAGCGCCCTCGCGCAGCCGGAAGCTCACCTTGCCGCCCTCGCGGCGCGCCAGCACCATCATGCGCGTGCCTGCCGCGCATCAATCATGAGACGACTCCACATGTCAGGAGCGAAGCACGGCTGCGCTGCCACTGCCTGCCTGCCTGCCAGGCAGCGCACAGCCGAGCAGTGTGTGGCGCACCAGGGGCCACTGGCGCGCTGGCGTCCAGGTACTGCAGCGCCTGGCCCCAGTAGTGCGGCCGGCCGTGCGCCGCTGCGGGCAGGCTCTCCCCCACGTCAGCACCGGCGTGGCCGGCAGCCGCGTCGCGCGCGCATGCGCTGCCGCTCGCCTCCCCTGCGCCTGGGCCATCTTGCGCAGCCGCGGGTGCGGGCGCTGCCTCAGACAGCGAGCATGCAGGGCCGGCTGCCTCCCCAGCTTTTGGCCCCGCGCTTTCAGCTCCTGGGTCAGCTGCCGACCCTGCCAAGTGATCAGGCGCTGGTCCATGCGCTGAGGGCGGCTGCTGGGCGCTGTCACTGCCGCTGCTGCCTGCAGCTGGCCCTGCATTGCCGCCACCAGCGCTGCCGCAGCCATGTGAGGCAGCGCCAGAGGCGCCGGCGGTGGCGACCGCGGCGCCGGCGCGCGCCACAGGCGCCGCGCCCGCCGCCCCTGCTGGATCATCTGCACCAGCGCCTGCCTCATTCGTGGACTTGTTACTGACAGCCGCGGCGCTAGCGCATGTCACCTGTGCCGTGGGCCCCGCTGGCTCCTCATTGTTGTCCGCCGCAGCTGCTGCCGGACCCGTGCACCGGGTGGCAGCAAGAGCGGCTGGGGCCGTCTCTCTCTCTCTCTCTCTCTCTCTCTCTCTCGCTCTCTCTCTCTCTCTCTCTCTCTCTCTCTCTCTCTCCCCCCCACAGCCCACGAGCTCACCAATCGGGTGAATCAGCCACCGGAATCCAAAGATCCAGCCATCCTCGGCATGAACTTCGGTGATCGATACTCTGATCCAACAGATCCTTCCCTTGGAGCCATCCTCCTCCACGCCCACCTCTCCTTTCATTCCTTTGTCCATTGTAGCGCGAATCAGGTCGAGAAGAACGCTTGGACGGATCCTGTCAGGAGCCTGCTCTCCGCAGTCAATGATCAACAATCTGGCTCAAAGGTCACCGCGTACGTTTCCCCTCTCTCGTCCCGTCCCTCCCCTTCTCTCTCCCCCCGCCCTGGCTGACCTCTGACCTTTGACGTTTCGCCTCCCGATAACAGTATCGACAAAAATACGTCCGGTCGTGTGATGAGACTGCTTGGCCTCAATCTCATCCCAGTCCGACCCGACCTGCTTTTAGGATTGAACTCTGAACACATCCAGGTCAAGGAATCGGCAGAGCAAGGTGCTCGACAGGTGACGTTTGACAATCAGTTCAATCTACAAATGTACATCTTCTCGAGGAGTGTGAGCTCTCCGGAAAATGACCGCGGGGGGGAAGGTTGCGATGTGGTGGTCGGGAATAGTGACGGTCCGTCATCGGGTTTCACCCCATCTTCTTTGCTGACGGGTTGAGGTTGCCTCTGTTCTTGTGCTTCTGACCTACGTTGTCACCCCCAAAACCTCACGGCATGATCACCTTTCGATACGCTGATCCTACCCTGCCCGACCCGCCCCCGCTACCTACCTTCGACCCATCTTTTCCTCCCATCACCTCCCCCGCATCGCTACCTACCCTCGACCCATCCTTTCTCCACTGACCTCCCCCCGCCTCACCTTCCCGACTCACTCTCACAGTCATCGCATCCCCACAATGGTTTTCCTACCTATCCATCGATCTTAAAGGTTGCCTCGGCACACGCGCAAAAGTCGACATCCAGGACAGGATCTCGATGCGGATCTCGCTCGGGATAACCATTCGATTAGCCACACAGGCTGCGAGCGTGGATCCAGAGACTTATCGACCGGCGGATGAGGTGATGCGGAAGACGTACGGTCTGACCATCGTCACCGACACTTGGAACTTGTACGTCATGTTCGCCGAGAAGGCACAGATCGGGGAGAGGGAGGGTGAGGAGATGACGAACGAGACGATGAGTCAGAAGAAGGAGAGGTTGTGTCGGGATCTCAAGGTCAAGGCTTATGTGAGTTTCTGCTCGTGCTCAAGCTGCGTCCTTGTCGTTCCCCTCCTTCTCCCTACTTACCTGACTGCTTTTGCCATGTTCCCCTTCCCGTAAACGGTGCCCCTGAAATGGCTTCTGTACAAAGGTCATTTTTGGGGGGTTCGGCTTTGGCTTGCGCCTTTGCGTTTCTTGTTTGGCTCTCGTTCGCTTCCCCTCAGTCATTCCTCTCGCTCTCTTTTTGACCCCGAGAGCCATCTTCTCCATCTTCCCCCGCCCCCCCCGCCCCCCCCTCTTTCATTCTCCCGCCAGATCGGTCTTGATGCCTTTCTCCCGATTCGGTCAACGCGACCCTCCAATCCAAAGCTAATACGACACTTACTAGACGACCGTCCATCTCGAACACGGTTCCCTCACCAATCCAAGATCTTTACTCCACCTGATCTCTCACTTACGGCGTATCCGATCCGAATCCGAACATCGTCACCGCATGATCGGGAACTGGTTGTATTGTCTTCGAAACCATTATTTCAGTCCCCCGGCCCGCCAGGAGGAGAGTTCGACGAAGCGGAAGAAGGATTCTGAGAGAGGGAGGGGAAATCGATCTGGACCCGATGGAGATCACCCGAGGGGGAGCGGGAGTGGGAGTGGGAGTCCGAGACGAGGTACGGGAGATGGTGATGGTGGGGTTGATCGAGGTGGAGGTGGTCAAGGATCGCCTGGACCTCGTAATCAAGCACATCCGTCCGAAAGCCATCACCAATCGACCAAACCACGACCCCGATCATTCATCTCGAATGACAAGAAGGCGTTCGTGGAGGAATGGGTGGAAAGCGTCTCGTCTTGCGGTTCAGAGGGGAAACCGAGACTGGCTCGGGTTGCTTTGCCTTGGTGTGACTTCCGATCGATCGGGTGAGGAGCATAGCATGATGGGAAGCGTTTTGGTCATAATCATCCACCTCTATGCATGTCCTATACAGTCTTTTCAATCAAAAGCTCTATACGAAATCACCCCCCACAACCGACCCCACAGACATGATTGATCGTATGAGAACCATGATCCTGGTTGAGAACAGCCGGATGGAAGGTGGAAGGTCATGGTGAGGGTGAATGAAAATCCGTTCCAGGCGTCTTGACAGATCGGTTCAAAGGGATAATGCCCTTTTTATCTCACCTTGATGATGACAAGAAGAATGGAAACGGATGAGACATCGAGTGAACCAGGCCTGTTTGAGTAAATCAAGTTGGTTGAGTAGACCTGAGAGATAGATGACGGGTAGACCTCGGAGGTGACGGACAGACATCTGATGGTGATGAGTAGACCCAGGAGGTGATGATCAGACCACAGAGGAGTCGAGTGAACACTATATCTACCAATCACTGTGATCGATGCTCTTCATGAGATCCATTGTGTGGTTCTGGAACTTGAAGCGCGAGACCTCGGTTGCCCATCTGGCTTGTCTAGGCATCAACATCTGGCCCGTCATGAAGCATTGAAGATTCCGGCGATCCCGTATAGACCTTCACCTTGTGTGGCCAAGCCTTCCAGGAAGTCGCGGTGCTTGTTGAAGGCTTTGAAGATGGTAAGATATTGATGAATATCACACAGTCGGTGATATGAAGAAGTGATAGAGTTGTTGTCGGCCGGAACCCGAAATACGCCGGGAGAGTCGTAGGCTGCTCTCAGGGTAGCAGCGCGGATGCTATCAGGTACCCGCGCGGGATGGAGCAGAGCGGATGACGCGTTTTACAGAGTTGCATAAGACTGCGGCTAGAATAGTC
>JAABUO010005265.1_pt1 | contig 15091 bp, 12 predicted proteins | sample 5559291 | NCBI WGS metagenome assembly JAABUO01 (sample SAMN10711878, study PRJNA513372) | rock metagenome | isolation source: Antarctica rocks | place: Antarctica: Victoria Land, Finger Mt sud
AGCCGATCGAGCGCGTCGACAAGACGCTCCAGCCGCTCATCGACGACATGGTGGCGACGATGCGCGCGGCCGATGGGATGGGGCTTGCCGCCCCACAGGTGGGCGTCTCCGCGCGCCTGTTCGTCGCCGAGCTCGACGACGAGGTCTACGTCTTCATCAATCCGCGCGTCATCGCCGCCTCGGCCGAGACCGAAGCGGCCGACGAGGGCTGCCTTAGCCTGCCGGGGTATCGCGGCCTCGTCGAGCGTCCGGCGCGCGTGACCGTGCGCGGTAAGAACCGGCGCGGCAAAGAGCGGACGATCGAGGCCGAAGGGGCGCTGGCGCGCTGCTTCCAGCACGAGATCGACCACCTCGACGGCATCCTCTACACCGACCGCATGGCCCCCGACGCGCGCTTGCGGCCGGCCGACGACGATGAGGATGCCGACGACGCGCCGCTAGCCGCGCGCGGCTAGCGGCGACTGGGGTTGCTTTGCCGGGGACGTACCCACTGGGACCGCCGGCTTCCAGCCGGCACGCTCTTGCCGGCAGGCAGCGGAGCGCGGCGCCGGCGGTCCCGGTGGGCGCCGCATCAAAGGGAGCCCCGTGAGTCCGCGCTTAGCCCTCGATCGCCTCGCGGTACACCTGTAGCGTGTCGGCCGCCCACCGTTCCGACGAGAATCGCCGCGCGCGCGCCGGCCCCGCCGCGCGGAGGCGCGCTCCCGTTGCCGTGTCGGCCAGCGCCTCCTCCATCGCGGCGGCGATCGCTGCGGGGTCGCGTGGATCGACGAGCAGGGCCGCGTCTCCCGCTACCTCCGGTAGCGACGACGTCGTGGAGGTGATCGTCGGTGCCCCGAGCGCCAGCGCTTCGGCCACGGGAAAACCCCACCCCTCGTAGAGCGAGGGGTAGACGAATAGATCGCAGGCCGCGTAGAGCGCGACCAGATCCTCATCCGGCACGTAGCCGAGACGACGCACATCCACGCCGGACAACCCCTCCTCGTCGAGCCGCCACCCCGAACCGCCGACCAACGCGAGCGGAGGCGCGCCGGCCAGTCGCGCGCGCAACAAGCCGTATGCCCGCAACGTACCCGCGAGGTTTTTGCGCGGCTCGAGCGTGCCCACCGACAGGATGAACGCCTCGGGGAGGTTATAGCGCCGCCGAGCCTCGTCCAGGCGCTCTAGCGGGGGTCGGCGCATGAAAGGGGCCGCCAGTCCCGAGTAGACGACGCGCACCTTACCCTCGGACACCCCGGCGCGCTCGACGAGATCGCGCTTCGTCGCGTCGGATACGGCGATGATGAGGCGCGCGCGGCGCAGCAGCGTGGGCGTGAGCAGGCGCAGATACCCGCCGTTGAGGCGCGTATGGTACTCCGGATAGACGATATACGAGAGATCATGGACGGTCGCCACCACGGGGATGGCGCCGACCGGCGGGTACACGACATCCGGCGCGTGGTACACGTCCGCCCCGTCCCATGGTCCGTCAGCGGGTCGCCGCAGCAGGTGACGCGCCAGCGTCTCCAGCCGCCAGGCGCGCACGGTTCGCGGGATCGACGCCGGATTTGTTCCGGCGCCGAGCGGATAGGCGGCCTGGGGCGCGGCGTAGAATGGCCGCAGATCGGGACCGTTGGGCAGCGCCGCCAGCGCTCCCACCAGCTCGCGCGTGTAGCGCCCCACGCCCGCGCGCTGCGTCACCGCGGTCGTCACATCGATCGCGACACGCAGCGGAGAAGCCTCGGACGTGGGAGAAGCCTCGGATGGGGGAGAGGTCACGTTTCTCCGACCGCCTCACGATACACCTCAAGCGTCTGGCGCGTCGCGCGCTCGCGTGGAAAAAGGGCGCCGCGGGCCAGCCCGGCGGCGCGCAATGTCGCGCGCAGGTCGGCGTCGTCCAGCACCCGGCGCAGCGCGCGGGCGAGCTCATGTTCAGAGCATGGATCGAACAGGATCGCGGCGTCGCCGACGACCTCGGGCAGCGAGGCGGCGTCCGAGCAGATCACGGGCGCGCCGCAGGCCATCGCTTCGAGCGGCGGCAGTCCGAACCCCTCGAACAGCGAGGGGAAGACGAACGCGGTCGCCGCGCCGTAGAGCGCGGGTAGGTCGCGCGCGTCGACGTAGCCGACGAAGGTTACCAGTTCCGCGAGACCAAGCCGTTCCACCTCCTGACGCACCTCAGCGTTCTTCCAGCCGGCGGCCCCCGCGATGACGAGCCGCGCTCGGTCGTCGCCGGCCGCGCGCAACGCGCCCTGGGCGCGGACGAGGGCGACGACGTTCTTGCGCGGCTCGAGCGCCCCCAGGTACAGGAAGAAGGCGTCCGGCAGGTTCAAGCGCCGCGCCAACTCCTGTACGACCTCGGGCGAGGCGGGCGCCAGGTCGGGATCGGGCGTGCGGTAGACCACCCGGATGCGCGCCGGGTCGATGCCCGGCAGGCGGGCGAGTTCGCGCGCGGTGAACTCCGAGATCGCGATCAACCGCGTGGCGCGATACACCGACGCCAACATTTGCGGGACCGTCAGCAACCGGTTGCGCCAGGTGTGAAAGTGGGGCATCGTCAGCGCCGAGAGGTCGTGGACCGTGACCACCGTGGGCGTCGGGTCGAGCGGCGGCGCCATGTGGTTCGTCCCGTGGAAGAGGTCGACGCGGCCGGCGCGCAGGGCGCGCGGGACCGCGAGCGGGAGCCATAGCGGCGCGGGCATCGTACGCCACTGGAGCGACGGTCCGAGCGCGAGGTCGGGCGGAGGCGGTTCCTTCGCGTACAACAGGACGCTCAGATCGTCTTCGAGGCTGTTGAACCCGTGCATGAGGTCGCGACAGTAGACGGCGATCCCCGCGTGTGAGGTCGTGAGAGGGCGCGCGTCGAGGGCGACACGCAAAGGGGACGTGTCGTTAGAATAGCGCGGCATAGCGTCCCGCTCTCCATGTTCGGGTGGGTTGAAACTCCGCGTTACGACCGAGTTCGGGTGGGTTAAAACTCCGCATCGCGACCGAAGCGGCGTGTTGCTCATCCATGCATTGAATACCGGCGCAACGCGGTTTGGCGGTCCACGCGGGGCCCGAAGCAACCGCGCGCCGCGTCGATCCCCCCAGCGATGAGCGCCCACGCGCGGCGACGGGCATCCGGCCGGCGCAAGATGAGGCCGCCCGCGATGATGTGCGCCACGGCGGACAGCAGCCGGCCGAGTTGGCGTGTCAAGGCTAGGGGCCGCTCCGCACGAGAGGCATGCGTCGCTAAAAACAGCAAGATGTTGCGGGTAGCGTAGTAGTTGAGCGCCGCCGGCTGCGAGCGCCCTCCGTCGCGCTTGCTGGTCGAGGAGCCGACATGCGCGACGCGCGCGACGCCGACATAAAGGCATCGGAAGCCAGCGTCGCGCGCCCGTAGGCACCAATCAAGATCCTCGTAGTAAGCGAAGTACCGCTCGTCGAGCAGGCCTACGCGCTCCAGCGCCACGCGCTTCATGAGCAGCGCGCACCCGCTGAGTCCCTGCACCAAACGGCAATCATCGAAACGCCCGTCGTCGGGCTCGTTGGCATGGGACTCCACGATCGCGCGCCGCCACGCCACGCTCATACCCGCCGACCAGATGCGCTCCGGGTCCCCGGCCCACACGATCTTGGGTCCCACGCAGCCAACGTCGGGTCTGTGTGCGGCCGCTTCCACCAATGTGGCAATACACGCGGGCTCGACCGTGGCGTCGTTGTTGAGCAGGAGAGCATAATCAGCGCCGCGTTCCAGGGCCAATCGCAAGCCGACGTTGGCGCCGCCCGTGAAGCCACTGTTATACCCCACGCACACGAGCTCACCCCTACCCCGTGGGCCCTGGAGCAGCGGCGCTAGGCGTTCGGGCGAGTCGTCGGTCGAACCGTTATCGACGACGACGACGTGGAGGTTTTGATAGCTACTGGCGCGCAGGGCGGCAAGGCAGTGGAGCGTATCGCGCCAGCCGTTCCAGTTGAGGATGATGACGTAGACGATCGGGTGTACCTCCACCAATCACTGCCTCCGGTGTCTATCCGGTCCACTCACACTCTACCCCGGCGCGGCTATACGAGCCAGGCGTAGCGGCCGATGAACGGGACGCTACTCAGAATGTCGCGCTCGGTCGCCCCCAACACGCGCGTCAGGCGCAAACTCACCACAAGCGCGACGACCCCCAGTGGCACGCCGGCAAAGATGCCGTCGAAGGGGCCGATCCCGTGCGTCAGCCACAGCGTCGCGGCGGTCACCAGGCCCACGAGAGAAACTTTGAGCGCCGTCGGGGCGAGCCCGAGGGGGCCAATAGCGCGCCGCAAGGCGACCAGCACGATGACGCCGTTCAAGACTTCGGAGGCGACGGTGAGGACGGCCGACGCCATGTACGAATAGCGCGGGATGAACACGATATTGAGCCCGACATTGAAAACCAGGTTGGCGGCGAACGCCGCCGTGACCACGCTCTGCTTGTCGACCGCGTAGAGCGCCATATACAGGATGTTGACGACCAGGATGCACGGGAAGCCCCACACGATGACGGCCAGCGCCGGCGCGGCCAGGATATATTCACTATTCCTCAAGATATCCATCGCTTCCCGCGCATAGAAGGAAACGAAGATCGCCACCGGGACGCCGAGCACGAGCATGAGGGTGGTCGCGGACTGGACCAGGCGCGTCAAGTCCGCCCGCGACGCGCGCGCGGTACGCGAAAACAGGGGCAGCGTCACCGCCTGGATGCCGCCGACGAAGACCACGACCAGGGTGTCGAGGCCGCGGCTCGCGGCGCCGTAGAGCCCGACCTGGATGCACGTCGTCTTGCCCGCGCACTCGAGCGCGCCCAGAATCTGCGTGTCGGCGCGCGTGTACAAGACGTTGAGGATCGTGAGCATGGCGAAGGGCACGGCGCGCCAGAGCAGCGCCGGCCACCATGTTGGCCGCAGGTCCAGGCGCCGCGGCAAGAAGCGCGTATAGATGACCCATGCCGTGGCCACGACGCTCACGATGGTGACCGCCGTGGCCACGACCATCAAGGCCAGGATGTTGTGCCCGAGCAGTAACGCGAGGACGCTGAGGGCCACCCTGGCGCCGTTCATGGCGACGTTGTACACGGCGTTGTAGGACAACCGCTCCGAGAACTGAAAAACGGCCTGCAACACATTGCCCGCCGCGAGCGGCACGAGATACAAGGCGTAGATATAGGTCGCCAGACGCCACTGGGGGGCGATGTCGTAGACCGGCGTCGGCGTCAGCGCGACGATGAGCGCGACGGCGACGATGGATAACAGAACGCGGATCGCCAGCACGTTCGACACATAGCGCGTCGCCAAATCGGGATCACGCGCCACGTCGCGCACCACGAGCCCGTTCAAGCCTAGGTCCGTCAGGATTTCGAACAGACCCACGAACTGGATGATGCGCGTATAGGTACCGAACAACCCCGGGCCGAGCGCGCTGGCCGCGTAGAAAAACAGGACGAACCCCAACGCCTTGGCCCCGATATTGGCCGCGGCCACATAGCTGGCGTTGCGCGCGGGCCGCACACGCGGAGGCGCCTCCGGCGCTTGTGCGGCCCGCGTGGCCGCCTGTGACCGGGCGCCATGGGCGGGTCGCTCAGCCATACTTGACGCGCCTGATGAGTGAAAAGACGACTTGCTTGGCGGCGGGAAGGCGATAGCGCAACCGTGGCGGCACGCGCTTGAACTCGTCGATGGTGTCGTCGACTCGGAGCGAGCGCGAATAGATCTCGGCGTAGGCGAGGGCGACGGCGGAGTAAGCATAGCCGATCAATATGTTCATAAGTGTCCAGACTGCCCGGAGTCTACGGGCTCAAGAAATGTGATGCAAGGCGCTATATCGCGCGACTCAATAATAAGGCGCCGTACTGCTGTCATGTAATAGTGACGCGTCGCGGGAGGGCGACGTTGGCGATCGGCAGGATAGCGAAAGGCACATAGGTAACCGTCATGCCCCCCATCAAGCGGCAGTATACACGCGATTGCCGGAAGCCCCGCCTTGTGAAGGCGTCGATAGTCTGCATAATGGAGTTGATGACAGAGCACTATCCATTATTATGCGTGCCAGCGTGTCGTCGAACTGGGTAGCGGTATTGTTTTTGATCAGGTAGCGTCGGCAAGACCCAATGAACCCGGGAGCCTCATGGATATATCCGTCATAATCGTCAACTGGAATACGCGCGATCTGCTGCGGCGCTGCCTCGATAGCCTTGTCGCCACGGCAGGCTCCCTAGCAGTGGAGGTCATCGTCGTCGATAACGATTCACATGACGGCAGTCAGGATATGCTATGCGCGGATTACCCGTTTGTAACCCTTATTCAGAATAGCGCTAATGTAGGCTTCGCACGCGCTAACAACCAGGGGGCGACTCACGCCTCGGCGCCCTTATTGCTTCTGCTTAATTCCGACGCCGCCGTCCTTCCTCACGCGCTCGATAGGGCGGTTGAGTTCATGCGAACCCATGTCGACATCGGTATCCTCGGTCTACAGTTGCTCAACGATGATTTAACGTTACAGGTTCCCGGTGAGCGATTTCCCACGCTCATCAGCACGATTATAGGCCTTTTGCCCCTCCCGACGGGGTGGGGAGCCCGCTGCGAACAGCGCCGCAGCGTGCGCGACTATTCACGCATGGCCTACGTCGACACCGTGTGCGGAGCCGCCCTAATGGTACGCCGCGACTTGTTTGAAGCCTTGGGGCGCTTCGATGAACGTTTCTATTTCACAAGCGAAGAGGTTGATCTTTGCTGGCGCGCCAGTGAGAGCGGCAGTCGAGTTGCCTACCTTCCGGCGGCGCAGGTCGTCCATTCCATAGGAGGAGCACGAGCGCGTGTTCCATCACTTCGCCAAGGGCTCGTGGTCCAACGGGGACGCTATATGCTGCTGCAACGCCACAAACCCATGTGGCAAGCCCTGGTTTTACGTGGATATATCGCTCTATTTACGGCGGCGCGACTCCTACGTGTAGGTCTGCGCGTTCGTCGACAACCTCCACTAGTTACGCACACCGCCGCCCATTCATTCGCGCGCGAGTTATTATGGCTACTCCACCATCAGTAGGACTAGCATCGCGTATAGCATGACGGAGCGTCGTGAGACGCGGATTGATTCCGCACAACTCTTTAGGATAGCCACCCGCGTTTCTTAAGGTCATCTATGCCCAGCGGGCCTGGCGCTATATCATGTCCGGCATGCGCTAACTCGGGGTGATATTCCAATGTGCCGCGCTCGAACCACTGTGTTTGATAGTGGCGGCCGCTGCCATCACCATCTGTCTCCCAGATCACTTCTGAGATCGGACTGCCTAACAAGAAGGAACCGGCATAATGGCGCCAGTAGGTGAGAAAGCGCCCCGATAAACTATGCCCTGTATCGGAAAAGTAGAGGTGATCGCGCGTATCGCGAGAAGGAGTAACGGGAGGAAAGCTGCGTTGGAGCGTGAGGAGCCGCCCCAGCGGAGCGGTCGTGACTCCGTTACCAACCCACTCTAGTAAGAAGCGATCGGTGTACTGGACGAGGCGCCCGTTTTGAGGCAGAGGCTCGGTGCGAGGGTAGCCGAAAGTAGCTACCCCCCCGTACTTTTGCCAGAAAGCTAGGAACGGACTTTTGAGGTTGTGGCCGCTTTGGGGGAAATAACGAGCGCCGCAACAAGCGGGGGAGACGGAGCTAGTGGGCGATCCTGCCCCCGCGACCGCGGGCGAAGACGCGTACACAAAGCCTCCTGTGTGGTAACCCCAGAGCTTCTGCCCATTGCGCGCATCAAGCGCGTAGACGTTACCATCATGGGACCCAATGTAGAGCACTCCATCTACTACAGCAGGCGCGGAGTCCACTTTGTCGCCAGTCTGAAAACTCCACAGCCGCTCACCGGTACGCGCATCCAAGGCATAGACATTATCATCTTCAGATCCAAAATACACGGTGTTCCCCACAACTCTGGGACCAAAGAGGATATTGCCTCCCGTGCGAAAGCTCCAGAGCTTGTGGCCGGTGTGGGAATCCAGGGCATACATGTTTTTGTCCGCGGACCCAACGTAGACTACGCCCCTGGCGACAGCAGGCGACGACCACACCAAATCCCCTGTTAGAAAGCTCCAGAGCTTGCGGCCGGTGCGAGCATCAATAGCATAAATATTGTGATCGTACGAGCCGACGTACACAACACCGGCGACCACTTTGGGAGAGGAAAACACTTTGTCGCCCGTTGGAAATCTCCATAATTGCTCACCGGTACGGGCGTCCAACGCGTAGACGCTGTGGTCATTAGAGCCGATATAGACGATGTCTCCCACTACCGCCGGAGACGATGGAACGTTATCGCCAGTCTGAAAACTCCAGATTTCCCTACCCGTATGAGCGTTCAGGGCATAGACGTTTCGATCATCAGATCCAACATATACGACATTGTTAACAACGGTTGGGGTCGAAAATTCCGCGATAGACCCGGTCCTGAAACTCCAAACTTTACGCCCGACACGCGCGTCTAACGCATAGATGTTGTGGTCGTTTGATCCCACATAGACGACGCCTCCGGCAACAGTCGGCGACGCCTCTACCTCATCACGAGTCGTAAAACTCCAGATCTTCTGCCCGCCGTGAGCGTCAAGAGCGTACACGTTGTGATCGAACGATCCAATATAAACCGTTTCCCGGAGCTTATTTGCTCGTACAAGCGCTGTGTTGCTTACCCGAATGACGGCTCCCGCATGTGCTTGGTAATGGGATGGCTTTTGTCCAGCGCTTTGCCGTATCTGTACGGCACTGTTTAAAGGAACATGTTTTCCCCCTTCCAACGGTGCCCCTAATATTGCCGTGCTAGTCGAGCCAATCACGAGCACAGCCAGTATGCCACGCGGCATCGCACGTAGTGCTCGCCAACCTATTAGGGGTTTGAATCGCGCCATGGCAGCATTCTCCTCGTGCTTTCGCATAATCTCGGCAACAACACCTGTTCTAGTAAGCGGGCGCTTCGTTCATGAAGATTCCACGATAACACTGTACGTGATCATGGCCGTCTATATATAGTCCCCGTTTGGGCTACTTTCGTCCGGTATCGCGCGGCGACGGATCACCCGTACGGCTTAAGCACGTTAGCGCGCCTGAGGAGGCACGACAGGACGTAGGCGCCGGCGCGGAGGCGCAAGCGGGGGTTGGGGGGCAGGCGCTTGAGCTGGTCGAGGGTGTCGTCGACGCGGCCCATGCGCGCGTAGAGCGCCGCGTAGGCCAGCGTCACCGCCGTGTCCTCCCGTCCCCGCAAGGGCGCCGCGAGACGCGGCCCGCTCGCCGCGAAGACGGTGTCCAGAAGCGTCGCCACGCGGTGATCGTAGGTGTGATGCGCCTGCACGTGCGCGTAGCCTTGCGCCGCGATGCGCGCGCGCGCCGCCGCATCGCCCAGCAACTCCGCCGCCCGCGCCACCAGCGTGTCGTCGTCGTAGAGCGCCAGGTGCGCGCCGTCGGTCATCAACGCGGCGAGGCCGTTGTCGATGCGGTCGGTGAGCAGGGCCGTGCCGGTGGCCGGCCCCTCGAAGACGCGCATGTTGACCTCGTGGCGCAGCGCGCAGTTGAAGACGAGGCGGGCCTCGCTGTAGACGCGCGCCATCGCGTCGGGCGTGTAAGAGCGCGTGTAGTCGTTGAGGGTGAAGCGCTGGGCCAGGCGCGCGAGCAGGGCGCGGCGCCGCTCGTAGCCGGGACCGGTGGCGCCGACGAAGGCGATGTCGTAGCGTTTGGGGAGGGCGTAGGGACGGTGGATCGTGGGGTCGCACGCTAAGGGCAGCCAGTGCGCCTGGGGGTGGCCGGCCGCGCGCAGCGTCGCCACGAAGTCCCGCTGCGCCGAGAACGCGTAGTCGAAGAACATGGCCTGGCGCAACAGCTCTTGGGGCCGGATATGCACGTCGATGAGGTAACAGGCGGTGGGACACTCCAACGTGGTCAGCCCGCGCGGAAAGTAGCGGGGGCGCCCCGAATCCACGTACAGAAATAGGTCGGGCCGTTCGGGCAGGTCATCCATGACCTGGCGGATGTCACCGGTGGCGGCAAAACCAGGGCGAGCCTCCCACGGCGTCCCTGTGTAGAGGACGCGCACGCCGTCGCGGCGCTCCAGCGCTTGCTGCATATAGGCCGCGGTTGCGCCGGGGTGGTAGCCGTACCCCATCGCGACGATCACGATGAGAGCCCCTTCCGCGCGCGTACCTGATCGAAGAACAGGGCGTATGCGGAGGCGATGGCCGGCCAGTTGAACCGCGCCAGCGCGCGCGACGACACCTCCTCTATATCACGAGGAGGTGTCGTCGCGGCCGCTCGCAACGCCCGCGCGTAGCCCGTTGTATCGAGCGGATCGACGAAGACGCCGCCCTCGCCGACGATCCAGTGGCGTATCGGGTCGTCGTTGACCACCACTGGCAACCCTGCCGCCATCGCCTCCAGGATGACGATACCAAAAGCCTCGTTCTCGGCCGACGAGAGCGTAAAAACGTGGGCGGCGCGATAGTACGCCGCGACCTCGTGGTGCGGGACATGCGGCACACGCCGATAGTGTTCCTCCCCCAACAAATCACGGCCAAGGCGGTCGACGGACCTCGCGTTCGGCCCATCGCCCACCACAAGCAAGCTCATCCCGGCCTGGGCCACGGCGCGCACGGCCAGGTCTACCCTTTTATAGTCGAGTAACGACGAGACGACGATGACGACCGGCGGCGCAAGCGCGAGGTTCGCCGCCTCGCCGCCGCCGAAGCGATCGATGTCTACGCCGTTCGGGATAAGGCTTACCGGCGTTCCGTCGCGCACGAACGCGCGCGCATCCTCATAGGCGCGAGGTTGTGTCGCCACGAAACCGTCGATACCCATCCGCAGCGTATCCCGTTCGACACGGCTCCATCCCTTCATGTGCCCGGTCACCACAACGCGCGTCCGCCCTCCGGTGAGCAGGCGAACCAGTTTAGCGGCGATGACGCTCCAGAAGTTGTTGACCGGAAGAATAACGTCGGGGCGGAAGGCGAGCAAATGGGGAAGCGCGCGCCACGAGATACGCGCGACATCGCGGTCGACCGCGCCGAGGTAGCAGCGGTTAATAACCTTAGCAAGGACATGCGGCGAGGCCGCGACGTCGTGATGATGAGGCGTTATACCGAGAGGAATGCCGCGGAAAGACACGCCGCTGGGCGGTTCGGCGCCGCCCTGTATAAGTACGCACGTATGCCCCTGTTGTTGCAAATGCTGGCAGAGGCTGATAGACCACGATTCGCCGCCGCCATTCCAAATGCCGTTGAAGCAACTCAGCACCGCTACGCGCATGCGCGACGTGTCCCTCCATCTCATCTCCTAAGCGCCTGGTGTGAACCACACTCTCGCCACTTGGGAGCCAACGATACTGTGACAGCCGGTGCGGCGGTGCGGCGACCGAGGTTTCATGATACACTACCCGACAGTTTATCGGCAGAGGATGACAGGATAAATAGCATGGTCGCATCGACCGCACGGATCACAACACCGCAATCCGGTGACCCGCTGCGATCACCGTCTCGTGGACAACTACCGCTACTCCTCGTGGTCCTTGCCACCGCAGTGGCGTATGCCGCGATTGTCGGGCTAAGTGTCCATCCGTACGGGGGCAATCTGAGCAGCATGATCTTTGCTAGCCAAAATGGGGTCAAGGACTATCCGGGCGGTCTCGGTCATCACATCGTCGTCTACCGCCAAGCTTCAGCGTCCTACGACGGGCTGTCGTACTATTATGTCGCGGGCGACCCTTTCTTGCAGCGCCGCGCCTATCGCGACGCTTTCCGCTATCAGCGCATCGGCTATCCCCTCGCGGTCTGGGCAACGTCGCTGGCCCAGCGCGCGTGGCGTCCGGCGGCCATGGTCGGGGTTAACCTGGCCGCTGTACTGGCGGTGGCCTACCTCGCGGGCCTCATCATCCGCACGTTCGGCGAGGGGCGCACGAGCGTCTGGTGGGCGCTGGTCTGCGCGCTCAATCCAAGCCTGATCATCGCTGTGCAACGCGACCTCGGCGAGCCCCTGATGATGGCACTCTCATTGGGAGGCCTGTTGCTCTACCTGCGGCGGCTCCCCGGCTGGGCGGCGTTGACCTTTGCGGGCGCGCTGCTTACACGCGATGCGGCCATACTTTTCCTACTACCAGTGGTTGCGGCGGAGTTCACGAAAGGCCGGTGGCGGCAGGCCCTCGCGCTAGCCCTCGCGGTTGTCCCCTATGCCATCTGGGCGCTGGTCGTGGCGCGCGCGTTGGGTCACGGCGCCAGCGCAACCACACAATCGAACTTTGGCCCCCCGTTCGCGGGTATCGCCGAGGTAGTCGGAGAGATGCGGCGCGCGACGCCCGCGCATCTCCTCGGTTGGGCCAGCATCCTAGCCGTCGCCGCCCTCGAATGCGTCGCTCTCACCGCATCGATCGATGGCATGCGCCGCCGCTACGACGTGGTCATGGGCGGTATCGCCCTCCATAGTGTCGCTGCCGTTCTAGGCAGCATCGCCATCTGGATAGGCTTCCCTTCGGCGGCGCGCGTGTTCGGTGGATTGTATCCGCTCGCGGTCTTCGCCTTCGCGCGCCACCGTGGCGCGGCGTTTGGGTCGATCGTGGGAGGCGTCGTCGCGCTCACGGTGTTCACGCTCTTCCGCTACATTCTCCACAATCCCGTGCTCCCCTACTACCTCACGCCCTAGCTGTTAGGGGACGTTGACGACTGAGAAATCAATGTCTTAAGAGGGGCCATAAACGTCGACCAACCCTGTCGGCCCATCACCCCCTAACGCATAAATCCGACCCTTTAGATCGGTCGTAGCGCCAATACAACATCGCGCCGAAGGCAGGGGCATGACGAAAGACCACTTGTTAGTCACAGGGTTATACGCCTGTACCATGGTAAGATCACCCGCGTTAAACCCTCCGATCACATAGACACGGCCATCCCTTCCCGGCGTGGCCCGCGCATCTTCGGCCGCTTGCGGCAACGGCGCGCCACTCGTCCACGCACTGCCGTCATAAATGAAGAGGTCGTTGTAAAATGTGGGCGTGACGCTGCTTCCGTTGTATCCACTCATCGCGCTGCTTCCGTTGTATCCACCCATCACGTCGATGTGCCCCGCACGATCGACGGCCGCCGTCAATGCCTCCTCTGCTTGCGGTAGCGGCGCGCTATAGGTCCATCTGTTACGGCGTGGGTCATACGTTTCCACACGCGACAAGGTCGCACTCCCATTGGAACCGCCGAGGGCGTAGATACGCCCGTGGTAGACGACAGCGGCAAATCGGTAGCGCGGGCTCTGCAGCGAGGCCAACCTGCTCCACCTATTGGATCGTGGATTGTAGGCTTCTACCGTGCTAAAGACCGTGCCATCCTGGCATAACTCGGTGTGACATCCTGACCCGCTGCGGCTCCTGCCGCCACCTAGAACGGCGATACGCCCATCCCGTAGGGTAACGGCTTGAGCGCCCTCGCGTGCGGTCGGCATATCGGAGCCCTGGCTCCATGTGTTCGTGATGGGATGATAGATGTACGTTTTATTGGATACCAAGGAGATGCCGCCGCCGCCAAACACATAGATGTTGCCGTCTAGGCCAAGCGCGACCGCCGGACGTGTCACGGGTTGGGGCAAGACCGTAGGCTGACGCCACACGTCCACGACATGGCGTCGCCGTATAGCGGTGGTGAGGAGGCGCCTCTGTCCAGCCTTACGCGCGGGTGAGGTTGTCTCTTTTGTAGGAGTAGTCGTCCTTATCCATGGAACAGCTACGACAAGTAGCGCGACGAGGCAATAGGTCAGTCGGCTCATTCGGAACTCCTGTTTTGAACGTCGTTAGGCCTACTCTATCGATATGTTGATCAGTACAATGCTCGGCGCGCCTCATAATCGCGCGCAATCCCCCAATCAGTTCACGGCCCATCACCCGTCCTTGACGCGTCGGACAAATGCGCGCGCGACCTGTTTGGCCGCGCGGAGGCGCAAGCGGGGGTCGGGGGGCAGACGCTTGAGTTGGTCGAGGGTGTCGTCGACGCGGCCCATGCGCGCGTAGAGCGCCGCGTAGGCCAGCGTCACCGCCGTGTCCTCCCGTCCCCGCAAGGGCGCCGCGAGACGCGGCCCCCCCGCCGCGAAGACGGTGTCCAGGAGCGTCGCCACGCGGTGATCGTAGGTGTGATGCGCCTGCACGTGCGCGTAGCCTTGCGCCGCGATGCGCGCGCGCGCCGCCGCATCGCCCAGCAACTCCGCCGCCCGCGCCACCAGCGTGTCGTCGTCGTAGAGCGCCAGGTGCGCGCCGTCGGTCATCAACGCGGCGAGGCCGTTGTCGATGCGGTCGGTGAGCAGGGCCGTGCCGGTGGCCGGCCCCTCGAAGACGCGCATGTTGACCTCGTGGCGCAGCGCGCAGTTGAAGACGAGGCGGGCCTCGCTGTAGACGCGCGCCATCGCGTCGGGCGTGTAAGAGCGCGTGTAGTCGTTGAGGGTGAAGCGCTGGGCCAGGCGCGCGAGCAGGGCGCGGCGCCGCTCGTAGCCGGGACCGGTGGCGCCGACGAAGGCGATGTCGTAGCGTTTGGGGAGGGCGTAGGGACGGTGGATCGTGGGGTCGGCGGCCAGGGGCAGCCAGTGCGCCTGGGGGTGGCCGGCCGCGCGCAACGTCGCCACGAAGTCCCGCTGCGCCGAGAACGCGTAGTCGAAGAACATGGCCCGTTGCAGGTGCGTCGCGGGCTGCACATGAACGTCGATAAGATAGCAGGCCGTGGGGCACGGCAGGCGCGTAAGGCCGCGCGGAAAGTACGGCGCCGCGCCCGAATCGACGTAGATGTAGAGGTCGGGCGCGACCGATACGTCGCTCAGTAACGCGCTCACGTCGTCGGTGGCCGCGAAGCCTGGGCGGCTGCCCCACGGCGTCCCGACAAACATCGTGTCGACACGCCGCGCTAACGCTTGTTGGATGTAGGTTGCGGTCGTAATGGGATGATAACCGTATCCAAGTAGGACGTTGATCCTGCTATCCTTCCATCAGCAACCAAGACGACTCTACGTAGGAGTATACGTGCGACGCGTCCATGAATTGGCGCCGGATTGGGGCGGCCAGGCCGAGGTGGCGGTTGCCACGCGCGTCATGGATCACCAGACGCGGCCTACCGCCGGCGC
>JAABUO010005268.1_pt1 | contig 15087 bp, 13 predicted proteins | sample 5559291 | NCBI WGS metagenome assembly JAABUO01 (sample SAMN10711878, study PRJNA513372) | rock metagenome | isolation source: Antarctica rocks | place: Antarctica: Victoria Land, Finger Mt sud
GCCGCCGGCCCCCGTGCTGCCCCTCGACCCCGCGCCGGCCCCCTCGCTGCCCCTCGACCCCGTGCTGCCCCTCGACCCCGCGCCGGCCCCAGCGCTGCCCCTCGACCCCGCGCTGCCCCTCGACCCCATGCCGGCCCCGGCGCTGCCCCTCGACCCCGTGCTGCCCCTCGACCCCGCGCCCGCGCTCGGGGCCGCGCCGACCCGGGCAGTGCCCGTGCCCGCCCGCCTGCGGGATCCCGGTGAGGCGACGAGCGCGAACCGCGCCCCACGCTGGCGCCTCGTCGGCGCGGGTGCCGCGGTGGTGGTGGCGGGCGCTGCCGTCGCCGCGGTGGTGGCCTCGCGTCCCGGGCCGCACGCTCCGGTCGGCGCCGCGGCAGCACCGATGTCGGCCGCGACCCGCAGCAGCGGGAGCATGAGCCCGAGCGGCCCCGCTCGCGGTAGCTCCGCCGGCGCGCCAGCCACCTCCGGCGCCCGTGCGTCGAGAGGTAGCACCACCAGCCCGTCGAGCTCGACGGAGACCGCGACGGCGACGACGGGCGGCCCTGCCGACACGGCGCTCCCGCTGCACGTCACGGACCGTGCCGGCTGGCAGGTGTCGCTGCCAGCGACGTGGCGTGAGGTCAGCGCCCCCGGGGGGCGGGAGTGGCGGGACCCGGTGACCGGCACCTCGGTGCTCGTCGCGTACCAACCGGTGGCCGACCCTAACCCGGTCGGCGCCTGGCTGCGGCAGGAAGCCGGCTCGCGGCACGCCTTCCCGGGCTACCAGCGCATCTCCATCGCCCCGGTGCAGTTCCGGGGCTTCCCAGCCGCGGACTGGGAGTTCACCTACACCGGCGGCCACGCGCTGGACCGGGGCTTCGCGGCCAACGGGCACGGGCAGGCGCTCTTCCTGCAGTCACGGCCGGCGCAGTGGGTGGCCGCCCGGCGCCAGCTCGACGCCATCGCCGCCGCCTTCGTACCCGCCCCCTGACGGCGCGCCCTGAGGTCATGCAGCGTCGAACCCGACCGCGCCGGTCCCGTCGAGGTCGCGGACGGGCTCGCCGCCGAGCCGCTCGAGCTGGCTGAGGTAGAGCCTTCGCCCGACCGGTGAGAGCAGTGCGTCGTGGACGGGTACGACGACCCGCGGCGCCACCGCGCGGACGAAGTCGACGGTCTCCCGCAGGGACGCCCATGGTGCCGACAGCGGTACGGCGAGGACGTCGACCCCCGCCGGCGTCGGCTGGTAGCTATCCCCGGGGTGCAGCAGCGTGGGCTCACCGTCGCTGCTCAGCAGCACCCCGACGTTGCCGACGCGCGGGATGTCGCGGTGGATCACCGCGTGGTCGCCGCCCACCGCGCGCAGGGTCACGCTGCCGAGGGCGACGAGATCACCGGGGTTGAGCGGGTCGGCGTCGTGCTCGGCCAGGGATGCGGCGACCGACGGCTCCGCCCACAGGTGCGCGCCCGGGTTGGCGCGGAGCAGGTCGGGCAGCCGGTCGCGGTCGAGGTGGTCGGCGTGCTCGTGGGTGACCACGATCGCGTCGAGGTCGGTCGCGGCGGACAGGTCGGGGGAGAAGACGCCGGGGTCGAAGAGCACCCGCGTGCCCGCGGCGTCGACGAGCAGGCAGGCGTGGCCGAGCGAGGTGATGAGCACAGTCTCGTCTTACCAGCGCCGTCGTCCTACCCCCGGCGACGGTGCCGCCGCACCCCGAGGGCCAGCGCCGCCGCGCCCGCCGGCAGCAGCAGGAGCGCGGCGGCGGGTGCCTCGGGCAGCCCGGCCGTCGGCGCGGCGCCCGCGTAGTCGTACGAGTAGAGCGGCGCCGGGCACGGCAGCGTCACCGCACCGCCCACCTGCAGGAAGGCCGACTTCTGCGCGCGCCCGCACACCGTCGCGCGCGGCGCCTCGTGTGGGTCCGTACCCACCCGGTTCGGCACGTCCTCCAGCGGCGCCTGCTCGGTGCCGCGCGCGGTCGCCCCGACCGGGCCGGAGTCGTAGACGGCCAGTGCGCTCCCGTCGTACGGGTAGGACGTGATCGCCGGGATGCCGACGAAGTGGTCGTAGGTGGCCCGGCCCGGTTCGAGGGCCGGGGCGACCAGGTGCGCGCCGATGGTCCGCGCCTCCGACTCGGCGGTGATGTTGGCGACCTGGTGGTCGCCCCAGGCCATCTGCAGCAGAACGTGGTGCGGCGGCGTGCCCAGCGCACCGTCGGTCATGTGCTCGGCGTACCCGGCCGGGTCGGCGCGGTCCCAGAGACTCTGGATGAGGTTGAGGATCAGGAAGCGCTTGCTCGGGTCGGGGTAGGAGGCGTCGAAGGCGGTCGAGTACCCGACGCACCCGGCGGGGTTGCTGGGGTCGCTCGAGGTGACGGGGCACTGCGCGACGTAGTCCGCGCTGCGCGGCAACAAGGTGGAGTACTCCATCCCGAGGACGCCGAGGACCCCGCGGTCGAGGTCGGGCGAGACCGCGACGACCGTCCCGCCGTAGATGCCGCCCTGGCTGTTGCCGTCGTAGAAGAGCTTCGTGCGGTCGATGACGCACGTGCCGTCGGGGCGGGTGAAGGCGGCCTGCGCGCAGAAGCCCTGCGGGTGGACCAGCGCGCGACCCACGAAGAGGAAGTTCAGCACGCCCTGCTGCACGCGGTCGACCAGCTCGGGGAATCGGGAGAGGTCGTTGAGCGCGACGAGAGCTGCGGGCACGTCCGCGGTCGCCATGCCGTACCACTCGACGCCGCACTCGAGCATCCCGTGCTCGGCGGCCATCCGCCGGACGTTGTCCGCGCCGGCCTCCCCGGGCGAGCCGAAGAGCCCATGGCCGTAGAGCGAGGGGCGCAGCGACGGGCCACCGACGGCGAGCGCCGCCTGGGGTATCTCGCAGACCCAGCTCGCCGCCGCCGTCTGCCCCGGCGTCTGGGTCGGTGTTGCGTCGGGATCGGTCGCCGGCGGCGCGAACTGGCCGGCCTCGGTGCACGTCGGCGTGATGTAGCAGGGCACCGTCACGGTGCCGGTCACCTCGGTGAAGGCCCCGGCCGCCGCGGTCACCGGCGTGGCCGTCTTCACGGTCACGGCGGGTGAGCTGCCCTGCACGACACCGTCGGTGAGGTCGTGGTCGCCGAGCTGGCCGAAGGCGTCGTCGCGGATCGCGGTCAGCCGCCCGGTCGTGTCGGCGGTGCTGGCGGTGGTGAAGTCCCAGGCGAGGTAGACGCTGCCGCGGGCGACGCCCGCGGCCGCGAGGTCGCCGAAGAGCTCCTCCATGTGCGGGACCCGGGGGTCGCTGGTCGGCGCGGTCCCGTCGCGGTAGGCCGCGAAGGCCGGTTGCGCCGCGATGGGGGTGCCGTCGGCGCGGCGCAGGTGGGCGAGCGCGACCACGTAGCGGTGGCCGTGGTGCAGGACGGCGCCCGGGTGGATGAGCAGCAGCCGCTGCGCGTCGGAGGTCAGGTCACCGCTCTCGTCGACCTCGGCCCAGACCAGCTGGCGCTGGCCGGTCGCCATGTCGAGCAGGACCAGCCCGTCGTCCGGGCCGAGCGAGTCGGCCATGTCCGTGATCTGCGCGATGCCGCTCGCCGCGAGGGCGGTGAAGTGCCGGTTCGGCGCAACCCCGCTGGTGGCCTCCAGCCCCGGGACACGGGTAGTGATGGTCGAGCCGACGCCGAAGCCGTCGAGGTCGTCGTACTCCGTCGGCTCGATGGGCTTCGACGCGGCGTTCCGCGGCATCGCGCTCACCGGGATGTCCACCCGGCGCCCGGTCGCGCTGGTCGCATCCGGCCGGCTGAACCAGTCGTTCGGGAAGGGCAGCAGGCAGTCCGCCGGGTCGATCGGGTCGCACTGCTGCGGGTCGGCAGTGGTGGGGACGGTCGGGTGACCGGGCTCGGTGCCCGCGGCGCCCGCGGCGGTGCCCGGGTGGGCGGCCTCCGGTCGCGGCGGGGTGGCCGCCGCCGAGGCGGCCGGGGCGATGGAGAGCGCGGCGACCGCGACAGCGAGCACGAGGGGACGGGTACGACGACGCCGGCGCATGTCATCGGTGTTTCGCATGTCGCCTGTGTTTCGACGTGACCGGCGCCACACCTGCCTGTGCTGGCCGGCGATGTCGGCCGCGGGTCGACCCGTCCGGGTGAGCAGGTGCCCGCCCGGGGGCGACGACGCAGGACCCGTGACCCGTCTGCGCCTGTCGCCTGCCTCGGCTCGGGTGACCCGGCTGGCGGCCCGCCCCGCGCTCCGCACCACCGGTCGTTGGGTCCTCCGGCTGCTGCCGCTGCTCGGGGTCGCCGGCATGGTCGCGGCGGTGGGAGAGGTGCGCGGTGGCATCGCGGTGCTCCCGGCGGCGCTCGGCCTCTCTGCCTGGACGCTGGCGAACTACCTCGGCATCGCCCTGCGCTGGCGCAGCGTCTCCGGGCGCGGGCTGGGCGCGCGGTGGTACGTCCGGGTCTTCGCCGAGGGTGAGCTGCTCGGGTTGCTGACGCCGCAGCACTCCGGCGCTCTCTACTGGCGGGCGCGCCAGCTGCGCCGGGCCGGTGCGGACACCAGCGGCGCGCTGTGCGAGCTCTCGGTCGACCGCGCCTGCAGCGCGAGCACGGTCCTGCTCGCCCTGCTGGTTGGCGGCGCGGCGCTGCCCGGGGTGATGCGCCTCGCGGCGTACGGGATCGTCGCGGCCAGCGTGCTCGTCGTCTGGGCCAGCCGCCGGCGGTGGCTGCACCGGGTGCCGACCCTGGACCGGCGGACCGCGGTGCGCTGGTTCGGCTACTCCGTGCTCTTCCAGGTCGGGTACGCCGCCTTCATGATCGACATGGTCCGCGCCGTGGGGCTCGCAACGTCGTGGACGTCCGTGGTCGGGCTGCTCTCCGCGGCGCAGGTCGCCAGCGTGCTCCCTGGCATCCACGGTGCCGGCCCCAAGGAGGGCGTGCTGGCCGGTGGGCTCGTCGCCACCGGCGCCTCGCACGCCAGCGCCCTCGGCCTGGTCGGCCTGGTCAGCGCGGTGGCCTGGGTCCCCGCGCTGCTCCTCGGCGGCAGCGGCCTGGCGCTGCGGGCCCTGGGTCGCGCCCGGCACGGACGGCATGTCGTGGGTGAACGGCGCGCTGGCGACGACAGCCACGCCGCGCACGTCCTGCCCGAACCCTCCGTCTGCCCTGCCACCTAGCGCACCGGGGGCCCGAGCGCGCGGTGAGCTCGGCTCGTGTCGGTGGGGTGCTGGTCATGGTCCAGGGGGCGCCCGGTCTGGCTGGTGGGTGCAGGTGCTGTCTTGTGCGGTGCAACATCGTGTGGTGCTCGGTGCAGAGCAAGGCCATCATCGTCACGTCGGTACGCCCGCCGGCTGACCACTCGACAAGGTGGTGGGCTTGGGTCCAGCTGGGTGGTCGCGCGCACCGTGGGTGGACGCACCCGCGGTCCCGGGCGATCAAGGCGAGCACTTGCGCTTTGGTCGCGAGGCGGGTCGCGCGCCCGAGCTCGAGGGGCAGGACCCCGCCGCGCCGGCCCGCCGCGGGGAACGCGGCTGACCCGCCGGCGTTGCTCTGCGGGCACGCGGCGTGGTCGAGGCGGTAGGTGCTCGCATCGCACGCGAGAGCGAGTCCGGCGCCGCGGTCGAGGACGGTGCCGTCCGCGGTCTCCGCGGGCCGCTGCCCAGTGCTGTCGACCAGGAGCAGGACCGTGGGGCGGACGCCGTGCGCGCCGGGTCCCTCGGGGTCTGCGCTGCTGCGCCGGGCCATCTCCGTCAGCGCGTCCGCCCGACGGCGGGGGGTGGTGCGGGTGTCGTCGGGTCCGTTGCTGAGCATCAGCGGGGCCAGGGCGGAGGCGAGCATCGCGCCCGCCGCCGGGCAGAGCAGGCCGTGCACGTCCCACGAGCCGTCCCCGAACTGATCCAACGTCAGGTGCTGACCCTCGGTCAGCTCCTCGGCGCGCTTGGCGCTGCCATCGGGGTCGATGGTGTGCACGAGGCGGCGGACGACCATCGTCAGGTCCTCGGGGAGCACGGTGACCGCGGCCTCGGTGAGGATCCGGTCAGCTAGGGGCAGCGCGGCGGCCTGCACCCGCTCGACCGCCCGCAGGGCCGCCTCGACGTGCGGCGGGGTGACCAGCCCGCGCTGCCAGGCCTGGCGCATCGTCGGCAGCTTGCTGAGCTGGCGGAGCTTGGTGAGGGTCCTGCCGGCCTGGCGGGGTCCTTCGCCTTGCCAGTCTGCGACCCACTCCCGCGCGCCCATCCCCCGTCGATGCAGGTCTCGGGGACGCCGCGGTCGAGGGCGGCGGCGACGAGCGAGAGGGCCTGCGCCTGCAGGACCGAGGTGAGTGCGGTGACGGCGCTGAGCATCGGTCCGAGGTCATCGGTGGACAGGCGTGCGATGTCGAGCGAGCGGAGCTCCTCGGCCCGGGCAAGGACAGTCGTGGCGCTCACCCCGCCGACCGTCTCGCACATAGGTTCGAGGATAGCAGGTGAGGGGGCAGCGCGCAACCCCGTACCGGCTGCCGTGCAGGAGATCTGGGTCTTGCCCGGCTGGCGGCTGGGACGGCTACGTAGGCGTCCCAACCGCGAGGCGCGGGGCGACCGAGGGCACCAGCGGTGCATGGTGCACAGACACGCGGCCGGCCGGCCGGCCGTAGAAGGGCAGGGGATGTTCCTCGGACTGCGCACCGTGATCTACCCGGCACCGGACTTGGCCGCCAGCAAGGCGTGGTTCACGCGGCTGCTCGGCATCGAACCGTACTTCGACGAGGCGTTCTACGTGGGCTTCACTGTCGCCGGGTACGAGCTGGCGCTGGACCCGAGCGGTGACCCCGCTCAAGGACCGGTCACCTACTGGGGTGTCGCGGACGCCGGCACGGCGCTGGCGCAGCTGCTCGCTGCCGGCGCCACCCCACGCGGTGACGTGCAGGAGGTCGGGGACGGCATCCGTGTCGCGACCGTGCTCGAGCCCGGCGGCACCATCCTCGGCATCGTCGAGAACCCGCACTTCCGCCTCGCTGGACCAGCGGTGGCGACGCCCGGCCGCGGGCGATGACGGGCCGGACTACCGGCCGAGGTCCTCCATGTCGATGATCTTGCGGGCGTCGAGCTGCGGGACGACGACGGGGGCCGGCTCGCGGGGGGTGTAGGCCAGCGCGTGACCCGGCGCGCGGCGGTTGGCGACGATGTTCGCGGCAGCCACGGCCACGGGGGGGAGCACGACGGCCAGCCCGATGAGGATGAGCTTGGCCCACGGCGGCACCGGGAGCACCACGGCGAGGATGAAGGACAGCGTCCGTACGCCCATGGTGATCATGTAGGCGCGCTGCCTGCTCGCGCGGTCCTGGCCGCGCGTGACGGGTGCACCGGTGATGACGACCGCCGGGGGCGCGGGGCCGCGGCGGGTGGGCTGGCCCTGCAGGTCGGACACGCCTCCATCCTGCTCCGCGCCGCCGCCGGCGACCACCCGGAGTGGGGGAGCCGTGTCCATCTGCTGCCGCCGAGAGCTGTTGCGCCGAGCACGTCTGCTGAGTCGCTCAGCAGCACCGAGCAGATGTGGTCGCGACCCAGTGCCGAAGCGCCTGCTCGAGCGACCGTGACAGCGGCGCCCCGCGCCCCAGCACCCGCGGCCAGGCGGTCGTGTCGCAGCCGTCGCGCCCAGCGCCATCGCCGTCAGCACCTCGCCGGAGTCGGCGGTCCCTGCTCCAGCGGCTCGACGCGGCGGGTCAAGCGGCGGGGAGAGCCGAGGGTGACGGTGGCGACGTCCTGCCCACCCGGTCGATGCCGTCACCGAGCTGCGTGACGAGCTTCTGGGCACCCGCGTACGAGACGGCGCTCGTACCATTCGCTCGGAGCGAGCGGCTTGCGGACCCGTCCCGCCACCAGACGCGCACGGTGTGACCGCCGCCGAGACTCCGAGCGGCCACCACGTCCAACGAGGTGATCGCCCATGCATCGATCACCTTCTCGCGGTAGAGGTTGCGCACGCGTACGCAGCCGGGTGTCACGACGACACCGGCGACGGCGAGCCGATACGTCAAGAAGCCGAGCAGGACGGAGATGGCGGCGAAGAGGGCGTGCCAACCAGCGCCCGGCGCGCCGATGGCGAGACCGATGCTGATGACCAACATGATGAAGAAGCAGAGCACAGCGAGCCCGTTCGAGGCGCCCTGCACGACCACACGCCCCGGCGCCGAGGTCGTAGCCATGGTTCATGGTCTCAGCCGGCCGGCGCGCCAGGCAGCCAACGGTGCAGGAGCTGGGCGACCAAGCGACCGAGCGTCTGAGCCCTCCGGCGCCGGGCAGGCCGGGTGCATGAGCGATTTGGAGATCACCGCGCTGGTGCTGAGCGAGCACGAGGCCTTCCGCCGGGAGTTCGCGGGGTTGGAGGGGCACGAGGGGGACCTGTTGCAGGCATGGGCGGCGCTCGCGGCGCGGCTCGAGGTCCATGCCGTGGCCGAGGAGCGGCTCTTCTACCCGGTGCTCGCCCAGCAGGCCGATGACGGCGTCGCCGAGGGTGAGCGGGCCGTGCACGACCACAACGCGATCCGTCACGCCGCCGCCGCGGTGGACGAGCACGAGGTCGGGTCACCGGGCTGGTGGGACGCCGTGCGGCAGGCGCAGGACGTCAACGCCGAGCACATGGCGCAGGAGGAGCGTGACTTCATCCCCGACTTCACCGCCTCGGTGGACGCCGACGAGCGCGGCGAGCTGGGCCTGCGGTGGCTGCAGCTGCACGACGAGCACGAGGGCGGGGCGGGCCTGTCCGGTGAGGACGCCGACCCCGCGGAGGTGGTCGGCGGCGCCGGGTGACGGACCAGGCCGGCCCGTCGCTGCCAGCGCTCAGCCGAGCAGCGCGACGTCGACGCCGACGAGGGCGTAGGTCGACAGCGCCCGTGCGTCGCGGGTTGCCAGCGTCAGCCGGTTCTCGCGGGCGGCGACGGCGACGAGCGCGTCGTACACGGCTCCGCCCGTGACGCCCAGGCGCGCCAGGGTGAGCGGCAGGTGTCGGGCGGTGGCAGCCCTGAGCACCAACGGCGGCTCGAAGGACGCCTCGAGCGCACGGGCGACGTCAGCCGGCGCTGCCCGGGCGTCGCCCGGCAGGCGGGTCAGCACGGAGTAGGTCTCGGCCAGCGCGTGGCCGCTCAGCGCGGCGCGCCGCGCGCCGAGCCAGCGGGCTACGGCCCGGTGGCTCGGATGGGAGGCCAGCAGCAGGGGCACGGCCACGCTGGTGTCCAGCGCGACCGCGGCGCTCACCGGCGGCCGTCGTCGATGAGGCCGAAGAGCACGCGGTCGTCGACCACGGTGTCGCTCTCGAAGACGAGCCGGTCACCCTCCTCGACCAGCCGCGCGGTCCGGCCACCCGGCGTGATCTGCAGCCCGGCGCCGTACCGCGAGATGTCGACGGTCGACCCAGGGGTCAGCCCGAGCGCGTCGCGCAGCGCCTTCGGCACGACGACCCGTCCCACCGCGTCGATCGTGGACTCCACTGGTATGACGTTACCAGCGACGTGCCAGCCGCCGATGCGGGTTCTCTGCCCCGTCGGGCTGTTGCGCAGATCACGTCCGTCGGCGGCTCCCACAGGGAGTCGCAGCAGGAGTCGTCGCCCCGGCCGCCGAATGACCTCTCTCGAGCGACCGCGGCTGCGGCGCCCCTGCCCCCGGAGGACCGCGTGAGCCAGCACCGCACCCAGCCCAGAAGCGCCCCGCCCCGCAGCACCCGCGCCGCCCGTGCGGTCGTGACCGGAGCCGTGACGCTCAGCGCACTCGCCGTCAGCGCCGTCACCGGTGCGGCGTCGGCCGGCGCGGCCCCTGCCATCGCCCCTGTCATCGCCCCGGGAGCCGACACGGCCGGCGGGCCCCTCGTGCAGATCGCCGGCAACGTCCTGCCCGGGCTGTCGCAGCTCACCTCCACCGCTCCGGACCCCTCGACGCCGATGTCGGTCAACGTCGCGCTCGCGCACCCCGACCCCGCCGGCGAGGACGCGGCGTTGGCGGCCATCGAGGACTCCGCGAGCCCATCCTTCCGGCACTTCATCACCCCGTCGGCGTACGCCGCCCGCTTCGGTGTCCCCGCAGCGCGGACCGCGGACGTGGTGGCGGGCCTGACCGCCGCCGGCCTCAGCGTCGGCACGGTCAGCGCCGCCGGCGACTTCGTCTCGGCCACCGGCACGGTCGCGCAGGTGCAGCGGGCCTTCGGCGTCACCGAGCGGCAGTACTCGATCAAGGGCACGACCTTCGTGGCCAACACGGCCGGCCCGCTCGTCCCCTCGCTCGACGGGGTCAGCACGGTGGTCGGGCTCAACACGCTTCAGCACTACGTGCCCCAGCACACGAGTGCGCTGCCCAGCCAGGGCAGGTGCGTCGCCGGTGAGTGCACCGGGCTCACCACGCCGCAGGACCTGTGGTCCGTCTACCACCAGCCCGACGCCTACAAGGGTGCCGGCGGCCGGATCGCCATCATCGGCGAGGGCGACACCACCGCCGTGCTGGCCGACCTGCGCGGCGACGAGAAGGCCTACGGCCTGCCGACGGCCCCGGTGACCGTCAGCTGCGTGCAGTCTCACGTGACGACCGGCGTGTGCAGCGCCAGCACCGACGGGACGGGGGAGTGGGAGATCGACACCCAGGCCTCCCTCGGCATGGCCCCTGATGCCTCCGAGGAGCTCTACTTCGCCAACTCCATCTACGACGGGGACCTCAACAACGCCTTCCTCGGCTGGGCCCAGGACGCCGCCGGCCCGCTCGTCGCCTCCGCGTCGCTCGGTGAGTGCGAGGCGAGCCCCGGCAACGGGCTGTTCACCGGCATCCTCGCGCCGACCAACGGCAACCTCGGCCCGACCCCCGGCGGCGCCGGCCAGGCCTTCGGCAACGGCGAGGAGCTCATCATCGACCCGATGCTGAAGATGGCGGCGATGGCCGGCAAGACGCTCTTCGCCAGCACCGGCGACACCGGCTCCAGCTGCCCGGCGGTCCTGCTGCCCGTCGTCGGCGGCGGCAACGGCGTGGCCAACCAGGGCGTGCCGGAGCAGAACTACCCCGCCGTCTCGACCGCCGCGGTCGGGGTGGGCGGCACTGTGCTCTACACGGCGGACAATGGTGAGGGCGTCGGCACCACGTACGTCCCCGGCAAGCCGGGGGCCACCCGTAGCCAGGAGTACGGCTGGACCTTCTCCGGCGGCGGTGCCTCCCTCTACATCCCCGAGCCGGCCTTCCAGCAGGCGGTCCCGGCGATCGTCCAGCCGTGCGTCGTGAGCGTCGACGGCAGCACCGCGGCGACCGGGCAGACCTGCCGCGGCCTGCCGGACCTGTCCGCGCAGTCCGGTGACGTCGCGACCAACGGCTACAGCATCGTCACCGGGGTCAGCGCGGCGGGCGTCAACAGCTTCGGCCAGGGTGCCGGCACCTCGCTGTCCTCGCCGCTGGTCGCCGGTATGTGGACCCGCGTGCAGGCCGCGTCGGGCAACCACCTCGGCTTCGCCAACCCGCTGCTCTACGCGGTCGGCACGAAGCCGGCGAGTGCGGCCCGCGACTACACCGACGTGACCGTCGGTGGCAACGGGCTGCACGTCGCGACCACCGGCTGGGACTACGCCACCGGCTTCGGCACCCCCGACGTCGACGGGCTGCTCTGCGACATCGACGGGATCGCCAGCGGGCGGTACGCCGGCACGACCGGCCTGTGCTCGGCGCTGCTCCTGCCCGCGGCCACCCCGACGGCCTCGCTGCCGGAGGTGCCGTACCCCGCCCTGCTGCTCGTCCTGGCCGGCGGCGGCGCGGTCACGGTGCTCGCCCGTCGGCGGCGCCGGGCCTGAGCTGGGCGGTTCCTGAGCAGCGGCCGGACCTGAGGCGGGCCGCGCGGGTTGTCGTACCCGTCCGGCAGGCTTGGCCCGTGACCCCGACCGAGCGCGCCGCCCGCTGGGTGTCGACCATGCACGGGGGCGTCGGGGCCAGCGGTGTTGCGGTGGCGCATGCCGAGGCGGCGCCCTCGGTGCTCGCCCGGCCGCCCCGCGAGCGGCTGCAGCGCGAGGAGCTCGAGCGGGCGCTGCTCGTCCCCGGCGCGACGCTGGCCGAGGGCGCGGGGCACCGGGCCCGCGAGGAGGAGCCCGACACCGAGCGCACGTGCTTCGAGCGCGACCGCGACCGGGTGCTGCACAGCCCCGCCTTCCGCCGCCTCGCGGGCAAGACGCAGGTCTTCGTCTTCCCGACCGACCACCAGCGGACCCGGCTCACCCACGCCCTCGAGGTCGCCCAGGTCGCCACCAGCGTCGCCCGTGCCGCGGGGCTCAACGTCGCGCTGACCGAGGCCATCGCCATTGCCCACGACTGCGGCCACGGGCCGGGCGGGCACGCCAGCGAGGACGCCTTCGACAGCTTCCTGCCGGAGGGGTACGACCACGCCGTCTGGGGCGCCGACGTCGTGCTCGCGCCGCTCAACCTCACCGCGGAGGTGCTCGACGGCGTGCGCAACCACTCCTGGTCCCGCCCGGCGCCGGCGACGCCCGAGGCCGCGGTCGTGAGCTGGGCCGACCGGTGCGCCTACTCGGCGCACGACCTGGAGGATGCCGCGGCCACCGGCATCGTCAGCACGGCCGACCTGCCGCCGGAGGTGGCCGCCGTCGTCGGCCGTGGGCGCGGGCAGCAGCTCGGTGCCTTCGTCGCGGCGCTGGTCAGCTGCATCAGCGAGACCGGCGTCGTCGGGATGCGGGCGGAGGTGGCCGAGGCACTGGCCGGTCTGCGCGCCTTCAACTACGCCCGCATCTACCACCGCCCGGAGTCCGAGGCGCAGGCCCGCGCGGTCATCCGGGTGCTGCAGGCGCTGGTCGAGCACTTCGCCGACCGCCCGCACGCGCTGCTGCACACCGACGGCTCCCCGGTCCAGGCCGACCCGGGCAGCGCGGCGGCGCTGCGGGCGGCGGTGGAGTGGGTCGGCGGCATGACCGACCGCTACGCCTTCCGCACCGCGATCGCCGAGCTCGACTGGGGCCCGACCCGGCTGCCCAGGGGCATCGACACGCCGCGGCGCTGAGACCCAGCGGCCCTGTCGTACCCGCTCCCTAGACTCGCCCCGGCGCTTCCCCCGCCCGCACCGCCCGCACCGAGCCCGTGCGGGTCCCGTCGGCAGCAGGAGGCGAGCGTGGCCGGGCGCATCCGTGACACCGACGTCGCCCTCGTGCGCGAGCGCAGCCCGATCGACCGGGTCGTCGGCGAGCACGTGCAGCTGCGCTCCGCCGGCGGGGGCTCGCTCAAGGGCCTGTGCCCCTTCCACGACGAGCACAGCCCGTCCTTCCAGGTGACCCCGAGCCGGGGGCTCTACTACTGCTTCGGGTGCGGCAAGGGCGGCGACGTGATCGACTTCGTCCGCAGCATCGAGCACCTGAGCTTCACCGAGGCGGTCGAGGGGCTGGCCGCCAAGGTCGGCATCATGCTGACCTACGAGGGCGGCGGCTCCTCGGTGCGCGGCGTCGAGCGTGGGCAGCGCCAGCGGCTGGTCGAGGCGCACGCGGCGGCCGCCGCCTTCTACGCCGGGCACCTCGCGACCGACACCGACGCCGAGCCGGGGCGTGCCTTCCTCGCCGAGCGCGGCTTCGACGCGGCCGCGGCCGAGCGTTTCGGTGTCGGGTGCGCCCCCAGCGGCTGGGACGCACTGGCGGGGCACCTCACGCGGGCCGGCTTCACCCGCGACGAGCTGGTCACCGCCGGCCTGGCCAAGGTCAGCGCCCGCGGCACGCTCATCGACCGATTCCGCGGGCGGCTCGTCTGGCCCATCCGCACCCTGCCCGGCGACACGGTCGGCTTCGGCGCGCGCCGGCTGCACGAGGACGACCAGGGGCCGAAGTACCTCAACACCCCGGAGACGCCGCTGTTCAAGAAGAGCGAGCTGCTCTACGGCCTCGACCTGGCCAAGGCGGAGATCGCCAAGGGGCGGCAGGTGGTCGTCGTCGAGGGCTACACCGACGTGATGGCCTGCCACCTCGCCGGGGTGGCGACCGCGGTCGCCACCTGCGGCACCAGCTTCGGCGAGGCGCACACCCGGGTGCTGCGCCCGCTGCTCGACGACGGCACCGGCGGCCACCGTGGCGCGGTCATCTTCACCTTCGACGGCGACGCCGCGGGGCAGAAGGCCGCGCTGCGCGCCGCCGAGCTGGACGACCGGGTGACCGCCTCCACCTATGTCGCCGTGGCGCCCGGCGGCCAGGACCCCTGCGAGCTGCGGCTGTCCGCCGGCGACGAGGCGGTGCGCTCACTGGTCGCCACCCGCACCCCGCTCTACGCCTTCGTCATGCGCGCGCAGGCCGCCGGTTTCGACCTCGACAGCAACGAGGGCCGCCTCGCCGCGCTCGACGCCACCCTCCCGACCCTGCTCGCGATCAAGGACCGGGCCTTGCGGACCTCCTACGCCGGCGAGCTCGCCAAGATCATCGGGTACGAGGACGCCGAGCCGGTCCGGGCCCGCGCGGTCGCGTTGCAGCGACGCACCAAGGCCGGTGCCGGCGGGCCCTCCTCGGAGCCGGCCGAGCCGAGGGTGGACGGCCGCCAGCGGCTGGTCGAGCGCGAGGCGCTCAAAGCCGTGGTGCAGGAGCCCGCCTGCTGCGTCGCGGTCGACACCCTCCCCGACGAGGTCTTCCTCGCGGCCGCCCACCGCGGCGTGCTGGCCGCCGTCCGCGCGGTCGGCGGCCCGACCGCGGCCACCGGCGGCGGCCCCGCGTGGGTGGCCGCGCTGCGGGCCGCCGCCCCTGACGACACCGCTCGCGAGCTGGTGGTCGCGCTCGCCGTCGAGCCGCTGCGGGTGGCCGAGGAGGACCCTGTGGTGGTGCGGCGCTACTGCGCGGCGGTGCTCGCCCGCGTCGAGGCGCTGGCGGTGGCGCGGGCGGTGGCCGCGGCCAAGAGCCGGCTCCTGCGCACCGACCCCGGCGACCCGTCGTACGGCGCGCTGTTCCAGGACCTGCTCGCCCTCGAGGCCCGCGCGCGGCGCCTCAGCGACGAGGGCGTGTCGACCGCTGCCTGACCCACCCCCGGGTCTGCTCGCGTTCGTGCGGCTCGGTGCCGCACCGACGCGAGCCCGCGGGGCCTGCCCGGCTCCGCTCGCGTTCGTGCGGCTCGGTGCCGCACCGACGCGAGCCCGCGGGGCGAGCCCGCGACGCGAGCCCGCGGGGCCTACCCGCGGTCCAGGACAG
>JAABUO010005269.1_pt1 | contig 15087 bp, 26 predicted proteins | sample 5559291 | NCBI WGS metagenome assembly JAABUO01 (sample SAMN10711878, study PRJNA513372) | rock metagenome | isolation source: Antarctica rocks | place: Antarctica: Victoria Land, Finger Mt sud
GCAACAACAGCTTTCCTGAGGTGGAGGCTGATGGAGCAACCTGGAGAAATGTCACACCTCTTGCCAAAGCCATTCCAAAGAGGAAACTCAACCTTTGGGATCAGCCGCAGGCATTTCCAAAAGGTGTTATGCTAGCTTGAAAACAATCAAGAGGAGAGGAGGAGTCACAGTGAAACAGCAACAGGATATGGCAAACAAGAGCAGCGCAGCCTGAGGAAGGAGTCTGATGATTATTGTGAGTAACTGCAACAGGCCTATGTCAGGCTCACCTCCAATGGCAGACCAGAAGAAGATGAAGGCCACTCTGAAGGCTCCATACTTCTCCTCTATCTGCCAGCTCAGCACCACAAACAGCAGCATGTTTGACAGCACATGCTGAAAGCTGGTGTGGATCAGGATACTGGAAACCCACCTGTCCACACACCAGATGACATTTCACAGCATGTGCATGCATCGGCATGCTTGTGCTGCATAAGTGCTGACAAAACTCAGAGATTGCTGCACTGAAGGCAAAGAGAAAGGCAGAGGCAGAGGCAGAGGCAGGGGCAGAAGTCAAAGGCAGGAGAGCAGAGGGCAGGGACACAAGCCAGCAGACAGGAGGGCAGGGGAAGAAGTCGAAAGACAGGAAGGTAGAGGGGGCATGGGCAAAAACCAGAAGCAGGAAGGCAGAGGGCAAGGGAAAGAGCAGCAGGCAAGTGGCACCAGGCATTTACAAGGCAGCATGACAGGTGGGGTACCTGTAGGGTTCCTTCTTCATGTAGGGTCCCCACCTAGCTCCCCATTCTATCAGGTATTTGGTACTCAGGGTCCATGCATCGTTGGTGAAACACCAGGGCGCCCCCTGCCACATGCATGCACAACTTCATGCTACAGAAACCCGGTTGTTTGATGATGGCATTGGTATCTGCGCTTTGCAATTGTGTGTGCGCTGTGCATCCTTGCCATCACTGTGTGACCGGTGATGCACAACATAGCACAGCTGCAGTTGTGTGACCAGCCCAGCATCCAAATTGGTCAGCAGTCAGTCAATGCGCAAAGCTTGGGCAAAAATATCATGGCAAGAAAGACTTGGCAGGGCAGGGCAGGGCAGGGCAGGGTGGGGCAGGGCAGGGCAGGGTGGGGCAGGGCAGGGCGGGGCAGGGCAGGGCAGGGCATGGCTCAGACAGATGTAGCATAGTAGATACTCACCCCAGACTTGATCCAGTGCTCCATTTGCCTCGGTCCATAGTACGTGGAGTTTGTGCTGGAGTAGCAGTTAGCATTGACTACTGGTGCATCTGGGTTGAAGGTGGCAAACTGCTGTACAAAGATTGGGTACTCGGCCGCACAGTAGAAGAAGATGATGAACATCATGGCGGTGAAGCCCACTGTGAAGGGCAGCTTGTGTTTGTACATAGCTGCTGGTGTGAACCAGTCAAAGATGCGTTCACCTGTACTCACAATCACACTGTCAGAGTGTGTTGGGTCATACATAGGAGCTTGGTTATGGGTATTGTTAGATGTAGGATGGTCAGTGACACTTTGACAGGCTTGAAACGATTGCACATGCCTCATGAGACACAGGCAAGATGGAAATGGCCCAGAAGCTCAGCAACAGGCTCCTCTGCACAAGAACAGATCAATGACTACAGAGCAGCATCAACATGCAGTCAACAAATCCAGGTGCTAGATCTTCAACTGCACACTGTAATCCACTTGTGATGCAGGCCATAGTACCAGTGATGAAGACAGACCAGCGACAACATGCAGCAGCAATACAGGTGCCAAAACTTGAAGTATGTTGTAGTCTGGGTTTGCAGTACCAGTGATGAAGAGCTCTGTGATGAGACGGTCAAAGAAGTTGTCAAATTGGTTGTCTCGCCGCCGTGCCAGAGCACGCATCAGCATCTTCTTGTCTGGGTTGCCAGTCAGCGCCATCTCAAGCTCTACCACAGCAGCAAACCTGAAGCAGTGTCACGAGTCAGAGATCAGTCACATGTGAACCAGGAGGAAGTCAGCATATGTTGCTTAATCTGCCTGGTCTGTCTGTCCACATAGCAAGTTTGTGAATGTCAGCAGACTGCAGTAAAGCAGCAGTCACTGTCAAGTTCCAGCTGACAGTTCGTCCAGAGGCGTGGGTGACATCATGAAGTCTGCTGAGCACACCAGTGAAAGTGCCTGTAAAAATTGCTGATATTGAACATGTGCAGTGTTGCTGCAGCACAAAGCATGCATGCAAGTACCTCTCTGCACCGGTGGCAAACTTGTCCCCAAGTGTCTCAGCATTGCGCACCATGCGCACACTGGACAAGATACTTCTGCCAGCAGTCTGCCACCGCTCAATGACTTCCTGCCTGGCCCAATCATCCTCTTCCCTCTCCCTGAATATTCCTGTAGCAACTCACACTTTGCCTGCCAACATTCTGGACTGGTGTCCAGTTGTGGGCTGAAAGCAGCCATTGTGCAGCCTGACATTGCCGCCATGATAAGCAGAGTAGACAGACCCCATGTGAGCAGAATCATACTCCTTGCAATGCTATCCTTCTCTGTGCTTGTGCTCATGCAGCAGGAGCTGAAATGATGCTCATGTAAGCAGGCATGCATATGATGGTAGCATGACATGGGACAGCATCAGCCTTATTTGAGCTGCCACAGTATGCTACCTCGTGAAGGGACAGGTAAAATAGCCAGAAGAGGCTTGTCATGCAATTGAAGGAGGCAAGACAAGGAGCAGCATGCTTCGGAATGGGCAGAGACACTGGCAGGCTGAATGGCAAAGCAATTGGCAAAGCACTGAGCAGAGTGAAAGGGCAACACAATGAACGAAGCGAAAGGCAGGGCAGTGGGTTACCTTCCTCCATGTCCCCTTCACTGTTAATGCGTGACAAGGCAGGCCCAGCTTGCAGGTCTTCCTACAGCATCAGAAGTACAGGCTTCAGCTTGTTACTCCAGCTGGTCAACTTCAGCTTGTTGAACTCAGCATGTTACTTCAGCATGTTGACTTCAGCTTGTCAGAAGTACAGGCTTCAGCTTTGGAACATTTGCTACAGATCATACCAGCAAATCATGTGAGTGTATTAGCTACATGTATAGCGGCATGTGCATTTGGGAGACTTTCCTGACATGCAATGGGGCAGAAAGCCTCTCACTTCTGTGCGCCGCTTGTACTCTCTATGCGCCTCCAGCGGATTCTCAGCGACCACCAGAGAGAGGTAGTGATTGACCCTGTGTGGCACGCACTGTGTGAGTCTCTTCCCAATCATGTCTTAAGACAACCTCAACAGGTTGCTTCCACCGTTTGTACAGCAACAACAGCATTGCTTGCATGCAGTCTTTGCCCTGATGCGCAATGGTTGCACAACTTGAACATCTGAATGTCTGGGCAGATGTGCGTTGAGACCTCTGTCCCGGCTTACTTTGACACGTTGCGCTGGAGAGAAGGGTTCTTGACAAAGGAGGTAGCACGCTTGAAAGAAGAAGCCTTGCCGAGAATGTTCTGCAGACTTGCACCACGAGATGGAGGCCTCTTGTGATGCGAAAGTCCAGCTTCCGTCTCATTGTGCAGGGCGTTTTCCACCACCGTCTCAAAAGGTTGACCTGTGCCTTCTGCATCATGTACTGCCTTAATTGCTGCCTCTGCGGCTGTCTTATTGTCCAAATCGTCCTGTGTTCGCCGTTTGAAGCTTGACAAGAGTGACAGCTTGATGCTCCCGCTACTGCGGCGCATGCTGTCTTGGTAGCAACCGCAGAAGTGGCGTTACAGAGATCCTTCTCAAGCTTAAGCAGGCTACGAGCTTGAAACTGCAACTCCGCCACCGGCCTCAATGCATGCGAGCATTCCTGCTTGTGGACTTCCTGGACACGATGGATGACAGGCAAGACCGGGGTGCTACGCGACGGGTAGGGGCAGCAATTGACCTAGCACCAGGAAGCGACGTGCAAATCGCAGCACTCGACTGCCAGCCCTCAACCTGAAGTTGGACTATCACAAACGCAGCGATGCCGCATCTGCTTTAGGCAGACAGCAGGTCGACAGCAGATGAACAAGCTCAGGCCAGACCTCAGGCGTCGCTCAAGGCCAGAATCCGATTTGGAAAGAGTGATGTCGAATATTTTTACTGTCAAAACAAGGACAGGCATGCATGATTATGAGACCTCTCTAAACCTAGCAAGCTGTTCTGACCACCGCGTTACACGCAAGTCGTTCTAGTTGGGATAGCTCTCAACGGTACACCCTCTCTTGTCATTCAAGATAGCAAGCACTCAGCTACAGCAACATACAAGTCTATCTACTCTGTGATGATGCCACAGTGTCCTATGCTTAACACAGTAATGATTACGCTCACAACAAACAAAATAACATTCAATGCTGAAGACTAAGCGGTCAAATTGCTCTCACTGCACTCCAGTAGACTCAGCCATAATTTAGTGCATCATCCTGTACACTCAACTTGGCTCGCTGCACCCCAGTACAGTCAACTAAGGCTCAGTCATCTTCTGAACTCAACTTGGGGTCGACAGCAACTTGGCGCACCTGCATGGCAGGAACACGTTGAGGCGTCAGCATAAGCTTATCATTCCCAAGTGGGGTAGGTCAGCAACACACTGCTGTGATGCTTTTGGCGGTCAGGGGGTGAAGCAACATTAGATACCATTTGACAGGGCGATGTGGCCTGACTTGACCTTGCCTAATCCAGTCTGGCCTAATCTAGCCTCACATCATCACACGCCGACACGTACTGCACCCAAACTTAGCATGGACCCAGCTCAATGTTCCCCCTACACTTCAGCATTTCATGATGCAATACAGACCAGTGCAGCTGCTAGCATGCATGTGTGATCATACACTTGGTCGCAACTTGACATGCTGCAGCGCTGCCAGCACTTGATGAATATTGTTACCTGGATTGCATGTGTGGAAGCAGATCTCCATATTGGCTGCTTGCCGCTCTGCACAATGGCCACTTGCTGACCTCCCTTGACATACCCTCGGCTCTTCAGCTCATTGATGGCCCTGCATGCACGTCAGCACCTCTTGTCAGCATGTGGTGATCAGCATCAGCATCCATTCATTCCTTTGATCAATCATCATGGGTGAATGAATGCAATCAAAAATCCAACCAGCCAATGCGTGTCTTGCCCTAGGGTCAGTGTGTACAGTCCTGAGCAGCTTCCTGTATGTGGTCATCAGCCTCAACAGCTATGACCCAGATGGAGAGACTGACCATGCAAGGTGCCCTGTCAAAGCAAAGTGGACTGATGCCCAACATATGGTTATTTTCCATGCAACCAAGTCATTTGCTTCAAACTTTCGCACAATGTTTTGAAGGACTGAATTTGAAACCATTATCAATATGAGCATAACCTACATCAAAGATGCAAATATTCCGGCACATGCCTTGTACAACATCAGTGCGCAACAAATAGACGCTACATTATGCCACAGAAAAGGGTTTAGCACGCAGTTGGCTGATCACTGTTGGCATGGTGCTTGCCAAGGAGCAGGAACAGCAAGCGTGACCCACTTTTCGAAGGTCTCTTCAGCATCCTGTGAGAAGTTCATGTACAAGGCAGTGATGCCATGGTACAAGGCAAGGCGCCGCTGGATGTCCCTGTTCTCTGTGAAGGCATAGATAGGGAAGTCTGGCCTGTAATGGCTCAGCAATGCTGGCATGTGACCCTGCAGGCAACAAACAACCTTGCTTCACATGAGCTCACAGACAGAGTCACTGCACCTGTTGCTCAATTATGTGTCAGCATCCCCATTGACTTCAGCATCTTGATTCCTTGATAGTAGAGGCAGGAAAGTAATGACAACAGGACGCCTGGCATTGTCGATCAAGAGAGGAGCCCAAGAAAAAAACATGTGGCTTCCCGGTGGAGGTACTATCCTTCTTTCAGGAATGGCTTCGAGTAGTCAGAACAAGATGCGGATCAAGTATGCCAGACAGCATTGTGACCACAACTGCAGCAGCACACTGGTGCTGACAGAGCCATACCTTGTGTGAGATCACAAGGTGCTGACAGGACCATACCTTGCGTGAGAAGACAACAAGGGAGGTGCTGATGGTGTTGGCCATGGTGGTGGCATGGTAGGCAAACATCTCTGACAGGCCTGGCTGGGTCATGCTGCCTGACTTGCTCTCTGACTTGGGTGCCACAATCCAGTCAATGGGTTCCGACTCCTCACTGCCAAACCTCCTTGTGCCCTGCACAGGCAGCCAAGCTGTCAAGAGGACGTTCATCGCATCAAGTGTTTGCAAAGAGACGGTGGTTGATGTGGCAAGCAGTCAACACGTCAATGGTCTTTGGAATGTTTGCCCTTGTCCAATCATTAAACATTCTGATGGTTTCTCTCTCAAAATTGTAACATAACCAAGTCTCTGCACAGAGATGGTGGGTGATGTGGCTGGACTTAAGATGCTTGCATTGACTTCCTATGTTTTGTATGCCCATATGCACAAGGTATTTTGAATTTCATGGCTTTCTCAGGATCAAACAGCTGTTCAGCCGGTCATGACACCAGCTTGGTGTGACAGGCAAAGACAACAGTCTCAAGCAATGCTCAGACAGGGAGCTTGATGCCGATGCAGGTCACAACAAACAGCACATAGCAATTTTGGACTGAACAGACAGAGGGCACAGCATGTGGACATCGTGCTACCATTGTAGCCCATGCACCACCTACATCCTTTTGCCTTGACATACTCACAGCATAAAGAGATTGCCGTAGGGCTGTACCTGGTACGTCAGCATTGCATTCTCAGTCCTTTTTGCGACAGTGGCCATCACGCTCACACTCTTGTACGGGAACTTGCCGTAGGCAGTCTCGCCAGACAGCATCACTGCATCTGTGCCTTCCCTGACAGCAATTGCAATGTCTGATACCTCAGCCCGGGTTGGTGTGGGGTTAGTAATCATGGACTCCAGCATGTTTGTTGCCACAATGACAGGCTTGCCACGTTTCCTGCAGCCTTGTACAATGCGACTCTGCCAGTACGGGACCTGCAAGCATGAGAGGGTGTTTGGCTCAGCAAAACTAGCCTTGCTGCTTGGGACCTGACTTGACAGGGCCTATCAAGCAGGACTGTTAGAGCTCATCCAGTCACACATCATTCATAGCTTGCAAGCAGTGTCTCGGCTTGAGATCAACCAAGATCTCAAGCAGGCATGATTGAAGATGATGCAGGAGTCAGGTCTCTATGAGCCTTGAGCTGTGCAACCACCGATTGTCATCATCCACCTCAGCAGGGAGCAAATTACCAATGACATCATTCAGCAAATTTGTTCAAGCAGAGAGAGAGCAAACCCAACAGACAGCACTCATTGCATGGAATATTTTCTCAATGGTGTCATTGTGTATCTGCTGCCTTTTGATGACAATTTATTTTGTTATTGAGTACAGTTTAAGGACAAAACAATTATTTTGTGCTTGATGAGAGAGGAGCCAATGGAGAGCACTCACTTCTTGGACTGGAAGCTCAGCTCCCAGGTCGCCTCTGGCAACCATGGCGCCGTCTGCTGCATCCAGAATGTCACTCAGGTGGCCCACGCTGTCTGCTGACTCAATCTTGGGCAGGATGCCAATGGCTGCTCCTGCAGGAATGCATGACAGAAAGATTTATAGGGTGACTTGTCTTGAGCTTGCCATCTTGCCATCCAATCAACACATGAATGACCAGTGTTACATGCAAGCTCAGGACAAGCTCAGGACTGGCCTCGCACGTGCCTAGCTTACACTGGCACAGACTTCAGCCTCTATAAGTGACCATATTGAATCGGGCTGCAGGACTCAAAATGCATTGTGATGTGGCATTTCGATGCACTCTGTGCAAGCAAGTTGTTGCTGCTGGCCGGTGTTGTCAGGCTGAGGCTCACTGTCTGTGGCACCTGCTGGGTCTGCACAAGCATGCAGCTTGGGAACCAGGACAAGTGTGCCTTTATATGGGTGCTGCTTGATCCGCGCAATGTGGCTTGATGCAGCTGAAAAGTACCTTGCTTTGCCAGGTATGCCTTCAGCTCGTAGATTACATCAGCGCTGCGCACAAAGGACAGAGCATAGTAGTCGACGCCCACATCAATGCCGAATTGCAGATCCAGCCAGTCCTTGTCTGTGATGGCTGGCAAGTTTGCACTCTTCCCTCTGATGTTCAGGTGCCGCCTGCAATGCATCCCTGAAGGTCACGCCTGGTGATTGGTGTATTGATGTAAGCGCTACTTGCAAAATTAAGACAGTAGTCGACGTTATTGAGTCAGTTGGGACTGCTTGAATGTTGTCCTCACAAACAGCCGTCTGGAATCTGGTACGGTAGGTTGTCATGAAGACCTGGCAAACAACACTGATTGCTGATTGCCAATTTGACTGCGTCAGGCAAAGGCATCAGCTAGGACTGTCAACAGCAGAAGTGCTTGAAGACCACTGATTGCCTTGGAGAGTACCTAGCCAGGCCCTGCAGCCCTACTAGAATGCATGTCATGATGTTGATGATGATGACATGATAATGCTGATGAGCAGTGAATGGTGTAGAGCGTACCTGGAGCCCATGACACCGCCATCAACCACCTCACAAACCACATCCTGCTTGGTCTTCTGCAGGATCTTCAGGCTCAGCATGCCACCATCCACAAGCAGCATGTCATTCACGCTGACATCATCAATGAAGCCATCATAGTTGACCGAAATACGGCCATTCTTGCCATCTGCACCCTCCTTGATTGTGAAGGTGTACTTGGCGCCTGTGCACAAGCTGAGCTTGATTGCTGTGGACAAGATGAGTTGGCCTTTTGCAAGCTGACCACTTGTCACCAATCCATTTCTCACATTGTATAATCATGGCAATGAGAGCAGATGATGAATTAGAAACCCAACATGTGCATGACGTGGGTGTCAGCATGCACCACCAGCATGACAAAAACAGTGACACGCCAGGTGCTGATGACTTTACAAGCATCCTGTTTCCATGTTATCCAGCAGCCAGCAGATGATGATATGCAGTGACAAAATTGCCTACACACTGACGTATCAGTACCTGGTTTCATGTCAATGGGTTCAGTGACATCCCCACTCCGCACCTCAGGACCCTTGGTGTCCAGCATGATGGCCACATTGTTCCTGTTCAGCTTGTTGTATTCCTTCACTAAGTCCACAACAGCCTTGTGGGACTTGTGGTCCCCATGTGACATGTTCAGCCTGCATTGTGTGTTTGTCTAAATAAACAGAAAAAGCAACATAAGCCAGGGGGTTTATGAGCTGCAAGCAATGCAGCCCTGAGCTGAGATGTGGTCCTGTCATCAGCAGCAACTTTCAGAGGATGTTGCCATTGTTGCGGAAGTGTGACAGCCACCACGTGTGATTGAACGATGCAATGTCATCTGTCTGTGTTGATGCACTGCGTATACTCCCAGGTGTGAAATGATGCTGAAGTACATGGTACAGGCATAGCACAGACAAAGGAAAAGTTCAATAGTCACCTTGCAACATTCATGCCCTGATCTGCTAGTCCGAACAGGTCCTCACGGCTGCAAGAAGTGGGGCCAATGGTGCAAACGATCTTGGTCTTTCTGAATGGTGTCATAGCCTTGGACATTTCTGGCCTGCATTGCTGCAACCACCGAGTTCACAGGGTGCCTTGATTGCTGTAGAGGGTGGGTGTAAAGAGCCATACACAGAACCGCATCCCCCAGGCAGAAGTCACCCAGGAATGTGACCACACTTACCTCTCAACAGATGTCTGCTCTTGTGGCTTGTAGCCAAGCTCTTTGCTGAGGCTAACACCTTGGCTGTAGCTCGCCAGGGCGTCAGTGGATACAGGTCGTGCAGGCTCTGACTGCTTGTTTTTCTGCTTGTGGCCCCTGCGAAGAAGACAAAAGTCAGGCGCTGGCTTTCCCTCGGTAGCATGCAATTCAATGCACATGCACTCAAGCTAGCGGTGCCCAAACATGCAGCGCGGCGTCAGTATCGATACATAGAGTGGGTCAACAGGTATTGCAGCGTGATGCTCACTTGGCAAATCCGTCTTGTCCAGGGCGAGCGGCTTCGCTGACGACTGGCCTGGCATGCGCGCGTTTTCGCTGCTTGATGTCGCCAGCTCTGCGTCCATTGCCTAACGGTAGCTTGCCCTGAAGCAGTCCCGACACCATGCTGGATCAGCACTGCAGCAGCAGCTCTGCGAAGCCTTAAGTACCAATCTGATCCGGTGGTCAAGACGCCAGTCTGTATGCACGGGATGCTTGCTTGACCTGGTAGACGCTCGCACGGGTGATGGCAGGGGCCGGTGCTTCGGAGCAATGCCGACAGTGCCAGCCGCTCACACTTTCGATGGCAATCGCATTCGATTAAATCGACATAAACTTAAATGCACCTCAATTAGTCTGATTATTCTGCTGCTAGAGAAGTTCAGGCAGCACTTCGTTTGTCACCGCAGGAGCAAACCTCCACCTTTGTTGCATTTGGCGATAAGAATATTGTTGAACAGCTCAAGTAAACGTGCCCAGGTGATTCAGTCGCCCTTCGGCACTGACTAGTCGGGGACAACCCGCGGGGCTGCTACATCAGGTGCCACCTGGCCAGGAACGATGTCTGACAAACTCGACAGGGACACGCTGTTCAAAAAACTTCGTGCGAAGCCCGAGAACAAGGTCAGAGCCATCATACCAATTGGCAAAACTTTGTTTATCAGTTTGCCATACTTTGTCTTCTGGCAACCTCACAGCCGTTGTCTGGGGTTGTACCCAAGCCAGGGCTTCCGAGTTCACTGCTTTCAGATCAGTAGATATAGATGCTGTTGTCCAATGCTGCTCACGTGCTGCGAACAGAGGGCAACGAGGATTGATGTCGGGAGTACCATCAAATCTCACGACGGGTGTGGCTGCTGTAGGTCTGCTTCGATTGTCCTGCAAAAAACCCAACATGGTCATCAGTCCCTTATGGCGTCTTCATATGTTTAGCATGTGCCGGTGTACACAGAAGCTTGGGGGTTCACTTGTCATTTGTCAGGTAGGAAGTGTGGCTGGGCTTGCCTGCAGCTATGAATTGTATTGGGTCAGCAGCTGTATGCACCTTGTTGGCCTTTGAGTGACTGACCTTGCATCCATTTTGAAGGTCAACAACCCTGGACTCATGGACTGAGGAACAGCTCAAGGTCAGTGTCCTTGAGTCCCCTTGTGCTTCAAAAGCTTGAATGCACAGCTATCTATTGATCGCCCTGTTGTTCCCATCTAACAAGTTGAAAACTTCGATTTCAGTGGCATTGAATGTACATCTATATGGTTTCAAGTGCGACTTGCAGATTGCTGCGGTCGGAGGCAACCAAAGAGGACGCACATTTTTCAAGCAACATGGCTGGACAGAGCTGGGCTCTGACAAGATTGAGCAGAAGGTCAGCTTTGGTTTTCATGTCTGGCCTTCATATCTGGCCTTCCTATTGACTGACCACCACCTTACTGCCTGACGTTCTTAGCATAGCGCATAAAACCCAGTGCATGAAGTGCACAACACCAGTTTATTGCCAACATTGTTGTTCATTTGCAGTACACCTCCAGGGCAGCACAGCAGTATAAGCAGCAGCTTGAAAAGGATGTTGCCAAGTTTGACACAGCAGCATATTTGGCCACCCTGAAGGGTAAGCCTGCAGAGCCTTCCACAGTCACAGCAGCCATCACTGCGACGGATAAGGAGGCAGCAAATGGGAGCACTTCCAGCAGGCCTTCATCACAGAACGGCTCAGCTAGCAATCTTGCAGCTCTGGATGACTCCTCTGTGGAAAGCGCTCCTGCCTCTACCACAGCCAGCATGACCTCAGCACAAGGTACCTGCTGCTTGCTGCCAAGGCATTCATCCCATGCATTGAATGATTTTTTGTGTACACATGCTTGCAGCATCAGCTTGCACGACATTGCTGCGAAAGAATGAAAGCACCACAGCTTTGACATGTTTGGCATGAGTTGCATGCGTCATATGATGACATTGGTGCCATGACTGTAGGCACTATACTGAGTGTGTGCTGTTTGCCTGGCTTATACTTGCTGGCTCGTCAGAAAGGCTTGGAAGTGACACAAACTCTCCTGTTACCAATGCATGGCTCAAGGTAGTGTTTGCAGCTTCACTAAGCAGGCACAGATGCGCTCAAATTCATCAAACAAGCGTACACATCATCGCACATCTAAACATAGCTTCAAACAGCTTTGAGCAGCGTTGATGAGCATGCTTGCTGATACTCTCTAGGGACACACTGATCAGGGGCTTGGCGGAAGTTCCTGGGCAGAGTTAGGCTACTCAGGCTAGGGCATGATGACTGCTGCAGGTGTGAAGCCTTCTGCACCCCGAACAGCCCCAAAGCCTCGACTGGTGTCAGGGCGCAAGCCTGCAGGTAGGACAGGAGGCTTGGGAGTGAAGAAGATGTCCAGGCAGGTGGATGAGAGCCTGTTTGACCAGAAGCCAGAGGAACAAGCGCCGCCCGCCCCTGCTGCGGTAAGCTTGTCCCTCAACCAGCATTGTAAAAACACCTGACACCAGCACCTAATGTGATGAACACCCTTGATACCAGCAAACAGTACCTTATGAACAAGTTGCAATGGTGAACCCAGCAGAGGAAGGCATAGAAAGATGGCGCTGGTGTTGGCATGACATCTGAAAGAGCCATGTGTATTCCCTCCTCCATTCAATGCTAGCGGAAGTCAGGTGACTGTGTCGCGCCATGCAATGCAACCTGCTCAGGTTTGGTCTTTTGACATCTTGACCTTACAGCAGCAGTCAACAGTCACAGTTGCCACAGCAGCAGTCATCATGCATCAATGCCTGCAACATGCCTCGTGATCAGTGACATCTCATGGATTATCCATGCGTACATAAGCAGAGATGCTGCTACAGTCCTGAGGCAATCTTTCTTGCCTTGCTGCTGTGGCCAAAACAGCCAGCAAATTTCCAAACAGAGGCCACTAACACAGGTCTGTCTCAACTACAAAATTGACCAGCAGTCATACTCATGGCAGTGCTGCAGAGTCACTGCAGGCTCATAGTTCAAGCCCCATTCCTGCAAAGAAGCTGAATATACTTCACTCCAGGCTTTTCTTCAAACGGCGCCTAAGGGCACAGTCTTCTCTTTTTTCCAACGCCCCATTCTTGCAGGTGGAGGAGAGTGAGTCAGCACCAGAGGCTAGCACGACCGGCAAGTCCAGTGCTGGCAGCAGCCGCTTCGCCTACAACATGCTGACGGAGGATGAGGCTGTGAAAGCTCCTGGCGTGACACGTGGCAAGGATGGGCACGTCTCTCTGGGCAACAACGACTTCTTCAGCAATCCGATGGGGAGCTCTGCATCTGGCAGAAAGTGAGTCCTGACACACGCACAGCTTGCTCTGCATTGGTATTTGCACTGATTCCCACCAGGAGGTTTCATTCATGCAATGTGTCTTGTCATGCTGTTGCAGTGACAAGGCAGCAATTTTCTGGCAGGCAGACATATTGAAAGCTGATCTTCTGATCCATACCTGTGTTTGCTAGCTCTTCTGCATGTTGTGTTTTGCGCACGTCTATGGCAAAGCTCATGCAATTTGCATTGCATGCTATGATGGCTTTAGCGTTTTAAGACACACTTTAGAGCGTTTTAAAGGCATACCCCACCCTGAATATCTGGGAGATGTACCTCATGGCATGTTGTATATGTTGGCAACAAACAAAATTCTAAGTACAGGAGAAGACAGCACAGGTGCATGCGAGTTGCTCACTGGAAGCTGAGTGTGTCACTTGCCTTGTAGGTCAGCTAGCGCAGCAAGTGGCGCCAGCAAGGCAGCCAGTCAGGCATCAACAGATAACGATGAAGCGCGGCGACGCTTTGGCAATGCCAAGTCCATTTCCTCCTCCATGTATGATGAGGATACAAACAAGAGCAATGACTATGAGAAGCAAGCCATGCTCTCCAAGTTCTCGGTATTCTAGATGTCTTATGCAAATGTGCAGCGTTCTGGCACTGCTACTGCATTGGTCACTTAGTCTGGCTGCTGCTATGATCGTTCCTGTTGCTGTTTTGTGTACCTGCGCTGTTGCTTCATTTCCTGGATTCAGCGATCGCCTGCATTTGTCAGCAGCATGCATACATTACTGTGTCGTGTGAGCACAAAATGAACCAGAAAAGTAAAGTCGCAAGTGCTCCACCCCCAATCTAGCTGTCACTGCACCACACAATGCATTGACCTAACAAGGTTGTGCTGGCACTGACTGCTGGATTACATTTTCAGAGTGCAACATCCATATCCTCAGCAGATTACTATGGCCGTGAGGAAGGCAGTGGAGGTGGTGGAGGCGGTGGTGGAGGTGGAGGCATGAGCACTGACTTTGATGCTAACGAGCTGGTCAACAAACTAGCTTACCAGGCTCGCCAGGATGCTGCACAGCTGAAAAGCATGGCTTCAACAGCTGGCCGCAAGATTACCAATTTAGCATCCAACTTTATGAAGGATTTGCAAGGAGGTTACTAGCCAGCCAGTGATCAGCTTTTGATTCATGTATGTTTGTTAGTCCTCTGCAAAGCTTTGGTTATAGCCTAGTGGTCGTCTATGTCCCCACATCGATCCAACACCTGAGACCAGGCAATCGCCAAAGCGTTTTGAGGCTGCATTTTTATGTTGTGACGTCGCTCCGCATCAGACAGGGTGCTTCCTTGCTGATGGTCCACCATTTCGTCTCAGCCTGGGTTCAGAAGAACCCCAGCTTGGTCCTTCCATGCTCATCTTGACAGTGTGCCTCTCAGTTTGCAAGACTCCATGTGGTCACAGTCGCAGGATGACTTTGCCCAATGTTTGGTGCTATATGTAAGGTTTGGGCTTATTTAATTACCTTTGGTTGATGTGGCTTGCAGACATGCTGCCTACCAGGCCTGCCACCTAGGTAAGTGAGCCCTGTTCGATCATTGCATGCGTGTTTTGTTTGTTTGCATTATACTCACAATTGGGCATGCACTTGTGCGAGCTTACTGCATAGAAGACAGCAGGCTAACTAGACAGTAAGGAACACATTGGTGCTGGTCAACCTTTGCTAAGTAGTCTGCTGCAAATGTTGACCAGGGGATGATCGGTGAGGATGATCCGTCTGAAATGTCATTAGTCACAAGGAC
>JAABUO010005271.1_pt1 | contig 15084 bp, 17 predicted proteins | sample 5559291 | NCBI WGS metagenome assembly JAABUO01 (sample SAMN10711878, study PRJNA513372) | rock metagenome | isolation source: Antarctica rocks | place: Antarctica: Victoria Land, Finger Mt sud
TCGACTTCAACCAGAACGACCCGCCCCAGTACTCCGACTTCGCCTACCTGGCGTTCACCATCGGCATGACCTTCCAGGTCTCGGACACCGACCTGAAAACTAAACTGATCAGGGCTACCGCGCTGCGGCACATGCTGCTGTCCTACCTGTTCGGCGCGGTCATCATCGCCACCACCATCAACCTGGTCGCTGGGCTCAGCAAATAAATCGGCGCGACTACACCAAGGACCGACGCCGCAGGCGGGCTCCGGCGGCAGATCCGGTTCCTACCGCCAATCCTGCGGTCTACAGCCAGTCGCGGCGTTTGAACATGGCGTACAGGCCCAACGCGATCGCCACGATCAGGCTGACGCTCAGCACGAAGCACCACTCCTTCCCGAAGCCGGGATAGGGCACGTGGTGCCCGAAGTAGCCGGTGATCGCGGTCGGGACGGCGATGATCGCAGCCCACGCCGTCAGCTTTTTCATGACCGTGTTCAGCCGGGCGTCCTGTAAGGACAGGTTCGTCTCGAACACCGCGGTCACCATGTCCCGCAACGACTCCGTCCACTCCGTCGCCCGCAGCACATGGTCGTATAGAACGTCGAACTAGGAATCCAACTCCTGCGGCGCCTCAAGATCAGCAGAGCGAAGGCTGAACGGGCTGAAGGTTTCGCTATCGTCAATAGTCATCGATGGTCGGGGTTACCGCGGCGAAAGGTTGTGCGATTTTGAACCGTGCCGAGCTAGCGGCCCACCCGTCGGCATCAGATTGATCGGCTCGAACATGCCCATCTCGTCTCCTTCAGTCGCAGTTCAGTGCGGTGCGGGTCCGGTCATCGGATCGGGCAGGCGCCGCCGGCACACTCGCCGGAGTTGGAGTCGCCGGTCAGCGAGGCCAGTTCGGCGTTGAACAGCGCGGCGCTCATCGCCTCGAACTGCTCCTGGGTGATCCGCTCGTACGGTGACAGGGCGCGGCCGGACGCCTCCGGGAAGCAGGTGATGCCCTTGATCCCGTGGCCGAGCACGCTGCGGATCGCCGTTTCCAGCGCGGCCGGGTCCATGCCCTCGGGGATCGCGCCGGTGGAAGACACCGCGTTGCCGTCGGTGCCGCCGCACAAGGTGAGCTGCACGGCCAGCTGCATGGCCAGGAAGTCCGCCGCGCTGATCTCGTCGGCCTGCTCGATCAGCTCGCCGTAGCGGGCGGCCAGCAACTCCTGCTGCGGGAACTCGACCACCTTGGTGTTGGCGGCGTAGACGTCATCGACGATGGTGTAGCCCTTGGCGGCCAGCTCGACCAGCTTCGGATCCGAGCAGGAGTAGCGGACCCGGCGGATGAAGAACCGGGCGAACGCGGGGTGGATCCCGGCGCCGGTGCCGCCCAGCTGAGCGATGGACCCGGTGGGGGCCACCGCGGTGACCTTGACCGGCCGGGGGATGCCCAGCGTGTCGGCGAACGTGTCGGCCGAGCTGCGGGTGGCCATCCGGAACCCGGTCATCACCTCGCGCAGACCCTGATCCCCGGCGAACTCGGTCATCTTCGCGCCGTGCGCGGCCAGCCAGCCCTGCAGGCCCATGATCCCGACACCGATCCGCCGGTTGCGGCGTTCGATCCGGCCGGGCGCCTCGCCCGGGTAGGGGTTCAGCGTGGCGCGCAGCAAGAACCGGGCCATCAACCGGAACGCCCGCGAAGCCCCAAGATGATCGGTACCGAACGCGGCCAGATCCACCGACCCGATGTTGCAGGACTCTCCGGCAGCATCGAGAGTGTCGAACTGCAAACCTATCTCGGAGCAGGGATTTGTGACCCGTATCGGAGTGGGTTCGCTGATGGAATGGGCCGATGAGTCGACCAGACCGGGCTCACCGTCGGCGGCCATCCTGGTGGCCACCGCGGTCAACACCCGTCCGGCGTGTGGGTCGCCGGCGGCCAGGGCGGCGTGGAACCGGTCGTCGACCTCGACGGAGATGTTGGTCGTCCAATGCTCGGTCCAGGACGCCTTGCAGGAGATGAACTCGAAGACCTGCGGGTCGTCCCACACCATCATCGACATCCGGGCGGAGCGGCGGGTACCACCGGCCACCACCGACGCGGCGATCTCTTGGTCGATGGTCATCGACTCCAAGCCGGTCAGGCGCCGGCCGGCCGCCCCGGACAACCCCCGGGTGATACCGGAGATGGCGGTGGCCAACGGGCCGGGGCCGGACGCGGTGCCCCCGAAGGTCTTCAGCGGGGCGCCGAACTCGCGAACGTCGCTGAGGTCGATGAGCAGCGTGTGATCGCCGGGGGTGCAGGCCAGATCGATCATCTCGACCCAGGTGGCCACCCAGCCTTCACGGGAGTCCTCGGTGCGGTGCAGCGTGGCGTGGCCGGGCAGGTCGCTGCCGGGCTCGGCCCACAGGTCACCGGAGCAGCTGCGGACCTGTTCGAAGTCCACATGCTCGGGGGAGCAGGTGATGGCCACGCGGAGCTGGTCTAGCACCGGGCAGGTCAGCGCCAGCAAGTCGTGGGAGTAGTTCGAACCGACCCCGCCGCCCTCGAACAGCCGCGACGCCAGGTAGGCGAAGTGGTCGCTGGTCCGGGCCGAGAAGCCGCTGCACCAGCAGTTGCGGGAGAACGGGTTCTGCGTTCCGGTGACCCACAGGTGTCGGCCGGCCGGGATCGCCTTGAACGCGAAGATCAGCTCGAACAGCTCGGCGGCCTCGTCGGGCAGCAAGCTGTCCGACGGAGCGAAACCGGTGTTGCCCAGGACCACGCGGCGGGTGGTCTCGGCCCAGGTCTCCTTGCGGATCGACCCGTCCGCGGTGGGGATGTCGCGGGAGTAGGTGCGTTCGTAGACCTCCCGACCGATCGGCCCCCACCTCGGGGCGGGTAGTTCTTCCACACCTGCGTGTCCGGCTAAGAACCGACGGACCAGGTGGCGGTCCAAGGTGGTTTCAGGATGGATCACTGCGGTTGGAGCGATGCTCATTGGAGCCCTCTTCTGCTCGGTCGAAACGTCAGTGACCGGCCCATGCGCGGGGGCTCGCGACATTTCGTATCGCCGCAGGCCAGCCCCGGTTCGGGCATGTTCAGGTCGGATCCGGGGACCTGTTCACGTCTCGGATCTCGGTGAAAGTTCTATGCAAAGACACCGATGACCGGCGGGGTGGTGCGCCTCGCAGCAGGTGGTCGGCCCTCCCGTGGACAGCTCCCGCGCATGGGCGGGGTATGGCCCTCAACCCCGCAATGCGGTTCCGCCACCAGGCCGGCACTTCAGTCGGTGGACGATTCGCGCCGCAGTCTCACAGCGAAGGGGATGTGTCGCTGCATCCCGCCGGCACCGCGAGGACAGGACAGACCGCGGCGGACTGGTTCGACGAACCCGTCCAGCCCGATCCGGTTCTGCCCCGAAGCGAAGCTCCGGCCGCTAACCCGGCCGCCGAATTGATCGCCGCCCGCATCCTGGCCGGGCATGCCCTCGTGAAAGCCCTCCGGGCGCACGCCGCCAACCCTGAGCTGGCCGAGACCCGGGAGATGCTGACCCGGGCCGAGCTGGCTGTACAGGCCGCGACGACTCGACTGGGACAGAACGAGTCCCCGCGCATGGGCGGGGCATGAACTTGAAGCGCGTCCACGCAGGGGTTCCCGCCGGCGGACAGTTCGCTGCCCAGGCCCACACCGAGGGGGATGTTTCACTCGACGCTGTATCCGGTTCCGTCGAGGAGCCAGAGCCAAAAGTGAGGTGGGTCAGCGGCTATGCGACCGTAAAGCTGGCCGCCCCGCTCCCGGAGGAGTCGGTGTTCACCGCACCCACGGCCGGCATCGAGAACTACGACGACCAAGCGCGGGCCCGATTGTTGGCCACGCTGGCCACACCTCGCCGGGAACAGGGCGAGCCGTTCGTGGGGGCGAAGTACGCCGGGAAGTTCCAGCCGGCCGCCGACTGCGCTGCGCGCAGGAGCGATCGCCAAGTCGATGCGCGCCGACCTGAAGGCAGCCCAGGCCATGGGCGCACTTCCCGACGGCGTCACTTTCGGTGTCACCAGCCGCAACTTCACCGGCGGGCAATCGGTGACCGTGCAGATCAAGAACTTGGCCGACCAGGACACCAAGGTCGTCAACGACAAGACCAACTACGTCACCGAGCGGTCCTCTTCCGAGGGCGAAGCCCTAGAGAAGACGGTTCAGGCGATGCTCAACGCCTACCAGCGGGACAACTCCTATTCGCAGCGCGACCACTTCGAGGTGCAGTTCTATGGGCATGTCGATACCCAGTCCGAATACGAACGGGACCGCGAGGCCGAGGAGAAGTTCGACAGGGCGCAGGCCCGGTCCGGTGCCGACCGTGCCGACTCCCATGAGGTCAGCGCGACCCGCAAGAAGCGAGACGATCGACGACTCGCTTACATGCACCGGGCCCGAGCGGCCGTGCAAGCGGTCAGCAGATGACCCAGCGCAGCTTGCCCGGGAGAACTCCGACCAGCACAGGATCGAGCGCTCAGTGACAACCAACAGGGTCCAAGCCGGGGTGCCTACCGGCGGCCAGTTCACCCGCAGCGTGCGCACCGAAGCAGGGATCGCCCTGGACACCCGTCCGGACCTCGACCAGACCGGGCAGGACCAGACCGGGCAGGACCAGACCGAACGGACTGATGCCGGTGCCCACGTCAAGGAAACCGACCAGTTGGGAAACCAGAGGTTCGAACCGTCGGAGACAACCGGATTCACCGAGGCCGGCATCGAGATGGCCGAGGCGGCAGCCTGGCGAGGCGCAGAGTTCACCCCGGAGGCGGCTGCGGCGTGGCGCAGCCAGGGGTTCAACTCCATCGACGCGGCCCGGTACCGACGCGAGGACTTCGACCCCGACGAGGCCAGCGACTGGCACGGGTACGGCTTCGAAGCCGGACCGGCGCGAAAGTGGAGCGACTCCGGCTTTAACGAGGTCCAGGCCCATAGGTGGCACACCGATGGTTTCACACCGAGCGAGGCTGAAAGCTGGAGTGCCGAAACGGGAATGTCCTCGGAACGGGCTATCCAGTGGAGGCAGTACGGGTTCGAGGCAACTGAATGCGGTGAATGGGGGAAGTTCTACGACCCGGCGGTGGCCAGATCGTGGAGAAACACCGACCTGACGCCAGAACGGGCAACCGAATGGTCGGACGCGGGAATGTCCGCTACCGCCGCGCGATCTTGGGAAGAATCAGGTTTCGAGCCCAGCCAGGCACAGGAATGGCACGCCAACGGCATCGAAGACACTGACGACGCCATGAACTGGTCGGATCACGGTTTCGAGCCCGACCACGCGGCGTTGCGGATCACCTGCGGTCAGCAGACCCCGTCAGATCCCGCACCGGTCGAGACCGAGCCGAGCCCCGGGTCCCGCAACTGGGTACTCACCCGCGACGACGGATCCCGGCAACTGACCAGGATCAGCGACCTGCACCACCGGCCGATGGACGGTCCGGACGGAAAGCCCGGCGTGGAGTTCCAACGCAGCGATGGCAGCGTCTCCTCCCGCACCTGGTACCGCGACGGCACCTGGACCAAGACCGAGGACTACGACAGGGCCGGCGAGCCCATCACGGCCTTCACCAACCAGCAGTGGCCGCAGGACTGATCTGGACCATGGACGGCCGAACGGTGTTCGCGCATGCGTGGGACACGGACGAAGCCGCCCACTCCTCCCGTCGGTCCCGCGCGGCGTAGGCCCGTCCTTCAGTGCGCCAAACCCTTCGATCGCCGGCCGCGGGCCACCCACCGGGTCACCGACGCATATCAGGACAAGAGCAGCCCGCCCCGGACATCCGCACCAGATCATCTGGCGGCGCGAGCTTTTCAGGAGGAGCAACAACTTCGAGCGCACCAGATTCTGGTGTCGGAGCCCCATCCCAGAAGAACGCACGTACGTAAGTACGTCACCGACCGCGGACGTCCCGCAGCTCCCGCGCATGGGGTGGGCATGACCAATGCTCGCGTCCATGCCGGAGTACCCACCGGCGGCCAGTTCGCCATCAGTACCAAGACCGAATCGGCTGTTACCCTCACCGACCCGAGCAGGACAGACCGGGACCCCCAACCCCTGGCCCCGATGATCACCGAGATGACACGGTGGTACTCCGAGCAGACCGATGAGCTGGCCCGCCTGGATCTCGACACCACCGACAACGACCCCGGCGTCGATGACTTCTACGACGCAAAGGAGAACTTCGAGAAGGCAGCCACAGAAGAGCTGGGCCGGCTGGTGGCCGAGCTGCAGAAGCGCAGCGTCGGCGAGAGGAGCAGCGGACAGATCACCTACTCGGGGGACGAGACCCGAATCGTCGGGGACTTCGGCGAGGTCATCATCTGCCCGCGCGCCGCCGCACCCGGCACTGTCGTCATGATCGACAGCTCGGGAGCCACCTCGGCCAACCCATTGGTCGTCATGATCAACGACGAGGTCATCGACGTACCGACCGAAGACGCCGGTACCGAGGAGATCTGCCCCGACTGCCTTCACCACGTCGACGGGTGCCAGTGTCTGGATCGCGATGTCGACGACGAGACCCCCTTCCACATCATCGATCAGAAGCTGACCGCAGCCCACGCTGCATCTGACGGTCGCGCCGTTCAGGTCCTGGCCAGATACGGAATGACCAGGTGCATCAAGGACAACTTCCCCGACGCCACCTACGCCAAGATGAACAGGTCCGGTGACGAACTGGAGCTGGTGGGGCTGGCGGACCGCTTCGGCCGTGACATCGATGACCACGACGACAAGGTCGGCCTGGTCGGCGACTACGCGACTGACCTGGACCCCAACCAGCCCAGAGTCGAGATATTCCTAACCCCGGCGGAACACTCGGCCGGGTACGACTACCTGGTCGTCCTCGACGCCGTCAACGGTGGTCGGTAGATGCCGTGGCTGGCTCCGCTGTCGGGAGCAGGCCCCACCCAGGGGAGTGGCCGGTAGATGCCGCGCAGGTGTGGGATGTGACCGAGCAGCGGAAGACCCCATCCCGAGCAGCCGTGTCGGAGACGAGCGCGCACCGGTACACAGCCGAGCAAGCGCAGGAGATCGAATCCCGCTGGCAGCGACGGTGGACCGCCGAGCACACCTTCGAGGCGCCCAACCCGGCCGACCCCACAGCGGTGCCGAAGGACAAGACCTACCTGCTCGACATGTTCCCCTACCCGTCCGGAGCCGGACTGCACGTCGGACACCCGCTGGGTTACATCGCCACCGACGTGCTGGGTCGCTACCTGCGGATGACCGGGCGCAATGTGCTGCACACGGTGGGGTTCGACTCGTTCGGATTGCCCGCCGAGCAGTACGCCATCCGCACCGGCACCCACCCGCGGCAGACCACGGCGGAGAACATCGCCCGCTACCGCGAGCAGATGAATCGGCTGGGCCTGGCCCACGACCCGCGCCGCAGCGTGGCCACCAGCGACCCGAAGTTCTTCCGGTGGACGCAGTGGATCTTCCTGCAGCTGTTCAACGCCTACTACGACCAGGATGAGCGCCGCGCCCGGCCGATCGCCGCGCTGGCCGCCGAATTCGCTGCCGGCACCCGGCCGACCCCGGACGGGCGGGTCTGGGCGGAGCTGACCTCGACCGAGCAGCAGGCGGTACTGGCCGATTTCCGGTTGGCCTACATCTCACTGGCCCCGGTCAACTGGTGCCCCGGACTGGGCACCGTGCTGAGCAACGAGGAGATCACCACCGACGGCCGTTCCACCGAGGGGAACCACCCGGTGTTCCAGCGGAATCTGTCCCAGTGGAAGATGCGGATCACCGATTTCGCCGATCGGCTGATCGACGACCTGGACCGGTTGGACTGGCCCGAGTCGGTGAAGAACATGCAGCGCAACTGGATCGGCCGGTCCACCGGCGCGGTGGTCCGGTTCGACGCGCTGCCGCCGACCGGGAATGACGCCATCGAGGTCTACACCACCCGCCCGGATACCCTGTTCGGTGCTACCTATCTGGTGCTGGCCCCGGAACACCCGCTGCTGGCCGGGTTGACGGCAGCCCGGTGGCCGGCCGACACCCCGGCGGCCTGGACCGGTGGGGCCGCCACGCCGGCCGAGGCGATCGATGCCTACCGGCGGGCGGCTTCGCGAAAGTCCGAGCTCGATCGGCAGGAGAACCGGGACAAGACCGGGGTGTTCACTGGAAGTTTCGCCGGCAACCCGGCTACCGGGGCGCCGCTGCCGGTGTTCGTGGCCGATTACGTGCTGATGGGTTACGGCACCGGCGCGATCATGGCGGTGCCCGGTCAGGACGTCCGCGACCACGACTTCGCCGGTGTATTCGGCCTCCCGATCATTCGGACGGTGGAGCCGACGCCGGAGTATCCCGGGGATCAGGCGTTCACCGGCGAGGGACCGGCCATCAACGGCGCCAACGCCGAGCTGGATCTGAACGGGATGTCGGTGGCCGAGGCGAAAGCGGCCATGATCGGGTGGTTGGCCGGCCGCGGGGCCGGCCGGCCGCAGGTGCAGTACAAGTTGCGGGACTGGCTGTTCTCCCGGCAGCGCTACTGGGGTGAGCCGTTCCCGATCGTCTACGACGAGCAGGGCACCGCGATCGCGCTGCCCGAGGACCAGCTGCCGCTGGAACTGCCGGAGATCGACGATTACGCCCCGGCCCAGCTGGATCCCGAGGATGCCGACTCCGACCCGAGTTCGCCGCTGGCCCGGGCCACCGAGTGGGCCACGGTGACCCTGGACCTGGGTGACGGCCCCCGCAGCTACCGGCGCGAATTGAACGTGATGCCGCAGTGGGCGGGCTCGTGCTGGTACGAGATGCGTTACCTGGATCCCACCAACGATCAGGCCTTCTGCGACCCCGAGGTCGAGAAATACTGGATGGGAAAGGATCCCGCCCGCCCGGGCGACACCGGCGGCGTCGATTTGTATGTCGGCGGCGTGGAACACGCGGTGCTGCACCTGCTCTACGCGCGGTTCTGGCACAAGGCGCTGCACGACCTGGGCCACGTCAGCAGCGAGGAGCCGTTCCGCCGGCTTTACAACCAGGGCTACATCCAGGCCTACGCCTACACCGACGAACGAGGCGTGTACGTCCCGGCCGAGCAAGTCGTGGCCGTCGGCCCGGACGAGTTCGAGTTCGAGGGCCGGCCGGTCCGCCGCGAGTACGGGAAGATGGGGAAGAGCCTGAACAATGTGGTCACCCCGGACGACATGTGCGCCCGCTACGGGGCGGACACCTTCCGGCTCTACGAGATGGGCATGGGGCCAATGGATCTGTCCCGGCCCTGGCAGACCCGCGACGTGGTCGGTTCGCAGCGCTACCTGCAGCGGCTGTGGCGACTGGTGGTGGACGAGAACACCGGCGCCACCGTCATCTCCGCTGCGGCCGCGACCGGGGCGACCCAGAAGCTGATGCACCAGACCATCACCGGGGTGGCCACGGACTTCGCCGCGATGTCCTACAACACGGCCATCGCCAAGCTGATCGTGCTGGCCAACCACCTGACCCGGGCCGACGAACCGGCCCCGCGCGAGGCGGTCGAGGCGCTGGTGCTGATGACGGCGCCGCTGGCCCCGCACCTGGCCGAGGAGTTGTGGTCCCGGCTCGGGCACCCGGAGTCGTTGGCGCACGGCCCGTTCCCGGTCGCCGACCCGGCCCTGCTCGTCGACGACGAGGTCGAGTACCCGATCCAGATCAACGGCAAGGTCCGCGGCCGGATCACCGTGGCCGCCGACGCGGACCGGGAAGCGGTGCAGCAGGCTGCGCTGGCCGACCCGCGGATCATCGAGCTGCTGGCCGGCGCCGCCCCCCGCAAGGTCGTCGTGGTGCCGGGCCGGATGGTCTCGATCGTTGCGGCAGCGGACTCGGAGAAACTGAAGGGGCCCCCGCCGCAGCGTGGAACATCATGGCCGCGCTGCCCCGTCTGCGATCACCTCTCCGGCCAGGACCAGGGGGTGCCCTGTTCGATGTGCCTGGACGGAGTCGCCTACGGCCTGCTCGACGCCCCGTTCCTCGGTGAGAACCTGTTCGCCGACCTTGGGCTCCAGCCGGCGAATCGGTGAATCGGACGGGCGCCGCGCATGAGCTGAGAACGAACCAGACCCGCGTGGCTCCCTGCGTTCCCGCCGGTGGGCAGTTCGCCGCCGGCACCCACACCGAAAGCACCGTCGTGCTCGCCGCCCAGACGCCCGACACCGCGACAGTCGAAACCGTGGCCGCGGACGCTCCTCCGGCCGGCCTTGCAGTACCCGCCGGGCCAGTGGCGTGCCGAAGGGTTCACTGCCGCCGAAGCGCAGACGTGTCGGGACGGGGTGGCAGCTGAGAACTCCACACTGTCCGCCGAGCTGGCCCAGCTCCAGGAGCTGGAGTACCGCGCTGAGTTGCGGGCGACACGGCTGCTGGCTGCAACGGTCCACGCCGAGTACCCGGCCGCGAAGTTGATCGCTTTGGAATGGAGCGATCAGGGCGGCAAAGCGATGACCCTGGACGGTGTGCTCGACGCCGAAAGGAACTACCTGGTCGACGACCCCTGGGAGATGGAAAGTTGCGACGAAGCGACCTACCTGGCCACCTGCTTGACCGAAGATGGCGCGTGGGAGATGGCGAAGGATCCCAAAAGCTCCGTCCCGTGGGTCGACATCGACAGGGCCCTGGCTCTGCAGGTGCCGGCTCCGGCTCCAATCTTCGAGCAGCCATAGCGGAGAACCGTCCTGTCTCCCGCGCATGGGTGCGGTATGACGCCCACGACGCTGAAACGGGTCAACGCCGGAGTCCCCGCCGGTGGGCAGTTCGCCACCACCGGGCACACCGAATCAGACATCAGTCTGGACGCGCCGGCCCCGGCCGCCGCACCTTGGCCGGACGGGTCGGGGCTCGACATCTCAGTCCCGGACGAGTCGGTCGTGCAGCGCGACACTGTGTTCACCCAGCGATACGACACCCTGGACGAGAAGCTTGCCGTCATCCAGAGCGAGCTGGAGTCGGCGGTGTCCAACCTCGCCTCCGACGACGAGTGGAACCGGATGCTGGAGACGATGGGCAAGTTCCACCGGTACTCCTTCAGCAACCAGATGCTGATCCAGCTGCAGACCAGAGGACGTGGCACGCAAGTAGCCGGGTTCCGCAAGTGGGAAGAGGTCAACAGGTCGGTCAACAAGGGCGAGAAGGCCATCACGATCCTGGCTCCGAAGAAGCTACGGGTGGCCGAGAAGGACCTCGCCGGCAAAGCGGTGCTCGGCGCCGACGGCAAGCCGCAAAAAAGACGATCATCACCGGCTTCACCACGGCGGCTGTCTTCGACGTCTCGCAGACCAGCGGCGAGGACTTACCCGACCCGGAGAAGATGATGCTCCTGTCGGAGACGCCGCCGGCCGGGTTTCGCGAGGATCTTGAGGCCGCGATCACGTCGGCCGGGTTCACCGTCGCCTACGAACCGATCCCAGGCACGGCCCGCGGCTACACCGACCCGGTGGGTCGCCGTGTCGTGATCCGCGAGGACCTGCCCGAGGCCAACTCGGCCTCGACCCTGGCCCACGAGCTCGCCCACATCAAGGCAGGTCACCTCGACCGGATCAGCGATTACCACATGGGCCACAACGGCGCCCGGGACGCGATGGAAATCGAGGCCGAGTCAATCAGCCACTCACTGTGCGCGGTCAACGGGATGGACTCCACCGGCAAGGCGGGCCGCTACGTCGCCGCCTGGGGTCATACCGACCCGCGGCGGGTCAAGCAGGCCGCCGAGACGGTCACCAAGACGGTCCGCGACATCTTTGACAACAACCACTGGCGTAACTCCACCATCGGCCTGCCGGCGGGAACCCAGGCCCCGGTCGCTGCGCCGGCCTGAGCGCGGACTGACTGTGATCCCTCGGTGGAGTCCGGATAACCGAAGGCGAAACCGACCCGGACGTCATCATCGGCGCCGTGCTGCACGACGTGGTCGAAGACCAGTCCGCCCAACTCGCCGAACAAATCCACCCCGATGCTGAGCTGTCCCAGCAGCAGCAGCGAACCACCGCGCCCTGCAGGCAATCTCGACCAATTTCGGTGAGGGGGTCGGAACAATCGTCGCCTCCGTCAGTAACCCACTGCCGACGCCGGGACTGAGCAAGACGGAAAAACGGGACCGCTACGTGCGCCACGTCGAAGAAGCGGTCGCCGACTACGGGGTGTTTCTGGTCAAGGCCAGCGACTTCGTCGACAACGCGCTCGGCCTGCACCACCAACAGGGGCGGTCCAAGTCGACGAACTATCTGGCCTGGAAGTATCTTCCGCTGTGCCGGGTGTTCACCGCGGCCGCTGCGAAGCACCAGGTGAACGGCCACCAGATCCACCCGGACCTGGCCGACAAGCTGGCCGGAGCCGAGATGTTCCTTTCAGCTCTTTCCGGCCCGGCTTGATTCGCACCGGGTTCGGCGCAGCAGCGGCCGGAAGCTCCCGCGCATGAAGACCACAGGAGCCGCAACCGGGTCCGCGCAGGGTGGCTGGCAGAGCCACTACCGAAGAAGGAGGCAGCACCATGATCTCTCACTCCGAGACCGCAGTCGAAATTGAGGTTCTCGAAGAATCGGATGGGCTGACCTACGTCTTCCGCGGCCCCGATGAGGCCCATGTCGATGAGCTGATCGAGCGGTGGGCCCAGCACGGTGAGCCGACCTGGGTCCTGGTCCGCAAGGACGCCGATGTGGTGGGGTTCGGGCTGGGCGATCTGGTTGCAGCCACCGCCGGCTGAGCGTTTCCGGGCCCGCGCATGGAGTGGATGTGACCACTCCGAAGCGCGTTCAGGCCGGCTTGTCCACCGGCGGTCAGTTCGCCCCCAGCGCACATGCCGAAACCGACATCGCTCTGCCAGCGATGCCGGCCCTGCCGGCGGCCGACGATCCGCGCCGTAAGGCGTTTCTCACCGACCTTGAGAAGATCAACAGGCACATACGGGCGGCCGGCGCTGTCGTCGAACACGAAGACGGGTCGATGGGTGTGGATCCGACGAAGGTCAGTCCGCAATTGGTCGAGACCTATGAACATCTGCAGCAGTACGGCTACGCGAACGGCTTGCTGTAGGCCCCGCGCATGGGGCGGGTGTGACCACTCCGAAGCGCGTCCGGTCAGGTGTTCCGACTGGCGGCCAGTTCGCCGCCAGCGGCCACGACGAGTCCGAGATCGATCTACAGACCCAATCCGACGGGCCGACCGAAGAGGACCGCGCGTTGGTGGCCGTGATCGACGCTAGTGGCCAGGCGGTGGCCGAAGCTGAGTCGCTGATCCAGCTGGCCAGCGCGAAGGCTCTGGCTCAAGGGGTGCTGCGACAGTGGCCGAGCGCGACATACCTGCGCCTGCAAGCATATCAGTCCGATTCGTACCCCGGCAGCGACGGGCACTATCCGGGTGAGGTGCTGACCGAGCAGGATCGGACGGAAGGTGCGGGCGCCTGTCTGGCCGATCTGAACGACACGGATGAACCCCTGTCCAACGGTGAATACCCGTCCGGCCTGGCCGCCAATCTGCGGTGGGACGGTGACTGGGAGGCGTTCGCCGATACCGATGAAGACGACGGATCGGTCCGTTACCTGCGGCTGCGTGAGGCCGCCGGCATGGAACTCCCCGGGGCTACCCCGACATCTGAACAGACCCAGGCGGCGCTTGACGACATGGTGCGCGGCATTTCGGCGGCAACGCGGTCCAGGCGATGTTGGCGCTCGCCGGCTCGAACGGCATCGCGGTGAACTACCAGAACCGCGACACCTTCGAGGGCAGCTTCGGGCCGCTCACCGACGACGAGTGGCAGCGCATCACGCCGCATCTGGATTCCTACGACGAGTTCATGGACAACTCCGGGGCTGCGGAGTCCATCGCGTGCTGGAGCGACGATGTGCTGACCCGCGCGAAGATCGACGACGACTCTCTCGGATAGGCGTTCCGGTTGGTGGGGCCTGGACAGCGAACTGGCGGATAGGTGGGGACCTTGGATCAGTCCTTGGTCCCGCGCATGGTGCGTGTGTGACTACACCGAAGCGCATCCAGTCCGGCGTTCCCGCCGGCGGCCAATTCGCCCCCGGCGCCCACGACGAGTCCGCGATCGAACTGGCCGAGCACACCGGCGGCCACCCCGACCGCGCTGGCCAGCCAGCCGAAGATGGCCCGACCGAGGAAGACAGGAAGTTCCTGGCATCGATCGAGGACTACGGGTCGAGCGCCTACCGGGCCAACGTGATGCTGCAGCTGTCGGCGACCAAGGCGCTCGCCCAAGGTGTGCTGCGGCGCTACCCGGATGCGGCCTGCCTGGAATTGACCTCCGTGTCCAGCTATTCCGATGATGACGGGCAGCAGATCGGCCGGGTCCTGACTGAATCCGACCGGGCCTCCGGCGACCCCGAGCGGGGAACGGGTGATCTGGCGAACGGGCAGCAGGCCTTGCCCAACGGGGCAGACCCGCACCGGTTGGCCGCCTGCCTGCAATGGGACGGCCAGTGGGAGGGCTTCTCCGATTTCGCCGACGACAATTCCGGTGCGGTCCGCTATCTGCGGCTGCGCGATGCCGCCGACCTGGAGCTGCCCGACCACGGTCCGGCCGATCCGTACAGGGCCGGACGGGACAGGGTGCTGGCCAACAGGGCGGATCGACAGCGGAAGGAGGCCGAGCTGCAGAAGGTGATCGACGAGAGGGCTCGATCCGGCGGTGGGGCGCCCGGAGAATCTGCCGGCTTGGTGGCGCAACAGCGGGCCATGCAGCGGCGCCACCAGATGCAGACGGTCTTCGATATGGAGGCCGCGTTGAACATCCACCCCGGAGACACGGCGTGAAGATCCGGCCCGTCACCCTGTCTGAACCTAGGAGCCCGAAGTGAGCACTGCGAAGCGCGTCCGGGCCGGCGTTCCCGCCGGCGGCCAGTTCATCGCCGGCGCGCACACCGAATCCGATCTGAGCCTGCACGGACCGGGGGCGGCAGATCCGTTGGGCGCGGCGCGTGAGCGGGTGTTGGCCGCCGCTGCGAAGCGAGATGCCCGCCTGGAGCAGGCCACGGCGCAAACCAGCCGGGCGATGGGCCACCCGAACCGCATGACGGCCGGCGAGGACTCGGACCGCCTGTTGGTGTTGGCGGCCAGGAAGCAGGACGACCTCGCCGACTACGTGATGGACATGGAA
>JAABUO010005273.1_pt1 | contig 15082 bp, 2 predicted proteins | sample 5559291 | NCBI WGS metagenome assembly JAABUO01 (sample SAMN10711878, study PRJNA513372) | rock metagenome | isolation source: Antarctica rocks | place: Antarctica: Victoria Land, Finger Mt sud
TTTCTTTTAATTTAAAATTCATGATTAACGAACGCATTTAATTTTTAATTCATTAAATTTTCACGCAGCACATAATGTTTTTCTTTCAGTTTTTAATTTACAGTTAACGAACGCATCTGTTTTCTTAAATTTACACATCGAACATTCTGTTTTCTTTAAGAATTTAATTTACGATTAACGAACGTAACGTATCTGTTTTTAAAATTTACATCGAGCAAGTCGACTGTTTTTATATAAGTTAAAACTTTATAAAATCGAAAATCAGTCAGAGTTATATGTTTCGAGAATTAATCTTGTAAGGATTTTTCTCTCGTAGTTTTTTTTACTTTTTATCTTTAACTTATCGAACGAGATTTTTAAATTAAAGATAAAGATTTTTAATTTACAAACATTATGTTAAGAAGCATAACTGTTTATTCATTAATCTGAGTCGATCTGAGATGAGAATTTCGAGTTCTTTAAACAAAAATTTAAAGTCATTAAATTTACAGAGAGTAAAAACATATATATTTAGCGTTAATATAACACATTCTTACATTATATAATTAACGTCGATTTCACGACGATCGATTACTAATAAGAATTATAATACGAATGTTTAATGTAATGTAATAAAAATATCTTCGAAAGAAATTCAGATTTGTTAAGTAAAATGAACGTATAATTATATAATATATTAAAGGTAACATTGTTAAACGACTTATTATTTAATAGTAAATGAATTAAAACATGAATGATAAGTTTTAAATATATAGTTCATAAAGTTTCGTTTTATATGAATCATTCAATAATTAATTCATATAAATGAATATAATTTAATAATATATTATTATTATTATATTATCATATATCAGCATTAATATTATTAATTAGCGTAAACTTTGCACGTTAATGCATTATTATCATAACTTTATAATATAAATTAAGTATAAAGATCGAAGAGCGAACCGAAATAATAAAGAAAAAATATTAAAGTTTTAAACGGTTTTAAAAGCTCGAAGTTCTTTATTATTCTTACGATTAACTTAAAACTTTCTATAATTAAAATAATAATTTAAAAATAATTAAACTTTAGTTAATACAACGCGAACATTTTTAACTAACAGTATATTTAATTTAAATGATATATTAAGACACTTTAAATGATCTTTAAAATGCATTCGAAGTTACATTTAACCCCTCTAGTAACGCTTAAAAGAGTTCTTTACTGTAAATGAACATTCGAATTTATGCATTTAAATATAATTTAAAAAAAAAAATGTATTTAATAATAATAAAAATAATAAGAAAAGCTATAAGTGTAGTAGTTAAAAATTAATAAAGATTCAGATATTATATGATAGTAAATAATTTAATAACAAATTATATTATAATAAGTAGTATAATAATAATATAATAAATAACGAATTAAGTAATTAATTAAATCGTTAAAGAATTAACCATAATTAATATCGTGAAGAGTAAAGAAAGAATAAGAATAAAAAGTAATAAGAAGTAAAGAGAATAAGAGTTAGAATAAAAGAGAAAAAGGATTAAAATAAAGAAATAAAGAAAAGAGAAAAAGAAAGAAAGGAAAGAAAAAAGAAGATAAAGAAGTAAAGAGAGATAAAGAGATTAAAAAGAAGAAGAAAAGAGGGTTAGAAAAAGAAGTAAAGAGATTTAAAGTTAAAAGTTAAAGAATTTAAAAGAAAGGAAGAAAGAGGTTAGAAAAAACAACCTCTTATTCCCGATCGTCATTTGCTCAGGTGTAAATTAAAAATCAATAAAGCTTAAAAGCGAGTACTGTCGATTCGTTATCTGTCTTTTAATTAATTCGTTACCTGCCTCGAACTTCTACTAAACGATCTTAAATTTAATACTTTTTATAACATAAATTATTAAGCTCGACGAGCGCATTTTAACGCTGCAAAAAAAATTAAAAAATACGAAGATTTAAGTCAAAAAATGAGATTAAAGATCTTAACGAGTTTAACTAATTAATTACTCAGCGGTCTGCATCTTCTTTCGCGTAAATGAAATTCTGCGCATTAATTATCGTACATTCTTCGCGAAACATAATTATAATCATGATCGAGACGATTTTAACGCTATAAAAATTACGAGAATTAAAGCTGATTTAAGCGCGCAATCGAGATTAAGAAATCGCGCGCGCAGAAACGAGCTTCAGTGTCATGAGACGAAAATGCTCATACGTAAAAGTATCATGTTTCTTAATGCGACGATGAAAATGCTTAAAATTTACGATGTTTTCTTAATGAAGATGCTCGTACAAAGTAATACTACGTTCTTAATGAGGCGAGAATGCGCGCGCACACGAAAAACATTTTATTATGTTCAGTTCTCGATGAGAATGCTTACATAAAATAATATCATGTTTCTTAATACGATTAATGATGAGTATGCTCGTACAGTATAACATCGATAGCTTTACTTCTTTTCTTTAAACTTCTGTAATATTTTAAGCTAAATTTTAATAAAGAGACTAGCTTTATTTAAATAAACGTACGATCGAGATCTTAGTTCGATCACATGATCTTTTAATCACGTGATTCTTTAATCACATGTTTATCGTGATTTCGAAATTTTACACTCTTCTTTTTCTAAAACGAATCGCATAATGAATAAAAGAATAAAAGTTTTAAAATCATTCATCGAAGTGTGAATAACAAGCTTTATAATAAATGAAGGTTTTTGTACGTATCTTCTCGTTAACTTCGTTTCTTAAATCTTTCTCTTGTTACATCATTATAACGCGATGAAAAACGACTCGAAGCTTATTATAATTATCTTTAATATTATTAATAACAATCGTAATAAACTAATCGTTTATTTTAATTTTATAAGCTTTTCTTAAATGTAAATAATAATTAACTAAGTTAATAAGTAATAGCTTTTCGCTCGTCTGTCTCGTGTCGATAGAGAAAAGCTTAATCTCTTTATCTTCATCGAGAGCATAACTTTAGCCCGTAATGAGCGGCTAAAAATGAGTAATCTTAACATTACTCATTCTTAACAGGCTTAAGCGTTGTTTGTACAAATATAAGTAAGATAAAATTAAAACAAAGTTAAGAGCTAATTCGTACGAACAGATTTACGATCGTACAGCTCAGTAAGTTTATACGCGATGCTATTAAAGCGTTAACGAAAATGAGATCTCGAATCTCGTCTTTACGCGATATAAAACTCGTGATCAGATAAATAACGACGCTTATAACGATTATCTTTATAAACATAATACGATTAAATGTTCGTTTCGTAAGTCGTACGACTTTAATTAATGATTTTTCTAAGCTCACTTTTTTAAATTCGTTACATAATGAATCGATATCTTTCGAAGGCGTAGTACTCTTTGTAAAGAATACATTTAACGTTGCAGCTGAATAGCGTCGCGGAACTCGTGCGTTTACTCGTTAATATGATAACGAGTTAATATTAGTTAAGCGATTCTTAATACGTCGTCGCAAACGTACGCGCTCGTTAATCTTAATTAATCTTCGTCGTTCTCGCTTTTCTTCTTTAATTTTAAGATCATGAAATTCATTATCTCGAAAGAAAAAAAATAAGAATAAAACGATGACTAATTTTAAATCATCGAGATTAAGCGCTCGTCAGCGATTTATTTAATTTTAAAGAAATGAATAAATCGAGATAATTTGTACGATAGAGACGATTTTCTTTATTTTTTTCTTTATCAGACGTTCTGAAGTTCTGAAGTTTGTTTTATTTTATGATCATATATTATGAGAGAAAATCTTACTGAATTCTTCGTTATACACGAAAGTTTAAAAAGATTTCGTTTTTAATAAGATAATAAAAATCATATTCGCTGTTTCGTACGTGACTTCTCTTTTAAACTCATCGCTTAAATAAACATAACAGCGCGTAATGTACTAAAACAAGTGTCTCAGTAAACAAAAACAGGTTTCTTTCTTTTCTCAGACTATCTTTAATGAATTAATCTTATACAGTAAAAAGCTTATTGTAACAAGTCATTCGTACGAAGACGCTTTCTTCAGAATTATCTTTCTTCTCTTCTTAAAAGTCTTTTAGTATTACTGAATTATTATTAATATTAATCTTCGACTTTAATAATGCTTAAAAATTCTTTAAAAGTCGAACGATTATTGCACGCTTAAAAGATTTAGCGTTATAAACTTCAGCATCGATTTTCTTAAATTTATTTAAATCTTTTAACGTCATTAATGCTATTAGTATAGTCTTTCAAGCTGAACTTTAATAGAAATATTAGTTTTATTTAAATAAACGTAAGAAAATCGTCTTACGGCATTATAAGCTCTCGTACGATCGAGGTCTTAGTTTAATTACGTGATTCTTTAATCACATGACTATCGAGACACTCGAAATTTTATACTTTAAATTTTCTTTAACGTCGCAATAACATTAATAAAACATACATCGCGCACGTAACAACGCTGTTTAAACATTATTATCGCTCGTATTTAATCGTCGCACGTTATATATATTAATTAACGTTAAGTTCATAACATTATACGTTATGCACACGAGACGCGACATGTTTACATCATATAGCGAGCGCGTTAACGACGCAACGATTATACGAAGTCGTCGCGCAAGATTTACAGCACAGTAAGTAATAATCTTATCTAATGATAACGAATTTGTATTAATTTCTAAACTAGTAACTCGTCATTACACACGCAAGATGCAGCTGAGTATATTTCTTTATCTTTTCTATCGTATTATTCGAGAATTTCTTTATTACTTTGTTCGAAATGTCGTATTACTTTATTTTCTAATACTTTTATTTCTTACGTCAGATTTCATTACAAACGTCGCGCAGAAAAATTAAAACAGTAAGAACTTCTTTCGCAAATTTCTTCTTTATCGTTATACATTGCTGCAAAAACGCTCGCTTTAATACAAAAGTCGTTATTAATTTCGTTTATCTTTTTAAAACTTAACGTACATAAAAACGCATTTTCTTATAACATATGTCGTTAAGTTTTATTAAGTAAAGAAAACATGAAGAGACACTGTGTAAAAGATCACGCGAGTGACTTTAAACACATCGTGACTTCTTCTGTTTATGCATAATCTTTGTTTAAGAATTAATTTTTCTTTTAAGTACAAGCACGTTCGACTTCGTTAATTTTAAACGTTAAATTAAACATTTACAGCGTGAAATCTAACGACGACGACGACGTGCAATCTGCGCTCGCTACTTTTACTCTTTTATCTTCGTACGAGAAGAAAATCGAGAAAATTTATGCGAAATCAGACGTCATCGATTTAAAATATACGCGAGAAGAGCTATCTGCTTTTTAACTTTAAACTTATTATTTAAATTTCTTAAACCGACGAAATTATTCGTTCGTGCATATTTTTATGCAGTCGATAAATAAGACATTTAAACGCGTTCTTTTTACACTTTCTGCACAGATTAAATAACTATTAAGAATAAGTCTTTCACGAGTTCAGCACATGTCGAGACAACATCTTAACGTACTGAATAGTTTTAAATTAAATCATACTCGAATTAAAAGTTTTAAAGCTACGCAGAATTTATTAACGATCGATAAATACGCAAAGATTTTCACTCGATTCTTTTATTTTCTATTCAGAACTGCTTCGATTACGAAGAAAGAATTAATTTTTACATTTACAATCGAACTCGCGTTTACAAAAGACGAAAAAAGATCTTTAAAGAAACTGTTTCGTTTGTCTAATAGAAGTTAAGCTCTTATTAATGATTTGCACGCGTTTATCGAATTTAATGAAGTCGATACTCTTTTTATTAAAGAAGAATTAACGACGACGAAGAAAAATCGACGAGAATAAAAACGAAAAAAAGTTTCGCGTTCGACGTCATTCTCTTCTGAGTCTGATTCTTCTTCGATTCAGAGTTCTTCTTCTAACGATGATGTATTTAATTCTTTCTTTTCTAATACGTACGAATCTGAATCTGAATTTAACGACGAAGAAATACTCGTTACAGAAGAAGAAGAAAATGACGATTCTTTAAGCTTAAAGTTTAATGATTCGTCGAATGATGATTCGAACGCACGTTTTAATAAGAAACTTCGAGTTCGTTAATTAAATAAAGCATAATCTGTACTTCTCGATCTGTTCATTTCATTACTGTAATAAAACATTAAATATAACAAGTTTAATAGCTGTATTAATAGCTTCTTCGCGTGTTATTTTGTAAATGTTCGTACACAGTCGTTATAAGACTCATCGCAGATGTTTCAGCATTATTTTACATTTATATACTGTGCGCAGTTACTCGCTTTTAAGCATTATACGCAATAATACTTGCGTAAAAAAGAGAAACAGACAGCGTGCAGTCTTTTAATCGAACTGTTTTCTTTTATGCATACGTTCTTTCATAACATTATCGTTATTATACTCGCAGAAATCTTAAGTTTACGAGCATATGCTTTTAAAGTGAACAAGAATAATAATTTTACATTTAATCAGATCATCGTTCACGACGACGAATTAATTTCGTGTAAAGATATTATTATTTTCTTATTTAACATGAAGCATATGTTTAAATAACTGACTTTAAAAACACACGAGATACTGTTTTTAAAGTTATTATTTAACGCAGACATATTAAACTTTTCTGATTTAACGTTATCTGCATTTACAGCGTTCGAGAATCTCGCAGACAACGCAGCACACGCTTATTTCTTTTCGCATAATACACGTCTTTCACACTTTTCTTCTTATCTGCAGAAAAAAGTACTTGCAGACAGTACTCTGAGAGAACGCATGTTCTTTATGAAGAGAAACAAATTAACGTTTCGAACGAAATCGATTTTAAATTATATTAAAAGTTTAAAACGATTTCTGTTATATTTGCAACTATTTATGCATTTCACTGTAAGCGTTTCGACTCGAGTAACAGAGTTAAGTACGTTAACGTACTGCAACTCGATTACTTCTGCGTAACGAACTTTATTGTTTAATAAATTTACATGTTTATTCATGTTACGATTACGATATACGAAGAACTTTTACACAACTGAGTAAAAAGCGTTTGCAGTAAAATATCTTTGCGTCGCCGTTTCATACATCACGACCTTATACATCGTTCTTATTTTACTCTTTAAGTACTTCATCGAAATCGAGATTTTTAATCGTATAATCGCTCATTCGCTCTTACTTTTTAAATATAAAAACGTCGCTTTTAACACGCGACAGCTTTCTTTACTGATGCGTAGCTGCAGTTTACAGTATATTTAATAGTCATTAAACGTCTTAACGTATTAACATTTAATTCTCGCGTTCGTGAAATATAGCATGTGCGAAGAACTTTTCTTTAACGAAGAATCTGATCGAGATAATTCATCTGCATAAATGTCTGACGCTGATATCGCTGCAGCGAGCATGCATCATTCACGAAAAACTGTAAAGTATAAATACGCTCGTTAAACGAACACGATTCGTAATGTTCGTATAAATAAATAACGACAGTTTCTTTCGTTTAATTTACGTTATCACGTTTTCTTCGACTTGCACAAGATTTCTTTATCTTCTTTTTCACGCAGTACTTTCGATTCAGGCAACGAATAAGCGTTAACATTTTTCTTTTAATAATCACGCAAGCATGCACTTTCTTCGTTAAATTACGAAGAATAAACGTTAACATAAAAATTCGTGAAGTTATTAAACTTGCAGTAAACTTTAACTGTAAACGATTCTGATTCTGTTTCTGCTGATTCTTTACTCGCATTATTAAGAAAATTCCTTCACGATGACTCTGTAACGTTTAAATTAAACGAGCAAAAAGAAGCTTTAAAGCTGATCTTGTAAAAGACTTCGTGCTTAACGATTATACTAGTAACTTCGAGCGAAAAAAGTTTCTTATATCTCTTACTCGCTTCGTTAAGTACGGCTGAAACGACGATCGTTATCGTATCTTTAATCGCTTTAAAATTAAATCTGCTGCGAAAGATAAAAGAAATGAAGATTTTAACTTTAATTTATAAAGAACAAAAGTTAATCGATAAACTCGTGCTGATTTTAATCGAAACGATCGTATCGTCGAGCTTTTAGTTATTTTTAATGTCTTTACACGCAGAAAATAAACTCGACAGAATCATTTTCGACGAATGTTATTTAATCGTAACGACTGTGAATTACAGACATAAAATGCACGAGCTTAAAAAGCTACGACTGATTATTACACAGTTTCTTTTTCTTTCTGCGACGTTATCTGTTTCTGTTTTATAAGAAATAAATAAGATGTTATTTCTTTTAAATAACGTCGTTCTTCGAGCGTTAACTGTACGACATAACATCGCATATTTAATGAAACAGATAACGTCGTCTGTACTCGAAGAATAATTTTCTGAAATGCTTAATTTTTTACTTAAAGAAAAAAATTAATATATAAAAGACGACAGAGTTTTAATTTATGTAATGAGCATCGCTTTCGCAGAACGTTTTAGTAAATATTTACACTGTTAGGTTTTACATCGAGACGTTTAAGATAAAGAATCTGTTTTAACGAAATTTCGATCACATAATAGTTCAGTTCTTATGTGTATGTTTATATTAAGCGCAGATTTCGATTATAATTTTATACGAGCTGTTATTCACTTTTAAAGTGCATATTCGATTATTAACTTCGCGTAAAAGAGCGGTCGAGCGGGTTAAAATAATCAGCTTGCAAAATCCGTCATTTTTATTTCTTCTTCTTTTCTTTCATTTACAGAACGAGACTCTGAAGCATAAAAAGCTTTTAAATTAACGTATTTTACAGAGAAAGTCTGTCGTTAACGAGTTTTAAACGTTAAGCTCGACGATTAACATATAACTAAATGTATAAAAAATCAGCAGACGTTATGTAACTTATGTTAAGCACGAGAAGTTAAACGCGATGCTGTACGAAAGAATGTGTTAACGAGTTAACAGACAGTCGAAATCGAGAAGTCGTATTTCTTTTAAGTACTTAATTATTTCATTAACGTCTGTACGTTTTATTTCGTGATGTCGCTCGACTTCGAAGTATATAAAGATCATTACTTTAAGAATTATAAACGACAAAAACACATCGTGAGTATATATTTATCTGCGTTAAAAGATATTCGAGCTTAACGATTATTAATTACAGATTCGTACTGCTTTACGTGTTTTTTATTTACTGTGATGTGTTATTAAACGCGAAATTCGAGTCACAGTCGCTGTAAGTATAACAACGTTGTTTTTTCGATCGTCTTCGCTGCGTTTTACTTATAATCGTCGTTAAATGTACACGAGATTCTTTTTAATTTTAACACGACGAATTGTAATCGATTTAAAACGTATATTTCGTTAATATTAAAAAAGACAAGAGCGTACGACACAGACGCGATCGTTGCGATTCTTTTCTTTCGACACGTCATCGAATTTTACGCGCGAGAACGAATGCGATTACAAGATACATAAGATACATGAGTTGTTTAACGATGATTTTATTTTTATTCTTTTCTTTTTATTACATACTCGTTCTATTAAACGTAAACGTTAAATACTTTATTTTCTTTAAGATTGTAATTTACGATTAACGTACGCACTTGTTTTCACAATCGACACGTCGAACATTATGTTTTCTTTAAGTTTTTCATTCACGATGAACGAACGCATTTAATTTTTAAATTAACGCATCGAGCATTATGTTTTCTTTAAGTTTTTTCATGTACGATTTACGAACGCTCTTAAGTTTTACATCTTTGTAAAACAATTCAATTATTTTTTATATAAGTTAAAACTTTATAAAATAACGAATTCGTTAAAAGAAGAATGAAATGTTTTAAGAATAAATCGTGTACATATTTTACGCTTGTAATTCTTTTTTACTTTTTATTTTTCGATTTATTAAACGAGATTTTTTTAATTAAAGATAAAGATTTTTAATTTATAAACATTATGTTAAGGGGCATAACTGTTTGTTTTTCAATCTGAGTTCATCTGAGATTAAAATTTCGAGTTTTTTAAACGAGAATTTAAAATGATTAAGTTTAACAACGCATAAATATAAATATAAATATATATATATATATATAATATTAATGTTAATATGTTCTTTACACGTAGTTTACGAATGATTATTAAACAGTTTTTTATTAAGAATTATATTACGAACATTTAATATAATAAAAACATACATTTATTAAATATATATAAACTGAATTATGAATCGTAAATATTTCAGAGCGTGTAAGAATGAAAAGATAAGAATCTTTTACAATAGCACAATAGTAGAATGAATAAAAGAAATCTTTAAAATCATTTTAATTTTTTAAATTTAATCATCTTTCTTTACTGCACGTTAAAGAGTAAAGGCTCTTGTTATTTAAACTCGTTTTAAACGCTTTATATTTTTTATAATTCTTAAGATTATTTAAAAACTTTTTGTAATTAAAATAATAGTTTAATAATTTATAATAAGCAAGCATTAAAATAACTTTATTTCTCGAATTAAAAACATATTCGATTTAAATATGATATTAAAATAAGTTTAATTATTTATTAACATAATATGTAATATAATAAATAATATAATAAATTATATGATGAAGTAAATAATATATTATAATAAGTAATGTAACGAGTAATATAAACTGTAGTATAATAAGTAATACGATGAAAGATATAATAAGTAAAGTTATAAATAATAAGTGTAAAAGTTAAAATAAATCGTGAAATGAAAATTAATAATGAATAATGTAATAAATAAAAATAAAAGTAATATAATAAATGATATAATAAATAACGTAATAAGTAATACACTAAATAATAAAATAAATTATAAGTAGTAAATGAAGTAAAAAGCGAATGATATTATAAATAATGATAAAATAAAGTAAATAATAAAACGTAATAAATGATAAAGATAATAATCGAAAACGATAAAATGTAAAAAGTAATGTAAAAAGTAAAATAATAAACAATATAATAAAGAGTATATAAAAGTTATATGATAGAAAAAATTAACGTTAAATAATAAAAGATAAAAGATGAATAATGAAAGAAAAGAAAAGTGTGTAATAAAAAAAACGTAATGAGAAAAGAAAGAAAAAAGAAGAAAGAGTTTAATAATGAAAAGTAAAAAGTGAAAAGTAAGTAATAAAAAGAATAAGTAAAAAAAAGATAAAAAGATAAAAAGTAATAAAAGTAAAAAGAAAAGAGTAAAAAGTAAAAAGTAATAAAAAGTAAAGAGTAAAAAGTAAAGAGAAAAAAAAAAAGGTTAAAACGTAAAAAATAAAGAAAAGTTAAAAAAGAAAAGTTAGTCGTAGAAAGTGAAGAGAAAAAGTAAAAAAAACAAAAAAAAACAAAAAGCAAGCAATAAAAAGTGAGTATAATCTCTTATTCGCGATCGTCATCTGCTCAGATGACGCATATAAACCTCGTAAAGCTAAGAAATGAGTAGTAACGATTCGTTATCTGTTCTTTAATTAATTCGTTATCTGCTTCAAACTTTTACTGAACGCTCTTAAGCTTTATACTTTTTATAACATGAATTATCGAGCTCGTTAAGCGCATTTTAACGCTGTAAAAAACATTAAAAAACACGAAGATTTAAGCTAGAAAATGAAATCGAAAATCTTAACGAGTTTAACTAATTAATTATTTAGCGATCTGCATCTTTCTTCGCGCGAATGAAATTCTGCGCATTAATTATCGCATATTCTTCGCGAGACATAATCGTAATCATGATCGAGACGGTTTTAACGCTATAAAAATCACGAGAATTAAAGCTGATTTGAGCGCGCAATCGAGATTAAAGAGTCGCGCGCGCAGAAACGAGCTTCAGCGTCATGAGACGAAGATGCTTACACGTAAAAGTATCATGTTTTCTAATGCGACGATGAAAATGCTTAAAATCTACGATGTTTTCTTAATGAAAATGCTCGTACAAAGCAATACTACGTTCTTAATAAGATGAGAATGCGCGCGCACACGAAAAACATTTTACTGTATTCAGTTCTCGATGAAAATGCTTATATAAAATAATATCATGTTTTTTAATGCGATTAATAATGAGCATACTCGTATAATACAACATCGATAGCTTTACTTCTTTTCTTTAAACTTCTGTAATATTTCAAGCTGAATTTTAATAAAAAAACTAGTTTTATTTAAATAAACGTACGATCGAGATCTTAGTTTGATCACATAATCTTTCGATCACGTGATTCTTTAGTTACATGTTTATCGTGACTCAAAATTCTACACTCTCTTTCTTTAAAAACGAATCGCATAATGAATAAAAGAGTAAAAGTTTTAAAATCATTCATTAAATTGTGAATAATAAGCTTCGTAGTGAATAAAGATTCTCGTACGTATTTTTTCGTTAACTTCGTCTCTTAAATCTTTCTTTTATTGCATTATTATAACGCGATGAAAGACGACTCGAAGCTTATTATAATTATCGTTAATATTATTAATAATAATCGTAATAAACTGATCGTTTATTTTAATCTTGTATGCTTTTCTTAAATGTAAATAATAATTAACTGAGCTAACAAGTAATAGCTTTTCGCTCGTCTGTCTCGTATCGACAGAGAAAAGCTTAATCTTTCTGTTCTCGTCGAGAATATAATTCTAGCTCGCAATAAGCGACTAGAAGTGAGTAATCTTAACATTACTCATTCTTAACAGACTTAAGCGTTGTTTATATAAATATAAGTAAGATAAAATTAATTTAAAGCTGAAAGTTAATTCGTACGAATAAATTTACGATCGTACAGCTCAGCAAGTTTATGCGCGATGCTGTTAAAGCGTTAGCGAAGATGAAATCTCGAATCTCGTCTTTACGCGATGTAAAACTCGTAGCTAAATGAGTAATAACGCTTGTGACGATTGTCTTTATAAATATAATACAATTAAATGTTCGTTTCGTAAGTCGTACGACTTTAATTAATGATTCTTTTAAGCTCATTTCTTTAAATTCGTTACATAATGAATTAATATCTTTCGAAGACGTAATGCTCTCTGTAAAAAATACATTTAACGTTATAATTAAACAGCGTCGCGAAATTCGTGCGTTTACTCGTTAACACGATGACGAGTTAATATTAATCGAGCGACTTTTAATACGTCGTCGCAGACGTACGCGCTCGTTAATCTCAATTAATTTTCGTCGTTCTCGTTTTTCTTTTCTAATCTTAAGATCACGAAATTCATTATCTCGAGAGAAAAAAGATGAGAATAAGACGATGACTGATTCTAAATCATTAAAGTTAAGCGCTCGTTAACGATTTGCTTAATTTTAAAGAAGCGAATAAACAGAGATGATTTGTACGATAGAGACGATTTTCTTTATCTTTTTCTTTATCAGACGTTTCGAAGTTCTGAAGTTTATTTTATTTTATGATCATATGTTATAAGAGAAAGCCTTACTGAATTCTTCGTTATACACGAAAGTTTAAAGAGGTTTCGTTTTTAATAAGACATTAAGAATCATGTTCGCTGTTTCGTACGTGACTTCTCTGTTAAAATCATCGCTTAAATAAACATAACAACGCGTAAAGTACTAAAGTAAATATCTTAGTAAATAAAAACAGGTTTCTTTTTTCTTCAGACTGTCTTTAATGAATTAATAACATACAGTGAAAAGCTTATTGTAACGAGTCATTCGTACGAAGACGCTTTCTTTAGAATCATCTTTCTTTTCTTCTTAAGAATCTTTTAGCATTACTGAATTATTATTAATGTTAATCTTCGACTTCAATAATGCTTAAAAATTCTTTAAAAGTCGAACGATTACTGCATGCTCAGAAGATTTAGCGTTATAAACTTCAGCATCGATTTTCTTAAGTCTATCTGAATCTTTTAACGTCATTAATGCTATCAGTGTAATCTTTCAAGCTGAATTCTAATAGAGATATTAGTTTTATTTAAATAAACGTAGAATAATCGTTTTACGTTATCGTAAAACCTCGTACGATTAAGATCTCGATTTAATTACGTGATTCTTTAATCTTATGATTATTAAGACTTGAAATTTTACACTTCAGATTTTCTTAAACGTCGCAATAACATTAATAAGATACACATCGCGCACGTAACAACGCTGTTTAAATATTATTATCGCTCGTATTCGATCGTCGCACGTCATATATATCGATTAACGTTAAGCTTATAACATTATACGTTGTGCACACGAGACGCGACATGTTTATATTACATAGCGAGCGCGTTAACGACGCAATGATTATACGAAGTTAACGAGCAAGATCTGCAGCACAGTCAGTAATAATCTTGTATATATATACATACATATATAATGACGACGAATTTGTATTAATTTCTGAAATAAAAACTCGTCATCACATTCGCAAGATGCAGCTGAGTGTATTTCTTTATCTTTTCTATCGTATTATTCGAGAATTTCTTTATTACTTTGTTCAGAATGTCGTATTGCTTTATTTTCTAATACTTTTACTTTTCACGTTAAATTTCATTACAAACGTCGCGCAGAAAAATTAAAACAGCAAGAACTTTTATCATAAATTTCTTCTTTATCGTTGTACATTGCTGCAAAAACGCTCGCTTTAATACAAGAGTCGTTATTAATTCCGTTTATCTTTTCAGAACTTAACGTATATAAAAACGCATTTTCTTACAACATATATCGTTAAGTTTTGTTAAATAAAGAAAACATGAAAAGGCACTGTGTAAAAGATCACGCGAGTGACTTTAAACACATCGTGACTTCTTCTGTTTATGCATAATCTTTGCTTAAGAATTAATTTTTCTTTTAAGTATAAGCACGTTCGACTTCGTTAATTTTAAACGTTAAATTAAACATTCACAGCGTGAAATTTAACGACGACGACGACGTGTAATTTGCGCTCGTTATTTCTGCTTTTCTGTCTTCGTACGAGAAAAAAGTCGAGAAGATTTAAGCGAAATTAAACGTCATCGATTTAAAACATACGCGAGAAAAGCTTTCTGCTTTTTAACTTTAAATTTATTATTTGAATTTCTTAAATCGACGAAATTATTCGTTCGTGTATACTTTTGTGCAGTTAACAAATAAAACATTTAAACGCGTTCTTTTTACACTTTCTGTACAGATTAAACGACTGTTAAAAATAAGTCT
>JAABUO010005274.1_pt1 | contig 15082 bp, 18 predicted proteins | sample 5559291 | NCBI WGS metagenome assembly JAABUO01 (sample SAMN10711878, study PRJNA513372) | rock metagenome | isolation source: Antarctica rocks | place: Antarctica: Victoria Land, Finger Mt sud
TGACTGCGCTGATTTGCTGATTGCTGCATCTGGCCTTTTTCCTTCACCTTCAGATGAGATCTGGTTGTGATGCAGGCTGTGGTGGCAATCAGTGCAGCAGCACCGTCTGTGCTACCTGCCAGTCTACAAGCAAGAGTGTCGGTGGCACACCTTGCCTTGCACTCTGTCCTCCTAGCCCTGTCATTCACCACCAAAGGCCACATGGCCAGCCGGCACAATGCCCTTGAAGTAGATAATCTTGCAGGCAGCATCACAAAGCTTCTGCAGACTGTGTCAAGGCGGTGGCAAGGTACAGCAGATAGACCTCATGACAGTACACATGATGTCGCTACTGAACTTTTCATCGAGGAGCTCATGGCTGTGGCTAGCTGCTGCAAGACGTTGGCCTGCGTGAACAATCTACACGATGTTCTCTCCTGCCATCCAGTTCCAGCAGAGGAGCTACTGCTGTGCTTGCTGGATGCTGAGCAACCTGACCCTGTCTCCCAGGTCAGTCAGGATGACTGCCACATCACACTCACATGCCTAAGATGGGCCAATCGGATGCTCAGATTTAGGCCACACTCGGTTGTAGCCAGCTTTGTGTGTGCCGTGGTGTCTTTTGGAAAGGCCAAGTGCATGTGCAGATTTTGAATCGGCATTTGAGATGCGTGTGGTCTGCAGGACTCATTTATGCGTACAGTCCATGGGAATGCTGACGTGATGTTGAAGTGCAGAGAAGTGATGCAATAAGTCGCAGCAAGAAGGCCACCTGGCAAGCCGTTCACTCCCTCTTGCACCTTCTCACTCTGCTTTCTACATGGCCACCCAAGCCACACCTTCTCACCAATATTCTCTTGGCAGCTGCTGCTGATGCACACACCATCCCCGGTGATGCATTGCTTGCCCTGCTTGGCAGCCTCAGGTCAGCTTCTGTCTTTGCACACTCATCACTCACTCGTTCATGTGTAGGGCCTGTCTTCCTGCATTGCCTATGTCATGTGATATTTTCAGGGAACATTGGCAAAACGTTGCCCATGTCATGTGACACTGCCCATGCCATGTGATACTGCTGGCAAGTCCGCTTTTGTATTTGAATGTGCAGACAGTTCCGCATGCTGTGCCACTCCATGGGCAGGGTGCTTTGAATACTGCATACACTAACCTGCCTCTGAACATCCATGTCTGCTCAGCATAGCTTGCTGAATGGACCAAGTTCACTGATGCATACAAGGTACATTGACTTGCAATGAGGCACCAGCATACAGTGTTAAACTGTGCCTCAGGCGTGATGTGTCGACACTTTGTCTCATTGCTTAGTCATTGTTTCGGAACGTGGGATGTGAATTGGAAATGCAGAATAGCTCTGGAGGCTGCTGCAACCTCACCTGTGATAGCCAGCTTGGCAGCCCGCAGCATGAATGCTGCTCATGTGAGGACTTCCAGCAGTGACCATGCCCAGGAGGGCAGCTCTGCTGCACAGCAGCGTGTGGACAACATGGTTCACATTGTAGCAGTTTCTGCAAAGGCATGCTGGCTGGCTGTTTCTGAACAGGAGAAGCTGCAGCCTGCTCATTGTGAAGCCCTGCTGGAGGCCTTCTTCTCTGCTCGCCTCTTTGTGGCTGACACGCCAGCCGGTCTGAGGTGAGTCATGCACAGCAAACAAACAGAGCTGTGATCCAGTCCCTTTGGCACTGTGCTGTGCAATTTGACACGTGCATCCCGGCGTCCTGTTCACAGGCAATCATTTGCAGTACTGATGGATGCATCCTGAACCAAGGTGGTTATAGTTGCAACTACAATGATCCACTCTGCAATGCACCATGATAGAATGCTCCCTGTTTCACACAAAGTGGAGAGTCAGTTGTGACCGCAGGGGTGCTCTGCATGGGGAGGAGGGGCCCTTGCAATGGCTGGTGCATCAGGTGCTTGGGGCTGGGCAGCGCAGCCCTCGTGTGACAGCCCTTGCTGCCCTGCACCTGGCACCCCTCTTTCTGGCATGCCCCCCTGTAGCCCTACTCTACCTGCACCACATCAAGAAGCTGCTGCTGTTTGATGCCAAACATGCCTGTCCAGAGGTATGCCTTTTTGCCAGATTCCAAACTGGTGCATTGGGAGGTACAACGGAGCACATGTATTGTGTTTTTATGCAGACCTGAAAGCAGCAGGGATTGTCACTAGAAGACAGGTCAATGCGCTGATGGCATTTGCTTTACAACCTGAAACTCCTGCCCAGACACCTTTCTCTTGCACATTTTGTATGTGCCAGGCGTGTGTACAAGTCAGCTCTAGCCTGTCACCACTCTTCATTTGAATGTTCATAACAGTCACAATGTATCCATGCTTCATAATGACACCTAATATCTACTTGCGACTTGAGTGTATTGCAAAACAGGTACTGTACAACACGCTCATGCAAACAACTTTGATGACAGGGCGGCACATTTATCCAACAGAGCTCCTGGGACGCCCTTGAGAGGCTGAACCCTGGCCTGGCAGGTCAGCTGGCACATACTCACGCTTCACCACGGGTGGTTGCTGTCTGCCTCACGCATCGCCTGGCTCACTTGCCGCCTACTCAGCCTGACCCCCACCATGCAGACAGCTCCAGTCCAGAGGATGCAGCAGCAGCAGGTATAACTGCAGTATAAATGTTTACTTCGAGTTCAGGCATCTCTTTCTGCTGTCTGCAAAGCCTGCTTTCAGAGCGCTACATCAGCTTGATATTGTTCAAGCAATCCCAAAGTCATCCTGGGGCCACATAGCCCAACTTTAGTACTCAAGCATTACAGAAGCTGCTTGTGGCAAGTGCAGATGGGCTGGGGCAGAGCTTGTACGCTAGTCTGCTTGCAGAGCCTGTTCTGCAAGTGGTCCACTACCAGATCAACTCAGCAGTGCACCGGAGCAAGGTGCGCACCTGGCAAGCCCTGGCAGTCCTGTCAGCCTTCATACCCAGGGGGCATGTTCAGCCCGCTCTTGCTCAGCTGTGGCCACTTCTCCAGGTCAGTCCTCCTGCAAAGAGCACCGGCGCATAATTCCAACACCCATATTGCTCGTACCTGCCAGTCAACAGCTGATAACGCTGTGCCTGCTCTGGGTATACAATTGCTTGCAGAGAACGCGCCTCTTATTTGTGCAAGCCAGCTGCTACTAATCAAGCGTCTCAAGGTGGTGTGGGGTCGCAGGGCAAAGATGTCTCCTCTGTTCGGCAGTACATCGAGTCTATCGTGGTGAATTTGATGCTTCAAAATCCAGTGCAGTCCATGGAGCAGTATGTGGTGCCAAGCCTGCAGACATACCACACCAAGTGAGCTTGACTGCTGCCTCATGCATGCTTCTGGTGCAAGCCCTGTTACAGCCTGCTTCTGGCTGCAAATCCGATCTGTTGTGGTCTGCGCAGATGCCAGCTTAGCCCAAAGAGCTGCAAGCCAGACATGCATTATTGCCATGTTAGATTGCCAGCACTGGCTGGTTCACCTTCTCATTGTAAAATTCAATAATGGTGATGACAACAACAATAGTAATAGTAATAATGAGTTAAACGCTTTCCAGCTCATGATGACCTAGGCACGTGCAGAACAAATCTTCTCTCTCCAGAGCAGCCTGTCTTGTGCGTCCCTGTAAGGCCTTTTAAAACAACAGCGTATGTTATTGTATGACTGATGGCACTTAACAGTGCAAAAGGTCACAAGACAAGGGGGGGAACAGACCAGAGAGTGGGTATGTGCATGCAGGCATCGTGATGGGATCACATCAGCAATCTTGGTGGGGGCTCACCTGGTGCGCCATGCTCCTGCTGCCTGCCAAGAAGAGTTATGGCAAGGCTTTGTGGCAGCTGCCTGGCCTTGGACCATGTGGCATCACCACGCTATCAGGTCTCTTGCACACTTGCTGCCACTGCACTGCCACCTATGCAGCGTATTCTTGCTCAGTCATATGAGCTGTCCCATTTTGTATCCATGGATCTGCTTGTGCACAGCAGTTTGGTGCTTGTGCAGTCCCTACTTGTGTCTATGTGGCAAGCTGTCCTACAAAAGGCCTACCAAAGGCTTGACCTGCAGGCTGTGACACCATTTGCTCATTCAGTCAAAATAGTACCGGAAAGCTGCTCATATTATAGCAGCTTATTGCTGCATGGCCCTGCACTGCAATTCGGCACAACAGCAGCATTCACTGTCTTCAAATTTGCGTCAGGACATTTGCTCAGCTGGTATTGCATCAGCTACTGGAGGACTTCCCAGAAGCTGTGCCTGGAGTGGCTAACCAGATGCCCTCTCCCTGGCGTGAATGCTTGAAGTTTTTCAGAACCAATCCAGACATGCAGCGTCTTGAGAAGAGCCTGACTCCCGCTCTGCGCAGCTACACGCCCCGTCAGGCCATCACTCCCGCTGGAGTCTTCTACTCTGTATGCACCTCTCACATTCCTCTAGAGCATACAGGAATCATGTACAATGCTATACACACTGCCTGCTAGACTCCTCTTTTGTGATGTTTCAGCCGCTGCATTTAGCCTGTTCAGGTGCCTGCTAGTCTATCTGTGTGTCATGATACCTTATCAAACAGGAGTGCCCTGCAAGCTGTCACTCATGGCTTTCTAGCTTGTGTTTGGCTCACACTTTATGTTACAGGGGTGCCAACTGGCAGGCAGCAGTGAGGAGAAGGTGGGTTTGGAGGGGGCTCCCCTCACCCTGCTTGATGCTGTCACGACATTCCTCAACACTCAGCGGGCTGCTCTCAGGCAAGAGGCCTCTGGCCTGGCAGGCTGCGTCACTACAGGTGCCACCTCGCCCATGCTTTGCTTCCTGTCTTTGGTTTGATGAGCCTCGTTCGTTGCTGTGAGCAGGCTGGTGATGTGGGCGCACACATACTCCTCCTTTCTGTCACTTGATTGCAAAGCAATGATGAAGGTGTGAGCAGTGTTGCAAACAGACGAGAGACCAACATGTGTGCAAACAGGTGCATCAGGCGAGAGTGTGGGCCAGTCAAACAGTGACTTCCAGCGCAAGATGATGCCCTTAGATCACTTGATTGCAGATCTGGACATGTCCACAGGCAAGCCTATGCTGCATTCATGTATGCGTCTTGCTGTCCAACTGCTGTTCATAAGAAAGCAGATATCGAGCGTTTGTGTTCAATGGCTGTGTGTAGAATAAGTGACAGCAAGTGTGGTCAATCTGGGCAAACATGCCTGCTGAGATAATGCAGGCAAAGATGTGCTTGTGGAGGGTGGTGGACGAGCCTGTGAGACCAAGAGACAGGGCCTCATTCTTGTAGCTTCTCTGGTTGACAAGGTACCCAATCTAGCAGGCCTCACCCGCACTTGTGAAGTCTTCAGAGCTGCAGCTTTGGCAGTATCAGACATGCGCGTCACAAAAGACCCGCTCTTCAGCAGCATCAGTGTCACTGCTGAGCAGTGGATGCCTCTACTTGAAGTGCCTGAAGCAGATCTAGGCCACTGGATGGTACAGAAGAGAGCAGAAGGCTATAGGCTAATTGGAGTGGAGCAAACGGCCGGATCCACATTGCTACCAGAGTTTACATTCCCATCCAAATCTGTCCTACTGCTTGGCCGAGAGCGGGAGGGCATTCCCTTAGAGTTGCTGCAGCTGCTTGATCATACTGTTGAGATCCCACAGCTTGGCGTCATCCGTTCTCTCAATGTGCATGTCTCTGGAGCCATTGCCCTGTATGAGTACTCCCGGCAGCAGCATGCACAGCAACAAGCCAAGCTCAGCTGATTTGTCACCTTACTACATAGATATGTGCTGTGTGTATCTGAGCATTATCACACGCAGCCCAACCCCAATGTCAGCTGCTTGTGTGTGCCATAGTGCATTGGTTACTAGAGCACAAGCTCAACCTGTGTATGTGCTAGTCATTTTCCCACCCTATTAGTAAGTGAAATTGTGATGCACGATTGATACTTGATGCCATGATACCTGTCCTTAGCCACGAGTCAACTTGAAATGTTGACCATTTCCACGTGTCCAATTTTGGCACAGTAAGAGGACACTCCATGCACAGACGATTACATTCTAGATAGCCAGATTACATACAGTTCGTGACCGTAATGTCAGCTTGCAAGTTCACTTGCAGTTAACAGCCAACACATTTTAAAGAGTAAATGCCTGTCACCCTGCTATGCACATGTGGCACAAAAGGTGACATGGCTAAGCTAAAAGCATGCAGAAATATGACGTGACGGATGTGTCCTTCACAAAAAAATGCTTGTCTAACCTGGTCTTTGGTGCACAGCAAATCTGCCATGCAGCACAATCGTGCAAACAAGAGCTAAAGAAACAGCAACACACTTTACACCTATCACACACCAAATTGCTGATACATCACAAGCTGCGGCCTGACTGTATGCATTGACACTGCACTGTTCAGGAGAAAAAGCATAACACAGCTGTTGACTGGACTGGACACAAAGCTAAGCGCCGCCCCCCTTGTTGTGACTACTGATGAGATCCGTGCCCTCTTGAGGGGCAGCACTTTTCTTGCCTGGCGCTGCAGCATCACTGGTGAAGGTCTGCAAGAAGGCCCTGGCCCTTCGGAGCTCTCTTTGCCGCTTCCAGTACCACCAGCCCTTCTCCTCAGCCATCAGCTCCACCACCTGTACCACCATTGCTCTATCGCAAGCTGTGGCACTTTTAAAACATGCTTGTGCTGAACTAGGTCACGGCAGCAGCAGCAGTCCATCATTTTGCTCATCAGAGCAACGCAAACACCAGAAACATACAGACAGCTCAGAGAACCTACAAAACAATTTAGCCATTGCTTATTGCCTACACAGGTACCAAGCTGATAATGCATAAAGAAGACCATCCACAAACAGGCCAGGCAGCAGCAAAGAAGAGGGGGCATGTACCCTAGGGAGGGCCTCCTGACAGGCCCGCTGGTCCAGAAAGGCCAGCCGGCTCCTGCGTGCTATGAAGTCCTCTGGAGTCTCACAGTACTCATTGTGCACAGCATACACCACCTCAGCCTCCAGCACAGGGTGGCCCCGCACCAGGCGCCGCCCCAGCTTGCGCTGCTCTGCAATGCGTGTTATGTCCTCTGCCCGGTCCCCATATGATGCTGCACCATGCCAAAAACAGTGTCATTTTGCAGACAAATGCCATCTTGCAAAGCAAATGTGTACAGGAGCTTTCCAGCGTCGTGTGCTACACAGCACTACTATGAAGCATGCCCTGCAGCTGAGCTATAGCAGTATGCAAGTAAGGGTCGGGGTGACCTGCAAGGTGTTTGGCGACACGTGTGTCAATGGCGCCAGGGCGATGTGGCACGGTGTAGTTCTGGGCCACCTCAGTGAAGAGGGCAGTGTCGTAGCCAGTAGCTCCCACCAGGGGCAGATGACTGGTCTGGCAGGCTAGCCCTTGAGGTATCCGCCCATTTAAACAGGCCAGGTCAACAGCATCTTCAGCCATCCGCCTGTAGGTAGTCCACTTACCACCTGCATGCATTTTCGAACCTTGCGCAGGCCATATGCATACATATCTCACTCCACAGTCAAGCTGAAGCCATGCCCTGTTTATATGCACACGCCAAAGCAAGGTTGTGACGCCAAACACATGTATATTCATGACATTGCAGCAAAGAGCAAAGTGACGTTTTCAAAGGAAGTGCTTTGCAGCAAACTTGTATTACAAAGCAGTGCAGGGCGGCAGCAGAGGCGGCAGGGCGGCAGCAGAGGCGGCAGACCTGCAATGGTGATCATGCCATCAGTGTCCATGCTGACCACATGGTCTCTGGAGGCACTAGCAGTGTCCTTGGCATCTGGGTCAGTGGCCAGCGGCCTGATCCCACTCCAGGCTGACATCACATCACTGCGCCGCACCTGTGCAGGTACCCATCCCTCACTTGCTTAACTCAGCCTGCACAAGCTTGTGCATGCATGTGGCACTGCTAGACACATCTCACACTGTATTCACAGCCATGAATCAAGCACAGACTGGTACGTGTTGTAGCACCGCTGACAATTGCTGCTGTCCATTGGCCTCATGCAAAGATTTCCAAAAAGACAAAACTTTTCAGACATGATGGCAACAAATTAATTCTTGCCTTGACGGTAAGGTACTCAGCAATGGCATCCAAGATGAATTGGATCTCCTTCTCAGTTGGCTGAGGCTGCATTGTGATCTCACTGCTGCTATCTGCATGCAAGCAGTAGCTGGCATGGAAGAACAGTATTGCTCAGCCAAAAAATGCGCAAAAATGCAGCTAGGGATGGCATTCAGCTAGGTATGATATTCAGCAAAGATCAAGACATGCTTGAGTGCCTCCGACGCACTCAGGTACTGTCTCACATCAGACCACATCATAATGTACTTTTGACTGCATTGATGTGCATGATGTTACAAAGGGTATAAACACAGTACAGTGCGTCGATCAGCATGAGTAGTACCTGTGGTACCAGCGATAGTTGCATCCAGCCAAGGCAGCATGAACACCACACGCCCATCCTTGGTTTTGGGCACAATCATGCCCAGATGCTCAGGACTGTAGTAGTCTGGAAGCGTCACATGCACACCTGCACAGTCACACACTGCAGCTCAAGTCATGCAGTGCCTGCAGCTTACAAAACAGTGAGTGCATGCTGTGGATCTGACAGATTCATGTAGATGCAAATAACTAATAATTGAGATGCTGGACTTTGCCTGCTATTAGCCATGCTGTGACATTGACACAGTATGAAGCCATGCTGTGACATTGATACAGCATACACCTGATGCTCATGTGCTGGATGTGCTATGATGTTTGTGACCATTGGTACAGCAAGCATTGAAACAGGCAGCAGGAGTTACGAGACCTGCACTGGGCATGATGATGCTGGGCTTGCTGGGGTCTGACATCTGGCGCAGGCTGTCTGTGAAAGGCCCGGTAGCATTGATAACCTGCTTGGCATACACCGGTGTGCTTTTGCCACTTAGAGTGTCCTTCACCTCAGCACCAATGATCATGCCGCTTTGATCCTGCAAAGCTTTGGAATGTCAAGCATCTATGGCTGTATGTACCAGTGCACACCAGCCTAAGCTGTGCCGCTGGCAGTCATTGAGCAGTACAGCTCACATTCACCTGAGTAGCAACAACAGGCGACTGGATGATGTCAGCAGTGCATGTGCAAGCTAGCTGCATCTCACCTTCAGGAGCTTTGTTGCCTCAGTATGGTTGGTGACAGCGGCTCCTGCCAGTGCGGCAGTGCATGCCAGAGCTATGCACAATCGTGAATCATCAAACTGGCCATCATAATATACAATCTGCACAAGAAGTCTTGTCAGTGCCTGTTGATGGACAACGCCATGCAAACAAAGACATGCCAAGCTGTTGTTCCAGCAGAAGGAAAATGCTGCAAATGATGCAAGCTTGTGCCGAATGCGTGATGTGCAATGCACAGGCAACATGTGTGTAACATGCTGACTTCAGGTCATGGGGATGATGACAAGTGATCAGTCAGACACTATTGGTACAGTGAAGAAGCGTACAGTGCCTTTGAGGGAGCTGCCATCTTCAGAGCGCGTCTGGGCTAGGGTGGGGAATTGGCGGTGTGACTCCTTAGGGCTGTTGTAGCGGGACATGGTCAAGCCCTGGGTTCCTGCCACCAGATCGTATGCCTGCATTCATTTTAGGCAGGTAATCAGGAGAGCTGGATCAAGCCCAAACATCTAGGCACAGTTGGCAGACAGCGCTTCTTGCACTAACAGCTTGCAGCCATGGGCCCTTGCCATACCAGTGCACTTGGAGACCACCTGCACCTTACTGCCTACACCCTGCCACAATGTCATTGCAGTACTATGCAAGGAAAGTGCAGCATACCTTGAGGCCCAACCAGTAGTAAGGCACCTCCCACCATCGATAGCAAGGCTGCACGCAGACAGCAAACAATGAGATAGTATGCACAGCTTGTCATGACTGCATGTGACATGTGATTTCCAGACAGCACAATGCTACATACTCTGCATACCAGGTACCAGACTGCGTACCGTCATGATGGGTAGAGCATTGCAAAGATGTGGTGCGTTCTCGAGCAGACGCTTGCGCTCATGAAGTGCTTCAAACACCAGCTTCAACTGCCCATAGTCAAAGCTAAAGACTGCTTTCTCAAGATATCGCACGCCACCGTGTACAAGCTTGGTGCTTCTTGACGAGGTGCCAGCTGCAAAGTCTTCCCTTTCAATCAAGGCTGTTCGCAAACCCCTGATAGTCAAAGAAAGCTCTCTCTGAACAGATAATAGCCTGTCTAGACAAGCATTGTACAGATATGACTTTGCAACTATGATTTTGCAAGCAGTGCTTGACAGACATTCCAGGTGCAACACACTGAGCTGAGGCAGATCACCTTGTTATGGCATCAAGGGCACAGCCTGAGCCTGTTGCGCCACCACCAATGACCAGAACATCAAAAGGGTTGCGCTCGCTGCCGTCTGCTAGCTTGCGCAACTGCTCTGCTCGTGACGGCACCTTGCTGAGATAGTCAATACGGGTCAGTGGGGCACTTTCGGAGAGAGCTTCCGGAACCAAAAGCCGGGCAGCAGAGTGCGCAAAGCCATTGCTGATCCCTGGATTTTCAACTGAATCATGGTAAGACCAAGCCACGACAGCACCAGTTGCTGCTGCACCGGTAAGCAGGAGTCGACGTCGCATCGTGACAGTGACGTGCTGATAACGTTACATAGATGTGCAGCTTTGCGCCAGTGACAAAATCGCAAGAAGGAGGCAGATGCGCACTTTCAGTGACTTCCAAAGTGCCGGCAAGAATCGCATGCGCTGCGTGTGACAGGCAATATTTGTACCATCTGAAATGGCAAAGGGGTGTGACTCACAGCTCTAACCCTTTTGAACCACTCCAATGATCGGTTAATCATACCATGTTTCTGACTAGTCAGTACTGCCCTCTGGAGAGATGCAGAGTTACAGTTGATTGCATGCATATGGACAGAGCATTCATTACCCGATGTGTCATGCGGTTGACATGCATACATCAACAAGTTACAATCTGCAGCAACTTGTAGGCATCTTCAGCGATATTGTGTTCAAGTAGTATACATGTTATGTACACAACTTGTTACAGTTGAAGGTACTGTTGCTTCCAGTTTGATGGTGGTGGGCACTGTGTGTAACAACTTTTGACGGCAGTGTCATCCTCATAGAGCTCAGTTGATGCAAGGCTTTTGGCAGCAGATTTACAAGTTGGCCTGCAGAAATGATTAAGCAAGTGACTGGCTGCGGCTGGGACTTGGCTGGCATACATCCATCAGGTACGCCGCTTGCTGTCAGCAAAGATAAGCTGCACTGCTGATCAGGACTGCAGTGATGTGTGATCAGGAAAGCTGAGCTGCTAGCGGTGACCTGCAGCTGCAGTCATAACGCACAGAATCTGCTACAAGTTCAGCTCTTCAGGTATGCACATTAGGCACTGGGCTGCAATGATGCCATACAGGTAAACACAGCTTGTGCTAGCTGCAGACATATCTTGGAGTGTTGCACAACTAAGCTTGCAAGTTGTCATGATAGATTGACAGATATTGCAACGCTGCATTGCAAGTTGTGGTGCTTGTCACAGTATTTACAGCACTGCCATTTTCTGCTGCTGTGACTGGCTTTGTTGCTGCTGCTGCTGTGCATATCATTGACAAACACTGCAAATGGTGTCACACACCTGCAATTTGCTGTATATACATAGGTGATATGTTCAGATCTGCCATGTAGGTCATGCTGATTAAGCTGCAAGCCTCACCGTGTGCTGAAATAGCTGCAGCAGCTTTGTGCACCAGTAGTGAATGAAGCAGGAAGCAAAGGCTCAGTGTCAAAGTCAGCCACTCACTGCAGCAGGTGTCAGCACTTCAAGCGTACTGTTTATTGGTCTGTTAAAGCAATCTTCACAGGTAACACACCAGCAATGCAGCAACAGGGTCATGAAAGCGACTAGAAATGTACTTCAGCCTGTGTGACATTGCAACAGCAAGCAGCAGTTGCACACTGAAAGGCTGGCCTCGTGCATATATGCTGCAATTGGCTCATGCAAGCTCTGTCAGCATACACTTGTGAGCAAGCTCACCTGAGGCTCAACCAAGGAGCTACAGCACAGCCAGATCAGCTCTGCAGCACTGGTGCTGCATATAAACGACTAGCAGCACCTGAGTGACACACCCAAATGTCAGTGTGCAATAATTGCTTAGCAGCTGACATGTGCAACCCCACAGCGATGAAGTCGCTGCAGCTTTTGCCAATCATTGCAGCTGTGTAATTATGTAAGTGGCCGGTAGCACAGTGACCACAGTAATAGGCTGCATGACAAGGGCAGCTGTCATGACCACTGTGAGCAGTCTCACCCAACATGATTTCCTGACAGGCTCAGGAGTGTATTCTGTAGGTTGCAATTCTCCTGTGTTGCAAGCTGATGTCCAAACCGGTCAGCAAACCTGTCCAAACCGGAAAGCATGCCTTGTTACATGCCTGCTTGCAACAGATCTTGTAGAAGGCTTGGTTATGTGCAGAGCTCAACAACTAGATTTATAGACTTGTTGGTCGTGACGTCATGAGGAAAAGCTTGCATGGCTCAGTTGTGCTAAGCTGCACTATGTTGAAGGTGTACTGTGAGCCTTGTGTGGGGTCAGAAGCCCTTGTAAATAAAATTCTAAGTTGTATGACTGCAAAGCTCTACTCAGCCGAATGACTGATGTTATAAACTGATGTGATGAACTGATGTACATATCATTAACTTCTCTTAAGGAAATGGCATTGCTTCTCTCATTGCTAATTTTTAAAAGACTGACATACTGATGTTGTATGCACAACAGGTTAGTGCTATGAGTCCTCCAGCAATGACCACTAGCACAGCTGACGCAACAATCCACATGATCACACAGCAGAAGCGCAATCAGCGTATACGTAGTTGAACTTGAGCAGCAATGCAGCGCAAGCACACCTTGTTCAGGCATGCTGGCAACTCCAGAGATGGCTGTGAATGCTGCTTCATACCTGGAAATCACCTGTGACACCACTTGAGGCTGCGACGCCAACATCAACACCAAGCATCAAGTCTGCAAGAGCAACAATCATTATGATCGCATCTGGTGTTCCTGCATTGAATTCAAAAGATGCCTTCATGACGGCAGACAACTTTATTGGTATGTTATGAGATATATCAGCCTTGCTTTTGCTGTATGCAATTAGTTTGCGCTCACCTGTGTCAAGAGGTATTTCATCCATTTCTTGAGACTCCAATGTTGTGAAATGCTGCATGTGCATATGCAGTGATACCCTACTGTCAACAATTACAAGGGTTATTTTGACAGCAGGGCAGGGCAGGGCAGCCTGGCAGAGCTGTTGCTGTCTGCCTTGCCTTGGCGGTGCTAGATGCATCCTAATTTGTGTCTAGAGGCTTACCAAACCTTTTTTGAGCTTGCAATGCTATATGCTACAAATGTGACCACAATGTCACTGTTATTTGCAACAGAGCTGACCCAATGCCAATGGTTGGGCAGCTTCAGTTAAAGCTAGTCATGCGCATATGATTTGCTTGCTTCAGCTTGTCCCACTAAACTTTAATGTAGAATTGTTGTGCTCTTTATCATGCAAAATGACCATGTGAGGACAGCTGCTATAGCCCAAAAAGACAAATGATGGGAACAATACAGTGTCAATTGGCTTGCTGTTTTGTTGTGATTGCATGCATTTGATCTTTGCATGATGACAAGTACTGGAGGAATGCAATGCAGCAAGGTTGCCAGAAACATATGTTTGATCACTCACTCAAGATGGCTCTTGACGTCGTCTTTTGATGTCCTTCCCAAGCCCTGCAATGATAAACACACAATTTTACACCTGTACAGCACCATGTACAGAATAGAATGGTCATCTAAGCTGATTTGGGTGCCATTACATGTTGCTCAGAGCGTCAAAAGCCTCTATATTTAGGGTTTAGGGTTTAGGTAGGTACATTTGCATACATGACACATGCATATCTGTCAGGTGGGCTTTACTCATGCAAGCTGACTGCTGCACACAACAAGAGTGATCATGTGGCATCTACATGCAGCATGTAGACAGCTGGAAGAGGTTGTGTAGCATGAGTGAGCAAGCTTATGATCAATGGGAAAACTGTAAGCAGCTCAGACCACATACAAAGTGCATTTCCCAAGGCTACAAAGGCCTGTGGTGGTTGTCAAGGGTGTCAACAGCTGGGTTTTACTTGTGGTTGTGCTGGCCAGAGGCAAGCAAGGCATTCCACATCCTGTGGCATGCTTGAAAAGGACCGGCAGCGGGACCTTCTCATGAGCCAGAAATTGTTGCCAACCAAAACTTGGGCAGCATTGAATGATGCACCCATGCAACCAACCAGCATGCATTGCAAGGTGTACTGAGCACGTTTAATGTTGTGACAGAGCCTGAATTGGGTCACACCTGTCCAGATCATGCCATGCTCCAAAACAGCTAGATCCTTCTGAGTGGTGTTAGCCAGGCCAGCAGGTCGACAAGAAGCTGGCTGCAGCCCTCCAGCAGAGATATGGGATGAAGCAGCAGGCCTTGGGACGAGGCTAACGACCTGTACAGGTATGTAGCTGTCGGAAGCTTGAATGGAAGGAGCTGTTGAGTTCGCCGTTACCGTGGGTCACATCAGCCACGCATGCAAAGAGCAGACAACAATAAGGTGAGCTGTGCAGTGTCCGCAGCGAACAGTCAGGTGCAGCCGAGCCAAAAAATCCCAAAGCGGCCAGCAACAGTCACAAAGGCATGCATGCATACGAGGCCAAAAGCCGGCGCACCTGCGCTGTCTCGAAGACACCGCTGCAGGTCAGGACGTGAAAGAGAGAAAGGCTATCTGGGATGCACCAGATGGCCTAGTTGCCCTTCAGTCAAAAGGATCTTGACCGTCTGCAGAATTCAAAAACAACAATCAGGCGGGCTGTACGAGAGCTTCCGCTGGCAAACATCAGGCTCTGTGGTGCAAAAAGAACCCTACCCAAGATGTGCACGGCACATGGAAGTCGACTGCACCAGGTGACGGCGTTGCCAGCTGATGCCTGATGCCTGGCAGCAGTTTTGAAAGTGAGGGCTACGCCAGCTCCACTGAACCGCCTGGATGGCTTCGTCAACTTGC
>JAABUO010005275.1_pt1 | contig 15081 bp, 12 predicted proteins | sample 5559291 | NCBI WGS metagenome assembly JAABUO01 (sample SAMN10711878, study PRJNA513372) | rock metagenome | isolation source: Antarctica rocks | place: Antarctica: Victoria Land, Finger Mt sud
CCATAAATCGTTCGACACCTGGGAGATTCGAACTCCCAATCTTTGCCACCGGAAAGCAACGCCTTGCCATTAGGCCAAGGTGTCTTACCAAGGATGTAAAAATGAATTATATGTAAATATATTGATTATCCAGCTTTGGAGTCAGCTTTGAGTTCACTAGCTCCAATAGTCCAGATCATTGAGTCTGTTTGTGCTTCGAAGTTGTAGTTTTGCTGATGTTCTACATAGCAATAATTTTCACAACAAACGAGATTAAAGGCTACGAAGATTGTTACTTCTGCCTGTACGTTACTAGTGTGAATAATCAATACCCCCAGGCAACTTCGGTATCGTAAGCTTCATCCATCATCCACACTATTCGTCTCCGAATCTAGCTGCTACCACCACTTCTCGAACAGTGAGAGCTTCAGGAATTTCTCTCAAAAACCTCTAGCTGCCACACGCATTTCTATTGCACCGACACCATGTCCACCTTAGAAGATCTCGATGACATGGAGCGCGAGGGCAAGGAGGAGAAGGAGGACAAGGGCGAGAAGGATGGCAAGAAATCAGACAGGGATGGAGATGCGGAGATGAAGGATGCTGATGGCGAGAAGAAGGAGGAAGAGAAAGAGGAGGACTTAATAGATAGAGAGATCCTACATTCGAGTACAAGAGACATCATCATGCGGAAACGGCTACTAGATAATGATATGAGGATCATGAGAAGCGAGTATCAGCGATTAACACATGAGCAAGGCGCAATGAATGAGAAGATAAAGGACAATTTAGAGAAGATTGAAAACAACAGGTGAGCAGTCATAGCTACCCTCGCTCCATTTGCAAAGTCTTTTGCAGCAATTTGACACTAACAATTACCTCAGACAACTACCCTATCTCGTCGGTAACGTTGTAGAATTGCTGGACCTAGATGTGGAGAAAGAAGCAGCAGAGGAGGGCGCAAATATCGATCTCGACGCAACGCGTATTGGCAAATCCGCCGTTATCAAGACCTCCACCCGTCAAACGATCTTCCTCCCTCTCATCGGCCTTGTTGATCATACTACGCTCAAACCCGGTGATCTTATTGGTGTCAACAAAGATTCATACCTAGTCCTCGACACGTTACCTGCCGAGTACGACAGCAGAGTAAAGGCTATGGAGGTTGACGAAAAGCCTACGGAGAAATACACAGATGTTGGTGGACTAGACAAGCAGATAGAGGAGCTGGTGGAAGCCGTAGTGTGGCCGATGAAAGAGGCAGAACGCTTCAAGAAGATTGGCATCAAAGCCCCAAAAGGTAGATTCCTTCCATCCTCTGTCATTGAAAATACAAACATCTAACCTGTCCACCATCTCAGGTGCTCTCATGTACGGTCCCCCCGGCACCGGCAAAACCCTCCTCGCTCGCGCCTGTGCTGCCCAAACCGACGCTACCTTCCTCAAACTCGCCGGGCCCCAACTCGTCCAAATGTTCATCGGTGATGGCGCTAAGCTCGTCCGCGACTGCTTTGCTCTCGCCAAGGAAAAAGCTCCCTCTATTATCTTCATTGATGAGCTTGACGCTGTCGGCACAAAGCGCTTCGATAGCGAGAAGAGTGGTGACAGAGAGGTCCAGCGCACTATGTTGGAGCTGCTCAACCAACTCGACGGTTTCGCATCCGACGATCGAGTGAAAGTCCTCGCTGCCACGAATCGCGTTGATGTGCTCGACCCAGCACTGCTACGATCGGGCAGATTAGATCGGAAGATCGAGTTCCCGCTACCTAACGAAGAGGCTCGGGCACAGATTCTGAAGATCCATTCGAGGAAGATGACGGTGGATGAGGCGGTAAACTGGCCGGAGCTGGCGAGAAGTACGGACGAGTTTGGGGGTGCGCAGCTGAAAGCCGTGTGCGTCGAAGCTGGGATGATTGCGTTGAGGAAGGGGATGGTCAAGATTGGACATGAGCATTATGTCGATGCTATCGCGGAGGTGCAGGCGAAGAAGAAGGAAACTGGTAAGCATATCCTTGATATCGATCATCTCGAAAGAAACTTGCTAACTCGAGATCCAACAGTCAATTTCTACGCTTAATGGTATGGCAAAGCTTTTTCAGGATGGAAATAGAAGAAGATCAAGGAGGAAAGTAATGCATAGCATGGCCATGGCGTGTATACGTGTTCCCAATACACTATGAAAAACGTCCAAGCGGATCCTGATAAGGATGCTAGGCTTCACTGAATCAGCTTGGAGAACCGTCTCTGTGATTTCTCGCCTCCGGACTTCAATGGATGTAGATTGAGCTCCTTGGTGCGGAGACTCACCAAGAGTCAAAGAATAGCTAAGTTTAGGGGACTCGATTTCTCCGTTATGCATTGAGAATGGTAGGCTGCATAGACTTTCGGTTGATTGAGATTCCCACTCGATCACCGGCGTTTTCCTCTCTTTGTGTTTACAAGACCGCTTCCCTACTTAACCGCCACATTTTCTATTTCCTCGACGACTTTGCCGCTCGCCAAAATTTCCCCTACTCGAAATACCCGTCCACTGCTCGTGCATTTTACAGACTATACAGTGAACACCCTCAATTGTTTTTGATCGAAGAGGATGCTTTACTTTTCTGGAGGATATGGGCATGGACCAGCCGAAGCAGGGTGAAGGGGACCCGGGGAGTGGTGGTGGTGGTTGATGGTAAGCTTAGTCTGCGACAAAGGTTGAATAAGAAGACCACGCCAGATGCGAAGGACCACGGTAGTTCACCAACCTTTTATCATTTATTGTGTTCATCAATCAAGATAACAAAAGCTGCTAAGTCAGGGTAGGAAGGACGGAGAAAGGGAAAAAGAGAGCTTCAGATGGTGCAATGGTCTGGAGATGTTGAACACTTTGCACTTGGTACGCTACCTATCTCTGTATCCACAGCATCACCTCGCCCTAGCGAATTAAGAGATAGACGATCTCCTCCAGGCTGATTTATCCCTTCCACTTCTCTCTGTTATAGTCGCACTTTGATTGTCTCAAGGCTCAGGACTTGAAGTGCGGAATCCTGCACTTAGCCCGGTCTTTCCTATCGATCTTATGATTTCTCACACAGTCTAGGCAAAGGCCCTTGAATGACTTCTTGGCTCTGTCCGCTGCCAAAATGATCGCCTCTGGCAGTTCGACATAGCACCTGGTGCAATTCGTCTTGGAGCTGGACATCCGATTGAATGCATCAAAGTCACAGCGTTCTAAGCTCTCACACAACGTCTTTATACTGAAATTCCGAAATGCGGTTGCCATCGGCCAAAGCCCATATCTGCATAATGAGTTGACGAAAAAGCCGATCTGGTTGCTATCACACCTTGAAAACACGACATTAGAACACAACGGGATGTTGTCACAGGTGGTGTCGACAGGCTTTGATGCGGCAGGCGTCACAATCTCCTCAAGATCCACCTGTAAGTGGAACTTGATATCCTTACGATATGTAACAAAACTAGCTATTTGAAGGAAGTTATTAGCGCTAATGGTTTCTTAACCAGCAAAAGGGGCTTGTAGATTAAGGGTTTACCAAGAACGTCGTACGGCAATAGTTCTCGGACCTCGGTAGTAACGATGGGTTGGGTTGCGCTGTCTTCGTCGTGATCGTAGACCATGGCTCGGGTCAATATCTTGAATGCGTGGGGATCATCAAATGCATAAGCTGGGTAAAGAAGACGGCAAGTCTCGGGACGAATCGGCTCGTCACGAAGGTGATTCTGAAGTGCTAATTGACTCCAATGTGACATTGCTGTTACACAATCGTATTTGTCGGTCACCAACGCAACTTTCACCAGGGTTGCAGGATTTGGGTATTCAGTCGGGGAGCGGTGATGTAGAACGCCGCACAGAATGCTCATGGCCTCAGCATCGTCATCTAGAAGTAGTTAGATATCCATGTACTTGTACTCAGATCATCACGTGCTAATTGAACAATGTCTAGAGTGATAAGATTGGAGCAATGCTTGGCCTAGTCAAGGATAAGTCTGGCGCGTTTATACACTCTCCGGATTCAAGTTATACGCAGGAGGGGAGAGACAAGAATGGTACCACTGACCAGGAAGATCTACGTGGCGGACGCCCTCCACAAGGTTTGTGTTTCCTTCCGCGAATTTCGGACTCAACATAGTTTTAAAAACCTTTGAGGTCATGCAGAGAAACTTCGAAGAAACTTGAAGCTCCGCATTAGTAAGGACGAGAATAAGGTCTCCGTCAGGATCTATGACGTTTTTAGTGGCTGGCTCAACGTTCTTGGTGGTCGCCATCTTCGGAATACTTGGGCCAGTAAGAAGACGTTTCTTCTTGGGCGGTTCGCTGGCTTGAGAGTCAGATAGGTGCGTAGAGGACGACATGTCTTCGTGATTGTAGTGTCAATGCTGGTGGGGCTATCTTATTTGACCTTAGTGTAAAGTAAGGTCAAAAGGAAACTAACCGATGTGAATAAGTGATAGCAAAGGTCAACGCAAACTGTAAGACCAAAATCCCCTCCGAGAGGCTAAGGCAGGCAAACTTTCCGAATACAACGCGAATACGTCCAAATGACCTCAATCAGTACGATCACAAAGAATACCTAGGCTCATTATACTCCGTCCTTTAAGATATGCAGTTGGTGTCTTATGGAAAAGTCAGAAAGTGGAAGACCAGGGTGCAACGACCACTCGAAAAAGTATCTGATAGTATGAGTAAATAGAGACTTGTCAAAATCAGTACTACATCCATCGAATGGATCTACTGAGGTTAGCTACTTGGCAACATGTCTACCTTCCTTACATAGCAGTTTCCAGAGGCAAAGCTGGTACCTTTTTCTTACCTATCGGTGACGTTAGGAAGCACGAGAAGCAGAGACGTTTTCTCTATCATCGTCTCAGGCAACTGCTGCACTCTAGTTGCTAACACATCGCTTTTGCTACAGGATTCTGGCAGGGGTCATCTACTTTCACCAGCTTGATAATTTACAACCCTACCGTTGTATCATGTCCTGTATCCTTTCTCCACTAAGGACGGATTTTGAGGGCTTGTGGAAGCTACAAATGGGCTATTAAAAGGTTCGAGAGCTGTTCAACTATCATCTTATCGCGGCTTACTAAGACACAGATGCATACTTATGAGCAAATGTCGGGCAGATTAATCTCTAATATTGGTGTGGAGCAATTGGAAAAGTGCCTGCTGCTTTCTCGAGGCTAATTTCGGTGGATAGGTAGGCTGAGCGGGTTATACTTCGTTCCTTCCCTTATCCGCCATGTTTGATGTAGAAAAGCGAGCTTTCTTTAGCGATCACAAATCCCAGGCAATAGCGATGTTTGCTGCTTCTTCTTTCATTCTATTTATGTCTAGTGTGTTTAAATCTGCTTTGGAGGAGCTTCTTGGTATTCGCCGTGTCCCTCATTGAATCCACCTCCTTTTGTGTACTACTGGTCTGAATACATTTTTGGATACATCACCTTATCAAACATTTCTTTGAGCTAGCTAGTTGGTCGGTCAAGGGCGTCTTCTGGAAGTTTTGCTATTCGAGCCTCAGCATGCCCTCCCAAGGTGTAGGCAGCAGCTCAAATCGCCCTCGCCGTGCTAAGTCAACTTCGTCAATCAAGTCTCGTCAGACTATTTCCGTAGATTCGGAGAGTATTGATCCGCACGCTCTTACCGCAGCAGCCCTTGCTTTCGAGCGCGCCAACGGACGTGCGAGGGCGTTCAGATCGAGTCCTGGACAGGAGGCGACTGCAGCTTCAAATGCTGATAGACCACCTCTTGCAAGAAAGCAGAGCATTCGTTTTGTAGGACCGAAGGCCCAACCAACAAGACAACACTCTATCACCAGGCGCGAGGCCCCTGGCTATAAGTCGAATATGGAGCAATCCTATATAGGACCAGTTGAAGAAGAATACTTCGACAGTGAAGTCGCTTCGATTCCTTCTTCGTATAGGAGGATTCGGAAAGCAAAATCCATGTACAGTCCTCGAAAAGCTCGTTCTTTCCAATTTACGCATGGAACGCCAGGGACTGGATTCCACACCCGAAGCCATTCAGAACGGTCATCTGATAGTGTCATCCGGCTGAGCGAACTACCAAAACCTAATCTTCGAAGGTCGTTCTCCTTCTTGCGAGGCAAGTCGGATCGTTTGTCATCGAATGCTCGGCAGAATATCAGTACAGACGCAGCTGTCCAGATGGCCCGGGATCAGTATTTTCAGCAGCTGGAGCAACAGCGACTAAGTGCTCAACCGGCTGTATTGACACTAGGAAAGCACAACAAACCAAAGAAGGGCTTCCGCCGGACTGTTCGCACCAGCAGTACAAACAGCTATGGAAGTGCAATAGCGTCCAACACAGATACTGTGGAACCGATTACTGTCAGGGGGTTGGGGGATAGAGCAAGAAGCATCTCGTGTTCTCTCAAGAGCAAGTTGAAGAGAGTCTTCCATCGCCCATCAGGCACGCAAGAAGGCATGCCAGCGCAGCAGCTGGATGCTAAGCGACCTCATTTTGGAGATTACAAGGGAACTGCTTCCGGCTTGGAGGAACGTTATGAGGGCATACCATCACCTGATGGAGAGACTTTACGCAGAGTTAGCTCTCGCAAGTCTCCATTTAAGACTAGCCATGTCCTCATTGACAGGGGATCTCCTACAGGCAGCATCCGTAGCACCCGCAGCAATGACAGTAGTAATTGTAAGTCACGTGTCACGAGTTGGACAAACTCAACCGCAACAAACACCCTGAGCTCCCGCCAGAGGCGAGAGAGAAAGCGGCTTTCCGTAATTCAGGAAAATGGAGGCCCACATCAGCCGTCGTCGTCTGTTCGTCAATATGGGGAGTTGACTGATGGCTATACTGTTTTCCGTAAACCATTACGAAACAACAGTGTAGCTGGCCGGACGCGTGGTCTTGTGGACAGCCACCGGATATACTCTGCGTTACAAAGGAGACTTGGCGATAGAGGCCGCCAAGCTCAGGATGAGCTGGACCCCAGCGCGGCCGATGCCTCTGACCAAACGAGGTTCCATCTATCTAATCTTACGCCCAGGAGATCCTCTATCAACAGCTTACGAGATAACCCAGACTCTCTGGAAGCCAGGAATGCCAAGCATTCTCCTGATTCCCCTCGTGGCATCAAGTTTTCGAAGTCTGTTGTTTTCAAGCCTCCAAGATCCGCCAATGTGGATGATGTGTTTAGTTCACCACACGATATTGCTTCTCAGAAGGTCTTTGTCGGTCTCGCTCCACAAGATATTGCGCAGATTGCGCATTGCAATGAGTTTGATCACCCAACCTCCAAACGGCCCCTGCGAGAAGTTAAATCTGGGTTCTTTCCGTCAAACATGCGTCTCGAGAGAAGCAAGACAAGTCCTTTTAGACGTGTGATGCATGTTGGTAGCGAAAGCGAAGTGAACACTGAAACAGATCTCCAATCGCCCAAACACCCAGGCACGAGCTCAGCCTCACAGCCTCGTCCAACCATCTATGGCTTCCATAACGGTAGTGTGACTGGTTCGGAAAGTGTCTATTCGAGGACTTCTAGTGGAAACACTCCAAAGCCCAGTGGAAGCACATTCTCGCTTGCCAAGTCAGAAAGTAGCGGTAAAGCGGGCACAGCGTTGATAATTACGAGTCAATCAGGGATATATAAAGAGCCGCGCAGGCCTTTCGCCCAACGCAGCCTCTCTTCCACCCAAGTGGCCGCTTTGGAGAGTCGGGGTACGGAGAATAGCAAGAGATACGATACGTATCCCGTCAGAGAGATCGGTCATAAACGTGAAAATGCACAACTAGATGACGAGGACTCAGCGTTGGGAAAGCTTCCCAGTTCAATCAACGCACCAAAGCACCCTCTCGCAGTAATTCACAATAACATTATGGCCAGGCCGATGTTAGAGCGCAAGACTTCTTATTCGATGATCGATAGATTTCCATTGTTGGATATTTCTCCGGCGTCTAATGTTTCAACCCCCAAACAGGATAAAACTGCCTCGAGCGACCTCAACATAGGACAAGCTCGTCATTCCTCCAACGCAGAGAATGAAAGATACCCGTCCAGCATCAACAGGCCCTATGCTTCGTCTAGTGATCTTCGCAAGAAGGTATCAAGTGCATCTCTAAGTTCTCAGCGCAATGGTTCTACCACGCAGAGATACCAGACTAAGGGCACCATTTCCCCAGACTCTGAAGGAACACCTACATTAGCAAGCGGCCAAGGAAAACTCCGAATCATGAGTAAGCCGAAGACACCGAGTCGACATAGTCCGGAGCGTCTGGCTCGTCTTCGCAGAATGCAGAGCAGTACTTCTCCCGGACTATGTTCAACCGGACAGGCTCGACCCGGCCCAGCCCAACATGATGATCAAGAGGAAACTCCCGACATCCAGGAATACTCTCCAACAGATTTTTATTTCAAAGATCTTGGTTCTGGAGCCAACCATTCTAGTCCACCCCCCGATGATACTCCAGTCGCAAACACTCAAAGGATGGTCGACCTATTCCTGAGTAAGCGGAGAAGAAACATGTTAAGCGGTGAGCAGGGTGGTGGAGATCCTGCTTTCTTGTAAAGATTGCATTTACGAAAATCGACTATCAACCTTTGAACAGGCGTTGATTTATACAGTTAGTCTCAGTCTTGTACACTCTTTGAACATGTCGTATACTCAAATTGGAGCGAGTTGAGCCAGGATAACGTTGATGGGTTAATAGAGGATTACTAGAATGCTAGGACTTGGCTTTCCCTGAGTCGTCAGTATTGACCGTGTGGTATACCTCGGACTCGTAAGGAGGTATTATTATGGTATAGGAGATACTCTCTTTGCACAACCCTCATGAAGGAAGATCCTAAACTTGTGGAGCATTGAATATTCTGGGCTCCCAGTAGATACAAGGGTCGGACTTTGTTGCATAGAAGCTTTATCAAATAATATCTAGAGACCATCAGAAGTTCTCTCATGTACAACAGCTTCTGAGAAATAAATGATTAGAGTAGTTGTCGACTGTAGATCGTGAAATCTATACTTTTACCGAGAAATGGTATTTGTTCTGTTTGCACCATCGGCTTTCCCCGAAACTCGCCGCAAGAACGACGTCGTGAAACCTTGGGACAGCCTGGAGCATCGGCCGACCCTCAATTAATCGAGTATGCGATCTTGGACGTGGCTGTTGTCACCGCTGCTCTGCTCCCTCCTCCCGTCATCGGTCTCCGCCGTCTTCGCAGACGAAGCTTATCAGACCGACTACCACCACCCCCTTCTCGGGTTTCCCCAGTCTCACACTACTTTCTTCCACCGGCCTTCAGCTGCTTCGAAAGCTTCCCTTCTGTACACATTCTCAGAAAGACATGTGCTTGGGGCTGTTAACCCGAAAGACGGCACGATAATATGGAGACAGCGGTTGGTGGACCCGGCTAGCAATGTCACTGGCCGTGGTTTCTTGAGAGCTGGGGAAGGAGAGGATACTGTTATAAGTGCCACTGGGGGCAAAGTTCAAGCTTGGGATGCTGCAGATGGAAGGCTAGTATGGGCATGGAAGGGGCCTGGGCAGATCAAGGGTTTGGAGGTCGTAGAAGCGCAGGGTGGTGGGAAGGATGTGCTCGTACTCAGCGAAGAGGAGGGAAACATCGGAACAGCCAGGAAGCTGAAGATGGCTTCTGGGGATGTCTTGTGGGAACATAGAGATGCGAGGTAAGTTGTATCTCGCACAGGGCGATTTCTTAAGGCTGAGATAAATTGGCTCGGCACAGCGGAGATACACCCTTCAGTTTATCGTCGTCTACGAAAAGCTTATACTATATTTCTCTGCACTCGGCACTTCTCAAAGGATACAAGATCAAGGTCACGGAGCTGGATTCATCGACAGGCAAGCAGACAAGCCAGAATACTCTAGGCTCGGACAGTGAAGTTACGTCAGAGGATTCGATACTATTCACTGGTACAAAATCCGCTACGCCATTGCTCGTCTGGACGGATAAGACGTTCAAAGTCTTGAAAACAAACGTGATTGGTACGAAACATGTCTCGAGCATCAACGTCGCCCATAGCCCAGATCATCCAATCGAGAATGTGATAGTGCATGCACCTCGGACTGCGGAGGCGCTGGCTCACTTTCTTGTACATTATCAGGCTGCGAAGTCCCACTGGGCAGAAGTGTATCATGTTGGTTCCGCTTCAGGCGCGGTGAAAAAGGCCTATGATCTTCCCCAGATTGGTGGGCTTGGGGCCTTTTCAACAAGCTCTCAAGGTAATACTGTCTACTTCACTAGAAACACTAAACTTGAGGTCACCTTGCTTTCATCTGCCTCAAACGACGTCCTTGGTCAATGGGCTGTCCGTCCCAAAAGCCATGATGGGTTAATCGACCCACAAGGTTTTTCACATGCTGTTTCCGAAGTAGTATCGAGAGGGACGTCGAATTTTGCTGTGAGGTCCGCTTTAGCCTTACCTTGTGGTGATTGGGAGCTTGTCCGGAACGGCGATCCCGTATGGGTACGACCCGAAGCACTGGCTGGAGTCGTTGCAGCTGCATGGGCTGATGTGGTTGAAGAGGAGGATCTAGCTCAAGAGCTTGCAGCAGAGGGCCACAGTAGCGTTATAACAGCATATATCCACAGATTGAAACGCCATGTGAGGGATTTGCAGCACTTCCCAGCCTGGGCACAAGCTTTGCCCAACCGACTGCTTGGCAGTTTTCTCGGTGACGACGCCCAATCTCAAGATCAGGGTCTGCAGCGCGACACCTTTGGGTTTCATAAGATTGTCATTGTGGCCACTGACCAAGGCAGACTTGCCGCGCTCGACGCCGGTAAGCAGGGGAAGATTCTATGGAATATCAAGGCCGTCGATATCCAGGCCGGTCAAAAGTGGGAAGTCGACGGCATCGACGTTGCAGACCGCACTGCGCTAATACGGGGAACTCAAGGAGAATTCCTGCGTGTGGAAACGCAGACCGGAAAAATCCTACAGTACCAGCCTAGCGGTCTAATTACCTCGCTGAAAACGTCTGTTTCTATAATAGATAAGTCCGGGGAAAGCTTACTCTTACCGGTCCTTAGTGATGGATCCCTCGGAGATGTCCCGAGTGGCAAAATTGCAACCAGTACAGTCGTAGTCACAAAAGACCAGGATGGCATTGTTAGAGGTTGGATGCTTACAGACAATGCCAAACCCAGTATGGCATGGGAGTTTAGGCCTCTGCAAGGAGAAAGAATAGCAGGTGTAAGCGGTCGACCTGTCCACGACCCTGTTGCATCAATAGGCAAGGCGCTCGGGGATCGGAACGTGTTGTATAAATTCCTGAATCCGAATCTCTTACTTTTAACGACTGTGGGAATTGAGAAATCGAAAGCGACGTTCCATGTGCTAGATTCAATATCAGGCGAAATCCTTTACGCTGTTGAGCACTTTGGTGTCGACACCAGCCAACCAATTGCATCTATCATTGCCGAGAATTGGTTTGCCTATTCGATCTTCTCCGATTCAGCAACTTCTGACAAAGGAGGTACTGCGATTTCCGATGCTAAAGGTCACCGACTTATCATCACAGAGCTTTACGAATCCCCAATAGCCAATGACCGCGGCCCGCTTGGATCTTCTCAAAATTTCTCAAGTTTATATCCTACCTCGTCCAATGATGGTACAACAATTGGTACACCTCATGCTATCTCTCAAGTCTACATAATCCCTGGCCCTATCTCCCACATGTCCGTCACGTCTACTCTCCAAGGCATCACTACTCGCTCGCTCCTCTGTGTTCTTCCTTCTCTCGACGCCCTTATGGCAATACCTCGAGGAGTGATTGATCCTAGAAGGCCGGTCAATCGGGATCCTACACCCGCAGAGCTTGAAGAAGGGCTGTTTAAGCATAGTCCGATGCTAGGATTTGAGCCCAAGTGGATCTTGAACCACAAAAGAGACCTCTTGAGCATCTCAGACGTTGTTACAAGCCCATCTCTCTTGGAGAGCACGAGTCTGGTCTTCGCATTTGGTGATATAGATATTTTCGGGACCAGGGTGTCACCAATTGGGTTGTTCGACATGCTGGGGAAAGGGTTCAGCAAGTTCCAGTTGGTTGCTACAGTGGTTGCATTAGCGGTTGGGACAGGAATCTTGGCGCCTTTGGTAAGTTTTCCACGAAGATTCGAATGCACGTCCAGCTTTGCTAATCGTTTTCGCAGGTACGCAAAAAGCAGATCGATACAACGTGGAAGGCTTGATACATATAGAATCTTACTAGATACCAGTGTACTAATATTACCGAACATACTTCTGTAATTGTTCATTTCTATTCTATCCAGCTCGGTACACTAATGGTTTGGGCGGATAGTCTGCTATCCCGGCGCCGCTGGGCGAGAATTCTAGAAGGTATGATAGATGAATCCGACCATGAAGAATATAAGCGCTGCAAAGCAACGATATTGCACACTCTCGGATATGTTTTGAACCGCCCCAGTAGGCGTTCAGCTTGGCCCTCGCTGACCTTGCAGCAGAGACAGCACTAACATTTATAAATTGAGAGAAAGATTCAATGGAGGTAGTATCATATATTTCCACAGATCAAGCTGGATGAAAGCTAAAGTTGGTGGTGAGCAGGGAGCCGTGAGTTCGACGACGCCATCGCCATAACGATAACAGACACGACTTCAGGTTAGGCTGTTAGCCGACGTTCGAGGGGGGTATGGATGTGACGTCGGAGCTCGGCGATAAGTGCCTAAACCCCGCCTCAAAAATATCTCAATCAATACCTCCAAAGGAACACCTTTTTCAATCCATTCATCACTCGAAAACAGAGGTATTTATTACGAGCTCAGCCTACAGCTGTTTCCCCAGAACTACTACTGAGCCTGTCTGTTGGTTTACAAACTCAACTAAACCCATCCAATATGTCCGACGCCAAAAAGTACACATCTAAGCTCTCCGGCGCCCGCGTCCTGATCATTGGCGGCAGCAGCGGCATAGGCTACAGCGTCGCCGAGGCCTCCCTAGAATCCGGCGCCACGGTCATCATCTCCTCATCTCAAGAGTCTCGCGTGAATTCCAGCATCGAGAAGCTTCTCAAGACCTATCCCTCCGCTAAAGACCGCGTCTCCGGCCATGCCTGCGACCTCTCTGTCACAACGATGGAGCAAAACATTGAAAGGCTACTAGAGCAGACCGGCAAGATTGATCACATCGTCTTCACAGCAGGGGACGCGCTGTCCACCGCCCGAATCCAAGAAGCTACGCTCGAGAAAATCCAGAAGGCCGGCATGGTCCGCTTCTTCGCGCCGCTCATCGTTGCCAAGTTTGCTGCCAAGTACCTCTCGGCTGGCCCCGCCTCATCCTTGACCTTAACGACCGGCTCTGTGTCTCAGAAACCGATAGCTGGCTGGTCAGTATCGGCTTCCTACGCTGGTGGCTTGCACTCAATGATGAGAAACTTGGCGGTTGATCTGGCGCCTATTCGCGTCAATCTGATCTCGCCCGGAGCTGTGGAGACGCCATTGTGGGACCACCATATGTCGAAAGAGCAGCTTGAGGGTTTCAAGGCGGAGTGGAGCAAGAAACATACAACGGGACAGTTTGGACAGCCTGAGGATGTTGCGGAGGCATATTTGTTTGCTATGAAGGACAAGAATTGCACAGGGAGTGTGATCGATACAAATGGGGGGGCTTTGTTGCTATGATGAGGTTGTAAAACCTTTTTTGAATGATTCTGATATTTGAAAAGGCTATCTTCAGTAGCAGACCCGAGCATATAAGAAAATTATATCTTGACTATTTCTGAAGTCGCCACTGTTTCCGAACAAGTCTGAATGACCCATTGCCTTCACCAGTTAGCTGAAATACGATAATGAAGTTTCTTGTTTTATGCCAAGCAGATACGGGATGAGATCGAAAGCTCACTGTGCCATGCCCTAGATGGCACAATTTTCGGGATAGCTCGTCGAGTCTTAAGGGTCGATGCGTCGGTGAGTCTATAGATATCAGGCACTCGTGGTGTAGAGAAATGAGATCTCCGATTTTTGATCTCCAGAAGCAGAACGTCTATCTTGAATTCAATGGTTGTCATCCGTGCTTTTTCCAGATACTGTTCTCGTTCTAGTCGTCAAGTCTATCGAAGGTATGAGACGAAAACTTTTAGAAGAACCAAGGATCAAGGCTTTTTCTTTTTTGAAGCAAAATTTGAGTTCGATCTCGATAATGGCAACCTGTGCTTCTAGTCAAGCAATAAGCGAGCACATCCTCGGCACAAGACACCTCGAGGGAGCACATCAGAACAACATTTGTACCACTCGACTCACGCACATCAGTACGATATGAAAGTAACCAGTATTTCAGGGTGAAAACAACTTCCAATGTGGTCAAACGGAGTTGAGGGTTGAATTTAAATTAGTATTGGGTAAGTAAAATTCCAAGAGAGTATGATATGTTACTCTTCGATCTGTTCGAGTAACACTGTTCTTGTAAACTCCCATGCGTCCAAGATATCTATTATTAATTTATCAAGGATGCGGCTTGTTTATTGCGCCCGTATGTGAAAATGAGTCAGAGAGTTACACATCTGCAAAGAAAAAACCAAATATCTTATACTTCCTTGACTTCAGCATCATACCACAAGTCGTTTCTATTATACTGTCATTTTCATCATCCAGCCCTGCTTTCTCCCCAACAATGTCTCAACCTCCCCATTCTTCCCCCGGACACCCGATTCATCTTGACGGCACCACCCTCGAAGGCGGAGGCCAACTCCTCCGCCTCGCGCTCTCCCTCTCCGCTCTAACCCAAACCCCAATCCACGTCACAAACATACGCGGCAATCGCGGCTCATACCACTCCCGAGGCCAAAGCGGAGGCATGAAAGCATCGCATCTCGCAGCTGCGGAATGGCTCGCCAAGGCCACCGGAGCTCAGACGGAAGGCATGAAGCTGAAAAGCCGAGATTTGGTTTTCCGACCCTCAATCAGGGGCTTCGAGAGCAATCCTGCTACCAACCCACGTCCCCCAACCGTATGGACACCAATCCACAACTCCTCGGGCAACCTCGTCCGCCTAGACACCCATATCTCCCTCTCCACCCCGGGATCAATAGCCCTAATCCTCCAAGCCATCCTTCCTTACCTCCTCTTCTCCTCCCCCTCCACCCTC
>JAABUO010005276.1_pt1 | contig 15080 bp, 22 predicted proteins | sample 5559291 | NCBI WGS metagenome assembly JAABUO01 (sample SAMN10711878, study PRJNA513372) | rock metagenome | isolation source: Antarctica rocks | place: Antarctica: Victoria Land, Finger Mt sud
ACGCCGTCCGGGTCCAGCGACCGCAACCGACCCAGGGTCAATTCCGCGATCCGCCGCAGGTTGTCAGGGTCTGTGGCTGCCTTGGGTGGCGTGATCCCGAAGAGAAGGAAATCTCCCTCACCCGAACCCAGCCGCTCTACGAGATCCACTGGCCGACCCTAGCTTGCCAGCCAGGAGAGGCCCTGCCCGGAGCCGTCTCGATAGACGATCCGTGACCGGGCACAACGGTGTCAGTGCCCGTAGCTCGTGGTCGATGGCGGGACTGTGGGCTCGTCGGGCGTGACGGATAGTGACCGGGTCGCGTCGGAGGATGCTTGCGCGGAGGTGGCTGGCGGCTCCATGTATGGCGAGTGGCCGGCCGCGGCTGATGGGTCTAGCCGGATTGATGCCGCCAAGGTGGCGATGTCCAGGTCGGCCGGCTCTTTGGGTAGGCCGTCGTTGAGCACGGCGGAGAACCCGTGGCCGAGGTCGGCGGTCGACTCGGAAGTCGACTTGTTGATGCGGGTCGTGAGCCCGTCGACGGTGAGCGACTTGATCGTGCCGGTCGGGTCGGTTCGAAGTGTCCGGGTGGGTACGACGCTGACGATGAGACAGGGTGGGGTGACCGCGCCGAACATGCTCGTGGTCCCGGCGGGGCACAGCATGACGGCAGCGCCGGCCAGGTCCGTCGCGGTTCCCAGTTGGGTGAACCTAGCCCTGGGCTGACCCAAGGTTCTTGTCCCGCTCGCACGAAACGTCCCGGATGCCGAACACCCTACGGTGACCGGAACCGCGCTTCGAGCCGGCACCGACCAAGATCACGAACCGTCGATTGGGGATCCCCAGCCGAACTGGCTTGACCGCAGCCGCCAGCCAGCCTTCACCGATGGCGTGGACAACTCCGCAGGTGCTGAGCACGTCGAACTGCCGGTTGCGTGCACCCTTGGGCCACACGACGGGCGGGCGCGCATGGCTCGGTGGCAGCAGCTCGCTGAAAGGGCGAATCCAGCAGCGCGACGCAGCAGCCATCGACTCGAAGTTCGGTTCGAAAACGGGCCGGGCGTGCAGCAGGAACTGGAGCTTCTCGCCGCTGCAGAGCAGCAGTGCTGCTCGTTCGTGGCTTGGACAGTCACCTCCAACGAACCGGTCCTGCACGTCACGGCGCCGGTTGACAACCCGGATGCGGTCGAGCCCATCGCGCTCCTGTTCGGCGCTCGCTGATCATCAAGTCCGTCCCGCACCACGATCGGCTTGCGATTCCTCTTGCATGTGGGTTGGCTGGACAGCATGGATGACATGGCGGCGGTTGAAGACTTCCTGCCGTACCGGGGTCGTTGGGAGCTGACCGAGGTACGCCGGTACTTCGCCCGCCCGCCGATACCACTGTCGGTGTCGCTGCTGACGGACCGTGCGGACGGGGATCTTCACTGGCGCGAGGTGAGCTTCGCAGCCGGCGCTGGGGTCGATGGAATCGCCACTGTGGTGTCACCGGTGTCGGAGACGGTGACCCGGGGGGTGGTGCTCGCTCATGGCGGCAGCGACGACGGACGACGGTTCTTCCTGACGGAAGCTGCCGCATTGGCCGCCCGGGGCGCGGCGGTCATCTTGCCGGTGACCCGGATCCGGCAGAACGACGGCGTCGACGCCTTCGCCGCCGACGTCAGGAACGCGGTGCTGACCGAACGCGCGGCTCTGGATGTCCTGGTCGAGGCGGGGGCGCCGCCGGGAGCGTTGTCGTTCCTTGGCCACAGCGGCGGAGGCGCCCTCGGGGGGATCCTGACCGCTGTGGAACCTCGACTGGCCCGGATCGCGATCTTCGGGTTACGGCGCCGGCCCATTGGTCAGATCGATTACAGCGCGGGGACTTTCGCGTGGCCGTAGCGTTACGGAGGATCTGGCCGCCGTCGCGGATTGGTTCGATCTCGCCCACTTCGTCGGTGTCGAGCGGCGCACACAGCTACTGGTTCAACACGGTCGCGCCGATCAAGCAGTGCCGATCCAGGCAGGTAGGGCGTTGTTCGACGCGGCCGCACCGCCGAAGCTTTGGGCCGAGTACGAGTGGGACCACGGGCTGGACGCCGACCCGCAAGCCAGGAAAGACCGCGCCGAATTCGTCATGGCCGGCGCAACATCGTCGACCTCGGCGTCGGCTGCGAATCGACCCACCGCACTTAAGGGCCCGACCGATGATCAGTAGCCCGTCACCAGCCGTCGCCGACCGCGTCCGGCCTGGCCGGCGCTGATCGAACGTCGCTGCCCGAGCGCGGCAGTGATGGATCCCGTTGCGGTGACGGTGTTGATCTTCGCCGTGCCCGGCGGTGGAGACCGTTCCGGTCGCCGCAGACCGTTCGGCTTGCGGTCCACGTCTTAGCCGGCACGTCGCGGCGCAGCCAATGTGGTGCGGCGCGGTGATGCAGGATATGAGCATGCCGATCAGCCAGGAAAAGCTCGGGCGCTTCGCCGTGATCCGCAGGTACCGCTGGGCGTTGGCTGGTTCGATCTTCTGGTCGATCAGCACGCTGGTCTACATCACGCTGATCGTGTTGGCAGCAGTAACGGGTAGGTCGCTCGGCTTCCAAGAGATTTTCTGGCTTGTATTGAGCGTGGGCTTCGTGATTCAAAGCGGAATTTCGTTGATGTGGCATCGCCGGGAGCGCGCCGCGGGTCGGTTCGAAGTGGACTGATTCGCCAACCGGAGCATCGCCGGTGCGCGGAGTGTGGCCACGTCAAGTCACTCGGCCAGGTATTCAATCCGGCCGCTACCCGGTGAGCTCATGGCGTAAGCGGTCTGCCCTGGAGGCCGGTCAGAAGCTCGGCGTAGGCGCCTTCGATGTCTCCGTCGGTCGAAGTGATCACTCGGGTGGCCGGCCGCGAGGCGACCACCGCCACCACCTTGTCGTGGGTGGCGGCCAACTGCTCGCGGCCGCCACTTCGGCGCTGCAGTTCCGCAGCCTCCTGATGGCCTGGATGACTTGAGGTTGCTGAACGTCGCTCGAACTGACGGACTATGTCGTCGCGGTCGCTGATCAACGCGAACTCGACGAACATGGCGCCCACCTCTGTCGCGACCTCCTCCAGCATCTCGATGAACTCGAGCCGGCCGAGGTATTGCGGTACGAACACATCGTGACCGGCGTCCAAATGCACTCGGGCCATGACCATTGCGAGCCGTCGGGCCAGCAGCCCAGACTCGGTGGGCTGGTCCAGCCAACTCCCCAGCATCGCGCGCACTTGATCGACATCAAGCACCAATGTCAGCGCATGTTCATCAGCGAATCGGCGAGCGAGAGTGGATTTACCGCTCCCGGGTGCACCCTTGAGCAGAACCAGTCGAGGCACACCCGGACGTTACGCCAGCCGCCCGGTCAGGGATCCCCGATCGGGACGAAGCGATCTCACTCCGCGAGCCCTGGTGCGATCGCTGATCGGGCACCGCAGGACGTTCCTGTTCCGACATCGCGCAGCCGGCCACCGAGGCTGACGAGGGATTGCTCGTCATCGACATGACACGATGCTCGGTGTGAAGGAGCTCCACAGGAAGCTGGTAGCGCAAATCAACGCACCAGAAGGGCAGTCGACGCCGTGATCGTCCTGCTGTGCGGGCGTTCATTTTCGGGCAAGAGCACAGTGGCGGAAGTACTCCTGCGCCAGCTGCCGGCCACGGCCGTATCACTGGACGCCATCAACGCGGAACGCGGCCTGCACGGTGGTTAAGGCATACCAATCAAGGAGTGGTCGCGGACCAACGCCGTAGCTCGGGACCGCACCCGCAGGTGCATCGCGGACGGCATAACGGTGGTGGTCGACGACACGAGTTCCCTGCGTTTCCTCCGCGATGGCTGGCGCGCGCTCGCAGACGAGCAGGGTGTGTCCCTGGTGCTCGTACACATCGACACGCCGGTCGCGGTGTCGCTGCAATGGCATCGCACCAACCGCAACAACCCGTCGCGTGACGACGTCGATGATGCGGTGATGCTGGCCCACCTCGAGTCCTTTGAACCGCCCGGTGGCGATGAGGAAGTTATTCGGTTCGTCCCCGGCGCCTCGGATTTGCCCGATCTCATTGCGGCTTTACCGTTGCGCGGAGGAACAGGCGACGCGTAAAGAAACCGACGGCTGATGGAGATCGATGACCGGGCACCGATCGCTGACCGGTCAGCGATCCCGTTGCGGTGACGATGTTGATCTTGGTCGCCAATCGGCCTGGAGTCGTCGATCGCGACCGGTAGACGTTCGGCAATCGGGACGTCAGCCGTTCGGTGAGGCGCACGCTCATGCCGATGAGCGGTCGGTAGAGGTCAGGCTCCGGCATCAACTGAGTAGCACCTGTCTGGACGCTCTAGCACTATTGCGCGCATGACACAGAACGAGACGTCGGCGGCGCAGGGGTGCATCTTCTGCGCCATTGTGACCCGACAGGCCGAGGCCAGTGTGGTGTACGAGGACGAGACCGTTGTGGTCTTCATGGACCTGAACCCCGTCACACCCGGCCATCTCCTTGTCGTGCCACGCAAGCACGCGGTTGGCCTCGAAGACCTCGATGGAGCCAGTAGCGCTCACGTGTGGCCGGTCGGTCATGACATGGCACGAGCCTTGCGACGCTCAGGTGATTCTGTCAACTCCATCTGGCCCCGGTGTGACGGTTCGACTCGGCCCCTTCAGTGCGGCAGGTGCGCGACGAGGGAATCCGGAGTATCTGGCGGAGGATGGACGTCATGGATTCAGTTTGGTTTGAGGGTGTCCCGGATGGTGCGACGGTCAGTGCGGGGATGTGGCGATTCAGGGCCGAGCGTCTGCTTGCATATCGGTCGGAAGAGGAAGTCCGAGCATCGCGAGAAGCTGCGCAACTGTGTCCTCGACGAACGGGTTCTCTGGATCAGATCCATCGGGGTCGGCGATCAGTGCCTCCAACTCATCCGCTCGCACCTGGGCACCGACGACGGCAGCCGCCCAGGTGACAAGTTCCGGACCCGCAGCGAACACGGCCTGGCCAGACCAACACCGAACACGGTGGACGGGGCGTCTACTTGCTCGACCCATCCGGGCACTACCTCGAGCTGATGACCCGGCCCTACCTCTGAGTTGCAATCGTGGGGTTCCGAGAACACTTCGTCGGAGCCCTACGAGGCAGCAAGCCTCGGGCGCCCAGTTGTTGATTCCTCATCGGTGCGTTCGCAGTGAGTTGTCCAGGGTCTTCATGAGTTCCGCGACGCGGCTCTTGCCCGCTGGGGCGACGGGGTACCGATTCAGAACGTCCACCAACACCAGGCTTGCGCGTTCTCGGGCCAGCTCGATCAGCGCGTCTCCTACGCCGGGGTTGCCGCCTGCCCTCAGCTCGGCCGCGCGGGCCGCGCCGGCGGCGGCCCGGAGGATGTGGCCGACCTGTGTGGCGTTGGCCAGAGGATGTAGGTAGGCGGCGGCTGCGGCATCTCCGGCGGCGCGGGCAGCGTGCTGAGCGGCTTCGTCAGAGACCTCCCTGGCCGCCTGGTGCGCAGCCGCCGCAGTGACGCGCTGCAACTTCATTCGACCGGCGCCGTGAGCGAACATCAGAGCCGCCTCAATGGCGGCGCGGGGCCTCGGATCGTCAGCGGCGACTTCCTCGAACAGAGGCAGGACTACTTCAGCGCTCTCCGCTGCGTACAGCGCCACCACTCGCAGCTCCTGCATCGTCAGTTCGAAGTCGGCTGTTCCTGTTGTCATGCCGTCATTCTGGCGCGTGTCACTGTCTCCCCATCCAGTCTTGTGCGGGATGCTCGCGACCATCCCGTCTCGACGCAGGCTAGGCATGTCGCCTGTTCCAACGACGCCGCGCGCTGGCATGTGCTTCGCGCAGCAGGGCTCGCAGTTCCTCGGCGGTGCCAGGTCCTGGCTGCACGATGCAAACCATCCCAAGCGGCCGTACACCGGGTGCGGGAGCACTTGATCGCGGCTGGTGACGTCTATGGTCTGAGCCTGTCCGCGGCGTCCAGCGTCGATGTTCACCCGGAAGATTCCTGATCCGAGTCCCGATGACGGCTCGTCTGGGTAGTCCTTGGTCACCACGGTTGCGAACGGTTGACCGGGCGGTACCACGGCGTCGGGGGCGTAGTAGAAGAACAGATCTCCCCAACTCACCTCGGGCGACCCGTCACCCGGCGCAGGCCGCAGGGTGAGAACACGGCCCAAGGACTCGACGAAACGGCTGATCTCATCAATAGTCATGGTTCAACAGAAACATTCAAGTGCCAGTGGAGGCTCCGGTGCGCACAGTCGACGTCGCCCGCCGGGCCGGCTGCTCGATTCAACAGGTCCGCAAACTCGAGGCCGCCGGAGTGCTACCCCCCGCCCCGCGCACCACCTCCGGCTACCGCCAGTACCACGAGCGCCACGCCGCCAGCCTGCTCGTCTATCAGCAGCTGGCGGCGGCCATCGGCCCGGTCCAGGCACGCCTTCTCCTGCGCGACGCACACCGCGACAAAAGCGCGATGCTGGCACGACTCGACGCGGCCCACGCACGGTTGCACCAGGAACGCCGCGAACTCGAGCTCGCCAGGCAGGCACTGCGGTCCATCCGCAACGAGCCGATGGCCGACATTCAACCGGCAGACTCGATGTCGGTCGGGGAACTCGCCCTTGCCCTCGGCGTACGACCTTCCGCTCGGCGGCACTGGGAAGCAGAAAAACTGCTCAGTCCACGTCGAAAACGGAACGGGTCTCGCAGCTACAGTCCGGTTGATGTCCGCGACGCTCGCCTCATCCACCAGCTACGTCAGGCGGGCCACCGGATCGCACCATTGCGGGATCTGCTGCCCACACTTCGCCGTGAACACGACTGGGATGAGTTGCTCGCCGACCGCGATCACAGCATCCAAACCCGGGCCCGGGCGTTGCTGGGCGGCACCGCAGCCCTTGCCGCACTCCTGGGGGACAGCCGCGGAACATCTCAATCTTGAGCCCGCCTGCCCCAGGGCTATCCGCCCAGGCGGGTCAGCGAGGTGGTGCCGCGTCCGCCTCCCGACGCGTCCCGGCAACTAGCTGACCCAGCCCGGTAGAGGAACGTCGTACGGGGCACGTAGTGGCGTTCAAGCAGCCAGCGGTGGCCCTCTCGCAGAGGTGTGGTCTGCGGGACGGCTCCGACGCCACCGCCGACCTCTTCGATAGACGACCACGTCGGGCAGAGGTTTGGTCGCTGCGCTTTGCTGCCCGGGTTCCATGGATACATCAACAAGGGTGAGTGGTACGCTATACAGTACCACTGGTAGGGAGAGACATTGACGACCGCGATCACTGCAACCGAAGCGCGCAAGAGCCTGTTCGGGCTCATCCAGCAAGTCAACGACGACCACACCGCGGTCGAGGTCGTATCCCGGCACGGTAACGCAGTCATCATGTCGAAGGACGACTACGACGCGATGACCGAGACCGCCTACCTTCTGCGGACTCCCGCAACCGCCGAACGACTGCTCGAAGCCATCGAGCGCGCGCGGCGCGGCGAGTTCGAACAGCACGATCTTCTGGACGCGTGACCCGGACGCTCGCCTTCGACCGCAACGGGTGGGAGGACTACGTCCACTGGCAGACCCAGGACCGCAAGACACTCAAGCGCATCAACCAGCTCATCGCCGACGTGCTCCGCGACCCGTTCACCGGCATCGGCAAACCGGAACCGCTCAAGCACGTTCTGACGGGCGCATGGTCACGCAGGATCGACGAAGCCAACCGCCTCGTCTACTACGTCACCGATGACCACATAGTCGTCCTGCAAGCCCGGGACCACTACTGACGTCAGACTCGGGCGACCCCGGGCGCCCGCAGAGGGATCGTCCAGTGGGACGGTGGAGCCGATCGTCAGCAGTAGCCTCTCGATGGTGAGTACGTGGACCGCGGGCGCACCGGGGATCTTGTCCCTGCCGTCTGGCCGACTCGTGCGTGGTCGTGGACTGCGTCGATCGCTCCCCGCCGGCGTGCTGCCCGAGTTCGGGGTCTACCTGCGCCGCAGCCGCCCCGAGCCGGTGGAGTGGGAATCAAGGTGGATCCGCTGGCCGGACTTCTGGCTGCCCCTCGACCGCGGCGTCGCCGAGGAGATCCTGCGACTGGCATGGCGCCGCGCCGCCGACGAGCGGGTGGAGATCGCCTGCGGCGGGGGTCATGGCAGGACCGGCACCGCGCTGGCCTGTTTGGCGGTGCTGGACGGCGTGGCCCCTGGCGAGGCGGTCGCTTACGTACGGGAGGGCTACCACCGGCAGGCGGTGGAGACGCCATGGCAGTACCGCTACGTCACCCGGTTGGAACCGTAGACGGCGTTCCGGTCACCGATCGGCTTGTGACACACGGGGCAATAGTGACGGTGCCAGTGGGTCACGGACCGCCGGTGTCATCGAGGATGAGCAGATGCACCCTCATGGCAGGGACCTCGCGAAGAGCAACGCTGGACGCGGTGGTTTCATCGCGGCTGCCGTGCTCGGCGCCGTCCACGCGGCCTTCAGCATCTACTGGGCTCAGGGCGGGACGTGGTTGGTCTGGTCGCTTGGAAGCAGCCTCCTGGAGACCTTCGAGGGGCGACAGTGGGTTCTGTTTCCCGTCGGTGTCGTGAAACTCATCGCCGCTGTGGCGCCGCTGGTGTTGGCTCATCGGGGCTGGCCCGGACGTCGGCTCATGCATGCAGCGTGCTGGCTGGGTGCTGGGGTGCTCATCGTGTGGGGCGGTGTAAATGCCGTGGTGGGGAACCTCGTGCTAGCGGGTGTGATCCGACCGGAGTCGGGTTACGACCATCCTGGCATGGTCGGTCACGCCTACTTATGGGATCCGCTGTTTCTCGCGTGGGGTGTCGCGGTTGCCCTGGGCATGTTCCATTCGCAACGGCGCGTGCATGGCCAGGTCTCTTCGCCACGTTAGGTCCGTTTCGTTTGCAGACTATGTTCCGGTCAGCGATCGGTGCCCGGTCAGCGATCCCGTTGCGGGGGCATCGTTTGGGGTCGGTGCCGGCCAAGCGCACCAGCCCCAAGCCCTCGTGGGGCACGTAAACGTTGAGCACAAATGTCCGTTCGGTCCGTTGAGTCTCAGCCCAGGTAAGGACCCCAACGACGGCTGCGCCACGTACCTCATACTCGTCGTCAGAACGCCGAGACGGAACCTACCAAGCGCTCGTGCCGGCTCAGGGCACGCAGCACCGCGTCCTGGCCGCGGCGCCGCGCCGACAACGCCGCGAGCAGGGCGAGCACGGGCTCAAGTGCCTCCGAGGCGAACCGCGGCGCGGCCACGCCGACACTGCACGCCAGGTCGTCGGCATGCACCACGATCTCCATCAGCCGCACCACCAGGAAGTCGTCCATCGGCAGCGCGCAGCCCTGCCACGGCACGTACGTCGTCGGGCCGGCCACGGCGATCGCCGCCGCCAACTGCTCGCGTGACCGGGCGAGGACCTCAACCGACTCGGTGTGCCCGGCCGAGGCCATCTGATTGAAGTCATCGCGGATGGAGGTGTTCTCGGGGGCATCGACCGGCGCGTGCAGCCAGTCGACGCGTTCGTAATGCCCGACCAGGGTCATCACCGGGACGTCGTGCGGGCCGGGCGTGGTCAGGAACTCGACCGCACACTCGGGCTGGCTGACCAGATGACGCGTCAGGCCGCCGACGGTCAGGCCCGGCAGCGTCGACTCTTGTTCCCAGGCGTCGGCCACCTCTGCGGATCCCACCAGCTCCGTGAGCTGGTCAACAGCGGCAGTCACTGCGGAGCGGTCGAGAGTTCCAACGAAGGTGAGAGGCATGCCCAGGACTCTGCCAGGCATGCCGGACGATCAACGTCCTGAATACGCCGGCGGAACCGGCGATGTGGCTGAAGACGATCTTCGTGCCCGCTGGAGGATCGGCGATTCAGGCGGACCTTTCAGACGGGATCCAGCCGTCTCAGCTGGACAGGGGATGATGGACAGATGGTCAAGTGGGTGGTAGACGGCAGCGCCTGGAAACGGTCGACACCTCGCCGCCGCAAGCTGCAGCTGGTGCTGCTGAGCTGCGCTATTGCTGGCATCGCAGTAGACGTAACCACGGGTTGGCCCTGGGCACTGGTGATCGGGATGTTGTGTCTAATGACCGGATTGATGATCAACCTGGTGAGCCCACCGGCCGACCGCAGGTCGACCTAGCTTCGGGCTGCAGCTTCGAGTTGTAGACCGTCTCAATGAGGCATCGGCCATCGGGCGATCCTTGTGGCTGACGCCTCCTGGCCCTCGGGGAGCCGCAGCTGCCGGTCTTCTGACACGATTCGTGCATGGACGCGGTCACGGCGGAGCAGCTGGATGGGATGCGCGGCCGGTTGAGGTCGTTCTGCTACCAGATGCTGGGTTCGCCGTTCGACGCCGAGGATGCCGTGCAAGACGTCTTGGAGCGGGCTTGGCGCGCTCGCGGGCGGTACGACGAGGCCCGGTCCAGCCTGGCCACCTGGTGCTTCCGAATCGCCTGCAATGTCTGCATCGATCGGCTCCGCGAGACCGGACGCAGGCCGCTGCCGTGGGACCTCAGGACTCGGGGTCGACGTCGGCGCCCCTTTGGTCCCGGCGCTGGACGTGCCGTGGCTGATGCCGGCGCCGGCCGGCTGGTCCGGCGGCTCGCGCGTCGAGGAGGCCGCGGAGCGCTCCGGTGAGGTCCGGTTCGCGGTCACCGCGCTGAGGCTGCTTCCAAGCGACCAGACCAACCACGTCCCGCCCTGAGCCCAGTAGATGCTGAAGGCCGCGTGGACGGCGCCGAGCACGGCAGCCGCGATGAAACCACCGCGTCCAGCGTTGCTCTTCGCGAGGTCCTTGCCATGAGGGTGCATCTGCTCATCCTCGAGGACACCGGCGGTCCGTGACCCACTGGCACCGTCACTATTGCCCCGTGTGTCACAAGCCGATCGGTGACCGGTCAGGGTCACTGAACGACAGTTCCGCATCGATTTGGGTGACTCACGGCCAAGCTGACGCCCGTCGGGGTTACATTCTGCGCAACTTTCTGGCGGAGGAGATGCCGTGTCGAGTTCAACCGATGCAAGAACGAGTGCCCTGAGTTGGAGACCGCTCTCGACCAAGAGCAGGATCCTTGGCGCGGCAGGCGCTGCTGCGCTCGTCGTGGTGGCGTTCTCGGGGTACGCCGTCGGCTTGAAACACGAGCAACGGACGAACGTTTTGACCGGGGACTTCTACGTCGGCGCGCAGCAGGCAACCGGAGACGTCGACGGTTGGGTCTACGGCATCGTCGACAGTGTGAGCTGGGTTGATCCGGAGGGTTCCTTTCACCAGAGCGGGTGGCCGACATGCTTGGACACCGTCGGTACGACGGTGAGGGTCCCCTTCGGGGAAGTGCCCGCAACCGGACCCCAGGGGAGCTCGTGGCGGCAGGTGGTGTGGGTGGATTGCCGGGGCGCCATCAGTCGCTGATCCGCCTGGCAACAGCAGGATCATTGCGAGAGCCACTTCGATTACCGGATGAAACCGACCTGTCGCCTGCTTGAGCGGTTCTCACGCATAGATCGGCGCATGATCCGGCGAATGACGAGAATGATCAATCCAATCAAAAGGCCAACACAGCCACCTGCGATGGTCGCTGGCACTCCAAGTTTCACCGGCCTGACATCGGGTCCTCACCACCCGTCCCGTTTGCCGAACCCCCACCGGTGCGAATTGCCAAATTAGTTGGCACCTTCTGTCCAAATTATTTGGCACTACTGGCTGGTGCCGACGACGAGCATCTGCCGGGCTGCGTGGATGACGTCCGGGGTGATCTGGTCGAGTTGGTTGATCTGGATCAGGCGCCCTACTTGGGTCATCAGGCGTTCGATGAGACGGAAGTTCCCGCCGGTGATGCGGGTGACGGTGTTGGCGGCCTCCACGTGGTCGGGGTTGGCCGGGTCGTGGGGGTGGCCCAGGTGCTGCCAGTAGTCGGCCAGGACGATCGGGATGTCTTCGGCGTCGATGGGTCGGTATTGGTGGGCGAAGCCGATCCGGCTGTACAGCTGCGGGTATCTGGCGAGCTGACGTTCGAAGCCCGGCATGCCGATCAGGATCATGCCGAGGTCGGATCGGTCGAACAAGTCGCGGAGCTGTTCCAGGGCGCTCGTCTTGAGCCGGTCCGCCTCGTCGATGATGACCAGTTCTGTGCGGGATTCCACCCATTCGTCTTCGTCGAACTCGGGGTGGCAGTTCGGGTCCAGTGCCCGGTTGATGTCCGCACCCGAGCACATAGGCCTGCAGGTGCACTTCCAGGTTGAGGCGTCGCCCGGTGATGTGCACCTCCGGGGTGTAGAAGGCGGTGCAGCTGGCCACCAGCGATGCGGGTAGGACGGTGCCGCGGGTATACCTCTCGGTGTACCACTGGTCCCAGTCATCGGCTGCGGCGTAGGTGCGGGCGGAGAGGGTCTTGCCCAGGCCGGGCGCGCCGTAGCAGGCACCGATGTAACGGTGCCGGCGGACGGCGTCGGCGAATTCGACGAAACGTCGCGACCTTGAAAATCACCTCGTTGCAGCAGACCGACTGCTCCGAGCCGGCGCCAGAGACAATCCGTAACGCTGAGCCGGTTCGAATGTGGCACCAGGGCAAGCGTGATGCCGTGTCCCACAAGCCGAACCTCCAATGGTTCGCCTACTGGACCCGTAGGGCAACTCACGCAGCCGTACTCGGCATGGCGTTGCCATCTCGTGGCGGGACGTCCCCGACCAGTCAGGACGCACGCTCGTCGGCCTGGTCCCGAACGGCAAACAGGGACGGCGGTGATGTCATGCAGCCAGTGAATCGTGCTGTCGAAACCGTTCAAGGATTCCTTTTTCAGGACACCGTTGTTCTGTCGAGGATTCGACCGCTGCCTCGGCGGCGCGGATCCGTGCGGTGGGGACTATGTTCCGCGGTACGACTTCGAGGAAAGGACTGACGGTATGACCTCCACGACGAAAGGTTCATCCACCACCCCGGATGCCGGCTCGGGTATGCGCCGGGACATCGGCGTCATCGGTCTGCTGTTCGCAGGCGTCGGGTCGATCATCGGGTCGGGATGGCTCTTCGGAGCCCTCAACGCGGCGACGATCGCCGGCCCGGCAGCGATCTTCTCGTGGGCCATCGGTGCCGTGATGGTCCTGCTGATCGCCTTGTGCTTCGCCGAACTCGGCACGATGTTCCCGCTGTCCGGCGGCGTCGTCCGCTTTCCCCACCTGTCGTTCGGGTCGTTCGCCAGCTACACATTGGGGTGGGTCAACTGGATCGCGGCAGCCGCGGTCGCGCCCATCGAGGTCGAAGGAGCTCTCCAATACGCCACCAAGTACGCGCCCTTCACCAATGCCCACGATGTCGGCGGCGAGACGGTGCACACGCTGACGGGCCTGGGATATGTCGTCGCGGTACTCGCAATGGCGATCTTCGTCGTCATCAACTACTACGGTGTGCGCTGGTTCGCCCGAATCAACAACGTCGCCGTCTGGTGGAAGTTGGCGATCATCCTGCTCGTCATCGCCGTCTTCCTGTTCACCAGCTTTCACGGGGACAACTTCTCCAGCAAGGGTTTCGCCACCGACGGCTTCCACGGCGTCCTGACGGCGATCGCCACCGGAGGGATCGTTTTCTCGTTCCTCGGGTTTCGGCAGGGTATCGAACTCGCCGGTGAGACGAACCGGCCCAGCCGCAACATCCCGGTCGCCGTGATCGGCTCGGTCCTGCTCACCGGCTTGATCTACATCGCACTGCAGGTCGCATTCATCGCAGCCGTGAGCCCGGGTGATCTCGCCGACGGGTGGAGCGGGATCTCGGGCCACCTGGCCAACAGCTTCGGGCCCCTGGCCGCCGTCGCGACGGCGATCGGAGTGGGCTGGCTCGCGACCCTGCTCTACATCGATGCTGTGATCTCACCCGCGGACACCGGCCTGATCTACACGACGGTGACGGCCCGCCTCTCGTTCGCCATGGCCAAGAACGGCAACGCGCCCAAAGGCCTGGCCAAGATCACCAGCCGCGGCGTCCCCCTGGTCAGTCTCGTCCTCACCTTCATCGTGGGTCTGATCGTTTTCCTGCCCTTCCCGAGCTGGCAGCAGCTGGTCGGCTTCATCACCTCCGCCACGGTGTTGTCGTTCGGGTCCGGCCCGCTCGTGCTCGCGGCGATGCGCCGCCAGATGCCCGCTCACCCACGCCCGTTCCGGGTCCCCGGCGGTGACGTGATCCCGTTCCTGGCGTTCTACTGCTCGAACCTGGTCGTCTACTGGGCCGGCTGGACGACGGACTGGAAGCTGTTCGTCGCCGTCGCGCTCGGCTTCATCGTCCTGGGGATCTTCCACTTCACCAAGACCGCAGACACCGGCAATCTCGATCTCCGGGCGGGCGCCACCTGGTCGTTGCCCTGGCTGGCGGGGCTGTGCCTCATCAGCTACCTGGGCGATTTCCCCGAGCAGAGCAAGCACGCCGGCAATACGGCCACGATCACGTTCGGCTGGGGTTTCGTCGTGTTGTTGGCGCTCAGCGCCCTCGTCTACTGGCTTGCCCTTCGCTTCAGGCTGCCGTCCTCCGCGGTCGAGGAGAACGTGGCCGCGACCACCGCCGAGGCAGCCGAGGAGGAGGCGGAACTCGGCGGGAAGGCCTGACCTGGCTCATGCGGTCCACACCCCGTGTGAGGTGGCTTCTGATTCAGCCGGGCCGGACTTGTTGCTAGCGACGCCCGGCCGGCGCGTGCTCGGCCGACCGGAACCGTACGCGCACCTGGCAGCGGCGCGCGAGCATTACCGTCGGCCCAGCCGGCGTTCCCCGGTGGCACCCGGGGTGCAGGCCAAGCCGTAGTGCCCGAACACGGCCGGCTCTTCGGTGGAGGCCAGTTCCCCCTCGATGTCGATCGACGGTGCATCCTTGACCAGGCCTTTGCTGACTGGCACCCGCAAGTGCTTGGGCGACACCGTCGCCCCCTGCAGCGGTACGAACACCAACCGGTGCGGCCCGATGATGCCGATCTTCACGGTGGCGAACGTGTGCTGATCGGTGGCGGTGTCGAACTAGATGAGTAATTCCAAGGGCTGATCGGCGCGTTGAACCTCAAAGTCGGGGTGGAGAGTGTCCAGGCTGGCGTTGCTAACCCAACGTCGAGCAGGAGGCTCAAGTGGACGCTGACCTGGACACTC
>JAABUO010005277.1_pt1 | contig 15076 bp, 22 predicted proteins | sample 5559291 | NCBI WGS metagenome assembly JAABUO01 (sample SAMN10711878, study PRJNA513372) | rock metagenome | isolation source: Antarctica rocks | place: Antarctica: Victoria Land, Finger Mt sud
AGCATGAAATGCAGGAATTACCTGTAGCCCCTGCACCTCCACCACACGCTCCCTCAGCGCTTGCAACTCAGCCATCTGTGCCTCGTCCATCTCAGCGCCAGTCTGTCACACAGTCGTACAATCAGACATGCATATGTATGCTGGCAGAAACCCGGCCACTCGGCAAGCTTTATGCAGTTAAGCTGCCTGATGACAACACATGCTGTACTGCATCTTGACTGCAACAGGAGGTGATATTATGGCATTTCACATCACGCACTGCCACAGCGATGACTAGGTGCTGTATTAAGTACAATGTGCTGCTTGCCTGTTGCGCAAATCGGAAGACTTCAGCTGCATTACCTGAAGCTCCATGACCCTCCGGCGGACCTCCTCCATCTCTTGCATGAGCTCTGCATTCAGATCTGCCAGTGCAGCATCTGCCTCATTCTGGCCAGGAGCCGCAGGACCATCCCGGGTGCTGGCTTCCCCTTCCAGCTGCATCACTCGCTGGCGCAGCAGCTCCATCTCCTCCAAGGCCTGCTCATCCACCAGCTCTTTGCCGTGGTTCTGGGCAACCTGGTTCTGCAGGCTCTCCAAATCCTTCACCCTGTGGAGAGACGATGTGCCATCAAACCACGCATGCATTACCTTTCTGCTGTATAAGGATGAACATCTTCCCGTTAACAAAAACAGGACCACATATGCATCACTTGTACATTCATGCTGCTGCAGACACTGCACATACGCCATCTACATGTGACTGGGCAAACGCCTAAATCAAGAAACTGTTTTGATAGTGGCAATGGCAAGCTGCAGGTCGTTCCCTACACGGGCATATGCTGAACAGGTGGATGTGATCAAAAGTGCCTGATACACAAGGTACACAATGAGGTGGTTTACTTTTTGCGCAACTCCTCGAGCTCCAGGAACTCCTGAGGTGCCAGATCATCAGCCAACCCTTCCTCTTCACCTCCTCTCCGCCCAAACTCAGCATACAGCTTTGCTTTCTCACGAGCAACAGCTGCTGCTGTCATTTGCTGCAAGCGTGACACAAGGGGTCTGCATGGCAATTTGGGATACAGCATGGCGCACATATGTTGCATGCTTGCAAGACCGATGTGCATGCAAGTAACATAAGGCAATTGTGCATACATGCAGGGCCATAGGCTATGCATTCAGACACATGCTGCCGTGCTTGAAGCAACAGACATGCAGGAATAGGTTGCATCAAGGTTGACAAATTTATTCTGTCTTCAGCACAACTTGAATGCCAGCGGCACTACTCACCCCAAGAGCGCCTGTGCAATTTTTCTCAAGCTGCAGCAAGACAGGTAACCACCAAATTTATGAGCAGAGTCAGACAATATTAGCTAGATATCTTGTTGCAAATGACAAGTGTTTTGATGACTAGGAAACATACCTCCAAGTATTGCTGCATGACAGGGTCCAGTTTGAAAAGGTTGCCATGCACACTGGACATACCACCCTTGTTCTTTTGAGCATCCACTGTCACTTGCATCATACGCTGTGCAAAGCGACATGTGGATAGAGTCTCGCTTAGCTGGCTTTCCTGCACGTGAATAGAAGCTATGTCAAGCGATCATGCAATGACTGTTGGTTGGTCTTGTTATGTGGATCATCGCAGTCATCCTCCAGAACAGCAAGGGACTCATCTACTAAGCTGCTAACTCTAAAGCAGACAGGCAGCAAGCTAGTCACATGCCAGACACATTACTGACATCAGATGAAGCTTTGGAGAAGAAAACAGTCACCTCAGACCAGATACAGGCCACCAACAAGGTTTGGCAGTTGCCCCCAATTGAATCCTTCAGGAAGTGTGTCAGCTTGGATGAGCGATATGGCACATGCTTGGCATTCTTCTTGGACAGAGCTATGATGACCTGCAACCAGGAAACATGTACATAGGCCTACCAGCACCTGCATGAACCTGCAGCCCTGATATGATGTTCAGCCAAGCAACCTGTGCACCAAATATGTACACAGAGCTCCGCAACTCTGCGACACCATGTCTAGCAAAGGTGCAGGCAAGCAGCTGCATAACACCACAGGTGCAAAGCACCATAGCTCACATCATGACCAGTACATGTGCAATCTGTCAAGGCACACCTGCTCCAAAAAAGTGAGGGACTTGTTGATGTGCATAGCTTCCTTGGCAACACTGCCCTGTGCACCAGTCTTGGTATACCTCTCGCTGCCAGCCAAGTCTACTAGATTCAGCTTCCCAGCATATGATGCGCCATCTGCAACAGCATGCAGCCTTGTGTCACAAACTTTTGACACACATTACAGCGCAAAATCACACATGCAATGTTGGGCCATCTTGGATGCATGTGGCAGAAGCCACAGCAACTCAACTTCATGATGTGTGATGGCATGTACAGCCAGGTATCAGCACATGTGAAGCTACACATGATGGACTTGCATGCACATGACCCAGCCATCCGGAGCAGAGGGCATGGACTCATGCATACCTGCGTCAACGGTCTCAATCCAGAGGGTGATAACGGTGTGAGACCTTGACGAGCGCACATTAAGACCATGGCCTGCTACATGCCTGTTGTGCTGCCCCTGTAATCAAGCACTCACCATCATGTCAAAGCCTGTCTCACAACACATGCATACAGCTTTCAGTGAGGCTGTACAGCAGCCATCACACGTTAACAACGCAGGTACTGCTTATGCCAATTGAAAGAGATGCAACGAGATGCTACGAGGACCTGTCTGAGGATCTCCATGGCTTCAGCTGCTGTACTACACTTTGGAGTGCTGACATTCTTGAGTGTCACAACGTTCCTGCAAGGAGCATTGCATGATGTGAGGCAAGACCAGCCAGCATGAGCAACACAGGCTTGATGGGTCTGATGCCCCAATGTGGTTGGTTCAACATCGTGTTAGTCTGCAAGACTTACCTTCTTTCACTGACACCAATATCAGATGACTTGGTCTCAGGCACCAACAGATCTCTGAAGCTTTCATTGTAGATCTCCACATAGGTGACGCCAACCTTGAAGTCAGGGACACGTCTCCGCTTCAGCTCTCGGAAGACCTGCAGGGCAAGGGAGGTGCAGATGTAGCTGGCAATGCTGCAATGTGCTTTGGGCTAATGGTACGTCACACTTTGAGTGTTGCCAGACCTGGTTGATTGCTCTTGGCATGACACCCTGCATCTCTGGGTCATCCAGCTCCACGTTTTCAGGTCCTGCAAGACAACAGTAAATCAACCCTTACATTGTAATATCCTAGCAGGCAGCTTTGCAGAACAGCACCTGTCATGGTGTATGTCTTTCCAGAGCCAGTCTGTCCATAGGCCATGATGGTCCCATTGTAGCCATCGAGCACAGAAGTTACTATCTCTCTGGCACAAACCTGCAGCCCCCAGCAGGGCAGCTGAAGACAGGCCAACAACCAATAAGTGCTCAAGCAGCGGCTTGACATGGAGCATACCTCATGTGTATAGCCTTGAGAGGTAGCGTTTAAGACCCTGGTGAAGTTGAACTGCAACATAGACCACAAAAGGACGATCACAATGCGAGCAACATGTGTCAGCATATGTCTGACAGTAAGGCAGAAAGTGATCTCTGCGGTAGTGTCGGGCAGTAAGTCCGAATAAACATTGGGAACAGATGAGCACGTTCACAACTTGCAGATGAGTTTCCGCACCTGGTACAGACCATCATCGTCTGCGCCTTTTCTGACAAGCAGTGTGGGCTCCTGCAAGACACAGAGTGCTCGCTTGGGCGAAGTAAACGAGATCGCTGTTGTGATCACTGCCCTTCAGATCACAGCAAACACACACACACCGCCGTATTGTCAATGCACTGCACCGCAGTATCCAAAGGGTCGTCCTTCGGTTTCAACCTAACGACGACCTTGCATGTGGAGCGGACCATCGCGGACTATACCGCCGTACAGTGAGTCACACCAGCAAGTTCGCGAATATTGCGATGTATTTCTTTCGCCAGATGCCGGCTAATAAGAATGTCGCTGCATGTACGATGCGATCAACACCGTCTTCGCGCCTACCCCGGCTAACAATTTGCGTGAGCGGATACTAAAAGCTTCTTTGTACTCCAATGAAGCTGAGCAACATGAAGTCCCGGCACCTGTTAACCCCGGTGCCTGCACCGACATAAGTTGTGCTTGCAGGTCTGCTTTACTCTAGGTTATTCTTGTGTCTGCCTGTCTCAAAGTTGGCTTAGTCAAACTGCGAATTAGCTTCAGTGCTTGGGCCGCAAGCCAACATTCTGCCGTTGCGACGGACCCGCAGAGCGTTGTGCGCAGCCTCTGTGAATTTACAATGGCTTTAGAGCCGTCTCAGAGCAGGCTCTGAGCCATGGCTGGTGTCAGAGGCACCAAGCGCAGACTGGACCTTGGCTCAGGCAGTCTTGGCCCTGCCGAAACCAGCACGACCGATCTGACCTTCGAGACTGCACAAGAAAGGACTTTACCTGCTGTGTCAGGCATGGCAGATGACGACGACCAGACAGAAGTCAGCAGTCCTGCTAGGCCAACAGCAGTCAGCAAAATCAAAAGGCAAGTGGAGTGGTTGCGTGAAGGTGAGCGAAGAAGACGTGGACTGTAAATCATCATCCGGCAAGCAAGACATGCACACCATGCCCTGCTGTGTGCCTGTAGAGGCTGCAACATTTGCAAAAGCCAAGAATGTCTTCCGAGCAGTGCATGCAGCCAGCCCACCCAAGGCAGGACCTTCCCAGCGTGAGTTACGCGCCCAGCTCAGAGCTGAGCGCATCAAACAGGGAAAAGCTGGCACGTCTTCGGCTGACAGAGGTCATGAAGAGGCTAATATGACTGAGCTGGAAGCAGCTGCATCGTTGGTTGACTTGATGGCTCATGAGCGTCTTCAGCCAGGTAAACACCCAGGCTGTGATCACTACAGTCAAAAGACAGGACTGTCACCGTATCTCCTTGGTATGGAAAGGCATTGACCAAGCTGCTGAGCAGTCATGTGTTTCTGGCTGCAGCACACGACAATGATAGCCATGAAGTAAGTCAGGACACCAGCAGTTCTGCAGACCGTGCCTGTACAGCTGCTTGGGCCAAAGTGTATGGCCCTGGGAGTGCCAGTCCAGTTCCAAGGCTTGCAACTGACTGGAGCACTCAGCATGCCCCTAGTCCACACATCCAGGCCATTATGCAGGCAGTTGCTGGCTCACCTATTGGCAGTTTGCATCAGCATCGTACAGTACCTGAATTAGGTCTGGCAGCTTCACCAGCAGGAGTGCAGGCAGAACCAAGCTTGGCCGAAACGACATTGCCTCAAATTGGCACTGTAGCTACAGCTGCTACCAGGGGGACTTATGCAGAACCAATAGAAGAGTACGATATGCAGAACGCTGCTGAACATGATGAGGTCGAGGCAGTGCAGCAGCATGGGGCATCAGCCAGTCCTTTAGACGGCAGGCAGCAGCCTGCCTCAGTCAGTCCTCAAAAGTTGACACAGCAATCTGCCAAGGAACAGGCAGCTGCTGTTATGACCAGTCTATCACCTGCAGCTCCACAACTCCCTAAGCAGCAAGCTGAATCTGCTGCTGTTGCTTCACTGATGCAAGGAACCCCTTCTTCAGCCAGGAAGGCGGCCAAAATGGTCAGCCCTCGCAGCCCCACAAACAGTGGTCTTGCTGGACTGGTACCTTCTGCAGCTGTCAGAGAACTTGCACACAAACAGCCATGCAGACAGACACCTGACCTGGAGACTCACGCAATGCAACTAGCCCTGAAGGTAACATGCACTGAAAGCATGTCAGGCTTGGCTCCATGCAGCATATGTCACGCTTCAGGTGACCTTGCCTCCATGTATCACAGCCTTCCATGTTGCTTAGACACGGAATTACAGCAGTATTGCAGAAACATCATGACTGCATCATGACATACATGCCCACAGCAACATGTGTTGTGCAGCGACTGGTGGCCCGCGAGGCGCAGCAAAAGCTGGCAGATGATGCCTTGCTGCATAGTTGCCCTCCAAGCAGCTTGCTGCAAATCCCTCTTTGGGCTGACAATCTGGCCCCTAGTGTGCCTCATCAGCTGCAGGGAACCCTGTGTGTCCCTGCTCAATGTTCTGTGCGCCTTCTCAGGAGGGTATTCGCCAGAGCTATTCAGGTCTGAGCCTCGATGCACACAAGCAGCTCTCACTGCCTCATCTGATTGCATGTGACAACAAAAAGACTTGCAGTGCAGTGATAAGCTGGCTGCTCAGTAGACAGGGCATACACTCACAGCAACATCAGGGATGCCTCTTTTGACACCACAAGCCAGTTTACCAATATCTCCTGCATCTGTACGGAGTCCTATATTGCATTTATTCTCCCACTGCCCAGGCTTCAGCAGCTGTGCAGACTGCACAGATTGCTGTGTCTGTTGCCGTGTATGACTGTAACGTTGACCAGGAGCCTTGACTCAACAGTTGACTGTACTGCAGATCCAGCCACACTGCATCCAGCTGTCTCACCCTGGAGGAGGGTCAGTTCTACAAGACTTTATAGCAGGGCAGGAGGCCGGCATTGAGCAGTATGGGCTGCAGGTCCAGGCTGCCGGCAAGGGGCTGGAGGTGCAGCTGAGGTTAGAGCAGGGCAGCGCGCGTGTGCAGGCCCTCATCCACCAGGAAACAGACCTGGTCAGGCAGGAGCTGCTCTCCACCAGGCTCACCACCCCTGCTGCTGCCAATGCTGCAGGTCAGTTAACTCCTTCTGCTCTTTCAGGTCCTGTTGTCTCTTTCTGAATGGATCAGCTGACCGTGGTGCCATCATTGACTCTGATTTGGATAGCTGCCAGTCATAACAAAAAGTGCTTCTTTGCTCATAAGCTGCTTGAAACCATTGAGCTTCCCCTCACATTCAGCATCACGCTTGTGTGCACAGCTGCATCCTGCCAAGCTTGTTAATTGCGTGTACAGAATCTTCTGGTGGGGGTGACAGAAGCCCAGCAGGGAGGGCTGTGAAGGCAGTGCTGCAGTCAGCTGGGTGGGGAACCACAAGCCCAGCCAAGCGTGTTCCCAAGGCGCTACCATCTGAAGCAGTGGGCCGCCAGCTGGCAGACTACGAAGCCCTGCTGCCAGCAGAGCAAGATGAGCAGGCTAGCGCACCCGTCATCAGCCCAGAGTGAGCTCACCATCAGTGCCTTTTGCTACTGGTGCTTAAGTTTTAGTTTGCTCGGACCGCCATTTGCCACTGATTCCTGAGACCAGCAGGAGGCTGCCACAAGTAAACCTGGTATATCTGCGTGGATGGCCATTGTTTGCTGTCTCATCTTTTGTTCAATAGCATTTAATCTGCACACTCAACACACTTACGTAATTGGTAACGTTACGCTGCAGGACATCTTCACAAGTGCTAATGTTTGCACACTTGCATGTGACAGGCGTCGCAGGCTGGGGAAGTGGAGTCAGCAGGAGGTTGAAAGTCTGATCAGAAAAATGGAAGCAGCCCACAACTGGTGTCACATCAGAGACGAGTGGCCACGTCTAGGCTTTCCTAGAAGAAGTGCCGTTGACCTGAAGGATAAATGGCGGAACCTGGAGGGTGTTGTGCTTCATGGCAAAGCAACACGTACAGTCCAGTTGACAGGAGAGCAGAAAGAGCGCATTCACCGCTGCTACAGGAAGTACAGGGCAATGCAGCCTGCCAGCTCTCCTGTAGCTTCACACAGCTCACCACAGAAGCAGACCCAAGTCATTGAGGAGAGCAGCCCAGTCAAGAGGCACAAGTCTGCTAGCGATTCGTATGGCCCATCAGATGAGCAAAAGTCATCCAGTACTTCTGGCAGTCCAATGAAGAAGGACGCTACACCTGTGCTTACTCCCATGACTACACGCAGCAGGGCTCGGGCTAGTGGGCAAAGGCAGAGCAGCAAATCACCTGCTCAGAATAAGAACAATACGCAGTACAGTCGTCGGGTGATGTTGGAAACACAGAAGAGGGTTGAAGTAGATTGTGTCAGCTGAAGAGAGATTGGATGACCATCTTCAGTACTGTTGTAACACGTGCAAAAAATTTCTTGCGCCGTGCAGTATGGGGTTTTGTGCCGTTTGTTTGAGCATCTGCATTGTCCGAACCTGAAGCAGTTATAGACCGCGAATGTTTCGGACTTCATCATGACATCCTTTGTCAAGTAGTCTGGGGTTGTTGCTCATGCACAGTAAGGGCATGCCGTGCAAAGGCCATGCAAGCAATGACTGACATTGACTCCTCACAGTGACCAGGATACTTGGGTTAAATAACCAATCAAACCTGGAATGTGCAATGCCATTTTGACTGCTGCCCTACATCAGCATCAAATTTTCGTCTGCCCACGTCAGAACCAAGCATACCAATCAATTCAAGGCAGCGTTGAAGCACAGCCAATAGCATGATGCATGCCATGTATACTTCAGCAGAAAATCGTTATGGATCAGGATCACATATCTTTCCAAAATACCACATCTCACTTAGGGCATTCTTTGTCTACAGTGCACATTCAGCTGCTGCAGATAGACAAGAGCTGTGGTCTATTGTTCAACCTTCACTGCTGAGCCATCAGCAGGTCGTGCCAGAACAACACCTGGTTTCTTGTATGCATGGTGATGCCCAACAGGACTTGACTGCTCAAAGTTGGTGGTGTCTGCGCATCCAAGGTCTCTATCTATATTCTGCATCATGGCAGTGTTCCCAGATGGGCCAGCTAGGCCAGCTGCCACTGAAGATGCAGGGAATGCAGCTAGAGGTGATTCGTCAGACATCTGCAACCGTCCATGCCTCACTTGCCCAAACACAGATGCTGGTGCTGAGGGCGCACTGTCTTCCACTGTCAGCTCCTCACTAGCAGGGAAATCCTCAGCAGTGCTGTGCTGCACAGCCACATTGCCTGCTGACTGATGTTGAGCAAAGGAGGGCATCTCCTGCAGGGCTGCTCCAGTGGGCCTGGAGTCAGTACTCTGGGAGGCACTGCTAGCTGCGGAGATGTTGGCATGGCCTGTTGCCTGTGCCAACTGTGGGGCTACAGGGATGCCTCCAGCAGTCCCAAGGGTCTGTGGTGTGGACTCACGCACAAGCTGTGGGCTGAGGCGATGCTGCGATTGCTGGGTAGTGACAGCTGCTGTGGTGGGGTAAGAAGCAGTAGCAGTGGGGGGGCCACTGCCTGACTGGAATGATGTGGAAGGGCCACTGAGGCGCGTAAGGCCTGCCGACATGGGGCTGTTGCCCACATAGTCCTCGCTGTGCAGGCTGTCATGAGCCAGTGACCCATTATCTGCAGCCAACATACAAGGGCATTACCACATCTGGCTATGGGCAAATGCGTTGGGATCTACAGCAAAAGAATGTACAGTGTGCACACAGGACCCAAAGTTTGGTGCTTCTGCAACAGAAAGCATAGTGCAGCGGATCTGGATGATCAACTGAACAGGTGCATATGCAACATAGGGTCACAGATTGCCTGAGCCAGAAGATGACCATAAGGGATGGCTTACCCTCGCAAGCGCTGCTGATCGCCTTGTGCAGCTCAGATGCCACAGACTGGCCCCACTTGCTGCATTCGTTGCTCAGCCCTGAACGCACATCACTCAGGTTCATGTATGGCCTCTCCTCTGGCCCACTGGACCTGCCAGACATGGCTCCCCCAAGGCTATGAGATGACCCCCCACGCAGGTTTGCCAAGTCTGACTGGCCCAGACCACTGCTGCTGACACCCTCTGCTCCAAAGCCCTTTGTGGGCGAAAGCTGACCAGCGGTGTTCATGTTCCTCTGACTGGTGAAGCTAGTGTTAGCTGCAGCCGCCCCGTCATGGCCAGCAAACATGCCGCTGGGGCGGCTGAAGATGGGCCCTGTGCCAGTGCTGGAAGTTGTGGACACCTTGCTCAGTTGTGGCCTGCTGTCTGCGTTCAAGGTTGATGCAGAGCGTCCAAAGATGGGGCTGCTGGAAGTAGAGGCGCCTTGCCCTGCCTGAGACTCTGCAGGCTTCTTGACCCGGCTGCGGATCCAGCGCCGCCTTCGCACAAAGTCTCGTACCTGTGATCATTCATTCAGGTCAGTGTTTGCATGCAGTCCTGTTGCAGCATTGCTTGGCACAAGGTGGAAAATCAGCCGCTGCTAAAACTGTATTACATGCAGATGTAGTTCACGCACTGTAGACATGAAGCACACTATATTGTGCCTGCAAGAAGCAGAGCACCAAGGTACAGGTTCCTTGGTGGCCGTTGGATCTCAGTAAACTTGCAGGCTTCAACACTACAAGGTCCACTGAGCCAGTAAGGCAAGCATGAAGCACATTCAGCATACCTTGCTGCGGTGGCCAGAGTTGGGTGCAGGCGGCATGCGCAGCCAGCTGAAGTCAGTTGCGTAGCTCCAGCCATCCGCATCCACAGCATCATCAGCAATGCCTTGATGGTCCACCACCCACCCCTCCTCGACCCATGACCACCCCTGCACTCATGTGACAAAAGTAAGAGACAAGACACAAGTCCACCTGGACATGCAAAAATGTCTGTGCACACGACAGGGGCTTGAGGCAACAGAGCCGGTTGCAACATTGAGCTATTTTGAGGTCCACATTCCTCCAAGACGAAGCTTGCACTTGACAACCTGCCTGCTAAACAAATATTGTGCTCATTGGCTGTCAACAGGCATTGTTCATGGCAGGTGCAGCACAAGTGAGCAACAAAGACGGCATGGGCTAAGACTGGATTGTGCAGAGCTGGACAACGTGCATGAGACAGGAGCCGGACTGACCTTGGGGAGCTTGGGAGCTACAGTGGAGAAGGCCATGGAGGCTGCCTTGCCCGGAGTGCCATTGCGGTGGCTCCAGTGGCCCACCTTGTCAGTGGGCAGGAAGTTGCCCGGCCAACCATGGCCCCACCCCTTGAAAGGCTGGAACCTCTCATTCTCAAACACCTCCTCCTCCACTGGTCCTGCAGCTATGTGCAAGAAACAGTGCTTTCATTACAAGCACGAATGCCACTATCCTCTTCAGACATCGAGATTCCATAAGTGCATGTTTATGAGACAAGTATGGTCAGTCTCATCATGTTGGCTGCTCCTGAGTACAACCTGCTCAAGCAATACGGTACAGCTGCAGGTAATAGACTAGTCCAGCTGCAGCTCTATCAAACCTGAGGTGCTGCTGTCGATTTCACTTCTCTGCTAACTACTGTTACCACATGCCCAGCAGACCCTGGCAGTACAGATAATAAAAGCCTTAGACAAGTACTCGTTATCATGCACTACCAATCCAGCTTTGTAGAGTCTATGTGCTCAAAGTGCAGCCTGCTGGCACCAGCTGAGTACAGGCAGGCACATCACAGCAGTCATTTGATGGGCCTGACTCAACAAGATGCAAAGGCGCAAAGGCACACCTGTTTCCATCTCCGCCAGATCTGTGTCACTGTAGGTCTTGTGCCTATCAGCAGTAATCACAATGTTCTGCTCCTCTGCTCCATTCTGCCCCGTGACTGCACCCGCCTGGGGTGCACTGAGGGAGCTCACCTGAACCGCAGTGGGTGGCCTGGCCTGGACTGCACTTGGCGAGCTGCCCTGTAGTGCAGCAAGGTAGGTTGTCAGCCATCTGACACCCAAACCTGGTGACAGGTACAATGAGCAGCATCCACAAAGGTAGCTGCAGCCCCTTGAAGCTACAATCTGTGCAAACAGATAGTTAGGGTCTTCTCTCACATGGTGGCATTAGGTGGCCGCCAAATAGTTGTGATGCCCGTCAAGGATCTTCAACAAAAAGTGCAATCATGCAGATGAGCACAGAGCAGAAGGTTTGACACACTGAGCTGACTTGAGTGATGCATGTGTCACACACACACAGTAGCACAGCTGACCTGAACTGCAGTCCCATCCTCTGACTTGAGGTTGCTAGCGCTAGTAGTCAGGCCCCAGGTTGCCAGATAGTTGTCAGTCTTCTCCAGCAGTGGAGTGACCACGCTAGTGACACTGTTGGTGGCATCCACATCAGGGTCTCCACTCCTGCCAGGGCCTTCAGCCTGTGATGTGCTGCCTCCCTCTGCCGGTTTGGACTGCATAGTGTTGCCTCTGGAGAAGCCCCAGCTGGCCAGCACATGGTCAGTCTTTTCCAGCAAGGGAGTCATGACGCTGGTCACTGTTCCTGATGAAGGTGAATGCTGGGTCCTGCACGCATACCCAACATCTGACAAAGTCTGCAGACATGCTATGATTTGGTGGCAGATGGTTGTTGGCTAGTACTGTGTGCGCAGAGTGCAACGCCCTTGAGACAGCAAGGATTGGCTTTGACAGTACTCAGCGTCCCTCAACAGGGCATCCATTGACAACATATGCTACAATGCAATTGACCTCACAAGCAAGCAACATAAATCTTAGCAACATAAATCAAAGACAGATTCTGCTACTCTTACTTGGCTGCCTTGGGCGGACTGGCCCCCAGTGCAGGCTTGTCAGTGACAGTGGCAGAGCCTGGAGACGAGGCAGTAGCAGGGATTGAGAGGGGGGCAGGGGCAGCCTGGTCTCTGGGGGGGAGGGGGGCTGGGGCCCTCGCAGCAGAGTCTGAGGACAGTGACTTGGAAGAGGTGGTTCCACAAACAGCTGGCTTGCCCTTGGCGACTGCTGACAAAGAATTATTGCTGGATGCTGACAGCTGGACGTCTTCAACACTGTCTACTGAGACATCAGAGTTGTTGCGTGAGTGTCTGAGATGCCGCCTGCTTCCTTTCCTCTCCTTCTTCTCCTCTTTCTTCTCATCATGTCGCTCCTGATGCTGCTTCCAGCCGTCTGCCATCATGCGCCTGAACTCCTGTAACATGAGCTTGGTACCATGACTCGCTTGTCCAGCACACGTGTCAAGGCTAGCACCGATGGCTACGATGTAATGAAATGGCTACGGAGCAATAAAGGAGCTAAATTATGGTGCAATGGCTAGCTGAGAAATTTGTTCTGAAAAGTTAAAGTGCTGCTCTATCCAGTGCATATGACTAGCTGCTGCTGCGCATATAGTACATATAGCTGATGTTGGTCTTGTGGCCTTCTACAGTCGCCAGCGCCATCGATTCTGAGCACAACACGCAGAGTGTGGGAACATGGATTGTTAAAGAGACAACACTGATAAGTGGAACAAACCAATGCTTGGTCACAGAGCATAGCTGGCAAACAGTCACTTGTCAACCTGGCTTTCAAAAGCAGCAGCTTCACAATGCCTAGCAGGCCAGTGTCACTCTACGATGTCCCAATGAAAGTCTTGCAGGCCAGCTGATGAACATGCAGTCTCTGCTAGCCACGGGATGTCATGATGTGAAACACCCAACAAACTCGACATGTCACTGTGAGCTGACCTTGAAGCCATGCTTGATCTGAGTGTTGGTCTTCTCGCTATTCTCCTTGATTTGCTGCTTCCACACATCCCTGTGCCGCACCCTCTGGCCCTTGCTGCTCTCAATGGGAGAAGAGCTGCCCTCCTCTGTCATACTGGATGAAGCATCATTATACGCATCTTCATACCCGTCATACCTGCAACAGTAGCATGCCTTGTCAGCCGTCCGCACAGTCATTGACCAAACTGATGGTGCTTTTCAGATTGACTATTCTTGGGTGCAGGCTATGTGCACAACATGAGCTGTCCTGCAAGTTGCCACACCATATGCTTTGGAATGCAGCCTCAATAGACTGCAAAGCGTGCAGACATGGACAGCATGCAATGTACAGGGACAAAAGTACAATTGTGATCTGAATTGCACCAGATGCATGTACATGATGACCCACCTGGTGCCATCTGGACCATCACTGTCTGCCACTATATTTGTGGGCGCCTTCTTTGGCTGTTCTGGGACTTCAAGGAAGTCTGATGCAAAAGCAGCCAGGTGCCTGAGCGCCGTGTGTGTGACCACAAGTAAACAAAAACTAAGGAACACCTCGCACAGACTGTCTGGAACATCCATCCAGCCAAACAGTGTCTTGAAAATCCAGCCTGAGATGCCTGCAGTTGTTTCAAATCAATGACACTGATGACTGGTGGCAGTCACAGTTCGAACTGTGACTTATCAAAAAGGCTTGTCACTGCAGTCACTGCTCAACATGAAGCTTACCGAGGCAATGATGCAAATCACACAAGTTGTTTTGGCTTGTCAACACCAAGGACAGTGCTGTCATGAGTGATTACCTGTGCATGAAACCAGGCAGGCATGAATGCCATGTAGCATGCTGCGTATACAGTAGATGCTGAAGATCATCAGGGCAAGCGCAAGGCCAGTTGCTGTCAGACTGACCCCATCCCGTGGAACTGCAGTGCCTGCATACCCATGTGGCACACGAAGGCTCAGTACACAGTCTGCAGCGCACAATGTTCATCACCAGATACGTTGACAAGCCGTATACCTCCAGCCCTAGTTTGGGCCTTCAGCCAAGCAGCCAAGGGCTCAAAAGAGCCCACAAAGCGTCTATCCATGACACCTGTCCACCAAGGCTGGCGGGGTCCTTTAGGCTGTGCTGCCTGCTGTGGAGCAGTCTCTCTGCCTTCTCCTGATGTTTCTGCCTTCTGAGAAGGAGCAGGTGGCTGCACAGCAAGCAAGAAGTCAGCATACAGCATAGCAAGTATGCATGTGCTGGCAAGCTGAGTAATCTTGCGGTGAACAGGCTAGATTTCTAGACATGCTTGGACATGCAGGATAGGCTGCTATTCCGCATATAGCTGCAATTTAAGTACTGAACAGCTACTGGCAGCGCTGCAGCAGGGGTATGCACACCTTGCCAGCAGCTGGCTTTTTGCCATATTCATGAAACGTCACAAAGTCTTTGAGGACCTCCTGTACAGTCTCAAAGTTCTTGTTGATTCCATTGCTAGCACCTGAAAGTTGCAACATGAATCAGAGCTGATTCATTAAACTGCACGATTACGGGACGACCAGGTGGGTGACATGACTTGCCTCGCTCTATGGCCTTCTTGATGAATGCGTTTACGCTAGTGACATATACAAGCTGGTACTCCACTTGCAGCCTACTTGTCTTTTCACCATCAGCTTTCAGCCTGTAAACAAGAGCCATGTGAGTTGCAGCTAGCAATCTTAGCAGCCAACAGTTTGTGAGCATCAAGGGTTCATGATAACAAATGGTAA
>JAABUO010005278.1_pt1 | contig 15073 bp, 11 predicted proteins | sample 5559291 | NCBI WGS metagenome assembly JAABUO01 (sample SAMN10711878, study PRJNA513372) | rock metagenome | isolation source: Antarctica rocks | place: Antarctica: Victoria Land, Finger Mt sud
GAGGCTCCACGGCGGCTGGGGGCAGGCCTCCTGCAGCGCCTGCGCGTAGCCCCGCAGCGACGCTGTCTGCGCATGAACAGCCCCCGACAGGCAGCGGTTTGGCAGCGCATGGATGCCCACTGGTCGAACGCCTGACCGTCCACTGCCCTGCGCACCGGAATGCGCGCTCCGCATATGCCAATACGGCCTGCGCTTCAGGGACGGGCGCTGCGGGCCTGCTGAGCAGCCGCCCGCTCAGCAGGCTGGGCTGCCTTGCGATAGGGTTAGGGTTGGGGCAGCGCGCAGCAGGGACCGTGCCTGCAGGTTCAGCGTGCTCTCCTCCTCCGACACCGCCCCGGACAAGAAGCGGATGCCTTGCGATAGGTTTGGGGTTAGTGTAGGGCAGCGCGCAGCGGGAGCCGCGCCTGCAGGTTCAGCGTGCTCTCCTCCTCCGACATGCCCCCGGACAGGAAGTGGATGCCGGGCACCGCGGGCGGCACCGCGCGCAGCATCGTGCGCACGGTGTACCGCGCCACGTCGGCGGGCGTGGGCGTGGGCACGTCCAGGCCTGCGGGCGCGGGTGAGGCGGAGCGGTGAGCGAGCCCGGCGCGCGCGCGCGTGCCGGCTGAGCTGCTGTCATGTTTCAGAGCGCTGTGTGTTCACGCGGCGGAGCAGGCGTGGCACTGCCGCGGCTGTTGTTTGTAATGCAATGCACCATGCATGCGACGCACGTCACATGCGACATTGTCGAACTGCCCAAATGAAGTGCACGCGCATCTGGGAACCCTGACATGATGCCGGGCCAGTGGTGCAGGGGCCGTTCGCGCCTGGCAGGATCATATTGGGCTTTAGCAGGATGCAGTCCTGCGCGGCCCCCGCCGGCAGCGCTCAGCAGCAGGCGCGGGCCTGGCCGCCCCACGCCTCCGCGGACAGGCCCGGCCTTCGTGCGCGCTCGCAGCCGAGCGCAGCCCTTGCGCATGCACGGACCTGGAGGCACAGCCCGCTGCATGGCCGCCCGGCAACAGCCACGCGCATGCACAGGCACAGGCAGAGGGTTGGGGCAAGCGGTCGGAGCGACTGTTGTGATCATGCATCATGCACTTTAGTTTGAGGGAATGAAACCGGAGGGCAGGCGGGCGCGCGCGCCAGCATCACGTTGTACTCATTGAGCAAACGGAAGACGTGGCTGTACACGCGCTCGGACCAGAAGGCGGTCTCCTCGATCGTGTAGTCGCCCGGGCCCAGCGTCACCTCCGGCTCCACGATGGGCACCAGCCCGTTCTCCTGCCGGCCGCCGCGCCGCACCCCTCAGCGTCCCCCACCGCCCGGCCCTGTCTTCATCCAGGGTGCACCAGATCACGTTCGTCGCTGAAAGCACTGCGGGTCGCAGAGAGGGCTCTCTGCCGTGGTGCAGCCAGCCCCGATGCGACACAGCTACGGCAGGAGAGGCACCACCACTTGATCACGATTGCAGGGGACTTGCGTGGCGCCCTGTCTGCAAGGAGTGCGCCGATCGACGCCGCGAGCTACGACTAGCCGGCCTGCCCCACGGGGGTGCAGCCGCTGCCGCGCCGGCCAGCGGGCGCGCTGGGAGGGTTCGCGCACCTGCGCGATCTGCGCGTAGCGCGCGAGCCCGTGCGCGTTCTCCAAGATCGCGGTCGTGGACGGCGTGGCCGCGCTGCCGATCTTGATGACCGCGCGCCACCTGCGCGCCCGGGCGCACGCACGCGCAGGTCAGCGCCCGCGGCGCCGCGGCGCTGCCGCGCGCGCGCGCAGCCGCGGCCACGGCCTGGCGCTGCGTCGTGCGCTCGGCGGCCGCGTGCTGCTCCGCGTCCGTGCAGACGGCGCGCGGCTCAGGCCAGGCCTCTGCATGGAACACGCGCGCACGGCCATCGCGCAGCTTGACCCAGACGACGCCCCTGCGCAGTGCAGTTTACCACTGCCCCATGCTATCCTTGCATCACTGCACGCCGCGCTTGGCGGTGGGGTGCACGTGCTCAGCACCAGGGCATGGTCAGAACCTCCTCATACAGTACGAAAGGCTGGGGCGCGCTTGGCAAAGCGCGCGCCCTGCTTGTAGTACGCCTTGCAGCGGTCGCCCAGGCCGTCCAGGCCCTGCGTTGCGGTCTCGCCGTCGGTGCCGGGGATCACCTGCGCCAGGCGCCTTGCGAACTTGGGCATTTACTTGATGTCTCGCAGCACTTCCTCAGACGTTGTGTCTTTGTGCAGGACTTGGTTTTGCCAAGCAGAGCGTGGCACAAGCTGGGTTTGCCAAGCAGAGCGTGGCACAAGCTGAAGCAAACACATGGCGCCGAGCTCGCCGGCGATCCAGTAGCCGGCCGCGCCTGTAGGCCCGCGTCCACCTTGATGCCAGGGACGATTCCCGCACTCCTCAGCACGTCCACAAAGGGCTTGCCCGCCGCGGTCGACTGGTACAGCGTCTCCTCAAACATGATGCACCCCGAGATGGCGTCGCTCAGGCCCGGCGCGGTGTAGAGCAGCTCGCGCCAGTCGCGCCGGTTGGTCTCCGTGTTCTCCACGTCTGCATGCAGGCCCGCCCCAAGAGTGTCAGGCCCGCGTCTCAGCTCTGAGTCTGCCTGGTGACATAGAGGGCGAGTTCAAGTTCCAGCCTGAGGTCAGGGGAGCCGATATCAGGGGCGGCCCCGCGCTTGGACAGGACAACAGGTCAATAAGCAAGCCAACCTGGCGCGCCACTCGCAGGGTTGGCCTGCTTGTCGTCCTGTCCAGGCGCGGGCCGCCCCTGACGCTCAGCTCCCACGACCTCAGGCTTCAGCCCAGCCACAATGGGCATCTTATACATAGGCGCATGTCTAGTCCTGAGCCTGCAAAGCACACTTGAGCCAGCATGCCGCTCCCCAAACCTGTCCTCAGGCATGCCGTCCAGCGCAGTTGAAGGCGCGTCTTGGCATGTTCGAAAGTGCTGGCAACGTGCAGGGCAACGTGCGTAGCAGACAGGATGCCAGCCCATGCACTCTCACGAATGCATGGCTGCAGCCCACAGTGCTGTGGCGAGAGGCCGCAGACAGCGCTGCCCACAGCCGCCCGCAGCTCGCCATCTCAGGCACGCTTGGTCGAATCGGAAGGAAGGTGAGCGCCGCACCGACGGTGGCCAGCCGCTTGCCAGTGGTGGCGTTGGACTCGTCCGAGGCGAGGATGCCGAAGCCGCGCCGGCTGATGTACTTGGCCGTCGCGCGCAGCTCCTCAGTGAACGAGTTGTTGCCCTCTATGTCCGGCAGGCAGGCCACCCGCGTGGCCGCCCGCCGCGCCCGCGCCGCGCCGCGGCTGCGACGGACAGCGCGCACCGCCTGCCCGGCCGGCGGCGGCGCCGGCGCGAGCGCAGCCCCACGGCAGGCGCGCAGGCCGGGCGACGGCCGCTGGCATGCTCCTGCGCCGGTGCACTCGCCAGTGCTGGCTATCTGCGGCTCTTGTGGGAGTGCGCTTATCAAGCGCCCACTGCGCTGAGGACAAGGCCGAGCAGCTCTGTGTGCAGAGGCACAACCGCAAACACGACTCTCTCTCACTGCCTGGCACGCAAAGTGAGTCGCAACGCCGGTGCGGCTCACAGCATGGATATACAATGCGCAGTGACACCCACAGTGTCTATGGACTCAGCAAGCCTGACAGGTGCTGGACGGGCGCTATGTGACACGGCCGGGTAATCCAACGCACTGTGTGTGCAGGTGCTTGGTACCAGCCCAGGAAGCAGGCCTTGCGAGGCCATTGCACTGCTTGAGGAAAAACTCCGGTCACGTTGACACCAATGCTGCGCGCCACAGGCACTCAGTTCAGCCCGCACAGCAGCGCCTGCCCAGTCAGGCAGCGTGTAGCCGGTATATGCCCAGTGTGAGTCACAAAGTGGTCGCCATGCACCCGCACCTGGTGCGCCGCTTGCTGCAGCTGTACACGCAGTAGTGGAGGACGGGGTGCTGTGCCGACAGAAACGCAAGCGTTTACTGTATCCCAGTAGTAGTCCAGACTTTAAAACATTTCGCTGAACGAGGGCCACAGACAAGATAACGGGTTGCACGGTAGTCAGAGGCATGAAGGTGCATGAAGGTGTTTCAATACCACATTAGTTTCAATTAACACTTTCCTGGCACAGCCAACGCAGTCTCTTGCACGTACTGGGCGCGCAGAATTTGCTTGCATTGCTCAACGCAGTGAGAACCTGTTGCCAAAATCTTGTTACGCAGCCTGCACTCCGAACACTTAACGACATGAACACGGACAGCTCCTTTGCTAGAAAAACTGCTATCCTAAGGACATACGCGTTGACAGCCAGCGCTACATAACTCACCTGCGCGTAGCAGGACTCACAAACCGTGCGCATGCCCTAGACCTCCTTGAAGTCCTTGGCAAACTCCTCCCAGCTCGCGCCCTCTTTGGGACGAGAGCGCCCTGCGGCGCAAACACGCCCAGCGCTCAGGCTCGCGCCATGCACAGCGCCTCTTGTGCGTGCAGGCACACCTGGGTGACATACAGTCAAGCGCATATGCCTGCTGCCGCTCCAAGAGCACGGTTTGCACAAGGTTGCGCACACCCTTTCACAGGTGTGGTTCAAAGCTGGACAACAAGCAGACTTCTTGCGAGGCATCAAAAGCACAAGCTGGGTGGCTGAGTGATTGCACAAAACGCGGCACGGGCGCACCGGGCGAACACTGCGCCTCGCGCGCAAACAGGCTGGCAAAGAGCCCGCGCCAGGGCCGGGGCGCTGGCTCGACATATGGCCGGCTATGCGCGAGGCCGTGCGCAGGCTCCAGCACGACCTGGTCTCCACCTGCAGCAACCAGAGCACCACGTTATGTGCCCGAAGCATTTGTTTTTGCACACACACAGTGCGCAACGCTGTAGTACTATTGCAGCCTACAAATGTTGACAGGACTGCTGAAATTGTGTGCTAGGGTCGTGCATACAGAGCTTTGCGCACTGCGGTGCAGGCGCAGGGCCGCGCAAGGTCCACACTTGCGAAAGCGCAACACTGCAAGTTGCAAACCAGCGCGGCAAGGGCGGCAGCCAGCTCACGCCGGCACCACACTGCCCGCGCTGCGGCATACGCAACAGTCTGCCAAGCGGAGCAGGCGCTCGCACCAGCGCCCGCTGCGCGCTGCTTGAGCTGCTGCGCATACTGCAGAAACTCCTCGAGCGCCTCGCCGACGCTGGCGTCCAGCGGCGCGCCACTTGTGCTCGCTGCCAGCTGCCTGCGAAGGGCAGCAGCAGAGCCGTCTCAGGTCCCTTTCGGGCTGCATGTGCACTCCAGCAGCTCGCCACAGGTAGGTCTGGGAAACGAACCGGTCCGTATCGGCCAGCTGACCCACGTTGTGGTCGGCCAACTCCACGGTCTCCATCTCCACCACCTCGGGGCCTCTGCACGCAGCACGGCGGTCAAGCAGCATCCACAGACGTCATGCAGCGAGTGCAGCGGCGGTCTCAGCACGCCCGCACGGCCTCTCTGGGTGCCTGCGACGAGCAGGGCGCCAGGAGCGCGCCTGCCGCAGTCTCGAAGCTTTTTGAGCAGCCGCGTGCACTTGCGCACGGGCCGCCCGCCCTCGCCCTCGCCCTCATACTCCACCCTGCAGATGGTGCTGGCGAAAGTCGAGTAGCTGCATGACGCGGCCTGCTCGCCGTGCGCTGCGCTGTGCGCAGCGCCAGTGTGGCGCTCGCCGCGCTCGCGCCACCCCGTGCTCGTCCAACCCTCCATCTGCGTCAACCCGCGCACCCAGGTCCTAGGTTGGCAAGCCTGGCTGCCTCGCAAGCTGCTGCCCAAACTTTTGCTCCACTTTTGGTGCCTTGATGCCCTTGCCATGAGCCAACCCTCGGTCCAGCCAGGGCTGAGTAGGCCGCTCCTGCTGCAGGAGCAGTGCGCCTTTACTAGGTCAGTCCTGTTGAAGCACTGCTCTGGAGGAGCTGCGGCGCCCGCACGATGGAGACGGGGGTAGCAGGCTGTTGGCGTGTCACGCCGTGCAGCACGCTGCGCAGGCTGTGCCGGGCGCACGCAGTCGGTGGCAGCCAGCGTGCCTGGGGACAGAGTAGGGATACCAGCGGCTGGCCCCAGCGGGGCGCAGCCGGGCTGCAGCAGACGACGCGGGATGAGTCCGCCGCCGCGCTGCGCGCGCAGAACGCTGCTGCATGGGCGGCCTGGGAGGCGCAAGCCGAGGCGCAGGGAGCCGCGCAGCGCAAAGCCGCGCAGCACGTACGCGAGACGCTCGCGCGTGGCGCGGCACTGGAGGCTGCCGAGGCTGCCGCGGCGCGCCTAGCAAGGCAGGGGCGAGGGCGGGGCCGCTGGGCTGGCTCGCAGGTCGAGGGTGAGGGCGAGGCGAGCCGCGCCAGCGGCCGGAGCAGCGGCGGCAGGCGCGTGGAGGGGTGGGGCGCTGCCGGTCGGGACGAACGGGACGGCGAGCGCCTGGCTGCGCTGCAGGTGCTTCTCCACTGGTGCCGACCTGCTTCGGGGCAGTGCGCGCGCGTGCGAAGGCAGTCACAGCTGCAAACACAGTTTTGTCACCAGACACAGGGAAGTGGCATAGGCTCTGACGCGGGCGTGTGCGGGGCCGGCCAGGCCCGGGTGCGAGCCGCCGCAGACCGAGGGCGCCAGCATGCGGGGCGCTCGCTCTCTGCCCGAGAGCTGCTTGCGGTGCGCGCTCCCTGCCTGGCTTGTCTTCCTTGAATTTTGTGGACTCCTGAAGTGCGGCAGGGCAGCCCCATACCTGCTGGACGCAGACTGGCTGTGTTTTATGTAGGACACGGCTGCAGTAGCACTACTTGTAGCAAACGCGGCTAGACCAGCGCAGGCTGGTGGGCACGCTTGCGGCCAGGCGCGCGTTGACGTCCTGAGCAGGCGGCTCACGTGCGCGTGCAGGGCGGCCACGACGCAGACCCGCGCGCGCAGCTGTGGCGCAAGGTCTCCGGCCTGGCCGCGCTGGCCGACCAGCTCGCGGCCGCGCGCGGGGTCGCGGATCCCTACGGAGTTGATGTGCGGCGGCGCGCGGCGCGCGGTGGCAGGGCTGCCGGGGACGCGCATGGCGCTGCGCCCGCGGCCAACTCGGCCGCGGGCGCTGCGGGGCCCGCGCGCGCCGCAGCCTGGGATGGCGCGCAGAGCGTGCAGCCGACCGGCAGCGATGAGCATGCCCGCGACCTGCGCCAGCCTGCGGAGGCGTCAGCGGGAATCGACCGGGGGGCAGCTGGGGCCACGCCCGGCGCTGCCCACGCGAGGCGCGGCTGGGGCGCAGCGCAGCCTGGGCGCAGCGCACGCGCCTCACAGGCGCAAGCCTACCCGTCTGCTGCCGCGAGCAGCGGTGCCAGCGCTAGCTGGGCGCCGGCTGACGCCAACAGCCGAGCCGGCGCTAGCGGCGCGGCGCCGCTCGCCCCGCCCGGAGCGGGGCACATTGCGCCGCTGGCGGCTGAGGTGGGGCGGGCGCGCCGCGCGACGGCGGCCGTGCTGGGGTGGGGCGGCGCGGGCGGGGGTCCAGGCGCGGCGGGCCTGCCTGGCGTGCGGAAGGCCGCGCGGCGCGGTTATCAGGAGGGCGCCGCTGTGGCGGGTTGGGGCGGGGGGCCACCGGGCGCGCCAAAGGTCGGCAGCTGGTGGGCGCGGCCCCGGGCTAGCGAGCGCGCGGGCGTGGAGTGACGCATTGGGGGGCTGTGAGGCGCGCGCGCGCGGTCGCGACGTGCCGTGTCTTTCAGTGCTCCCTGGGGTTGCGCAGAGGCGCTTTGTACTTCAGCGTGAGCGAGGAGGCTTGTCAACTTAATATACTGAACGGAGAGTTGCGACCAAGGGAGAGTGGTGAGGGACATGAGAGACACAAAACGTACGGGTAGGCGGTGCCTGCTGCTGGTTGTGCAACCTAGCAAGGGGGCAGGGGCCTGCTGGCAGCAGGCTGCTGCTGTGTGTGTCTGCAACCCAGCAAGGTGATTCAACCCTAGCCTGCTGTCCATGCTTTGGTCGAAAGAGTCTGGGCCACTCCTCATTCGCCACACACCCGGCGCCACACACCCGGTTCTGTGTGCCCGCCACATAGCCGACTTTGCATATAAAGCCCTCAGTAGTATGAGCAAACGCTGAGGGTCGAAAGCGCACTGCCGCCATGGTCGCCGTTAGCCTCGAGCACGCTCTGGGTGTCTGGGAGCGCTTGCCGGAGGCACCCGAGGTGCTGAGGCGGGCGGGCCACGCATCCGCGGTCGCGGGCGACACCATCTTCTTTATATGCGGCCGCACGCAGTGCGCCCCGCTCCGTCTGCTCTGCCCCGCAGCAGCCGCCCGCGCCATCACGCTGCTCCGGCGTGTTTCAGCGCGAGGCAATGCCCGTGCGGTCCGCCCGCCGGCAGAGCGGCGCGCGCTCACGCTGCCGCTGCGGCAGGGATACCTGGCACGCAGACGTCACGAGCTTCAACACGGTCACCGCGCGCTGGGACCGGGGCCACGCGCGCGTGCCGTTCGCGCCGCGCGCCTACCACACCGCGACGGCGGTGGGCGACGAGATCGTGGTCGTGGGCGGCTCCGACAAGAACGAGCCCTTCGATGACGTGTGGGCGTACAAGCCGGCGGACCGGCGCTGGCGGCAGGTCTGCGTCAAGTGCGCGCCGCACGGCTGCCGCTCTCCTGCTCCCGCCGGGGGCGCTCCCGACGCAGCTCTGGGCCGCAGCTGCGGGCACGGCGGCTTGCACTGCAGGCCCGCCTCTGCAACGTGCGGGCGTATGAAAGAGTCTGCAGCGGCGGGCCCGCTGGCAGTGCACTCTGCCCGCTGCTGCCTACCACAGCTTCATTACAGACTTGCTTAGGGAGCTGCCGGGAGCGCGCTCTGTCGTGCTCAAACTTGGGGCCCTAACAGTTTTTGCCGCGTCCTATCCCCGTGCGCCATGCGCCAGCCTTTGGTCTGTCCAGCCTACAGCCTGCGTCGCGCGAAGCTCCCAAAGCCATGAACAGCAATGTGGGTGTAGGCTCCGACTGCGTACAGCACCACGCCGCTGGCCGGTGGTACAGCACACGCCGGGGCGCATGCAGAGCCTGCGCGCTCACCGCACGTGAGCCGCCTGCCTGCCCGGCGCAGGGGCCCGCACATGCTGCTCGCGCGCACGGCGCATGCCGCCGTCGCGCACCCGACCATCCCGGGCGCGCTGCTGCTGTTCGGCGGCTACGGCGGGCCAGATGGTGCGTACCTGAACGACATCGTGCTGCTGCACGTCGATCGGTGCGCGACTTCTGCGCCCGCGCTCTCCTGCGCCCTGTGCGACTCTGGCCTGGGTGGTCCGCTGGTATGAAGCAGCCAGCTGCGAGTTGCGCACGACCATCAACCTGCGGACGCGCGCATCAATTAGGGTGGATGCTAACGGCGCCGCTGCATGTCCCCCGCGTCGCGTCGCGCGCTGCACCTCACGCCCACGCCCGCGCAGGGCGCAGGGCGCAGGGCGACGGTGCTCCAAGCCGCTCCCGCGGCTTCGCGATAAAGCGTTCAAGCACTGCTGGCAGGTGGCAGAGCCTTGACGGTCTGCGGGCCGCGCGCGCAGGCGCGAGGCGCAGGCGCTGCGGCCGGGCGGCGCGCCGCCGCTGCCGCGCGGCTACCACGCGGCGGCGCTGCTGCCTGGCGGCGCCGGCGGTGGCCCACGCTGCGCGGTGGTCGGCGGCAAGGGCGACCTGCGGAGCGGCGACGCAAGCGACCTGATGCCGCCGCGCGAGCTGCTCGGCCTGTACGACGTACGCGTCAACCGCTGGCTGCCGACCGCGCGCGCCGTGGCCGGCCTGGCGCCCAGCTGCCGCTCCAGCCACAGGCGCGCTCCTAAGTGCTACGTCGGGGTAAAGGGAGGGGTGGAATCTGCGAGCGAAGCAGCGGCGCGTAATTCTGCACAGCGGCCCAGCGTGTGTGGTCATGGAGGTCTGCATGCTTGCTGTGCAGCGCCACCCATCAGAGCTGCGCTGGTAAGAGGCTGGAACTGCGCCCTGCAGAGGCCGGGTGCTTCGAGCGCCACGCTCTCAGCGCGGCGTGCCTCGCCTGACGGGCCCCGGCCGCGCCGCGCCGCCAGGGCGGTCGCGGTGGCGGGCGGCATGCTGGTGTATGGCGGCGTGGACGGCGGCCGGCGGCGCCTGGGCGACATGCACTGGCTGGGCCCCGCGGCGGCGGACGCCGCGCGGCTCCAGTGGAGCTGTGTGGACACGCCCGGGCCGCGGCAGCCCTGCGGCGCGCTCTCCTCGGCAGACCTGCTTTATCTGTCTCTGTCTGTGTACCCGGGCCGCGGCAGCACCCCTGCGCAGGCTGCAGACTCGAGCGCTGCTGGGCGCCTTCCGGCGTGCTGGCGGGCTCAGGCCATGTGCCTGTGCCCTGCTGGCACTGAGCTCTCCCCGGCTGGCACCGTGCTCTCCCGCTGTCTGAGGGGGCCTTGCGCTGTTGGCGCGCAGCCCCGGCGCCGCGAAGCGCTCAGCACTTTGACCCTAACCCTAACCTCAGCGCGCAGCGGCGCAGGACGCGCGGCCTTCAGCCTGGACGTCGTCGGTTCGGCGCTCTACCTGGCGGGCGGCTACAGCAACGCCAAGATGTATGCCGCGGACATGTGGGTGCTGCGCATGCCCGCGCACGCGGCCGAGGCGCGCCCCCCACGGTCCATGGTTCGCGCGTGCCTGCTCTGTGCGGCGGAGTATGGAGAGCATTGCGGTAGGCTGATGCTACGACCACGGGGTGCAGCAACAGTGCCTGCGTACCACACGGGTTACAGGGAGCAGCTTGCTTCGCAATGGTGACAAAACAGCGTCGTGTGACTGGTGTGGGTGGGCGCAGGCGTCCTTGGACACGTCGCCGCCGCTGGGCGACGCGCCTGCGGCAGCCGTGACCTCCCCGCGCGGCGAAGCGTCGCAGTGGCGCAGCGGAAAGCGCGCTCGCGGCGCCGCGCCGGCGCCCGCGCCGGCGCCCAAGCGGCGTGCCGCGGCCGCGCCCGCGCAGCGCGTCGACGGCGCGGCGGCCTTCGCGCCGGCGACCGCGGCGCCACTGCGCGAGCCGCCAGCGCCAGCGGCCGCGGCGCCCGCGCCGGCGCCCGCGCCCGCGCCAGCACCGCCCGCGCCGGCGCCCGCCGACGCCGGCCCGCTAAGCCTGTACGGCGCGGCGGCGGCGGTGGCGGCTGACCTGGACCTGCGCCGGCAGGTGGCCGACCTGGCCGCCCAGCTGCGCGACCAGGAGCGCGCTATGGATGCGCTCAGCCAGAAGTATGCGTCGCTGGAGGCCGACAAGCGGCGCAGCGAGGCCGAGAACGCGCGCCTGGCCGGCCTCAGCGAGCGGCTGCGCGAGGAGGCCGGCGCGCGGCGCGCCGCGGATGCGGCAGCAGCCGAGGCCGGCGAGCGCGCGCGCGCCGCCGAGGCTGCCGCCAAGGACTCGGCTGCGCGCGTGCGCGACGCCGAGGCGGCCGCCGCCGCGGCGCGGGCCGAGCGCGGCGCCGAGGCGGCGCGGCGCGAGCGCGAGGCGGCCGAGGCGGCGGCGGCGGCGCGCGAGGCGGAGGCCGCGCGCGAGGCCGCGCGCGGCGCGCTGCAGGGCGCGCTGGCAGACGCAAAGCGCGCGCGCGAGGCCGCGGAGGAGGAGGCGAAACGGCACGGCGCGGCGCGGCGCGAGGCCGATGAGGCGGCCGCTGCCGCGGCGCGCGCCGGCCGGGAGGCCGCGCGGCGCGCGGATGAACTGGAGCGCGAGCGCGACGACGCGCGCGCGCGCGCCGACGGCGGTGCCGCCAAGCTCGGCGAGGCGAGCGCGGCGCTGCGGGCGACGCAGGGCCAGCTGGAGGGCGCGCAAGCGGAGGTCCGGCGGCTGCAGCAGGGGCAGGCGCGGCGCCCCGGCCTCCCCGGCTTGCTGTCAGCGCGCATGTGCGGGCCTCGCCGCGTCGCCGGCGAGTGTGCTGGCCGCCTTGCCAACACGTGCGCCGCAGGCCTGCATCCTGAGGCGCCCGTGGTGTCACGTGTTCTGATGGCGCACACCAGCACCCTGCGCAAGCCGTTGCCTGTTGCGCTTTGTGCGGGGCGCTAGCCAAGGCCCTGAGCGCAGCGCAGGCCTAGGATGCCAGCTCCTTTGAGCACCAGCGCATGGCATGCATGCAGAGCGTCCTGGAGCATTGCTGGTTCCATGGCACCGCCACCTAGCACAAAGCATGGTATACGGCCTAACCCAGTGCAGCGGCGAGCGCGAGGGCAACATGCTGCGGTCCAGAACGGTTTGGTGAGCTGCTGCTGCTGCTGCCGCGGCCGCTGCTTGCCGGCGGGAAATTCAGGCACCTGCTTCGCGGGGATAGGGGACCTGCCAAGCCAGGGACTCGCATGGGCCGGGTGCATGTGTGTGGTGCGAGCAGCCGCCTTACGGAGGTGGGCTGCGGGGCGTGGGCAGGAGCGGTACGCGGCGCTGCAGCAGGGCGCGGCCAAGCTGCTGCCGCTGCTGCCGCTGCTGCCCGCCCTCGAGGCCGGCCTGAAGCTGGCCGAGCGCGACGCCCACCTCGCGCCGCTCTGACGCCTGCACGGCCGCAAGCCCTGTGCGGGTGCATGTCCCCGCGGGGGCTCACAGGCCGCCTGCGCATGCCGCGCGGCGAACAGCGCATGGCGCGCGAGGGAGGCGCGGACGTCAGCTTGGAGGACCGGCGCTTTCAGTGTCTCTGCGGAGGCCGGCCGCGAGCTTCTGTCGAGAGCGCCTCGCGTGTTGCGGGAGCTGGGCGGCAATCCCCACATCCGCTGGGTTGTGTGCTAATGATCTCCTGGAAGCTTTGTGTGTGCATTTGTCTTTGTGTACGCGTTTGCCTTCATGCGCACCCGCATGCGCGCATGTATGACCGCTCCAGCAACATCTATTTGTGGATTTTAGCTGGGGTGGCTCAATGATTTGAGCGCACTCTCCAGTTCAGCAGGTCTGCTGATCTGATGCGCCACTGCTGAGCCACTCGCCTTTGTGAACTGATTACTTGCGCACAACGTTGGCGTGCTGCATTGCTGTCTGTGTGACTTGCATGGTGAGTTTTGCTACTCATGAGGCAGTATCATATCATGCACTGTCCTCCCTGTCCTGCACTGTCCTCCCTGTCCTCCCTGCTAGATGGAGCTTTACAGCTCATACTGCGGACCCAGCAGGATACGACTGGCGCAGATCCCTGCCGCAAGAGCTGCACTGACATACTAGAGCAGGCGGCAAGCGGCACAGCGGCATGCCAAAGCAAAGCGGAGCAGAAAGCGTGACCTTGAAATGGTCCTTGGGACCCACAGCAACAAGCGGGCTGGCCGCTAAGACAAAGTCCTGAGGGGGCGACAGCGCTGTGACCCATACTCAACAAAACTGCTGCTATATAGCTGGGGGAACCAGGCTGGCAGGTTGAGCCCGTGATAATGCACGCAGCCTGAGATGCCTCGCGGGCGGCGAGGGAGCGGACAGCGCCGCATACCCTCTCCAAGCAACCCCGCGCCACCTCTACGTGCTCAGCCTGGTGCAGCGACAGCCGCACGCCTCTCCGCTCGCCAGGCGCGCTCCTCAGTGTACGGGCAGCAGGCTCTCCGGGTCACCCGCGTGCCGGCCGTTGCCGTTCGCGGCGCCCTTACCCATCCCGCCCGGCTTCATCTGCGCGGCGCAGCAGCAATGCTGAGGACTCAAAGCACTGTCATCATCACTGCAACATGCAGCGTCCAGAGCCGAGGCCCTCTGGGCGGCCGGCTGGACAGCTGATGCCAGCAAGTCTGCTTCGCACTCACAGGCGGCAGGCAGTATGGCAACGCAGCCGCACAGCTGCGGCTAGGGCGGGCGCTGCTGCTGTTGATGCCATGAAGCGGCCTGACCTGCTGCTGCAGCGCCTCGTCGCTGTCGGCGCTGCGCACGTTCGGGGCCGTCTTGATCTGGTCATCGCTGCCCGCGCCTGCCAGTTCCATCGAGGCGCCCTGGCCGCATGCGCAGATGCGGTTGAGCGACCCGAGCGCGAGCTGCAGCGACCTGGGTGTGCCCCTCGCCCGCCCTTGCTCGACATGCGCGCGCTGGGTGCCCGCCGCCTGCCTGAATGGGACAGCGCCAGCAGCAAGGCAGGTGTCCCTTGTTTCAGCAGCACTTCCTTTATGGTCTGGCGGCTCTCTGGCACGCTTCTCATGTGGAGTGCAACCGCATGGCCATCAGCTGCATGACTGCGGGACAGCAGTATGTGCCTAATGCCTCACCTGCTTGCGCGCGAGCTTCGCGGCCGCGCGCGCCTCCTTGCGCCGCGTCTTGGCCAGCGCGTCCAGCAGCATGCCGCGGCGCCACTTGATGATGATGTCCATGATGACCAGCGCCCAGAAGCCAAAGTAGGCAAACAGGCTCACGAATGTGGGCGTGTCCTGCGGCGGGCGCACGCGCAGGCGTCGGCGGCGCGCGCATTTGCATGCACGACGGCCGCCCAGCAGTATCATTCTGGCAACGCTCTCGCGAGCTTGGCCGCGAGCCCATCGCGGTCGGCGGCGGCGACGGCGTGCTTGGCCTTGAGCTCAATGCGTTGGGCGGCAGCGGCCGCGCGCTGCTCCTTGAAGCCGCCGCGGTCGGCGGCGGGTGCGGCGGGCTCAAGGCCAAGCTCGCCACCGCCGCCGCCGAATGCGACGGGCTCAAGGAGCAGCTTACGGCTGCTGCCGCCGAACGCGACGAGCTCAAGGCCGAGCTCGCCGCTGCCGCTGACCGCGACGGGCTCTGAGGCCAACCTCGGCCTCGCCGCCGCCGAACGCAACGGGCTTTAGGCCAAGGTTGCCACTGCCGCCGCCGACCGCGACGCCTTCAAGGAGCAGGTCGCCGCGGCCGCCGCCGACCGCAACGGGCTCGAGGCCAACCGGCAGGGGCCGTGGCACAAGCATCGTAGGCCGACGCAGGCCTGTCAGGCCTCGCTGCGCTGCCCCGCCCCACGGACGGCAGGCACTGGATATGGTTAGGCTTAGGGGTAGGGCGCCGCACCGAGTAGCCGAACAGCGCGTTCATGAGCCCGAAGAACTTGTTGGACGTGATGTCGCTGCTGCAGCAGCCGCTGGTGTCCCAGACGGGCACGTTCCACCAGGGCGCGTCGTACACCGGGTAGCGCACGCCGAACCAGCCGATGTCCTGCCATGCCTGCATCGCGCGCGAGACCAGGCCTG
>JAABUO010005279.1_pt1 | contig 15073 bp, 21 predicted proteins | sample 5559291 | NCBI WGS metagenome assembly JAABUO01 (sample SAMN10711878, study PRJNA513372) | rock metagenome | isolation source: Antarctica rocks | place: Antarctica: Victoria Land, Finger Mt sud
AAAACCGGCAGAACAGCATGAATTGGAGTAGGCAGCGACAAGCCAGGATGGCTGGGCCCAGCATAGAAGACAGCGCTCAGGCTCAGGGCATGCCTTTTGCTTCATCACCTGCTATGCCAAGGACACTGCAACAGCCTGCCTTGCAGACTGATACTGCACAACAAGGCCGGACCACAAGCAGGGGTAGTGCATCAGCACCTGGCAACACCCCAGTCAGAGTACAGCGCTGTAGCGTGAAGGGTGCCTCCCACACAGCTGCAGCTGCAGTCACTCCTGGGCATGCAGCTGATGATGGCAGACGCGTTGTGCAGACTGAACAGCCTGACGTGCATGCCAGTAGCAGTGCTGTGGGCAGTAGCCCAGTTCAGGCTCAACACATAGGCGCAGGCACAGACAGCGGTGCAAGTCTCAGTCCTAGTAATGTAGGCAAGGAACCAGATGGTGAGCCAGCAGCCAGCAGCAGTCCCAGGCAGGTGTCTGCAAAGGAGCAAGAGCTGTGGCAGCAGCTGCAAGCAGCCAACAAGGATCTGCAATGAGGTGCTGCATGCTGCTCCTTGTAAACGGTCGCCAGTACAGGTTGTTGAACTGCAATGCTTACAGAGGCTCGTTTTTGTCAGGCATGGGCATATGCACATAGTCTTCAGCCCCATGCAGGGCCTTGGGTTCATTTCTGACTTGTCAAATCCTTTTTGAGACCAAAACTTTAGCTGTCCAATCCAAAGCAATCCAATCCTGTCAACTTCTGTTGTCGGGCCCAACATTTGCTAAGGAGCACTCGTGCTCTGCAATGCAAAAGGCAAAAACTGGAATCTGGCAAAAGTGCAATTGCCAGGCCAAAGACCAGGCAATTCAAGCTTTGGCAGGCATGTTTTGTCTGGACATCAATGCATGGCGGCAACGATCAAGCAAGTCTACAACCAAAGGGTGGAGCATGTCAGCTTGCTTGTGTGGTGCAGCTGCTCAATCTCAGAATGTGCTACAGCAGCAGATGAAAGCTGCCTCTGCTGCTGCCAGTCAGTATAAACAGCAAGCACAGGAGACAGGACGTGACTTTGACAGCTTCAAGCAGCAGGTGTGTGTTCACGGCACCAGCAACAGCCATTCATTTGTGCGTATAGACAAAACAGCTTGTCTAGTTGTTGCCACCCAAGCATGCCTTGCTTTCAAGGCCCTGACACTTACATGTTGCGATTGCAAAGCAGGTGTCCCAGCTCAAGGTGATAACACAGGAAGGCAACCTGCGTGCAAGTCAGGACAGCATACTGTCGTCACCTGGGGCCAGCACCAGCTATGACCACCTTTCTGTGCCACAGTCGCAGGTAAGCCATCACAGATGCCATCAAATCTGGCAATGTGAGCGTTTTTAGAAGGAATCGTTGCTATTCACAGAACTGGCAGAATTTGAGCTGCGATCAGATTGTGCAACACACAACCAATGCCTGCCATGTGTCTGTGCCTGTGTACAAGCCTCATTGCATGACGTGTATGTTGCAGGCTGGACATTCGCAGCCGTCATCACCAGTAGCAAGGACCCGCGCAGCCATTGCAACGAGAGGTCATGCAGCACTGCAGTCAAAGGTAGATGGTCACATATATCTGTATAGTGTATACTGCTTCTTGGTAAACGCTGCAACAAATTAGTGTTTGAGCCTTAATTGTTGTTTCCCAGGTAGATGCATGCAGCGAGTTGTTTGCTATACAGTCAGGTACTGCATTATGGAATAAAGCAAAACACACTGGTTGTTTCCCAGGTAGATGCATGCAGCGAGTTGTTTGCTATCCAGTCAGATACTGCATTATGGAACAAAGCAAAACACACTATGCTATGCAGTTGTCTGTCAATAGAGCTGCAGCTCAGAGCCATCCTGCCAAGTGGGCTGTGCATGCAAATGAGATTGTGGGGTAGCCAATTCACTAGCCAAGATACACTGTGAGAAAGAGTGCACACTCCAGGAGGACCTGCGTCGTGGACATGCTGACTCAAGAGCATAGCTCCAAAACAGTTGGCACAAAGCATATGAGAATGTCCTGCATTTGTTATGTTTCGTGGTTTCTGCTGACAACTGCTTTAGAGTATGCGTAACAGCAACATGTGGTTTTGGCTATACTATGTATATTGGGGAAAGTCAAGCTACACATGAAGCGAGTTCGTACTTGAGATTCTAGACATTCCTTGACTCATCATGAAGATGCAGCTTGACATCTATGGCTGCGGTCACGTGATGGCTGAAGTCACAGCATTTCGCATGATACAGCATGAGACTTCTTGGTCAAGATGCAGCTCTCAGGCAGACAAAACAACTATCAACTGTGATTGCATCAGAGTCTGATCTAGGTGGTTGTTTTACAACTTGTCTACAGTTGATGTTCAACTACTTTCTTCTCAAAGAGCCAAAATTGGTGCAGTTCATGATAGCAACAGAACAACATGTGACATAATGAGGCATTGCTCCCAAAGTAATCTGCCAAAGCTTAAACTATAAACATGGCAAAAACACAGAGCTGTAGTGATGAACAGCTGCTGCTTGAGCAAGCATCCTGATCAGTAGTGTTACATGCTGTAGTACAGCAGGGGGACTGAGCAAAGCTGCCTATTGATTTAGCTGTCCATACCACAAGCCAGTGATCTTGATGTCCTTGGGTGCCTTTGATCCCAAGTCTGTGTCAGAGGGCTGAATGGACTCAAAAACTCCGGCAATCTCACCACTCTCGTTGTCAATCTTTGCAACTGAGAAGACAGCCTGGCCTCTTAGAGCAACTGTGCTCTTGGTGTTCTCTTTTGCCAGCTCATCGGAGTCTGATCGGGCTGGCAACGCAACAGCATTGTCATATCCTGTGGATCCACCACGTCCCTGCAGAAGCATATCCATTCAGCCAAACATTGACATACACACCATGATTCAACAAAAGAATCTTGAAACCTTTCAGGCAGCTTTAAATGTCTACAAGTGCATATTCTTCTGAAAACACAAAATGGGCAAAGATTTTGCAACATATGTCTGCTTTTGCCTGTTCGCACAGCAGAAAATGCTAGCATTCCAAGCAACAGCACACAACAGGCAACTGCATGGTGCCACATTTTCTATAGACATCATTGGCATGCATAAACAAGCATGAACCCAATCGCAGCAAGCACTCTACAGCTGACAGGTAAACAAGTTTTTGCATTATATAGATTGAAACTACCTTGGGGTCAAGGAACGAAGATCCACGGTACGATGGGACAGTGAAGTCGCCACCAAAGCCGTCCAGGGAGCCCTTTGCGCTGAGCTCCTTGACAGTGAATAGGAAGGGCACTCTCTCACCACCAGGCAGCTGTACGGTGACTGGGGCGTAGTCAATGCCATCCTCCTCCTGGAACTCAACCTTTCCTCCACTGTCAACCTTGAAGGTTCCACTCATCTGCAACACACGTCATTGATTGAGGTCAGGCTACAACACCGGATACAGGCCTTCTGACACTGCAGTGCTGGCTAAGATCCTGTATGCCTACGAGCAAGAACGAGTGTGCACCTCGTCAAGGGTGTATGTCAAGCGAGTCATAAGCTTGGTCTTGACGAATTCAGCCTCCTTGTTGGCGAACTGCGACTCCTCCTTGACCTTGAACGCTGTGGGCTCCATGCAGAACTTGCTGATCTTGTAGGTTGCGGGCTTCAAGTCTTTCAGGTTTGATGAGCCACCTTCGATGACGGGGCATGTGTTTGCAATACCACTTCCCTTGACTTGCAGGTATGTCAACCCTTGGAGCTCATCGTATGTCAAGGCGTTTGCTGACTGCAAGACGCACGTCACATCTGTTTGCTGTCCCGCCTTGTCAGCACTAGCGTGTTCTGGGCAGTGCAAGCAGCAGAATGTACTGCAATCGCGGCGTAACGTACCCCTGCCATAAACAAAGCAGCGCCGACAGTGGCAGCGGCCTTGCCAGCGTTCTGAGCTAGCTCCTTCAAGCTTGCTTGGCAAGCGAGCTGACGTTGCGACCTGACGAGCACAGTCACAAGTCAGCAAAGCTGGCGTATGAATACGGTGCTGACAGCACTGCTTTAGCTGCCGCGATTCTACCTGGTAGGCTTTGCAACCTTTGCTAGGACCTTGGCTGCTGATGCTGGCTTGAGGGCAACCTTGCCAGCCTGGCCTGCGGGCATTCTAGCGGTGACCTGCATTCTGCAAAGCTAGATCGCAGCTAGGGGGAGAGTGGCAACGCTGGCTGGATGTGCGCAGCGAGAAGCAGACTGGATGTAGATCCCTGTCCTGCTACTAGGGATTTTCGATGATACTATAGCCAATCAGCAGATAAGGTTTCGACAGCAGCATTAACGATATGCTAAAACCTTCCTCGCCAATTTCGCGAAAGGCTCTGAAACCACTGGCAGACATTCTGAGCCAGCGCTGTCGTCTTGGCGCGCGCGCATGAGGCCGCATCTGCTAGATTGGTCCACTCCGCACATGCTGGTACATGCTATGATACACATACCATCATAAAGGCCATGCATTTACAAGAATATCATTGTCAACGATATATGCATTAATGCTGATATGACACAACGTTGTGACAATGTTACCATTGTAGCCCACATCTCACGAAGCTGATTTTAGATATGATGGCCTTTATATGTTGCAGCAGAGAGCCCATGTACAGTACTTGCAACAGCAAAAAAGAAGGCTGCACTGCCATAGTGATGGCATCCTGGCAGAGCGCCCAAAAGCAACTAGATGGTCAGCAAATCAGTTGATGCACAAATTTGCTGAAAAATAATTTGTGTACAGACAGGTCTGTGGTCTGGCCGCATTGTCGGACCAGGCGAACTCCTTTCTGATAAAGTGCCACAAAGAGGAGGCAGCACAACTATATCTAGTTACTGCACAGGTTCAAGGTGTCTATCATGTGATGATGTTGCGCTAAGACAGTGGACGATCAGTCAGCCTGTATTTGCTCTCCAGCAGTACAACTGCACATGATCTGGACTAAGTCCCATCAGAAGGGCACCATATGGTGTGAGGCCTGCACGTATTTGACGCACAGCTGCCCCACAGCTGGGCAGACTCTGTAGAGCAAGACCAGAAGATGCAGCATCCCAAAGTCGGATTGTGTCAGAAGTCTCATGGCAGCTGGCCAGCAGTGGTGCCCCTGGTGCAACACCAGCTGGTCTGGACATGAGTGTAGGTTGCAGAGCGCCAAATGAGCCAGTGCTGCTCAGGGTATGACTCTGTTCCCAACCTCTGCGCACAAAACAGCTTGCCAGATCAATGAAGAGCCAGTCATTAAGAGCAGGAAAACGAAAACTTGTGTCGTCACAGTGACACTGCAAGAGACACGCTGCAAGGATCAGAGCCTTCTTGTGAAGGCAGACTCCTGCCTGGGTTAACTGAGGATGGGGAAAGGAGGGGGGCGGGGGGGGGTTTAAAGCAGTCAGCATTGTCAGCCATGCCTTTGCCGTTGGTGACAGGGGTGTCACCTGTCTAGACCAGTACAGCGGTACAAATTGTGCTGCATTTGGCAGGAGTTGTTCTGTTTGAAGGTGACTAGCGCTTGATCTGAACCATGATGCACGCTGACTGATGTACAGAGTCTCTGACCAGCTGCTCCATGTGCTATGGCGTCATCATGCCAGCTGGAATGGCTCCCATCCCGCCAGTCACCTTGCCAGAGACGGTAAGCTGCAAACATACTCCCAGCCAGCAGAGTTGGAGGGGAAAGATGTTGCTGATGGGATGCCAAGGAATGTACAGGAAGGCGCCGTGGCAGGGTGATCTGATTCATCGCTGTCCCAGCACGACGCAAATCATATTCCTCCACCACTCCATTTTGTAAGCCTGCAGCCACAGTGTATGTTTACGATGTGAGTGGTGATGAAAGGCTGTCTAGTACTTCAGCAAAGCCCAACATACATTGCTGGTTGCATGCACAAATGCGGCATGGGACGTGTTACCTCATGTTCAGTTATGACCTACCATGAGTATCGTATCTTATCCAAACAGGCAAGTAAGCATCTGCACACAGACCTAGCACTTTGTGACACACTTGCCTGCATACACAATGTTTGTACTAACGGCATGCCAGCAGCAGCTGTGTGCAGGTACTGGCAGCTGTACACGGGTGACAACCCTGTCGCTAGTCAGTGATATCAGTGCAATGCAGCTGCCAGTACATGCCAGGATGGCATGCTGGGGGTGTGCACTGTGCTCCAGTATTATGCTCCTCACCATGCCCACATCATCTGGCAGCCTCACATGTTGCTTTGCTTCAGGATTCATCATGCTAACCTGCGCCATGCTGTGCATAATTGTTGCGTGTAGGCAGACACTTCAGATGTGATACACGATTTAGGCAGATCCATTGACATGCAGCCATGTAATGCTGGGGCTTTGCAGTCAGTGGCCATGACAAACATGGGAAGTCTTGCTCAGCCAGTCAGCATGTGAACTAGATAGCACAGACACCCATGCTGCAAGAAGCCATGCCCTTCAGCTAGAACGATTATCAAAGCTTTGATTGTGTCTCGCACCAGCAGCTTTCACCTTGCGCACAGCTGTGGAGCCTGCAGTCTGCTCTGGAAAGACTATCAACGCATGTCTTGCACTCATGTCGCAACATTGTGCTTGCCCATCTAATGGCACTTTCTGCCTCAGCTCAAAGCCACTGCCAAACCAGTCTGTTTCTGGTACCTCACTTGGTTGCTGCAGCATTGTCTGAGCTGAACCAGCATTGTAGGATTGAGTATTGGACTGTATATCCATAAAAGGTGCATGATGCCCTAGACTAAAACTGCTGCTGTCAAAAACCCCAGAGGGATGCTGGGGCAGCTGGAAGTCTGGCAAGACTGCTTGCCCTGGCAGTGATGAAGAATACTGCCTGAAATGATTGGCAGAGCTAACAGCACGGGACTCATCAGTGCCTTGTGCATCTGTTCGCGATCTTTTGGGCACACCAGGCTGCTGTACACCTGAATCAAGAAACCTACGGTGAGAACTATGTCAGAAATGACATGCTGAGCCACACAGAGTTTTGAAGCGAAAGGGGATGGGAGGGGAGAGGCTGCAACAGCATACATGATCAGCTTTGGATGCGCAACATGTTGCTAAGCCATGCTGACTATATACATCTGTCAACAAGGCACATGGTTCCTGCACTTGCTGCTGTGATGCTGCCACTGCTCATACAGTATAGAGCTGAGATGGGAGACGTGCAACAAGGCTCACCTGTTACCTGAGTGGATGGTCCTAGCAGCCTGGCGTCTGTGAGCCATTGCAAGTGCTGCAAGCAGCAGAGCGGATGTCATACACTGATTTGAATACCATTGTTGTGGCTACCAAGTACACAACTTGCAGCAGCGCAATGTGTAAAGACAGAGCAGCAGCAGCCTGTATATGCAGATAAAGCAGTGTGAATGCAAAGTTTCCAATGCCTGGGATATGCCTACCTGGCTCAGCTTTGGCCCAGACTTAAGTTTTGCCAACACAAAATCAAGCATGAACAACATCATGTAGTTTTGCTGGTCAAGCAAGACTTGCCTTGCAGCTGGCTGACAGTCTTTTGACTTCAGTTCCCAGAGCAGCAGCATGGACTTGAGCTATGTTCCTGGCCCGTTCCACTGCCTGGACTTGTTGCCGCAGAGCTTCGGCCTCAGCATTGTCCACAGCCATGAGCTTTGCAACATACAGATTTCTGATGTCTGCAATCCTTGCCCTGCACACTAGGAAAGATGGCACCATGAAGATTAGCAAGCTCACTGGTTGCAATGAGGTCAGATGCATACACTGCAGCAATCTCGTGACCTATGTACACAAGGAGGAGCTGGCAAAAGACCACTGGCTTAGGCTCTTACAACCAACATGCTGGCAACTGAAAAGACGTCAAAGTACTGCATGACTTGTGCATGAGCTTTTCCACAACAAAAAGTGTTACTCTACAGTTGATGTCTACCTGCCAGAGCACTGTGGACAACGCTTGTTGCTTTTCACCCATCTGACAATGCAGGATCTCCCATACAGGTGACCACATTTCAGGCAGCACAGGCGGTGATCACCAGTATTGGTCCATGGCTCCAAGCAAATGGTGCAGCTGCAGCCTTCATCACCTTTCATCAGCAAACAGGCAGGTTGCAAGATCTTCCACAATATCAACAGCTAAGCAGAGCTAAGACCAAGGCAAGGCCGATTTTGCTCAGCAGTAGGTGGTACATAGTCAGTCCACCTACACTGCCAACCAGATGCCTGACAATGAAGTACCTTGAGTGCCAGCACTAGTGCCAGCGTCTGCCTGAAACAAATCGACATCTCTTTGACCAGTGCTTTCTGACTGTGCTTCCTGAACCTCAACAAGTTCAGGCTCGAGGATGATCACATCGCTGTCAGTGTCATCCATTGAGGAGCTGCAGGAGTGTCTCGCGGGACATTAGATCCCAGCTGTACGCTGGAGGCTGGAGAAGCTTTCAGTGACAGCAACGCGCGCGCTTGCGCCTTAAGATGGCAGTTTTCAAAAGAGCGCAAGAACGCTACCAACGACACATTCAATATGCCGCCACTGCAGTGCTACTGTATGCCACTGAATATGCAAGATGTCAGGTGTTGATGGCTTCGATGTACCTTGCGTCTTCTAGGCCTTTTTGACGACCTGCTGATCTTGATACGCCGAACCTGACGTACCAGTATAGGTGTATAATTCACCATCATCAGACCCGACGCATTTTTTATTGCGCTGGTGCAGATCTAGATACACATGCGGACATCTTGATTTGCAGCATTTCATCGTCATTCACGCTCACCTATGCAAGCATAGTTCAAGCAAACGACGGAATAGCTGCCTGGTCCGATGCTGAGATGTGCTCTCCACAGCGTCGCGCCCACTGAGGCGGCGCTTGTTCAGTTGTGCTGCAAGGCACCCGGACAGCAGACTTCGACCACTACCTTGCTGTTTGAAAGGGTAGAGTGCGCCGAGGCAGCGTTGAAGGTGATCCAGACTGCTTACCAAGATCAAGTGTGGCTACTGACACTGGAACTGGCCTCTACAACTACATCCAAGCACAATCACAACATAATCAATTTGCTGCATGCTGCCAGACTGGAGACGAGGAGCTTGCCAGCCGCACCTTAGACGGCTACTTTGCTTGTGCCTCGTAAGCTAAGCAGAAGCTGTTGAGCCTGCCCTCAAAAGGACCCCACCAGACTAGTTGCTCCTGAATGCAGGAATGCTTCTCCAGATCAGTACACCTGCCGTGCCAACTTTCTTCTTGGGCAAATACGCTCAAAGCAAGCAAATGGCAGAAAGGTGTCAACATTGTTAGTCAGAAAAGCCTTAGCCAAGTGGGTGCATGCAAATGGCTATGAGCAACATTTGGCTTCATGCAGGGTGGGGAGCTGGTCCAAGGTGTTTTGAATGCTATAGAGCCTGTGGTAAAAGGCATTCAGATAGCTGCTCAAAACGCTAGGTGCGCTGTGTTGCATTTGTGCGTGTCACTTGCAATGAATGTAGAGCTCTCATTTCCAGCACATAGACAGTAAATAACTTTGCTGCATGCAGATATGGATTTCTGGTGTACAACGGGAGTGTGCATTACTGGCACATCTCACAAGCACTGCAGAGCGAAGGCAGGCGCTGTCATCTGCTTGCATCAGCACAGACGGTTGTTGATGCTGTAAGAAAGCTGTCTGACAAGCAGGAGTGGCTGTCCTGCTTACTTTTGCAGCTTGCCCTTGCGCAACTTGAGGTAGGTCACCTAAGCTCCAATGCTATGCCTCATGTATCAAAGATCTTTGGAGTCAGACTGCATGATTGCCTCAATGCGTTACATGGTGTACAATCTGTTCACTAAAGCTTGAGCAACCTGCACAACTTGACTCAGGTGGGCAAAAGCGAGGATGCAGTGAAGACAGTTGATGAAGCTCAGCAGCTCAGCAAATCTTCTACGCTCGGTGTCCTGAGCCACGCTTCCATCACACAAGCGCATGTGCTGCAGGTATGCAGGCCTCTGCATGTACGCAACGGTCTGCATGGAGCTCAGCGCGCATACAAGACATTCATATTGCCTTGTGCAAACCAAAGCAGACAAGGTTTTCTGAATCTACAGGTATCTGGCAAGGGCGCCAAGGCTCCCAAAGCCAAAGCACCTACAAAGCCAGCACCACTAGCAGCTGGCAAGACTGGTGGCAGGGCCAAAGATGGTTCCACAGGGCAGACTGCTGATGCCTCAGTACAGAGGGAAGAAGAAGCTCGCCTGCTGGCTGCAGTGCAGTCTGTGCGTACTTCAGCTGCTACTGATGCAGTAGGTGTAGAAGATCGTCTAAAGGTAGTTCCCGTCAAGATTTCCTGCAGCTGCATTGGTTAACATCACCACCAAAGTCAACCTGACTGTATGTGGCATGGTGCATCTTCTCCCTTTTGCCTTGCTGTATATAAAAAAGAGTTGACATTTTGCAACAAGCAACAGCTGGCAAGCCCTTGTTGCTCTCACCTCTGAAGACCAACATGTGTTTTGCAGTAGAAAACCCTGCTTCTTCTGGTCCACATCGCATAGTTGAGGGACTACCTGAGCAGCAGGTTTGTGAAGCACAGACCTGCTATTTTCAGCCATGTTTGCATCACTTTGGCATCATGGAGCCTGCTAATTCTGACCTTCGGTCGCCAAGAGACCATGTATCTGGCTTCCTGACCATCGTTGTGGATCCAAGCCTCATCAAACGCATCTTCTGACATGTAACTGCAGGAGGTGCTGGAACAGTGTGACCCAGGTCAGAGTGGCAGTGTGCAGGGGGCCCAGGTGGTGGCACAGGTGGGCTGGGCAGCAGCTGTGCTGGGCTTGAATGATCTGGCAGAACTCTGTGCGTTGCGCGCAGCTGGCTCCCAGGACATGGGGCCTCGCACCTGGGCTGATGTGATCCGAGCTCAACTGCAGATTGCACAAGATCATGTTGCAAGGTGAGGCACACTGCAGGCACCAACAACATGGCTTGTAGTGAGAGACCAGTATTCATACATCACTGTTTGTGTCAGATGCAGTGTTCACCGTCACCTGTCACAGGATAACTGCCCATGTTCATACTCAAGGTGACTTTCCCCAAGCCGCCATTGTGCTGACAGTATCAGCAACTTTGCAGACCTCTGGGATCACCAGATATTCAACATGCAGGGCGACCGGAGCTGCAGCGAGCAGCACACTGCTGCTAAATGCTCTGGACAAGCTGGAGTCCTGCTTGCATGCATTCCTGGGGTGCCATGATGCAGAAGGTGTGCAAAGTGCTGCTAGGCTGGTTTGGAACGCAGGCCTGCCGTTGCTGGATCAAAAACGCAGCAAGCAGTTGAAGAGGACATTCACCTCAGCAGCACAGGCTCTGGCGGCGGTGGCTTCTCCTTTGCACCGCCTCAGGTCTGCATGCTCAAATGACTCTTGTCTGGCAGTGTCTGCGATACCTGCCTGGTCATGCTTTGCTGCGTCAGCAGACAAGTTTGTCAGGAAACACTAAGTGATCATGATGTAAATTTCACCAAATGTGTGTGCCAAGAACATGTAAGTACAAGTGCTGTTGCTTTCGTGATGGCAGAGCTGGAAGCATGTCATGACCCATGCAGTTTTGTTCTAGTCCTCAAGTTGCTGTGCCATTGGCTGCAGGGCCACTCTGCACCTGGAGGTAGCTAAAGGAGACATGGCTGATGACCTGCTGGTCAAGGTCTGTGAGATCCACCAGGCTGTTGTAACAACGCTCACCAGACTCTCAATGCAAAGCTGGGGGGGTTGCAAATGAACTTCAGCTAGCATGCTCTGATGCATATGCTGCATCTCAAGATGCATACTGGCCAGATGTGTGCACACAGACTGACTGGTCACAGCTTGTTTGCCACAGGGAACAGTCTTGGTCAGTCTCCACCGACCGGTGTTTGTGTGTCATGTAGGCAGCAACAGAGATCAAAAAGGCACAGGCGCTTGACTACCTTGCTGGTCAACAAGAACAACAGCAGTGGGACCTGGAGCGACCATTGGACCGTTACATTGAGCCTCTAGACCAGGTAGCTGTCAAGCTTCCGTGCATGCAATGACACACTGGCATTTCACGCATACTGCTCTGCAGTCAGGGTGTCTCAATCCAAGTGTACAGTATTGGCACGCTCTGTGCGTATACTACTGCCGAGAAGATAATGTCACAAACAGATATCACCGCTGCTTTTGTGGCATATCAAGAGATGCCACAGAGATGGTGTGCGTGTTGCTGCGTGTCAACCACTAGAGTTGTAGTCGCGTGGTGACACCATTTGGTCACAATGCAGGCCCTCACAGTGAAGGCTGCAGTTGAGGACCCAGCCACAGAAAGTGAACGCGCTGTTCTGCTGATTGAGAGAGGCAGGGAGAGCAAAAACCCTGCCACCAGAGGGCAGCATCTGACAAAGGCTTTGCAGAAGCTTGCAGCCTTGCCTGCTGTCCAGCCACCGTTATCTGCGGGTAACACTGTTGCATTGCTTTAATCCAAATAGTTGAATGTGCGCACATAGCACATCCTAAACTGTCCCACCATGATAAGCCTGCTGCCACATACAGTCAGATGAAGCATATGAACCCAAACTTCTCAGTTCTGTCTTAACTCTGCAAGCCACACAGTACAGCTCATTCCTGCTGTGTCATCGACACAGATGCCAATGGTCCAGAGCGCAAGGCCCAGCATGCAGCAGCAAGGCTGCGTACCCACCAGTACTGTGACATTGCCACACTGGCTTGGGATGTCAAGCTGGAAGGACTGGTGAGGGACGCATGCCCACTAGCCCTGGCAGTGGAGTGGTCTGGTGAGGTTGACCCAGAAGTCGCTCGCTGGCAGGCTGAGGTAATGACAACTCCTTACGTCTATCACAATTATTGACACGCTGCATGCTGCACATTACTAGGTCAGTTGGTCAATGCGTGAGGTTAATCAGGTCCTGCCAGGCAGTGCTGTCATGGTTGTGGTGCCTTGTGGGTTTTCAGAACAGCTCTGATCAAGCTAGCTGAGCACATTCTGCACACAAGAGATGGCAGCAAACTGCATGAGAGTTGAGATGAGCATGTCACTGCAAGCATTTTAATATGGAACGAGATTAGCATGTGGCTAGCAGGTGAGCCTACTGGAAGCCAAGGCTGCCTCTGCAGCTTGTCAAAAGCAGCATGTATTGTTGCTTGAGCCGCCTGCAGATACAGTGTCTGTGCCACTAGACCCTGCTACAGGCATCAGAAAACCCAGCAGCAGCATCGCAGATCTTCAGCAGCTGATTGTTGAGGTATGGTCTCAATGCGTCTTGGTTTTACTTGCATGCTTGGACAAGAGCAAAGATCTTCTGCTTTTGTATGTATCCTGCTCTGTGATACATTCTTTCATCAGCCTTGTGTTTTGGTGATATGCTTGTTAGCCAGCACTGATGACTCAAATTGTTTATCTCAAATCAGCACAGATGTTCAACATAGCTGCAGAAAGCAGAACACAATGCTGTCAGCCCAAAACTTGCCGCCCATAGTTTGCAGTGTGCAGGCATTGCTGAGGGCCCTAAAGCTTGGCAGCGCATGCAAACAGCCCTGGTTGGTAGCCAACAGTGCCATTGCAATTTGGAACACCTACCTGCCAAACATGCTGCAACAACGTTTTGCGCCTCTTTTAGACCTACTTATGTCGGCTGTCACTACGCTGCTGGCCCAGCCAGACCCTGGAGCAATTGCTACACAGCTAACTGCCTTAGCAACTGCTGGCGCAGCTGCTGCTGAGCACGCGGCTCTCCTGGCTGTGCTGGCAGCATCACCAACCAACAAACATGACTCAGTCTCTCTGCCAGCAGGTTCGTTGTAAACTATGTTGCCTGTTGTTACTGTCAACATCACTCTCCAGGCATGATCGGCATTTTTCCTTCTTTTCCTGCCAAGCTAGTCATGATCACTCTACATATGATGGCTTAGTTTGGGTTTCTGCCAGCTTGTCAGCCACAGTGTGTGGATTGGGACTGCCTGCATGACACTATTGCGATGCCCAGACTAGCACCACAGCTTAATGTACAGATGTGCTGCAGGTAGTACTGCTGAAGCGTCACAAAGCATGGGATTCAACCTGTTGGATGCACGCAAGCTGGCTGGGCCCATCCTGGTCAGCAGCAATGCTGCACCTGCAGCTGCCCCACCTGCAGCCAAGGCCGCCAAGGGCACCCCCAAAGTAGATGTGGCCCAAGGCCTGATATCGGCCCAGGCTGTTGGACAGCTCAAGCAGGCAGCGGAGGCGTGTGAAGCTGTCATGACCAAGCTCAACTCTGCCAACAATGCAGCAGGTACTCTGGTCTTGCAGCAGCAGATGTGAGCTTGACCATGCTGCATACATCTGTATATGATATCTGTACAGTATGTATGAGCCAGTGGACATGCAAATGGACAAAGTGACTAGCAACTAAAACCAGATTTTTGGAGCACTGATAGGGCCAGTTCAAGGTGGAAGTCTTGCTGACTAGTGCAGCTGTGAGTTGGTGTATGTGCAGGTGGGCAAAGGCTGCTTGAAGCGTATGCAAGAGTGCAGCAGTTGCGAGGCATGCCCACTGCAGCACCAGCAAGCATCAGTCCCGCTCTGCAGCAGACCAGCAAGGTCAGATTCCTGCTGTTACCTTCTGTCCAGAGGCGTAAGCTGCCATGTCCCTGCAACTGCTCACCAGCATCAAACCACCACACTCCTCAACACTTCCAAGAAGCGTTTGTGCCCTTGAACAACAGTAGATAGTGTCCATATTGTCTCTATAATGTAGCACTGCTGAAGTGGGCAATGTGTCACAGCAGAAAGGAATGACATGTGGTCATTCCTTTCTGCTCAGTGGCAGTAATTGCGAGAAGATTCTGAACATGCTAGCATCTGCGTTCTGTTTGCCTGCATCAGGAAAGCTTGCTTATCAGCTGCTTTGCGCGTACTGACATATACTGCTGCTCGACAGGTGATTGCATTGATAGAGTCCTTGTCGTCCTCTACTGCACAAGACGCAAGCAAGCAGGAAGCTGATATCCAGCAGGCTCTGACTACACTGGCAACCCAGCAGCCAGTCAATCTGGAGCTGCATGCCAAACTGGCCAAGGCTGCCCTGCAAGCAGGCGCCACT